>Ga0207048_10305_pt1 | contig 15039 bp, 13 predicted proteins | sample Alteio_BWMinCont_65_FD_153301 | JGI IMG/M metagenome (GOLD analysis project Ga0207048, IMG submission 153301) | Enriched cells from forest soil in Barre Woods Harvard Forest LTER site, Petersham, Massachusetts, United States -... | ecosystem: Environmental > Terrestrial > Soil > Temperate forest >...
CCCACGGCGCTCCGGCAAAGTTGACGCGCGCGCCTAATTCACACTCAGCGCCCGCGCGCGGCGTGGTGTAAATGACGGTGTTCATCGCGTTGCCAAGATTTATTGAGGCGTGGATGAGATTCATGTTTATCCCCAACCGCACGAACGGGTTCAATAAATTCGCGCGGCTCCCCAGCGTATATTCCAAGCCCGCGCCGCCGCTGAACATCGCCATGTACGCATTTGTCGAGCCTGTGTACATGGCGGGCGCAAGCGTTTCTTTGCTGATGGAATAAAATTCAATGTACTGCGCGTCGAAATAGACCCCCAGCGGACTGCGCGGAAATCGGTACGACGCCGTTCCGCCTAAATCCAGCGACCAGACGCTCGGATCGCCGAAGGGAAATTTTGCATTATTGTAATCAGTTTCGTACTCACTTGCGAATTCATTGATGGTGCCGTGCATTGTCGGGGACATCGCGAACGCGCGCGCCGCAACTCCGGTAACGTACCACCCGATGTCTGGATTATGCTGTACAAAAATGGGAAACGACTGAGCGCGGGCAATGCGGGATGATAGTAGTGCGAATAACCCGCAAGTAAAGGCAAACAGGAAAACAGTGTGAATACCCCGTGGCAGTTGGAAAATGGAATGTCGTATGATTAGTGCCTCAGGAATATGCCAGCGCATAATCTAAAAATTAAAACGCAATGTGCGCGATTTTTTCCGTGTTGGCAATGACGAAACCAAATCCTACATTTGGAAGACCGAACTGAGAAGGGAGAAATTGTGCCCGCTATTTTCTTCAAAAGAAATAATTTAACGCCAGCCGCGCATTGAACGGCGTTCCCGGAGTAAAGTCAAGGTTTTCGACGGGGGAGGACTCGCCTTTCAGGCGGGTGACGGTATCAAACTGCGCTTCATCCCACGCCGTGTTGAATAAATTTTCAATCGTTAATCCGATTTTATACCGCTCCATTTTATAGGCAATCGTTGCGTCGAATACAATGTACGGCTGCGTTTGCACCGTGTTTGTCGAATTGGCGGGGCGGGTAGACATGTACCGGTATCGCAGGCTCCCTTCGAGGCCCGATTCATCGCGGTACGTCAATCCACCGGTGGAGGTGAGAACCGGTGCGAGCGGCAAATAATTGTGCCCTGCGGCGGAATCGACGAATCGTCCGTGTGCGTAATTCACGTCCACATCCGCGAACAGCACGCGGATCAATTGCCACCGCGCGCCAACATCTACGCCGTACCGTTGCGACGCCCCGGCGGGATTGTACGTGCCGTTATCCGCGTCATAGACGAGTTCGCTTTCCAGATGCGACGCCCAAAGCGACGCCGTAAGATTCAGCCGTTCAAAGAGCAACGTACGAATCCCCAACTCCTCTTCTACCGCGCGGGCAAGCGTATTCGCGCTTGGGTTCGTCACAACTACGCGCGCGTCATTGGAGTGGAACCCGGAGCCGCCGTTTAAATAAATATCAAGATTGCTAACCGGCGTAAACACGACATTCAACTTCGGATTCAAAATCGCCTGTTGCACGAATCCGGATAGATTCGCCGATCCGGTATCCGGATTGAGGTCGTTCAAGTTGTAAATCAGGTAATCGCCGCGTAACCCGCCCTGCACACGAAACTCAGGGCTGAATTGAAATTCTTCCTGTGAATAAAAGGACATGTCTTCCTGATGGTCCACTACGTTCACAGTATTAGACAAGCGCACGCGTTTTTCATCATGCCAAAGCTGCGTGTTGATGTCGTCCGCACGGAATGCTGTACCGAACAATGTGTTTGTTGCAATATCGCCAAGCTGTCCGTTAAACGAGTATTCGCTTCGAAAGCCCGCCATTATTCGCTGGTCGTCCTGTTCGATTTCGTCGCCGTGAACGCTGTCCACAAGGAAAAAAGTGAAATTGGAGAATAACTTGAATCCGTAATTTGTAAAATAGACTTGCGTTAAAAAATCAGTGCCGTCCTTGTTGTTGTCAAACGTCAGGCTGATGTTTTGCCGCTGCGTCGTTCCGCCCTCGCTCGGATCGATCGAGCCGAAGCGGTCAATCAAGCCTTCCGCTACGGCGCGTTCGGGAATTTGTCCCGATGCATTCCACCCCGAAGCGAAACCTGATACCCATAAATCAAGCGTTGAATTGTCTCCGATGTGGAAAAGCGATTTGCCGAAGACATTATAGCGGTTGAAATCGGCAGGGTTGTCAAAATATCCGTCGGTGTGGTAAAATTCTCCGGCGACGTAGGAGGAAATGCGATTGTTGGAAAACGGCATCTTTAACATTGTCATATAGCGCGCCGTGCCGAATTCTCCCCCTTCAATGTCCATTATGTTGTTATCAATCTGATCTTTTGTAATGAACCGAACGGCGCCTGACGTCGCAAGATCGCCGTATTCCGCGGAGTATGCGCCCTTGTACGATTCCATCCCCTGCACAACCTCCGGAATCAGCCAATGGAGATCGGCATACCCCTGTCCGTGACCGTGCGACACCATATTGACCGGCAAGCCGTCCACGGAAATATTGATGTCCGTGCCGTGATCGTTGTCGAACCCGCGGAGAAATATTTGCTCGGCTTTCCCGCCCCCTGCATGCTGTGCAAGGAACAGTCCCGGCACAAGCCGCAGCATGTCCTGCGCAGATTGCCGGGGCTTCAAATCGAAATCAATAGTGCTGATTGTTGACGATGACGCCGCGGAGTATGAACGGTCCGCCGAAATCGTTACGGGATTGAGACTGAAGACGTCCACCGACAGCTCGATTGCAACACGCAGGGTATCGGTCAAGGAAATCATAATCGTTTGCGTTTGCTCTTTATATCCGCGTGCGATTGAGTGAAGTTGATACGTCCCCGTCGCGGCATTGGTAATGGCGAACGAACCATTAGTATCGCTGATTGCCCCGAGCTTCGTTCCTTCAATCGTAATCGTCGCGCCGATGAGCGGTTGTTTGGTGTTGGCGTCTGTTATTTTACCTGCAACGGTTCCCGTGTGGGCGGAAAGCAATTGCGCATACCCCGCGAGCAAAAAAGCCACAAGGAGGAAAATTCTCATGCGCTCATTCAAAGCTCCAAATCCGCCACACCACAAGCACCAGACCGACGGCGGCGATGGCGCGGGAAATCTCGGGAATGATGACCGCCTCTTTCCCCATTTTCCGCATCAGCCAAATGAACGGGAACATGATGGAAATGGCAATGATTTGTCCTGTCTCGATGCCCAGGTTGAATCCAACCAACGGCGCCCACACATTTCCCGCGCCGAGCATTGTCTTGAGCAGGTCCGTCAGATGACCGGAAAATCCCGCACCATGTATCAAGCCGAACGCGCCCGAAACGATCCATCGGTTGTCATATTTTTTTATGACAACGTTTTCAATCCCAACGTACGCGATCGACAGCGCAATGAGCGTTTCGGTGATTTTTGGATCGAGCGAAATAATGCCGAGCGAGCATAATACAAGCGTCGTTGAATGGGCAATTGTGAATGACGAGATTACCTTCAACAGCGACCGCCAACTCTTCGTCACAATCACCAATCCCGTGAGGAACAGGAGATGATCGTACCCTTCGAGGATATGCCGCCAACCGAGATTGAAAAATATCGTGAAATTATCCATACGTCAAATAGCAATTAAGCAAATTACAATTAACCGAGCTACAATTAAAACGTCAACGCATACGTGGAGTCCGACGGCACAAAGACGTGGCTGCAGTCTTTCGCATCGGTATGGATCATCATGATATTTGTTTGATCCATGTATTCTCCGAATAATAGCGTGTGCGTTATGATAATCGTGTGCATCGGCTGGGGCGGGGCGAAGCGGAAATAAAACCAAATCGAGCTTGCATCTTCGCCGGTTGAATCAATTGCGAGCGCGATTGGCAGCGAGCCGTCCGCAACCGCGCGGAGCTTTTCCTGCATGAATGAAAGTTTGAGCCGCGTCCAATCGTTGTTTGATAACGACGATCCCGCATTGGAATCGCTCCCGCGCCAATTTTTCAAGGCAAGAAAAAAGTCGTCTTTATAATAGGTGACTTTGCCTGTGAACATTTCTGGCGCAGCCGTTGCCTTGCAGTAGCTGATGTGAATGTTGTGCGCCTGCGTGAATGGGGGATAGGCACATGAAACGATAATGATTGCCGCGATTGCGAACCCGGCATGTTTCATTATCCTTTGCGTGAACCGCTGTCGGGCGCTTTCGCCGCGCTTTCCGAATAAATGGCGGGGAGAAAGGCATGCGGTCCTGCTGCGCGTTTCATGTAGTCTGCGGCTTTCTCCGTCTGCCCTGCGTCCTTATATATTAATGCCGCGTGGTAGAAGAAAATAGGGTTGTCCGTATTTAGTCGCAATGCCTTCTCCATGTATTGCGCGGCGTCCGCGGCTTTTCCGTTTTTATATAACACCCACGCGTAGGTGTCGAGCGCGTCAATGTTTTCCGGACGGCGGTTATATTCATTCTTCGCCCGTTCCAATGACTGCGGAAGATTGATATCATGGTTCGCGCAGAACATCGCGTATTCTTTATCCACGTCCCATCCGTCTTTTTCATGCTGCGTATAAGCATCAAGGACTTTCGTAATAATCGCATTCGCGCTCTCCGTTTGACCCATTGCGGTATAGATGTCCGCCAGTTGTTCGAGGAAAATATGTTCCGGCGTTGCCTGCGTTGCTTTCACGAGCAACTCAATCGCGCCCGGGTAGTCTTTGCGCGCGACGTGAATCTGCGCCAGCCCGCTCAGCGCGTATCCGTAATTCGGTCGTTCCTCCAATATGCCGTTGTAAATGTATTCCGCCGTGTCCAGCATCCCTTGATGGAGATACAGATTTGCGAGGCTGTATAGCGACCACGCCCGGCTTTCCTGACCGCTTAGCCCCGCTTCCGCCGCCATTTTCATCGCGTCGCATGCGCCAGTGTTGTCCCCGTGCAATTCTCGCTGATACGACACACGCGCATACGCTGAAAGCCCGGGACGGATGCTTATCATTTTATCGCAGGTAGTAACCGCGTCATTGTACGCGCCAAGTTCCGTTTGGGCGTCGCAAAGCACGCCGTAAGCATAGGCGTTGTATTGATTCTGCGCGATGGCTGTTTCTATCGTTTGCTTCGCCTGCTGGAATTGGTGGAACGTCATTTGCAGCGACGCGTTGATTGCATTGGCGATGAAATCGTTCGGCGAGCGGCGCAGCGCTTCGTTCACGATTGTCTGCGCGGCAGGGTAATAATAATGGTGATTGCCAGTTATCCTCGCTTCGTTCATGAACAATTGCGCAAGCGACGCGTAGGAATCAATGTCGTTCGGATTGTTCGTGATTTTTTTCTGCAAATCCGCGAATTGCTTCTGCACGTATGTGAATTCTTCGGGCGCAACACCGGCGGGACGCGCAACCAATTGCGGCATCACGAATGTATCCGAAGTTTTGTGCTTGTTGCACGCAAGTGTCAACACGCACAAAAGTGCAAGAAACGCTAAAAATTGCCGAGTCATGAGAATCAAGTGAATATCGAAAAATATTGGAAAGGATTGATTTCTGAGGTCGAAATTGCGTGAAATTGTGCACAAAAAAAAGCAGGCGACGGAATACACGCAACCGCCGCCTGCGTTGATAATTGACTTTTAGCGAACGACTGATATTTTCATGACTTGCACTGGCTGTCCGCCAACGCTCAACCGGGCGATGTACGTGCCGTTTGAAACGTTCATTGGATTCCATTGCACTGTGTGATCGCCGGCAAACGTGTGTTCGTTGAATGCCGTTGCGACCTGCCTGCCTTGCATGTCGAAGATAGTAATCGTTGCCTGCGTCTCGGCGGCAGTATGGAAATCAAGGGACGTCATTGAAGCAGTTGGATTCGGATAATTCTGTCCGATAAAGAACCCTCCCGGAGGAGCCATTCCCAACGCGTCGCTCCCGCCGCCGTTTCCACCACTCATGTGCACGCTTGTTATTGTCTCGCCGATGCCATCGGAATAGCCGTTGTGCGGCTGTGCCTCAAAGGGGAATGTACCCTGGAATGCAACGTCGTTCTTTTCCACGCCGGTCGTGTAACCGAGAACGCCGAGGAGATCAGGAGTAACCGGGCTTGGGGAAGTGCCTGGCGTATAATCGTCATACCACAAGCCGATTGCCGCCAATACCGCGCCGCCGACCGCCTGCAATTCGATGCGGGTTACGTCGTCTTCTAAACGGCGCCCGTTCGGAAATCCGTCCATATTTGGAATGTCTTGAATCGTTGTCGTCGTATTGAATCGTGCGTCGGTAAGACCGAGCACCGCCGCTTGAATGAGCCCTTCGGAACTGAAATCGGCGCTGCTGCGCGGCGTAACCGGTACAGCCATGTTCAGACGCAATTCATCGCCTAACGATGGGAGAAAATTATTGATGAACGGTTTGCCGGCAGCCAATGGATTGCCATTCTTCCCGGTTGCCAATTGGTAAGGATCGAGATTAGGCACACCGGTATAAAATATCGGCAGAATATCCACGGAACGCGGTGCTTTCGGCTGGAGAAGAATTTTACCGAAAAGACCGGTATCTAACGCCGTTCCCTTCGTGCCCGCAACAGCGTAGAGGCTGTATAATCCATTTGAATCATCGGTAAAGTTAAATGCACCGAGAGATTTCGTTTGGATTTTCAAATTCGCTAATGCAGGCACCGCACCGCTGTATGCGCCGTTCCCCATGTACAACGCCAATTCGGGATTTGTAAAAAATTGGACGAATGTTTGTTCTGCGGCGTCATACGGGGTTGTCGAGTTCCACCGGTCTTTTTGTCCGATAGGTATGATTGCCTCATTCGTAAGCGGCATTCCCAGCCGTGAAACTTGCACCCATGGGGTATTCGCTGACTGCGGCGCCATTCCCGGAATCGTAACGATTTGCGGGCGTGAAGCGGATGCCCACACGCCGATGACATAATTTCCATCAAGGATATTTGTTGCCATTGAAATCGGATTGCCGCTTTTTTGCAGTGTTGCAATCGGGATTTTCAGGGCGATGGTGTGGCAATTGAAGCCTGCAAGCCCATCCACTGCCGCCGAGTCGCCTTTCGCCCCTTTTGCGCGGGTTTGACCAAGATCGAATATGCCGCCGAGATCAACAAAGAAAGGATCGTCAACCGGTCCGCAAAACACTGTCTCTCCGCCGTTGCCTGTTGCCGGTGTAATTGCATTTTGCATCAGTGTGGCGTACGTTGTATTCAGTCCCACGGCGCTGTTGATAGACCGGGGACCGATGTTTGGCGGAGGGACTGTCCCATTCGCGACGATTGTCGTCCATGTCGTTCCGCCATCCACGCTTTTTTGGCACATATAGGTCGTCATCAAATTTTGCTTGCCAAGCCGGATGTTGAAAAAGGTCGTCGTGTCCTGATTCACGTGTGTGAACGTAAAGCGATACGTTATTTCGTCGCCGGGTTTCGTCGCGTCATTGTCGATATGAATTTCATAACGGACGTTTTCGCCGAATGTATAATAATTGGGTCCGCCGTCTGGAATCTCAAACGGGATATAGTTTGCGATGATCGTCACGGTATTTGTATCGTCCGGGCTGCGGAACGCGTACAAATCAGTGTTGTCCGCCTGGGGATCGTTGCTGATCAACGGGGCTTCGCGATGACTCGATGCGAATGCAGCGACTGCGCCGAAGCCGAGTATAAGCAGTAACGCAAATGCGCTTGCTATGCGATAGGAATATTTCATGTGTTAAATGGAAATTGTTTGAAATGCCGGTTTCAATGATCCCGTAATCGGGAAATATTACCGTATGTGTGGTATTACAAGATTATTTGCAAATCGGATTTAGCGAACGTAACAGAAAGGGAAGCGGACAAAACGCGGCATTACTCCGCGAGCGATTCGTCCTTGAGTGAGGTGCTTAACAATAGGAGGCATCCACCGTCGGTGTGGGTGTCAGAATGAATCGTGCCGTCGGGGGTTATGACAAAATCTCCTGCGTGCAAATCAACGCCGTCAGTTTGTAATTGTCCCTCGATGACGAGGCATTGCTCGATACCCCCGTGACGATGCTTGGGAAATCGCGCTCCCGCGTCCAATCGGGCAAGAACCGTATGCATGCCCGTTACGGCGTCCGTGTGAAGAATTTTTCCGCGTATGCCGGGATGGAACTCCTGCCACTCTCCTTGGTCGGAGCGAAGAACGTACTGGTCTGAGAGTAGCGGATTGACCGCGCTCAAGCGCGCAATGCCCGCCATGACCTTCGCTTTCAATTCTTTCCGCGGCGAAGGTGCGTTATGCGCCGACAACTCTGAAAAAGTGGCGACAGTCTGCATATCTTCATTCACAATGTGCGGTTCAACTGCGCTGGAAGCAATTTCTGCTTCAAACTCCTGTTCTTCGTCGTTTTTCAAGAGTCCCAACGCGTATAGCGCGCTCGTTTCCTGCGCGTCGCCGTCCTTCGTTGGCGGATTATTCTTTTTGCTTTTATCGTTCATAGTATGTGAGAGTTGCTGCTCCCTGCAATCGCAACTTTATTATATATATACAAGAAAAACCTGTCGTTGGTTTTCCCCGGCGCATTGTAAGCTGAATTGGCATTATTGACGTTACGATTCTTTTAAAAAAATCAATTCCTTGCGAAGAGCCGTAAGTCCTGCGCGGATTCTCGTTTTCACCGTACCCAACGGAAGCGAAAGCGTATCGGCAATTTCAGTATGCGAGTACCCCTCCGTAAATGCCATTGTAATAAGACATCGCTGTTCTTCCGGCAATGTGGCAAGGGCGTCGTGGAGAATCTTGGATTCTTCAGATCGAACGACGCGCTCCCACGTCTCTTCATGCTGCAAATTTGAGTCTGTGTTAATGCTTTCATCGTCATCGGGGATTGGCTCTTCCATTTGCTTTTGGTGCCGGCGTTTGGAGTGCAACAGGTTGATTGCTCGGTTCCGTGCGATTCGTATCAGCCAGTTTTTCACCGATCCCAGGGCGGGATTGTACGACGCTGCGGCGCTCCACACCTGCATGAACACCTCCTGCATCACGTCTTCCGCGTCGTCGGTATCGCGGACAATCTTCAGGATGATGCCATACAACAATCGCGCGTAGCGATCATACATCCCGGAGATTGCCCGTTCGTTTTTCGCGGAGATCTGTAACAGCAATTGCTCGTCAGATGTTCGCATTGAAAATTACTATTGGAGAAGAAGTACCGTCGGAAATATTAATTTGATGCCGTCGCGAGGGAATCAAACGTTTCAATTTCTGCTTTTGTAAGATCAATATAGAACAAAAGGAAATAATTTGATTCGGCGACAAAATTTAGGTGTACAGGTAGAGGGAGTCGAACCCACACGGTATTTTAGTACCACTGGATTTTGAGTCCAGCGCGTCTGCCAGTTCCGCCATACCTGCATGAAAAGAGAGTACAAACATAAGAAAATCGGAATGACTGTAAAAATACGCTTTACTTTCACATGAATTTAAAGCGCGTCCATTAGCATGAAATCTAATTTGGCACCGCCGACTGTTGCGGCGGACGCATATTTTTTCTTGTCCCGCCACGCGCATTCCTCAAAAAGCGGGCACGCGCCGCATTGCGGGTTTTGCGCTTTGCATACCCGCCTGCCGAACCGGATGAGGTTCGTATGCAGGGAGTACGCTTTTCCTTTCGGCACGAGCGGCTTCATCGCCTCGAATGTTTTATCCGGCGTCTTCGTTTTCACCAAGCCAAGCCGGTTGCAGACGCGATGCACGTGCGTATCCACGGGGAACACGTCGCGCCCCAGCGCAAACAAGCACACGCACGAGGTTGTTTTCATGCCAACACCGTCATACCGGGTTAATTCCGCAAAAATTTCTTCCGTCGGGGTGGTGCGCAGATATTCCATCGAAAGAGTTTTTCGCGCGGCTTTCAATTCGCCGAGCAGTTTCTGTATCCAGCGCGCTTTGGACTCCGCCATGCCGCCCGTGCGGATGTAATCCGCAAGTTCTTTGACGGGCGCGCGCAGCGCATCTTCCCACGCCGGATATGCGGCGCGAAGATTCGTATATGCGCGGTGTGAGTTGCGGTCGTTGGTGTTTTGCGAAAGGATCGTCCCGATCAACACGTCAAGCGGATCGCCGGAGCGGAGTTGCTGTTTTGGTTTCCCGAGAAATTTTTCAAGCGTCAGCGCGATGCGCTTCGTTTTTTCTTTTAATGCGTCAATTATTCTTGTATTTCTGTCCGGCTTGCTGGTTTTCATTATTTCTTTTTCAATTCAAGGACTACATGATCGCCGAGGCGGTTGAATGGAAAAACGTGCGCAATCGCTTCTTCGGCGGAAAATAAAAGCGCGCACAGTTTTTTATGTTCTCGTAAAAAGCGCAACGACGCCGGCGGGGGGGAGATAACGCTCCACGCTTCTATACGTTGTACGGAAAAATGCGTTTGTACGAGATTCTCCAGTTTTTTTTCAGACCAGTAACGCGTAGGCACTTTTATGTCGTACACGTTAGCATACAGCGGCGTCGCGCGCCACCGACGGAAAGCGGTCCGGAAATGCGCCCGGCTGAGATACGCGAGCGTTTCCCACATCGAATATTTCCCTAAAAAAGACGCGATAAATGTCCCGCCCGGTCGCAGCAATTGTGCGACGTCGTGAAAGACCTTCTCGATATCCTCCGCGCAGTTCAGCCCGCCGAACATCGAAAGCGCTCCGGTGAATTGCATCCCTGTGAGAGAAGGGAGTTCATCGAATGCAAGTACGCGCGTGTGTGCAAGCGATTCAAGCCGTTCGCGGCGGATTTTTTCTTTCGTGCGCGCAATCATCGCCGGAGAAATATCCGTCGCCAAAACGTTTATGCCGTGTTGCGCGAGAAACAGCGCGTCCGCGCCGGTGCCGCAGTTTAATTCAAGCACGTGGTCTCCCACGCGCCAATGTAAAAGCATCCGCCGCTGTGCCCGCTCACGAAGACGTTGCACGATATGATTGGCGATGGAGACCTCGTCGTAATCAGCCGCGGCGCGGGAAAAGCCCTCGTATGCTGCGGGTTTGTTGCTTGTCATAATATTGTGATCAATCATACTTCAGGGTTTTGCCTGCTGTGATTGCCTTCTTCGTAGTTTGTGTGCGCGTCGTTTTTGTTCAGGGGAAATTAAATTAGTAATTTCTTCTTTAAGAATCGAAATTTTGTATCGTTAAATTATGGAAATACTGTTCATTGTTGTCGGCATAATATTGATTGCGGGAATCGCGGCACTTATTTTTTTACAGTTGCGGAAACAGTCCCCTCAGGAAAATTCGCAGGTGGAGATGCTTGCGCGCGAAGTTCGCGAACAAAATGCGGAATTATTGCGATTTACACGGCAGGAGTCGGCGTCGCTTCGCCAAGAAGTGAGTGCAACGCTGAGGGACAATACCGACGTCGTGTTCCGCCAGCTTGGGCAGGTCGAGAAGCAGATGCAGTCAACGACAGAAAATCTCGCGCAGAACATGAAGCAGACGAACGACGTTGTGCATGCGCAGCTTGCGGGCGTGCAAAACCAGATACAGGCAACGACGGAACAGGTGAACAAACAGCTTGAATCCGTCACGCGCCAAGTGCAGGAGTCAACGAGCCAGGTTGGCAACAGATTGGACGGCGCGGCGAAAGTCATCGGCGATTTGCAAAAAGATTTCGGCGCGTTCCAGGAAACCTCCGTCCAACTTAAGGAACTTCACACGCTGCTCAGCGCCCCAAAATTGCGCGGCGGATTTGGCGAATGGATGCTGGAAGAAATCTTAAAACAGGTGCTGCCGCCCGGCTCGTACGATATGCAGTATCGTTTCAAATCAGGCGACATTGTTGACGCCGTCATTAGAACCGCTTCGCATCTCATTTCGATAGATGCCAAGTTCCCGTATGAAAATTTCAAGAAATACGCCGAGGCGCAGGACGACGCGGAAAAAAAATCCTTCAAAAGAGAATTCGATAAAAACGTCCGTAAGCATATTGACGACATCGCCAAAAAATACATCCTTCCCGATGAAGGAACGTTCGAGTTCGCGCTCATGTACATTCCCGCGGAGAACATTTATTACGAGATCATCATCAAGGATGAGCAGTTCGCCGACGGGAAAGGAATTTTCAATTACGCGACCGAACGCAAAGTCGTGCCGGTCTCGCCGAACAACCTATATGCCTATTTGCAGGTTATCGCGCTTGGCTTGAAAGGATTGCAGATAGAAAAAAACGCGAAGATGATTCAGGAAAATCTTGCGCGGCTGCTCATTGAACTGAAAAAATTCGACGAATCGTACGCGAAAGTCGGCACGCATTTGGAAAATGCAAAAAAGCAATATGATGAGTCGGACAAGCGGCTGAATGTCTTCGAGAACAAACTCTCGCTTGCCGCAGGCAGCGACGTGGATGAATCGCCCACGTTGAAACTGATGGGTGAATAAAACAGGTTTTTTATCCAATGTAGGTATTCGGTGCTGATTTGCCACAGTCAGGCGTTGTGCAATATTTTTTCCATCTTCAATATCGCCTCTGCGCGCAGGTTCTTGTTCCGCTTGACGATTTCAATTGCCGCCGCGGTCATATCCCGGTATATTTTTTCAATGTCCTTGTTATACGCCACGGTCTGCATGTGATTGTAGATTGTTTGCGCGTCGCCGCGTGCGGCTGGTCCTGTGATTTTTTTATTGATCGGAAGATCGGGCTTGCCGGAAATGTTGTTCACCGTTGCTTGCACGAGCGGTTGAATGATGTGTCGTGAGTTGCGCGGGGAAATACCCGCCTCCGCGAGTAATTGCAACGCCGCATCCTCCAAAACAACAAGAAAATTCGATGCGATCGTGCAAGCGGCATGATATAAGATTTTATTTTTCGGGCTGACGCGGATGGGAACGCCGCGAAACGCCTCGATGATGCGCCGCGCAACTAAACGGTCTTTGGTATCGCATTCCACGCCCCACCCGATGTTTTTCAATTGTTCCGGCATCACGCGTAGCGAGGAGAATGGGAAAGCGGGATGCAGCGCGAGCGTCGTTGCCCCTTTTATCTGGAGCGGTTTCAACGCATCGCGGGTAAGTGCACCGGAAAGATGGACTGTAATCAATCGTCGGAACGCGATCTGCTTGTTCTCCGCAAGCGCCGCTGCAACTTCCCCGATGTTTTCATCTGTCACGGAGATGAGAATGAAATTCGTTGTCGAGGGAATTTTGCGGAAATCCGTCGTTGTAATCCTTGCGTGCAGTTCTTTCGAAAGAAGTTTTGCAGACTGTGCAGACCTGTTCACTACGCATTCAATCGCGCACCCAGCCTTGTGTAACAATCGGGCTACGGCGCGTCCCGCGCGTCCCGTTCCTATGACGGTAACGTTATATGGGAGCGTTGTGCGTCCGGCGTGCTTTCTCGCAGGCATGTTTATTCTGCCGTAATGGACTCGACTGCCGCGACTTCCTCAGACGTGCCGACGGTAAAATCTTTCCTGTCGCGGAAGGGTTCAGCGCGGTCGGCAAAATCAGGACGGTAATACTGCTCCGCCTCAAATTCTTGCGCCCAGCCGTTTTCAAAACCGTATTTTTCCAAGAGTCGCAGCGCGCGGTCGTACTCGCTTGCCCGGATATGACGGTTCAACAGCATGATGTTCTCGGATTTTTCGGCGTGGGACTCGTCTATCTGATTCGTCGGGTAATATTGCGACATAATACTGAGCGTAACGCGGCTGCTCAATTCGCTGGCGATGAATGCAAGAGTTTTTTCCGTGCCCGCCACGTCATTCGGCAGAATAAGGTGGCGGATGATCAGTCCGCGTTTTACCAAGTCGTCGGCGCCATAGAGCAGCGCGTCGCCGGTTTGGCGGTGCATTTCCTTCAGCGCGGCGCTGGCATGTGTGAAATATCCTTCAACCTTTGAGTATGCCAATCCCGTTTCATCATCGGAGTATTTGAAATCAGGAAGGTAAATGTCAATGACGCCGTCGAGAAGCCGGAGAACGTCGAGGGAATCGTAACAGTTGGTGTTATAAATCACCGGCAGGCGCAAACCCCGCCGTGCTGCGATTTCCAGCGAGCGGATTATCTGCGGGACAAAATGCGTCGGAGACACCAATCCGATGGCGTGGCAGCCGCGCTCGTCTTGAAGTTCCAGCATGATGTCCGCAAGCCGCTCGAACGACACTTCGTTTTTTATCTCCTCTTTCCATCGCTGGCTGATTTGAAAATTTTGGCAGTACGAGCACCGCAAATTACAGTTGCCGAAAAAAATGTTTCCGACGCCGTTCGTGCCGGTGAGCGCTGGTTCCTCACCGAAATGCGGACAGTACGACGACACGATGGGCAGATATTTGGAATAGCAGCGTGCAATTTCCCCTTCGATTCTGTTGACATGGCAGTCGAGCGGGCAAATATCGCACGATGCCAGCATCGCGTCAAGCGCCGCAACGCGTTGCGCCAGCTCGCCGGACTCTGCAAGAAGAACGTAATTCGGGATATATGTTTCGTTCAATTGATTCACGGGAATTGAAATATTTTGCTACTTGTTTCTACTTGTCTTTCCGTCGTACATATAACGTTAACGGATTGGAATGATAATAGCGCTGTATCTGCACCTCAATGCGAATGGGTTTGATTGCTTCCCCTGCATCAAGATAGCTGTAGGGAATCTGCATAGTCAGTTCGCGTGCTGTCGCTGAGATTGGATGTAACATGCTGTTGACGCTGTCGCCCACAACAACGACGAAGTTGTCAAAAAGAAAAGGGCTCAGTCCTTGTCCGATAAACACTACCGTATCGCCGGGGGCGACAGTATCACGCTCGGCGTTGAATAAAACCGGATCGATGTTTTGTGCTGAAAAAATAACGGAGGTGTCTTTGGAGATAAGCATTTTGCGCGAGAGCGCCTCGAGCACGAACCGCCCCGTCCAGTATTCCGGAGGCTTGCGCTCGTCGTCGGCATTTACCACCCACACGCCAAACCGGTCGTACGCGCGCCGGAAATGCTCGGACATATCCCGTTTCACGCTCTTGTTGGGGCTCCAACGCTCTGCAAACATTGCCGCTTCGCTCGGGCTGTTGAATTCGTAATACCGTATCTGCACCCCGCTCCATTCATTGCCCGCG
>Ga0207048_10307_pt1 | contig 14855 bp, 10 predicted proteins | sample Alteio_BWMinCont_65_FD_153301 | JGI IMG/M metagenome (GOLD analysis project Ga0207048, IMG submission 153301) | Enriched cells from forest soil in Barre Woods Harvard Forest LTER site, Petersham, Massachusetts, United States -... | ecosystem: Environmental > Terrestrial > Soil > Temperate forest >...
ACTTTCCGTACCGATACCGAAGCCGTTTTAGGCGATAAGGTAGGCAGGGATTACGAAGTGGTACAAAATACGGAGGTATTCAGTTTCTTTGACAGTATTGTTGGCAACAACCACGGGATTTTATACGAAACAGCCGGGGCATTAGGGCAGGGGGAAACCATCTTTATTACCGCCAAACTGCCCGATTATATCCGGGTAGGACGGGAAGATTGCATAGAGAAGTATTTATTCCTGACTTCTTCCCATGACGGCACAGGTAGTATTAACATCGCTTTTACCCCCGTGCGGGTGGTTTGCCGGAACACGCTAAACGCAGCTTTACGCAACTTGACCAACTGTATCAAAATACGGCATACCGTCAGCGCAGCCGACAAGCTGAAAGAAGCGCATAAAATGCTGGGCATATCCAACCAGTTGAGTATTGAACTGGAGGCGATTTTTAATCGCTGGTCAAGGGTAAGGATTACCGACCCCGAATTAAAAAGGCTCATACAATTGGCGATGGTGCCGAACAAGGAGACTTTAGACAAGCTGAAAACAGACAAGGAAGCGGAATTATCCAGCCATTTTAATAATACCGTCAGCAGTGTATTTGATTACGCCATGACCAGCCCGACCCAACAGGAAGCGACCACCAAAGGAACGCTGTTTGGTGCATACAACAGCGTGACCGGGTACTTTCAGAACGTCCGCAATTTCCGGGACGAGGAAAGCAAATTCAAATCTATCATGTACGGCAAAGGGCTGCAAAACAGCCAAACCGCTTTTGACCTTTGTGACAATTTTGCAAGGCACGGCAGCAGTATTTTAAACTAAATTTTTCAACGGGGGAGAAATCCCCCTTTAATTTTTTTATGATGAGCTATATAATAATTGAAACTTTTGGCGGTCCCGGATATGCCGCTATTTGTACCGACACAGACGGTAATAATTTGGTATTTGAAAAACGGGAAGATGCCGAACTGGAAGCCGCGGACTGCCAAGACGGATTAATCGTTGAATTATAAGCGAATTAAAGACCTCAAATAAGTTGATATAAACAAGTCAGCTTCTCTAAAAAAAATGCCTCATATCCCTTTATTTGCGCTGTAAATGGGGATTTGGGGCGTTAATATATCCGCGCCTTAAGTGCTTTTTATCTCCTGAAAAGACCTTAAATAAGTTCTAATACCTTTTCGGAAAATATAATTACCGCATAGTTTACGATAGATTTATTCTTAATTTCACCAATCTTTTTTTTATAAAAAGATTATTAATCGTCTAAATCATTATCGTTTATACAATGGGTATAAGAGTCGCAGAAACAATCACCGTAGCCACTGAAAATGGCCCCGTGGTTATAAAAACAGAGGAAATAGAAAAGATAGAGAAAGCTCCTGATGGAGGGGCCTATGTTGTCCATTCGTCAGCCGGAAAAAAAAATCAGGTACTAACTGTGGAGTCGTTCTTAAGAGTTATATCTTATTTTAACCGGATGTAGCGAGCTATATCTTTAATAATTCGTCAATGGGACTCAATGCTGCACATCAAGGGTATGAATATCAAGACCTTCTTATTGCCTATTTCATTTTAGAGGAAATATTGCATGATAAAATAAGCGAGTTTCATATTGATGCAAAATTATACGCTGAGGATAAATTCGATGACTTAACCATTACTAGTGCCGAAGGAATTTTTAAAAAGCAAATTAAATACAGCAACGAAACGCACGACCACACACTTGACCGCCAAACTTTATCGGCATATACGACTTATGATTTGGCACTGGAAGGTTTATATAAGTCTTGGTTGGCATTTGGTCACCGGGATAAGACGCAGGTTCGCCTTTGCCTGGCCTGGAATTCTCCAACCGACGAACTTAAGGGCATTTTAACAGACGTTCTCGGAAAAAGCTCGTTCAATAATTATTCAACGAAAGTCTGCCGGATTGATATTGATAAATTCTGGCCTGCAGGCGGCGGGGCACCGGATAACTGGCGAAAATTCAATTCGAACATAGCTACCATCGATAGAGGTTCTTTTGAGGATTTTTTGCGGATTTTTTTGATTGAGTTGGAGCTTCCGAAACTTAGCCAGGACATCTACGCTCCAGGACAACTTGAGCGGATTGTAATCAACCAGGCTGACAGCTTGGGTATAGGTTGCTTTCCCAACGATCATTACAAATTAGAAGAATTTATCTTGGCGTTGGTTGCTTTGGTCAAGAAGCATAGGAGTATCGGCACAACGATTTACACCAGCGATATCTATAATTATTTTAACATTAAAACCGATTACGGTTCCATTCAGCAAGAATTTCCGATAGTACCTGCCCAAAATATTGAAACCGGTTCATTTTACCAGCTAATAGTTGACCAAACGAAATCCTTTCCCAAAATATCATTGGTTGGGGCGCCCGGTAGCGGTAAATCGTGGCTGGTAGAAAATTTTAAGTCCCATATAAAGAAAACTGAATTGCATTTAATCCGGCATGTTTGCTACACCGATTTACAGGACGCTGAGCAGAAAAAAAGAATTCAACTAAATGTTTTCTATGGCAATATCATTCAGGATATCATTTCACAATTTCCTGCACTGAAAGAAAAAAAAACTAAAAAGTTCGCCAGTAGTTTTATTGAAGTAAACAACCTGTTAAAGTATATTAAAGAGGACACCATCCTTGTTATCGATGGCCTTGATCATATTGAACGAATACTAAATTACAAAAATTACGATCAGGATATCGCTAAGAAAGACACTGATATACTGGCTGCAATAAATCAACTTGAGGCGTCCGAGTTCGTTAAAATCATCGTTGTATCACAACCTATCCAGGAACTGTCTTTATTAAAAGGTTATCATACCATTCAAATTCCTGATTGGAAAAAACCGGAGTTAGTCAATTATTTAGCTAAAAACAACATCGGTGATACAGAGCTTGCAAACGAGGGATTGTTGTCTGACTACCTGGTTAATAAAAGCGCAGGTAATCCCTTGTACTTGAAATACCTGACAGATGAAATTTCTTCGTTGTTGATTTCCGGGCCGATCTCCGTTGATGCCCTAAATTGCATCCCCGGTTATAATTCGACTTTGAATGACTATTACCAATACATCCTTTCAAAACTTAATTTAAGGGAGCAAGTCCCCAGGATTTTATCAGGTGTAAATTTTAGTTTGACCAAAAACGAGTTGATTGAAATTACCGGCGAGGGCGACGGCGTGAGCGATAGCCTGAAAATTATCAGTTCGGTAGTTAAATTAAATGTTTCCCAGAACGGATATAGCATTTACCATGAGAGTTTCAGAAGGTTTATCTTAGATACACTGATAGCCAGCAATGTTTCGTTAGAACAAAATATCTTTAATCCTATCGTAAACTGGTTTGAAAAAACCGGCGTATACGAAAATAATAAATCGTTTAAGTTTTATTTTGAATACGTTTACGAATTAAACGAGAATAATAAGTTAATCCCGCACATCAAGGCTGATTATGTTTCCCGGTCGATCTATTACGGCCATTCATGGGATTCAATTGACAGCAATTACGAGTATCTTTTTAAGGCTGCCTTGAAGGCAAAAAGTATTCCAATGATCGTTCTAACAAGCGAACTTTATAAGACGCTGAGTTCGACGCGAGACACTTTTGAAAGTAGCCTTACCATCTACTTGGAGGCGCTTGGTACACTCAGAGGATTTAAACATGTTGCTGATTACCTAACCTTCGACGGTATACCAACACTTAGCGGGAAATTAGGCCTTAAAGTCTGTAAGCTCTGTCAATCCTATGGCATCCAGGCACCCTGGAAGTTATATGTTGATTATTATAAAGATTCCGGCTCGTTGGACATGGAAGATTTCAAACTGTATTTGAATTTCCAAATATTAGTCGAACAGCGTGAAGAAATAACCAAGATAGCGCACCGGATTGATTCAAGAAACAATGCGCAGGCGGCAGACATTTTCCATGATGAGCTATATCGGAGCGGAAAAGAATCTTTTATAGAGGAACTAAGGAGCGGTGATGCAATTGTAAATAAATTGTTGGAGAAACAAACCCCTGAACAAGAGGAACCGATCAATTTAGATACACTGGCAGATAAGATTTTGCAACTCACAAATATGTCGGGCCGGGACGCAGACGACATCATCGATTTCATTTCAAATGTTAGTCGACTACCCGACGAGCAAGAACGTCAAAGACTCCTGAGAAAATTTAATGGCATTAACTGGTTTGGAAACTGGATCAGGTTCGCGATACAACTTTACAGCTTTAAAAACGAAGGACAAGTAGTCACCATTGCCAAATTAAACGACTTATTCGAGATTCTTAAATACGACACGGACCCGTTCAAAGGAAAAATGAGGACTTGCGATCTTCACAGCATCGAAGGCGATATCTATACTTCCTTTGAAGAAGGTTTATCCATGATTAAAGAGGGCGAAAGTTGGGATAAAATCATAGATATTCTTCTAATTGTTAGTGACAAAACCACTACATCCCTGCAAAGAAGCCTTGGTGGTCCCCTCACAACAGAGAAATTATTTTTGCTTTTAACAGATTTTGTGAACGACAATAACCGCGATCTTATCATAAAAACACTAGAAGACGAAATAGCAGAGAAGGAAACGTATCATTTACATTCCTATATCGCAGAGTATTATTTTCATTTGTCTTCGCTATATGCACCTGTTAATGACATGAAAGCCGATGAACTCTTTAAAAAAGGGATCGAATTTATATTGGGCTATACATTCAGGAAAGATTTAACTATTGAAGACCTTATAGATGTCATCGAGAGCATAGCGTACTTAGAGCCGAAAATGGGGAATGAATACATTAAGAAAATCAAACCTCTGGTTGATGCAGTCGTCGACCATACCGACGGGCGAAGCACATCCCACTTCCCGATAGAATGGTTTGAAAAATATTCCAAGATTAATCTCAACGACAGCGCCGTATATCTTTTAAACAGCTTAGTCGATGTGCGTATCGACTGGCGATTAGAACGGTCATTGCAAAAGCTACTGGAGGAAACCAAAGGAACAGTTAATCCAATAATAGAACTTTTAATAAGTCGGACGTTTCCTATCGCGTCATCTGAGTATTATGTTTCGAACGCTCTGAACACAGCACTATTGGCAAAGCCGATTGACGAAAACTTAGCAAGAAATTTTTTCATGCTCATTTACGACAAAAGCAAAATCGACAGAGAAGGCGGACTTTCGGCGGACCTGTTTGAATTGGTTAAGAAAAATATAGATGAATTTGGAATACGGTACCCAGCCGAGCCTTCTTCTGTGAAACGCAGGCAAGACTATAGCGGGCGCGTTAGTGCCATTGATCAGGTATCCAATAGCTATGTTAAAAGGAAAGAATTTTCCGAAATGAGTAACCAGGAACTTTCGAACTACATCCAGGAAAATGATATTACAGAAAAAGACCTTAATTCATTAACATACATTTTTGATGGCCTTGATCCTGCTAACGAAGAATACAAAGAAATAATTAATGCCTTTTTTTCCAGGTTTCATCACTACAAATCGACAGCGGCTGACGGCAATGTCTTGTTTGACAAGCCCAATGAAATAACAGCCTACTATTGGGTAAACCGGTTCCTAAACGACGTTGATGGTTGGTATAAATCGCTTGTCAATAATGAAGCTTTGCGAAAGGCCCATGCTATAAACGACAAAAAGACGATTGAATTTTTATTTACGGGTATCGGTGAACAATTCAAGGGAAAATATCCCAGAGTTTTTTCTGCCAATCTTTTAAATGCATTGGTCAAAATTGGTTTTGATAGGCAAAACATCCTGCAATCATGGGAGAACCTATATACAGCTATTGACTTTAGATTACCAAACAAGGACGAAGCTGATTGGAATTCCCTCCTCAAAAACGATCTCGGGTTAACGCTTGAGGAAACCTTGGTCTGCATTTTATTTACCCGGTTCAAATCTTGTACCTCCGAAAGGTATCACTGGACTATTTCAGCCATTACCTATCTGCTTCACAGAGAGCCGCAAAAGCTGATCAAACCATTCAAATGGTTTTTGGCAAACAAAGACAAATTTTTGCTGTCCATCCAGCTTACCGTCGTACAAACCATTTATGACTATGATAGGACGGATAATCAATACCAGTACCATTTTACGTCGGAGTTGGAAGCGGTTTATCCGACAAATTACTATTCGATGGATGTGATGCTGATGTCACTTCTTAAGAAATCTAGAAGACTGATTTTAACTCCGCCGCCTTCTTTAAGCTATCCGATCAGTGATGATGAATTGGAATATTGGATTTCACGGAATGACAGGCATAAATGGCTGGAGTCTGAATGGATCGACCTTCATGATATTTTTGGCAAATTCAGGGCAAATTTCAAGGTGAAATATCCCTTTAATGAATTTCTGGAAGCCTATTCTAACAGAATGTATAAACAGATAACAAAAAACTTGTACATATCGGATTATATTTTGGAGCTCATTAACACGGATTTATATTATGAACTTCATCACATGGATCAGGACGACGAAAATTTAAAGGAGTTGAGCCTCAACTTAAGAATGATCGTTGCGCAGTCGCAATCAAGAAGTGTCCGCCCCGTTGGTCTATTAAGACCATCCGAAGAAAGTGAATATTATCAAAGCCTTCCTATTGCCCCACTTGCGGGCGATTGGGTGAGAATCGGACATTATGAACACGAACTGTTTGCAAATGAGTCTTATGAATTTAAAGACCTCAAAATACTTGCCGGCGCCCAATTTGGCACTTCAAAAGCGGAAAAGTTTCCGTTCTCCAAAAATATCCTGCGTGCCGATATGATCTTAGACAATAGGCCATATCCCAAGTCCGACAATTCTTTAGTGCATTTATTAACACAAAGTGACGACTTGGAAAATTATAAGATACTCTGGATGAACCCTGAAATGATTAAAAAGTTAAATTTGGAAATCACACCATTTTATCATGGTTTAGCTGCAATTGACGAAGACGGGTTGGCGCTAAGATATAACTGCTGGAAAAGCGAATATTTAGCGTTAGGGCATACAGATAGACTTTCAGATGAAATTTCCAAATTGAATGGCGCCGAACTTTTACTGCGGAAAGACTTATTTGATCAAATTTGTAACGAATACGAAACTCAACCTACTTATAACGTATTAAAGATCGGCGTCAATTGATGAAATTCAAAGTATTTGATCTTAACCATTACATCCGCCAGTTTTATATAACTCGGTTATTGCATGAAAATGGGATTAATTGGAATTAAGGAATCTTAACCAAATAAACTTTCAAATTATTGGCAATAGCTACATTTTACTACCAATAATTTGGATTATTTCGGCGATTATTAACTTATTGCTGCTTTAATTATCTTTTTTTGAATACGGGCTTTCCACTTCCAGGCATTCCTAAATTGCCATTTTCATAATAACGGTCTATATCGTCCTTAAAGTTAATAACCTGCAGGTGTTCATCCACTTTTTCCGGTTTTAAGGGGAAAAGTCCCTCCATTTGATACCCGAGAATATCCAGCTCATCAGAAAACGACACATCGTTACGGTCATAAATGCTCATCCGATTATCCAGGTATTCCTTGAAAGCAGTCTCGTCAGGCATTAAATCCGAAAAAACCATGAGGTCAAAGAGCGACACGATCCATGACCACTTGTATTCCTCGCTTAATATGCCGCTGCTCACCAAGTGTTTTAAGTTGGCGGCGATTCCTGCAAGATGTTCAAAAGTCACGGTGATCTTATAGCAGGATTTCAGTTTGTTTTTATCAATGACCAGCGTGTTCCGGGTAGCATTAGCCACATATGTAAATTCCGGTTTTTCCTGGCTTTCAATATATTTCATCGCACGATGGCATTGATAAGAACCTGCGGCAACCGTTTGTTCGAGCCTTAACTTAAGGCCTTTTAAAGCGCCGCGTTTGTGCTTATCATTCAACAATCCTGCTTTCACTTCGATAATGTATAAAGCCTCATTGGATACCCCTAAGATATCAAGTTCCGTATCCTTCGGCCTACCATTTTCATCAGGCACCTGATAGTCCAGTGAATGATAAAACCTTGCGTTGGGCAATAATTTTTCGAAAAGGCTTTTTACTTTTCTTTCAACGTAATTGTCTTTCGAATCTTTGTTGGTATTGCCGGCAAAGTTGTTCTCGTAATATGTTTCGCCCGATTCCTTCAGCAGGTTATCTGCGATCCTGAATATATTGCGGAAGGCGAGATTTAAGGAAAAATGATAATACCTGTCATTTTCTTTTATTAATGGCTGCAACCTGATTACCGTGTCATTAAGGATAAACGCTTTAAATTTTTCCGGAAGGAAAAACATACCGTTCGAGCCGAATGGCGCGGAAAGCTTCTCGAAAATTTTTTCTTCGGTGCCCGGCTGAGGAATTACCCAAAAAAGTATCGGATAACTTTCGATATCATCAAGCGACCTCAACAACACCTGGCCTGGTGAATCCGGGTTATAGAGGTCAGGATTGGCCTCTGTGAACTGCTGAATAAAGTGTTTACCTGTTTTCAGCATTACTTCAAAAACCTTGTCTTCCCCTTGAGCTGCCATCCATTCCGTCAAGCGTTTGTGCGACTGGGTTGCGCCAAACGGGTTCCCGACTTTGGAATATACGAGGCTGTCCAGCTTGATTATAACTGATAAAAGTTCTTCCGCATTGAAGCCATAAAACTGTTTAAGATAATCGTTGAAAGGCGCGAAAAGTTCTTTAAACACTTCAACAACGTGCACATGATAACCGCTCCCTCTGACACTGATGGAATCCGTAATGACTTGTGTTCTTAACCAGTGATCCGATTCATTGCCATCCGCCGGAATTTCAGCCGACATTTCCCACATGCCCATATTATATTTAATTTTTGATAACTGGTTATAGGTGGTGTGAATAGCCTCAGCTGAAGGTATCGCATTATTGGTGTTAGCCGTGGCCATTGCAATACTAATCGCGTATTCCAGCAATAATTCAATCTCGTCGTCTTTCTGCAGTAGTTCTTCGGCAGGCACCTGATCCTTTTCCGGGCCACTATAGCTTTCCAGAAACTGATTGTATGGGTTCGGCATTGCCCTGATTAGCCGGGTACCAAGCCCGCCCAGGACATATATTTTATTGTACTGATTGATTAATGCGATGAGTACGTTTATTTCATCCTTTATCCAGTTCAAATAACGGTCGCGGTCAGCACGTATGTTAGCAAATACTTCCTGCATTTGCTTTTTCAGGTCTTCCGGCATGTATTCGGTATGCACGCTGCTAATTTAGGACAATTGCTTCCAAGTCAGCACGATTTAAGTTAATAAATATTGACTGAAAACATCGGGCAGGCATCGGAAAAAGGGGCGCAACAGTTAATGCCTTAAATTCTTTACCTTCATTTAATAATTTGTTTAAGATGAATGATATTAACGAAAATGCCTCCGCACATGACCAGCGAATGGAGAAAGTAATTCATAATTACCTGACCATGGAAACCAGCTATGCCCTGCTGATCAACGGTCCAAGGGGCATTGGGAAGACATTTTTTATAAAAGACCGTGTTATTCAAAACATCAAAAAAGTAAAAGTATTCCACGACCAGCGAAAATCCTACATACCCGTGTATATCTCCCTCTACGGCATCAAAAGCATCGACGAAGTATATACCTTACTTGCTATTGAATTAATTCCCTGGCTAAAAAACAAAGATGTAAAGGTTGGCCTTTCAGTAGGAAAACTAGTTGTGCGGGGACTATTGAACTTTAAAAGCGGCGGGGATGTTGACCACTATTTAAAAGATATGGCGGCCACCTCAAAAAACGCTATTGACACTAAAAATTTTGTAATGATCTTTGATGACCTTGACCGTATTTCAGGAACACTTGAAGTCGGTGAGATTATTGGTTTTGTCAACTCGCTCGTTGAGCACGAAAATAATAAAATCCTGGTGATAGCGGATGAAGAGCATTTAAAAGAAAACAAGAATTATATCGCGGTCAAAGAAAAGACCATCGGAACAATAATCGAATATTCGGCCACCACAAGCCACAATTATGATGCGATTATCAGCAGTAAATACAAGGCTGCTAACCGGCCTTACTATGACTACCTAGTTATCTTAAAAGAAGAAATCCTGCATTGGTTTGAGGTTACGGACACCAAAAACCTGCGCACCCTGATCTATTTTCTTCAGCATTTTCAGGAGATTTTCAGCAGGGTGCATTTTCAGCTTAACCTGAAAGACTATGACCCGGGAAGTATGGGCTTCAAAAAATTGAAGACGATTCTTCTTTTTGTTTTGGCGGTCAGTATTGAATTTAAAAAGGGTTCAATCAGCTACCAACAGCAACGAGGCCTGAACGACATGAAAGCCATAAATGAGCTTTTGCATTTGGCCTGGTTAAAAGATATGTTTACCGACCACTTAAGGTCGCAGCAACCGCAAGGACCAAGGTCGGCTGAAAAAAGCTATAAGGAAAATTTCCTTGACGCCTTTTATAGTGGTAAAGATTACGATTATTACCCCTCAATTTTCAATTTTATCACCGGTGGAGATGCTTTTGATACTGAAGGGCTACTGGCTCAATTAAAACGGAATTTTGATGATAAAATTTACAGGCCAAGCCCGCAGGATATGGTGTACCAACAGCTGGCAGAACCTGGAGTGCTTAACCTGTCAAACGAGGAATATATTAAGCTGACCGGAGAATTGCTTACCTATGCGGTAAAAGGGTCTTATCCTTTAGACCGATATTTATCGGTACTCTACTATTTGGAGCGATATCCGGAAATCAAACAGTACGATATTTCCAAAGAAGCTGCGAAACTGATGAAAGGTGTTAAAGGAAATCAACAAAAATTCCAATACGATGATAATTTAACATCAAAGTTCGGGATTGAAAAAGACCGGCCCAACTACCAGCATTTCTTAGCTTTGTTCAGGGCTCTTAACGAAGTAAATAACAGCATTAAAACCGCTCAAATAGCGAGTTTCAGGGCCGATCTATTTCAAGAGTTTAAGTACGACAAGGATTTATTTTATCAGAAATGTGAAGAGCTAAACTGGGATACGCCTATATTCGCCCATTGGGACTTCACTGCATTCCAAGAACACTTCCAGGTTATGCCTTCAGCGGAAATTCCCCGGTTCTCCCGGTTTCTAAAAAATCGGTTTGAAACCGCGTTGATTAAGGAACGCCTTGAATATTTTTTTATAGAAAACCTATATAATAAAGTTCAAAAGATTGATACGACGCGCGAAGTAACTATGAGAGATATTGTAATTAAAAAGTTGGGGATGGTTTTAAACGACATAATCGAAAAAAATTACACCTTCAAAAAGGTGTAACCATTCTCACCTTTTATAAGCAATTATCGAAATCTTAATTTTATAATCGGAAAAGCACCACAAAAATATGGTTGGGCAATAATGAATAATTTATAAACTGCTTGCCGAAAAAGGCAGGCTTTTTTTATATTTGAATCATAGCATTTGCAGCTATACCAAAGCAAATTAAAGTGGTGAGTAATTCGGTGGTCAAGAATTGAAAACCCTTAAAATATCAAAATAAAGCGGAAAATCAGGGGTGTTACAAATCCCTAACTATCCGCCAAGAATATTTTCAAAATATGCCAAAAGCATGTAAATCAAAATTGAATCTTCCATTGGAAAAAAGACGATATCGACTTTTTTCATTTCTTAGAACACAAGCGCATTTGCAATCTTTCGGTTCCTGTTTCATGCACGGGCTGGCGCATTGTAATACTAATTTCTTTGGAATTTAGATGGGAATAGCCTATATTTGAAACACGATTTGCAATAGGAAAAATCAGGGTGAGTGATTCATGTAGTCGCATAGCCTTAAAAACGTAAGTTGTTAATAATCAAAACGAAATAGGGGCGGGTTCTATTCCCTCCCTCACCGCCTTCGACCGCCGAAATGAACCTTCGGCGGTCAAAGACTGCCAAGCGAGCGAGGGAAAGTATATTTGTCCGTTTTAGTATTAGCGTAGGCGGGCAAGTGACGAATGACACGTACTTTCAAGACCATTAGAGCGTGCTTTACAGTCGAAATCCGCCTTTGGTTAAATGAATCTTTCCAACGTTCTAAGCAACAAGTCCGCGCCCTTTTAACGGCCTTGCTTATTTATGTTCTTTCCTTGTACTATCTTTAATACCGTTATATTTTCTTCGTAATATCTTTCTGTTTAAGAAAATGATGTATATCATATAATGATTGTAATTTTTTATGTTAACTTCACAGGCTCAACTATTTAACAAGTCAGTAATTAATAACCTGACAAGAGTATTTTTATTTATTGATATTTATTTGCAAAACTTAATGTGTACATGGCCAGATCAATTGCACAGTAAACAATTTCGTTATTCTTGAGTTTAGTGTAATGATATCTAAAAGGCCATTGCCTTCAATTATTTTAAATACTAATGAGAGCATTTTTATTTTGGATATTGGTTTTTCTTGCATTAGTCGTTACTGTAGCTTTATCAATGATCATCATCAATTGGAGCATCAATACGCATTTATAAAAGTTTTCATTCCAAAAGCCTCCTTTTGTAGTATCTTTAAAACAGAATATGTTAGTTTCCCTCTATTTTCTCATTTCCACCTTGTTATAAATATAACATCAAATTAAAACGCGATAGTAGGAATTTTCTTTCTAAAAATATTTGCGGCGGAAAATTTAAAGTTTACCTTTGCAAACCTTTTCGGGGTGTAGCGTAGCCCGGTATCGCGCCACATTTGGGATGTGGAGGCCGCAGGTTCGAATCCTGCCACCCCGACACCGGAAAGTAGAAAGCTCTGACGATAGTCAGGGCTTTTTTGTTTTCGGATGTATTCCCCACTACAGAATCAGTGTAGCTAATCCTGCCGGTTTATTATTTCGGGTCCTGCGTCTTCATCAAAGGCTGTATTTATTGCCCATTGTTTCCACGATTCTAATTCTTCATTAGCCAGTTTCAGCCTGTCAGTGGTCCAGGAAACGGCGTCCGCGCCGAGAGGGACGCGCAGTGGTGGTGCCGAACTCCTGCTCAATTGAATTATAGCATTTGCTGCGAGTTGCGGGTTACCCTTCTGACTGCCGTTGACTGCGGTGAATTGCTGGTTGAGATCGCCGACAAGTTGTTTATAATCCGGTTTGTCGCTTTCTTTTATTTGGGTTTTCCCTTTGTTAAAGAAATCCGTCCGGAACTGTCCTGGCTCAAGTATGGTTATCTTAATGCCGAAGGGGCTGACCTCTTTGGCCAGGCACTCCGACAACCCGTTCAAGGCGAATTTGCTTGCACTGTAAGCACTTCTTCCCGCCGTTCCCACTGAACCACCTATCGACGAGATATTAATGATATACCCGGATCGCTGCTTCCGCATCTGAGGAAGGACTGCCTGGCAAGTTCTCAGAACCCCAAATAGGTTTACATCCATCTCTTTCTTGAATTCATTGATATCCAGTTCCTCAAAGATCTCATAATAACCATATCCGGCATTATTTACCAGGACGTCTATTCTTCCAAACCTGGAGATGGTTTTCTCCGCTGCGGCTGAAACGGAATCCTGGTTTACAACATCTAATTCAGTCACCAAAACCAGTTGATTTTTAAATGCCTGAAATTCAGCCAGGCTGTTAATGTCCCTCGCTGTTACAACTACAGCAAACCCGGCGTCAATTGCCGCTTTCGCAATTTCTCTTCCGAACCCGGATGAACACCCGGTGATCATCCATACTTTGTTTTCCATAATTAAAAAATTTGAATTTTTAAATGCCTTTAGATTGAATTTCGGAGGCTTTTTATTAGGCGATATTTTCTTTATTTATTCGATCGTTAATTTTATTATTGTTGCTAACCGCCAGGTAAATTGCTGCAAACTGAATCGCCGCGATGATAAATGGACCAACAGTTTTAGATAGGTCTTGTTCATAAATGCCAATAAAGCCATCTAAAAATTGTATTAGGCCAGCAACTACCGCAAGGGTAATGAAGGCATTCCAATGCCTGCGGAATAGGGACATAATGGTTAATGTTGCTATTGGAATACCTCTGGCACCAGCGTATAAGGCAAAGACGGTTATCGCTTTATCGGTAGTTATGTTGGCTGACAATAGTAAATTAGGGCTTACTATCCCCGCTACCGCAAAGCTTGTGGCAATGACTACGTTCAAAGCCGTGAAGATTTTTAAAAATGTTAATGCTTTCATATTTTAAGAATTAAATTGTAATAAAACCTTGCCACCATCTATAGTATGTTGTATCGCTTCTTTTACTTTCTCCGGCGGATATATTTTCGCAACCGGAACGTTTAATTTTCCCTGTTCCAGCAGTTGCACCGATTGAAGTATCGCATTTTTTAACTTAGGGACGTAATCAGGTAAATACATAAAGAACCCGTGGATCTGTATCCGTCTAAAAATGAGACCGATTTGGCTAACATTAATAGGTTCCCCACTCATCATAGCATAACAAACCAGGCAGCCACCATTGCCAAGAATGTCGGCGATGGTATTTGTCGCTTTACCGCCAACAGCATCAAGCCCCAACTTTATTTCTGCATTATTGGTAGCTTTTTTTGCTTCAGCGACAACGTTTTCGTCGTCAATTAAAACAACGTCCGCACCTGCTTTCAGCGCCACATCAACAGCTTCTTTTCTCCTGACTATTCCTAATGTTTTTATACCTTTTGATTTTGCAACCGCGATGATTGTATGACTTACAGAAGCATTGGCCGCGTTCAACACTACCCAATCCCCTGAATTTAACGAAACAAATTCTTCCAGCAGCAATACTGCTGTCGGCGGGTTTATGGAAAGCATAGCCGCTTGCTGTAAATCCACGTTCGGCGGCAGCAC
>Ga0207048_10310_pt1 | contig 14772 bp, 18 predicted proteins | sample Alteio_BWMinCont_65_FD_153301 | JGI IMG/M metagenome (GOLD analysis project Ga0207048, IMG submission 153301) | Enriched cells from forest soil in Barre Woods Harvard Forest LTER site, Petersham, Massachusetts, United States -... | ecosystem: Environmental > Terrestrial > Soil > Temperate forest >...
CGCATAAATTGTATTAAGAGGTGAGTAAAGAGTCAAATAACGGAATCCCAACGGATAGCGAGGTAATACTTGGTATCCTTAATAATTCGGAGAGTGTTTTAAAAAGGTTATATCTGGCTTACTTTCCGATGGTATTGCAATTAATTATTAATAATAATGGCAATAGGGACGATGCTAAGGATATTTACCAGGAAGCTATTATAATCCTGTATAATAAAGTTAAAACGGGAGATTTTGAATTAAGCAGCAAACTTAAAACGTATATTTATTCGATTTGCCGAAGGCTCTGGCTAAAGAGATTAAGCCAGATGAACAGGTATGGCGGCGATATAAAGGATTTTCAGGAGTATTTAGCGGTAGATGACGAGACTGAAAAGAATAATGAGAGGGATATGCAGTTTAACAAAATGGGGAATGCACTCCATTTATTAGGCGAACCCTGTAAAACGATTATAGAAGATTTTTATATAAATAACAGATCGATGCAGGAGATCTGCGAAAGTTTTGGATATACTAATGCGGATAATGCCAAAACTCAAAAATACAAATGTCTGCAAAGGCTGAAGAAATTGTTTTTCCAGCAGAAATAGGGAGGATATATTATGAGTGACGATCAACTATTAGAATTAATCGAGAAGTATCTTAATGGTGAAATGACCGGGGAAGAGCGTGCCAGTTTCGAAATACTTCGGAATGAAAATGCCGATATCAATAACCGGGTTGCAGAGCATAAGCAATTTACCAGTCTTATAAGGCAATACGGTGAGCGATTGGAGCTGGAAAAACGTCTTGATGCTATTCATGATGAAATAGATGTTCATGCTTTAGAAGAAGAGTTGATGATCAACCCGCCATGGATCGTTCAACTATGGCGCAACCATCATTCAAAAATATCGGTGGCAGCTTCAATCGCGATTTTTGCGGTGTTGTGTACCTTGTTTTTTACAGGGTATTTGAGCAATCGGGAAGTAAATTATATTCAATTAAGAGATAAAATTAATAGGATAGGTAAAACAACTGATCAGTTAAAAAATAAAGTTAATAATCTTACCCCGCAGCGTTCAGCTTTTGTTAATCCTGGTGATTTCAGAGGAACAGGTTTTGCCATTACTGCCGGCGGGTTAATAGCGACAAACTATCATGTAATTGAGAAGGCCGATTCTGTATATGTAGAAAATGCTGCCGGAAAATCATTTAAAGCTGAAGTGTTACGTTCAGAACCTGAAAATGATATAGCCATTTTAAAAATTATTGATACTTCCTTCAGAAACCTTAGCCCTATCCCTTATACCTTTAAAAGGTCGGAAAGTGATTTGGCCGAGAGTGTTTACACTTATGGTTATTCTCAGGACACGCCTGTATACGACGATGGGAAATTGACATCGGCCAATGGATTAAATGGAGATAGCCTTAACTACCAGATATCAATACCTGTTAATCGCGGAAACAGTGGCGGCCCTTTAATGGACAGCAGGGGCAATGTAATAGGTATTATTCAGGCCAAACAGAGCCAAATGGAAGGCGTTCATTTTGCAGTTAAGGCAAGCTATTTATTAAATGCAATTGATTCATTGGATAAAAAGGTAAGTCTTAATAATAAAAATATTTTAGCCAATTTAAACACTGTCCAGCAGGTTAAAAAGTTGAAGAATTATGTGTTTATGGTTAAGGTTTATGGTAAATAAGGTTTCCCCAAAAACAAATATATAATTGCAAAGACGCTCTGATCCCAATCAGAGCGTCATTTGTTTTGACATTAGCGATCAACTTCACCCAGTACAAAATCAATTTAACCAACGATAGCTATCAGGTCGGCTATCATCACTCCTCTGGCAATTTCAGGTAATACCGATAAATTATTAAAGCTTGGGGCACGTGCTTTTACACGGGTAGGTATCTCTGATTTTCCGTCAGCCATAAAATAAAAACCTAACTCGCCTTTAGCACCTTCACAGCTCACGTAATAATCTTGTGGTTTTGGAATGGTTTTACGCGGCAATTTTGCACGGGGATCGAAATCGGGCGTCCGTTTTAGTTCCTTTTGAAGTCGGTCAAGGCATTGTTCAATCATTCTCAGGGATTGCCCTATTTCATCCACGCGAACCTTGTAGCGGTCCCAGCAATCACCTATGGTACCCATCTCGCCTTTGCCAATCGGCACGTCAAACTCCAGTTCAGGGTAAACAGAATAGTTATCAATCCGGCGCAAATCCCATTTAAGTCCCGAACCGCGAAGCATCGGCCCAGAGCACCCGTAATTAATTGCTACATCAAGCGGCAGAACACCAATATTTGCCGTTCGGCTAATAAATACTTCGTTATCAGTTAAAAGATCGTTCAATTCGACCATTTTTGGCTTAAAGTATTCAACAAATTCCCGACAACGTTCCTCAAACCCTACCGGAAGATCATAGAACAAGCCGCCAACCCAAATGTAATTATAAAGCATCCTTGAGCCGGAAGCCCACTCCAGCATGCCCATAATGTGCTCCCTGTCCCTGAAACACCACAAAAAAGGTGTAAAAGCGCCTATGTCGATGCCGTAGGTGCCGATAGCTATCAGGTGCGAGCCGATACGGTTCAATTCGCAAACCAGCACACGGATATATTCAATTCTTTTTGGAATATCTTTATCAATGCCCAGCATTCGCTCAACACCCATTACAAAAGCATGGCTGTTATTCATAGATGCCAGGTAATCCATCCTGTCGGTAAAGGGGATAGTTTGCTGGTAGGTTAACATTTCGGCATGTTTCTCGAAACAGCGATGCAGATACCCTATGTGAGGTATAACTTCTTTTACTATTTCGCCGTCGGTTATTAGCTCAAGCCGCAGAACGCCGTGGGTTGAAGGGTGTTGCGGCCCCATGTTCAGCACCATATCTTCTGTGGCAGCCGAAGCGATCCTGTGGTTATAATTATTTAGGGCCGCGGCATACTTGGAATTTGGAATAGTCAATTTATTTCGGATGTCGGATGTTCGAATTCGGATTTATTTTGCTTTAAATTTATTGAAATTACCAGTTAAATGCGCACGACTTTAAAGGAAAACAGCAATTATTTATTCCTTACTTCGTAGTATCGCGGGTAACGGTGAAATGCACGCTTTGGCCGCCGAAATCAATGTCAATTCCGCAGGAGTCGGTATACATTTTCCCCTTATGGGGGTAATCGTTGCCATCCACAGTAACTTTAAAAGTAAAAGTGTCGCCGTTTATCTTTCCATCATCAATACTTACAGATCCTGCGGGCGATTCGGCAGTTCCGCTCAGTTTATCGCCATCAACTTTGAAATTGTAGGTCACCTGCAATTCGTTGCCGTCGGGTGTTTTCATTACGCCTTTCCATTTGCCGTTAAGGTCGGCTATAACAGCTAATACAAAAAGAAAAAAGGACACTAATACAATTGGGATAAAGAGTTTTCTTTTCATGATATAATTGGTTTTGAGTAATAAATGTAAGATTTTTATTACAATTGAAAATAAACGGGACGTTAAATTTTATTCGGACTTCTTACAATTTCCCCTATTGTATCTTTCGGACTTCCAGACTTTTCTGACTTTCGGACAAATCACTAAAAATCAATCTTAATTCCCTTATAATACTCAGCCGTTTTATAGTCTTTTCTAAGCGGGAACCCTTCCCAATCATCAGGAAGAAGAATACGACGCAGATCAGGGTGTCCCTCAAAAAAAATTCCGACGAGGTCATATGCTTCACGCTCATGCCAGTCGGCAGTGCGGTAAACTGACGATACGCTGGGGAATGAAGGCAGATCATTTAAGTCACGGTCATTTTCCCGGCTAACTTTTAAGGTTAGCTGTGTTTTGTAGGGGATAGATGCCACGTGATACACTACTCCAAACAGGTTTGTTTGGGTGCCATAATCAACACCGGTAAGGCAAGAAAGGTAATCAAAATAGGTTTTAGGGTTATTGCGTAGTTCGAGGCATACTTCTGTGATACGATCAGGCTCGATCAGCAGGGCGGGTTGCAGGCCGTCGGTTTCGTCCCCGATAATCACACCGAGGCCAAATTTTTCAGTCAGCAATAATTTAATATCCTCAAAATTCATGGTGCCAAACGTACTTTTTTCCAGTTTTTGTTATCGGTTTTTTTGTAAAGGATCCGATCATGCAAACGGCCAGTGCGGCCCTGCCAGAACTCTATCATTCGGGGTTTTAAAATATAGCCACCCCAATAGGATGGTTTGGGCACTTCTTTATCAGCATATTCAGTTTCCAGCTCGCTCCATTTTTGTTCCAGCATGCTGCGGTCGGCTATTTCCTGGCTTTGGGGCGAAGTTAAGGCGCTTATCTGGCTGCTTTTTGGCCGCGAATGAAAATATTTTTCAGATTGCTCTTTGCTTACCTTCTCTATCGTCCCTTCAATGCGAACCTGTCTTTCCATAGCGGGCCAAAAAAAGGTTATCGCGCCGATTGGGTTTTTAGTAATTTCTTTTCCCTTGCGGCTTAAATAATTTGTATAAAAAATGAAGCCCGCATCATAAAATCCTTTCAATAACATTATCCTTGCCGATGGCCTGCCGTCATGTGTAGCGGTGGACAGTGTCATAGCATTTGGTTCGGGTACATTAGCCTCCTGTGCTTCTTTAAACCAAACTTCAAATTGTTTTATTGGATCGGCCTTTGTATTACTTTCTAAAAGGGAAGCTGCTGTATAATCTTCCCTTAAGTTTTCTATATGTTCCTGGTTCATCAGTGCAAACTTACGAATTAATTATGCCGTATATAAGTTAATATTGAGAATCAAGAGCCAAGAACGAAGAGTCAAGAGTAAGAAATCAGAAGGGTATTCCGCAATTTTTAAACCTTTTATCTTGACTCTTGGCTCTTGATTCTTGGCTCATTATTTGTTTCAAATTAAAAAAACGCAATATATTTTTGCAAAACTTGTTATATTAAACAAAAATTTACCCCTATGCTCAGTTCTATTCCGGCAGCCGCAGGGCGCTTACTGATATCGGAACCGTTTATGATGGACCCGAATTTTAAAAGATCGGTTATTTTATTGACGGAATATTCGGAAGCTGGGGCAATGGGCTTCATTTTGAACCAACCTGGTGAGTTTTCGTTGGGCGATATTTTACCTGAAGTATCGTATTCGGAAATGCCTGTATTTATCGGCGGCCCGGTAGCAAATAATACGCTGCATTTTATTCACTGCTGCCCCGGAAAGATTGATGGAGGTATCGAAGTAGGTGAAGGAGTTTATTGGGGCGGGGATTTTGAGGAGGTAAAAGCACTAATCAACAGTTATCAGTTAAAAATGGACGAGATCAGGTTTTTCACCGGGTATTCAGGTTGGACACCGAAGCAACTGGATGCGGAAATAAAAGAAGATAGCTGGATAGTGACCGATAAATTGAATAAAGAGATAATCTTCGCCAAAAATGAAGAGAACCTATGGCGCCAGGTGGTGATAGGCCTGGGCCAGCGTTACGCTCACATAGCTAATTTTCCGGAGAATCCCGAACTGAATTGACTTTGAGAGATTAGAGGTCGGAGATTTGAGATTGGAAAAAAATCCAATTTGATAATTTCATTTTTCGGACTTTCGCATTAAAAAACAACTAACCTCTAATCTCCAGTCTCTAATCTCTACCTCCCATCCATCTCCGAAGCAGACTCCTCTACCTTTTTCTTCAGGTTTTCTTTGTAAGCGACGAGGTTTTTGGTGATTTTATCATCAGCTGTTGATAATATCTGAGCCGCAAGGATACCTGCGTTTTTTGCGGCATTTAGTGCCACTGTTGCCACAGGGATACCGTTTGGCATTTGCAGTATAGAAAGTATCGAATCCCAACCATCGATAGAATTGCTTGATTTTACTGGCACGCCAATCACCGGCAGATGTGTGAGCGATGCAACCATGCCTGGCAGATGGGCCGCGCCGCCCGCGCCGGCTATTATTACTTTTAAACCGCGTCCTGCTGCTTCACGGGCGTAACTGAACATACGGTCGGGTGTGCGATGGGCGGATACAACGGTGATCTCATAAGGTACACCCAGTTCCTTTAATACATCGGCAGCATCCTGCATGATGTTAAGGTCAGACTTGCTGCCCATTATTATACCTACTTTGGGAGAGTTCATAGTTGATGGTTCATAGTTCATAGCTCTGATTTTAGTAACAAATTCTGTTTTGCTGAAGCATTAGCCGTCGACATAGCTTTTATAAAATCAACCAGTTTTTGCCCGTCAACTTTTTTCAATGGGTTTAATGAAATAGAGATTTCCGGGAACCCCATATCTTTAACAAATTTTCTTAAATTTTGATTGCCTTTTAACAGCGGTTCGGCATTTTGATCAATTAATAAGCAAACAAATGTTTGTTTTGAGAATGATATCCCAAGTCTGCCAACATTATCAAGATTCTGAAGATAAGCGTCTTTAATCCAATTCCATTGCAGAACGTCTTTATAACCCATTCTATTAAATATGCCGGCTTCGTTCATGATAATTTGAGGACGTCTGTCAAATAGGTTAAAAAGGCCTAAAGGAATACCCAAACCGAAAAAGCAAATACAAATCCAATCCATTGTTTTATCAGCATCATTACTAATGAGAAAATAAAGCGCTGCGACTACGAACGGTAAAGAAAGTAAGATGAGCTTTATAGCTTTCCAGGGTGATTTGTAAAGTTTAATTTCGATCATCAAGAATAAAAACTAATTGTCATCTATGAACTATGGACCATCAACTATGAACTAAGCAACCACTTTCAACGTCTCCTGCACAAACCTTGCTTTTTCAATGGCTTTTTCCCGGTCTGCGTCTACAATAGTTACATGCCCCATTTTACGGAATGGTTTGGTTAGCGCCTTGCCATATAAATGTACATAAACCCCGGGAACTTTTAATACTTTTTCAATGCCCTGGTAAACTGCGAGCCCTTCATAGCTGGCTTCGCCTAAAACATTCACCATGATGGCGTTATTCAAACAAGCCGTATCGCCCAAAGGTTGATTAAATATAGCCCTCAAATGCTGTTCAAATTGCGAAACTACATTACCCTCAATGGTTTGGTGCCCGCTGTTATGCGGACGCGGAGCCAGTTCATTGACCAATATTTTACCATTTTTATCTAAAAACATTTCAACAGCAAGTAAGCCGACAATTTTAAGATCTTCAGCAATCTTTGTCGCGATCTGGGCGGCATCCTGCTGAACTTCGAACGGAAGGGTAGAAGGTGAGATGAGGAATTCAACCAAATTAGCTTCAGGATTAAATTCCATTTCGACCAACGGAAATGTTTGTACTTCGCCGCTTTCATTGCGAGCGACTATCACGCCTATCTCTTTTTCAAAATCAATCAAGCGCTCAATCAAGCTCGGCTCAGTAAACGCATTCGGCAAGTAGGTTTCATCAATAAGTTTATACACCCCCCTGCCATCATAGCCGTCGCGCCGCAGTTTTTGTACATAAGGGAATTGAATATGGCTTTGCCTTAATTGCTCCGGTGATGATATTACCTGGAACTCGGCGGTTGGAATATGGTTTTCTTTGAAAAACTGTTTCTGCAAGGCTTTATCCTGTATAAGCCTGACGATCCGCGACTGCGGATAAACTAAAACACCATCTTTTTCCAATTGCTCCAGGGCGTCCACATTTACTTTTTCGATCTCTATGGTTAGCAGGTCAACCTTTTTGCCGAAATTATAAACGGTTTCGAAATCGCTCAGAGAGCCAACTACAAACTCATCACATAATTTACAGCAGGGGGCCCCGCGGTCAGGATCGAGTACCCTGACGGTTACGTTGTAATTAATTGCCTGTTGTATTAGCATACGGCCTAATTGGCCGCCGCCTAAAATTCCGAGTCTGAGGTCTCCGTAAAAAGCTTTCATTTTAAAGATACATTATCAATGTGCAATATGCAAATGCGCAGACCTGCAAATTAATGAAGTGCAAATGTGCGAATTATATCCGCTTATTTACAATTGCACAAACTTTGCTTTTTGTTTTTATAACGATAAAAATTTTTCTTTTCTGTCTAACCACTAATCTCCAACCTCTAACCTCTGATTGTAACAATTTTGTTGCTTTTGGGCCATTTTAAATTATCATTGGTTATTAAACTTTCAAAAAATTATTTTTATGGGTAAATATGCGTGGGATAAAAAAAACGTTTAATCGATTAAACATTTGTAAACTTTAACAGGATAATTAATAATGAAAAAAACATTTTTAACATTGGTAGCTGTAATAGCTGTAGGTCTTTTATCAAATAATTTATTTGCTCAAACTACAACCGCAACCAAATCAGGTGATCTGATCGTTACTTTGTCAGGTAACCCTGATTATGACGCATCGGCGATAGCCATCAGGGCAGCAGGCCTTGGCGCTACAGTGAAAGGCACAGGTCCTTACACCATTCTTGCACCAAGCAATACCGCTTTTAGTAACCTGTCATCTGGAAAGCTCGATAGCTTATTTGCCGACCCTGCTAAACTGGCTACCGTTTTTAAGGGTCATGTAATTAGCGGTACTTATGATAAGGCTGCATTAATTAAATTACTGGGCAGCGGAACGCCAACCCTAACCACAATTGATGGTAAACAACTTACTTTGTCTGTAACTGATAAACATCTTACATTTACTGATAGCCAGGGAAATAAGGCCAAAGTTGTTGCATTTGATATGTTGGGTACAAATGGTGTAGCCATTGGTATTGATGCTGTTTTAACGAAATAGAAAGAAATTTAATTTGTTAAGGCCTGGTTTTGTTGAGCCAGGCCTTTTTTATTTCGAATCATTAAAAGTAAAATTATTCGAAATATTTTTATTTTTAGCGGCTAATGGAACCTGTCGCAAATATCATCGAAATACCATCATTTTTCCAGAACAGGATATACAAGAAAATAATATTTACACAAGAGGCTGTTAAAATTGAGAAAACAAGAAGCTTTGAACCACCAGTTTATATTGAAGCCGAAAATATTTCGTCTTTTAGATTTGGAGTCAATTGGATCAGAGGATACAAGTTTATTTTTGGACGGCAATACATTATTCAGCTTTTGGACAAACAAAATCAAGTAACAACTATAAAACTTAGTAGTTATTACCAAATAAAGAGAAAAAAATACCATAAGCTTTGGTCAAATATCATCAATCAACTTTGGAGTAATTACTTTATCAATAAACTTAATTACTATCATGAGTTGTATGTTAAAAAGGAGGAATTTACATTATCGGATGTTAACTTCCACCCGTTTGGTATTACTTGGTATGACGGTAGCATGTTTTGGAATGAGATCGCTTTAAGTAACTACAAAACTTACTTTATGATACACAAAAAGGATGACTTGAAAAAAATAAAGCGTTGTAGCTTTAAAAACGACTGGGATGCCTTAGTCTTACAAAGCCTGTTAAAGAAAATAATTAAAGAACATGATTCTTACTCTGCGCAGTAAACTAAAAAGAGGACAAATTTAATCTCGTAGATATCGTTTTAGTTTTCTCAGTATCAATCGATTGGACTGATTTGCCATTGTTGAATGTACACTTACTAAAGGCTTAGCGAATAAATCAGATCTTCGCTTGACCCTCCCTTAGAATAATATTCATTTTCAAGCGCCAAATCCCGTTTAAAATTATTTTTTTCTAATAATCTAATTGACCGTTCATTAGCTGAATTGAGATAGGCCGTTATGGTTTTGAATTGTAAAATATTAAACCCATAGTCAACTACCTTAGCAAATGCTTCATGCATTAAACCTTTTCCCTGGAAATCGGGGTGTAATTCATACCCGACTTCTATCATTGAGTTCGCCTTATCAATATTCCACAAACAAATGGTGCCGATCAATTTGTTATCATCTGTTAATGAGATCACCCAGTAATACGATTCATTATTTTCTATTCCCAGGTCTATCTTATTAACGAATTCAAGTGCTTCATCCAGTGTTGTCGTTTTTTGCCTGTCAAGGTATTTATTTACCTGCTCATTCGAACGAAGTTTAACCAACTGCCCAGCGTCATTCTTTACTAACTTTCTTAAAATTAGCCGTTCCGTTGTAAGCGTTGGGAATTGTGGCTTTTGATTTTTCAAATTCATTCTTTTTATCAACCAAACAATTTTCTGATTACCGGCTTATTATATAAAACGAAATTATAAAATGAGTAATCAATTTAATGAAAAAAATATTTCAGGATTTGAACGGGTAAGCAATACAATTACCACATATAGCGGGAGCACACCGGTTTTCATTACCGCAGTAAGTTTAATAATACTTTGGATAATAACCGGCCCGGTATTCCACTTTTCTAATACCTGGCTTTTGATAGCGAATACCGGGACATCTATTATAACTTTTTTAATGGTCTTTTTAATTCAAAAAGCACAAAATAAAGAGTCGATCGCAGTTCAATTGAAGTTAAATGAGTTAATCGCTGCAAATAACCAGGCCAGCAACAGGCTTTTAAATATACAGGACCTTAGTGAAGAACAATTAAATACATTGTATGAACATTACCGAACACTGGTTGAATTAACGCAAAAAGCAAAATCGAATACCAAAAGTCATTCGGTTGAAGATGCTATAGAAGTGACTAAACAGGAGATAAAGGAAGATTTAAAAAGAGATAAAAGTTAATTTAATTCCATCCCCTGAAAGACTTACGAAGTTTTCAAAACTTCGTAAGTCTGACAAGGTTTATTTATTTCATATACTCATCCAAAAAATCGAGTACTCTTTTCCTGATAAATTCACCATCAAACATCACCCCGTAGTGCGGTGCACCTGGCACAATGATCAATTCGTTTTTAACGCCGGCTTTCTTTAGCTTGTCACTTAATAATACAGATTGTTCTGGATTTACAGACTCGTCTTTTTCGCCGTGGACGATCAAAAACGGCGGATCATTCTTGTCAATATAGGTAATAGGGCTTGCTTTTCTCGCCAAGTCCGGGCGATCAGGTACAGATGCGCCCAGTAATAAAGTAACCGGGTTCCTTGAGGTTTTATCGTCGTTGCCTTTAAGCGTTGAAAAGTCAGACGGCCCATAAAAATCCAAAACAAGGTTTATTTTAAATTTTGGTTCTTTTCCTTTAGGATAAAATGCTTTTACATGATTATTATTTGATAAACCGAGCAATGAAGCCAAATGACCGCCTGACGAAAAGCCAATTAGCGCGATCCTGCTATCGTCGATATTATATTGGGGGGCGTTTTCGTATAAAAATTCTATGGCCTGGTTGCAATCCTGTATCTGCGCCGGGAAGGGGGCTGTTGTGCTGTAACGGTAGTCGATAGAAGCAACTGCATAGCCATTATCCATAAATAGTTTTACGGTATTGGTCATATAGCCCATATCGGCATATTTATCATTAACCATCCAGGCGCCGCCATGTATCCAGACGATCAAAGGATAACTTAATTTTTTAACCGGCGGCAAGTAAATGTCAAGCAAGTGTTTTTTTAAGGTATCGTTGGCGTAGGGTATGTTTTCGTAAACCGTTGTGCCTTTTGGAAAAATATCTTTTTTGGGGTTGGTGGATTGGGCACTTACAGTATAGGTAAGAATGCTAAACAGTAAAATGAAACAGGATAATTTTTTTTTCATAACCCGGACAAGATAGGAAATAAACGTGTTTTAAAATTTACGTTTTTGGTTATTAAAGATGGGGGTTTTAAATTAGATGCATAATTCTTACACATTCAGTCTCCGAAAATGTTCATAAAAATATGCTAATTATATTAGCCAATTTTTTTATATTTGTATAAACCTGTAACTGCCTTTTTCAATTGCCATCACGCAATTGATCTTAAAAAATAAAAAGCATAAATTTTATAACAACGGCTTTTATCGGTCTGTTGAATTGCCTATGTTTTATTAGTTTTCGTTTTATCGTTCTTTGAAAATCTTTGTTTACCTGCAATCAAGGCCATTTTCTAGTATTTTAACGATGTCACCAGGGTCAAAAATTAAGACTAGCAAAACGCTTTTAGCCCGGAAAAGTGGAAAAATTAAGACCAGCAAAACGTATTTAGCCCGGAAAAGCGAAAAAATTAAGACCAGCAAAACGCATTTAGCCCGGAAAAGTGAAAAATTTCAGACCGGCAAAACGTATTTAGCCCGGAAAAGTGAATAAATTAAGACCAACTAAATCCACATAGGGTGTCCTAATTGTCTGTGAGGACATAGACAATGCGGGAAGCGGATAGAAAAACGTAGTTAAACAACTTTCGGACTTTCCTGACTTTCGGACTTTCGGACTCCCAGCAACCTCTCACCTTCAATTTTTTTCTGAAGTTCCAGAATAGCTCCGATCAAAGCTTCTGGCCGAGGGGGGCAGCCTTGAACATAAATATCAACCGGGATTACCCGGTCGACACCTTTTACTACATGGTAGCCATGTTTCCAATAGGGGCCGCCGCAGTTGGAGCATGAACCCATGGAGATCACATATTTAGGTTCCGGCATTTGTTCGTAGAGGCGTTTAATCCTTTCAGCCATTTTGAACGTGACTGTACCTGCTATGATCAATACATCCGCCTGGCGGGCAGACGGGCGAGGGAAAACGCCATAGCGGTCCAGGTCGTAAGTTGAAGCAAATGCTCCCATAAATTCAATGGCGCAGCAGGCAATACCAAAACTTAAGGGCCACAAGGATGAAAGCCTCGCCCAATTGAGCAAATCGTTCATTTTGGTGACCATCACGCCTCCGCTTTCATTCATATCGTTACTCATTTCCGGGCTTTTTGAAAGTTGGTTTAAACATAGGTTTTCTTATCGGTGGAGACTCTGAAGTAGTTGCAGTAGTACTGGCAATTGCTGTAGCAGCAGCAGGCTCAATTGGTTTGGCATCGGGGTTGAACTCTTTTACCGTGAATGCGCTTTGTTCCTGGTTTAATTTATCATACAATGACGACGGGATAATTGAATTTGTTGTTGGCACGATGGGTTTTGGTTTTATCCAGTCGAGGTCGCCTTTTGCCCAAACGTAAGCAAGGCCAAGTATGAGTATGCCTAAAAATAAAAACATTTCGATTAATGCCAGCCATCCCCAGCGACGGTCGACATTGATCATTTCATGATTGCCAAAAACAATGGCCCAGGGGAAAATGAAAACCATTTCCACATCAAACAATAAAAAAACAATGGCTATTACATAAAAGCGCGAATTGAAAGGCATCCAGGCATTGCCTGTCGGCTCTTCCCCACATTCGTACGAGGTCAGCTTTTCGGGATTAGGTTTATGCGGCGCAATCAATTTAGTAATAAAGAAGGCGAAGCACACCATTATTATCCCAGTAATAATAAAGACGAATATCTTTCCAAATTCTGATATTTGCGCGACCCCGGCCATGACGACAAATTTAACAAAACAAACAGATTTTGATGCTATAATTATTGGCGGCGGCGCTTGCGGATTAATGTGTGCTGCACAGGCCGGCTTTTTAGGCAAGCGAACGCTTGTACTAGAGAAAAATGATAAGGTGGGGGCTAAAATACTGATAAGCGGCGGCGGACGCTGCAATTACACCAATTTGTACGCTACAGATCAGCAGTTTATTTCGCAGAATGAACATTTTTGCAAATCAACCTTATCGCAATGGACGGTTGAAGATACCATCAATTTTTTTGAGACTTATGGCATACAAGGCAAGGAAAAAACGTTAGGACAACTTTTTCCGGTAAGCGATAGAGCAAGGGATGTTGTAAAAGTTTTTACCGATTTGTGTGCCGATTTAGGACAGGAAATATGGTGCAGTGCGGACGTTAAAAGTGTTGAAAGGGTTAATGGCGGTTTCACCGTTTCGATGGGGCGAAACGGACGGACAGAAAATTTAATAGCCGCTAAAATAGTGATTGCATCCGGCGGTCTGCCTATTCCCAAAATGGGGGCAACGGATTTTGGTTTAACGGCAGCCCGGAGTTTCGGGTTAAAGATTAATGATACCGCACCGGCGCTTGTTCCATTGACTATAACAGGGAAGGATCAGCCATGGTACGAGCAGCTATCTGGAAACAGTATTTTTTGCCGTGTGTGGAATGACAGGATTAGTTTTGAGGAGAATATATTGTTTACCCACTGGGGCTTAAGCGGGCCGGCTATATTACAAATTTCATCCTACTGGCGACCAGGAGAGTATATTTACATCGATTTGCTACCCAATCAAAACATTGCTGAATTGATTCAACAGGAAAGAGAAATAAACGGCAAGAAAATGCTGCTGGCTTGCTTAGCTAATTTATACACACGCAAATTTGCCGAAGCTTTGAGCGACAAGTTGCCGGTTGATAAGAACCTTGCATCATTAAGCAAGGCGGATATAGAAAACGTCAGCCAGCTAATACATGAGTTCAAAGTAAAACCCGCGGGGGATAAAGGATATGATAAAGCCGAGGTAATGCGAGGTGGGGTATCTACCGACGAACTTTCCTCAAAAACACTGGAAGTTAAAAAAATACCCGGCATGTACTATGGTGGCGAATGTGTGGATGTCACCGGTTGGCTGGGCGGCTATAATTTTCAATGGGCCTGGGCAAGCGGATTTGTTATAGCGCAAAATTTATAGCTGAAAGCGAAAAGCAAAAAGACCAAAGCTTAATTGAGAATAAGAAATGGAAACTTCCTTAATTGCTTTCAGCTTTTTGCTTTTTGCTTTCAGCTCCTTTCTCCTGTTTATAGTAAACTATTAGCCGGTCAATGTTTTCCAAAACATAAACTTTGGCATGTATTTTATCTACCACATCGGGATAATCGCCCATCATGTCGCTCATCACGTCTTCAAAATTTTGG
>Ga0207048_10311_pt1 | contig 14753 bp, 15 predicted proteins | sample Alteio_BWMinCont_65_FD_153301 | JGI IMG/M metagenome (GOLD analysis project Ga0207048, IMG submission 153301) | Enriched cells from forest soil in Barre Woods Harvard Forest LTER site, Petersham, Massachusetts, United States -... | ecosystem: Environmental > Terrestrial > Soil > Temperate forest >...
CGTGGCGCTCCTCAAGTTGAAGGCCATGGGCGTGAATGTGGACGTACTGACACCAGAGCAAGAGAAGTACCTGGCTGGCTGGTCAGAGGGCACATAGGGAGTCCGCTCTTCCCGAAGGGGAAAAGCAGATTCCTACGCTTTCTGCGGAATGACAAACACCCGATACAGCAATCCTTTAGCCTCGCAGATAACTTGATTCAACTAAAAGAGGGATCCCATTTGGGATCCCTCTTTTGCATGGTGCTGAATGAGTTAGCTGGCCGGCACGTCGTCCGCGACGATGATTACACTGGGCGGGGTGGTAGTTAACTGAGAATCTACAATCAACGCCGTATCTACCTCACCGCCAGTGAGAGGAAGCGGTGTGGTTGTGCTGTTGGTGGCCGTGGGCACGACTCCAGCCTGTACGGTTACAAGCGAGACAGTCTGAGAAGTAAAGGTTATGTAACCAGCAGTGCCGCCAATCGGAACGGTGGCAATGATTTTTGCGTCAGCAAGGGTAGAGCTTCCCGGCACAAGATAGATGTCTACTGCTCCTGTACCCGGAGCCTCGTTGATGAACCGAATTTCTGAGTGACCGCCGGGTGCCGGAGTACCTTGATCTTCCAACACAACTACTTTATAGGTGGAATTAAAATCGGTCAGGAAGACGGAGTGTTCGTGGCCGACCACCAGGGTGCCATAGGAAGTGACCAGAGGCGTCGTAGTTCCGTCCGCTGAAACAACAATCTTGGCCTGAGGGCTGGGAGCAAGCAACGCGTAGCCGGTAACGGTGCCCTGCCCAACGTTAGACGCAATCGATGTTCCTGCAACCGTGACATCCACAGCAGGAGCGTTGTAGGAGGCATCAATAAATCGCACCAGCGATTGTTGCGGAGAGCTTTGCACGTTCTCACACCCGGAGAGGCATACCGCAAGCACCGGTAACAGCGCGAACAAAAATGCGAACGTGACAAAGCGGCGAAGTACAGACTTGCTGCCGAATTGTGAACCGCGCGCTGTGGAAACCCCGGGAATCGCCATTCTCTATTTTCTCCGCTCAGGACAGTGTTATCTCGTCTAGTGTACAAGTGCTTTGAACGGAACCGTAGCACTATTTTCCTTAGAAAACCAAAGAAACTCTGGAAAAGCCTGTAAATATCGGGACGGTGCCTTTCTGGCTATGCGCTAACCTGCAGCCAGATAGAGAAAGCGCAGCAGGAAAAGCCCTGCCAGCAGGTACAGCAGCCAGTCTTTGCGCTGAAATTTCCCGGTTGCAAGGTGAAGTCCTGCATAGGCAAGAATTCCGAATCCGAGACCATTGGCTATGGAATACGTGAGTGGAATCAGGATCAAAGTCAGAAAGGCGGGCACAGCGATCAGAGGCCTGGTCCACTCAATCTCTGCAATCGCGCCCATCATCATGCTGCCTACCAGAATCAATGCCGGGGCCGTGGCTGCCGGCGGAACAATCCCCACAAAGGGCACGGCAAAGAGCGCCAGAATAAAGAGCAATCCCGTCACGACGGCAGTAAATCCTGAGCGGCCTCCCGCAGCTACGCCAGCAGTGCTCTCAACATAACTCGTCACGGTCGAGGTACCAGCCAGAGATCCGAAGACCGTCGCCAGTGCATCGGCAAAGAAGATTCGATTGAGCCGCGGGATGGATTGATCCGGTGCCATAAGTCCGGCGCGCTTAGTTACGGCCATCAACGTTCCCAGGTTGTCGAAGAGGTCCACAAAGAAGAAGACAAAGATAATTTCGAGCAGGCCTGCGTGGAGCGCACCTTTTAAATCGAGTTGAAAGGCCGTCGCTGTGATGCTGCTAAACGAGGCTGAGGTGGGTGCCCAGTGTACCAATCCCAAAGCCCAGGCAGCGGCGGTGGTCGCAAGCACTCCAATCAAAATGGAGCCGCGGACCTCCAACACCTCCAGCGTCACCATCAATGCCAGTCCCAGCAAAGCCAGCCCGGTAGCAGGCACACGCAGATTGCCCAGAGCCACCAGCGTTGCAGGATTTCCAACGATCAGGCCCGCATTGCGGAAGCCGATGAAGGCGATAAAAAGTCCAATGCCGCCCGCAACCGCTGCGTACAGATCGCGCGGAATGGAGCGCAGAATCAATTGTCGAATTCCCAAGGCTGTCAGCAGCAGGAAAAGTATGCCCGATAGGAAGACCGCGCCCAGTGCTGTTCGCCAGGGAATATGCATGGCGATGCAGACAGTGTAAGTAAAGTAGGCATTCAGGCCCATGCCGGGAGCCAGCGCAATCGGGTAGCGCGCAATCACGCCCATCAAGATGGAACCGGTGGCTGCGGAAAGGCATGTGGCAGCAGTGATGGCGGCAATGGGAATGCCGGCTTGCGACAGAATGGCTGGATTTACAAGAATGATGTAAGCCATCGTGAGGAAAGTTGTGAAACCAGCGAGGGTTTCCGTACGCCAGTTGGTGCCGAGGCGGGCAAACTCGAAGAAGTTTTCCAGGCGTTGAATAGTTTTCATGGACGGCAGTTAAACCTGCTCAACGGCCATATTTCAATCTGCTCTAGTTGAAGTAGGCGGCATTCTTCTGGGCGAACTCGGTTTTGTCGGCAGGCAGTTCGTCCACTGAGAAGATAGCGCCAGAAGGACAGTTAGCCGCGCAATTGCCACAATCAATACATTCGTCGGGATTGATGAAGAGCTGAGTAACGGCCTCAGCAGCCTCAGTCTCTTCCGCCGTCGGATGAATCGCGAAGGTTGCACAGGCCTCTGCGCAGAGGAAGTCTTTGGTACAGGCATCGGTGATGACGTAAGCCATGATGATCTCTCCTTAGGGTTCCAGACAGGCTTAATCGCCTTTCCCGGCGACCGACCCTACCAAAAGGTAGCGCGGAGAGGTGTGTTGAGGCGGTGATTTTTGTCACAAGGAGATGTGCATGTCTTGATTCTGCTTTAAACATGCCTAAAGAAGGGGGCAATTACCAGCCAGGCCACGACAGCGGCGAGTATTAGAACTGCTCCCAGAACCAAAAAAATCCGAATTAGATAGGTACGGCCCGCGCCGGAATTCTCAGCACCGCTACTCATACTTGAGCGACTCAACCGGATCCATTTGTGCTGCGCGCGTTGCCGGAAGCGTTCCAAAAACAACACCAACTACGACCGCTGTTGTGAGGGCAACAAAAACTGAGAGCCAGGAGAAAGGTAGTTTGTAATCCGTAAAGATGCGTATCCCAAGTGGGACAGCAACTCCGAGCAAACAGCCCACCAAGCCTCCCATTAGCGAAATAAACATAGCTTCAACCAGGAACTGTAGTTTGATTTCGCGGCGGGTGGCGCCAAGTGCCTTGCGGATTCCAATCTCGCGAATGCGCGAGCGGACCGTGGCCAGCATGATATTCATGATACCTACACCGCCCACCGCGAGCGTGACCGCTGCCACAAGCACCAGGATCGCAGTCAGAGCATTTGCAATCAGCGCAGCCATGGTGAGCAACTCGGTCATGTTGTAGGCCTTGTAGACCGAAGTGGGCTTGTGTCGCGAGCTGAGCACACGGACAATCTGCTGGCTGGCCTCAGGAACATCTTCCATGCTGTGGATGGAAAAGAATATCTGCTTTACGGTGTCAGTTCCGGTAAAGTAGCGCGCGACAGAATAGGGAATCAGGATGGTTTCATCGGAGATTTCAGACTGACCGAAGGTGTCTACGCTCTCTTTGAAGGTACCTATAATGGTGAACGGGATTCCGCTGATGCTGATCTCCTGCCCCACGGCAGCACCTGGTCCGCCGAACATCAGCTTGGCAAATGGAAGGGTAACGACTGCACACTTGGTGTGTGTTTCCTCATCCGCCTCATCAAAGAATCGCCCGGTTGGAATAATTAGATTCCGAACATTGGTGTACTGGGGCGAAACGCCGAGCACGAGCGTATTTTTCTCAAGGCCACTGCCTATGCCAATGCGGTTATGCATCTCCAGCATTGGCGACGAATAAGCGATCGCAGGGACCTGTGCATCCACTGCCAGTTCATCTTCCCGCGTTAGCATCTCGCTGACAACATCATTCTCAGCGCCGGGTGTTGCTCCGCCGGAGAATTCAACTTCAACCATGTTCGTGCCGATGCGCTGAATCTGCTCGAGGATATATTGTTTGCCGGTCATGCCGATGGTGACCACAAGAATGACGCTGGCCGAGCCAATCACCATGCCCAGTGCCGTCAGGAAAAAGCGCATCTTGCTGACACGAAAACTATCAATCGCGAGCTTTACAATCTCGCTGAAGACCATTGTCTGCTTGGCACTGGCAAGGGTGTGGTCAAAGGCATGCTGTCGGGATTTTGGCGCAGAAACCATCTCGTCTTAGTGTACTGACTCTTCTCTCCTTGGTGCACCCGGACGACTATCGATCCTGTAAAGTGGCCAAAGTTAATCGGACTGCTTTTCTTGAAAGGTAAGAATACTTTCCTGCAAAGCAGAATGGTACATTAAAAATGAGGACGTACTGATTCTCTGACAACGGTAAAAGTGACGTCGATGTATCCTCAGCCCTGCACCTTCCGTAGTACCCGCACACTTTGTATTCCTATCCGCTCATGAGAGGTTCGTAATAAGAGAATGGTTACTACCATGTGCACTGTGAACACGGAGCGAGGCTTATTTAAAAATGTCCTTCTAAGAGATGCAGAGAAGGGCAGAAATAACAATTTGAATCTGATTCGATTTGCATTGGCTTCTCTTGTTATTTTTTCTCATAGTTATATAGCGACGGGTTCCTTCAGTGACAATGAGCCGATGAGAAAGTATCTGCATTTTGGGAGCTTTGGCGGCCTGGCAGTCCTCAGTTTTTTCTTTATCAGCGGCTACCTGATTCTTAAAAGCGGACTTTCGATGAAATCCCCTGAGCACTTTATTCGGGCGCGTACGCTCAGAATTTTTCCGGGGCTAATTACTGTAATTTTCCTATGTGGTTTGGTTCTGGGGCCCTGTTTAACTGTACTAACAGTACAGGATTATTTTGCGAACCATTTTACTTGGTCGTTTCTCCAAAACGCCTTAATGCGACAAGCCCCCGTTCAACTTCCCGGGGTATTCATGACGAATCTAATAAGGACTGTGGATGCACCGTTATGGACGCTATCCAGCGAATGGACCATGTATATTGTCGTTTTGCTTGTATGTATAGCTTTGAAATGGAAGCTGTTTTGGAAGCAATTTACATTGAGAACTTTCATTTTCCTTATGTTTGTACTACTGATCACCTTGCCTTTACTGCCGCACCTATCCAGTTATTCCATCCCCTGGGCGAGTTTTTTTGTAGTGGGAAGTTTTTGCTATGTATTCAGGAGCAGGATTATTCTGAATATTCCCATTGCTCTTTGTTTAACGATTCTATTTCTTGTTCTTATCAGAAGCTTCCCGATCGCAGGCAAATATATTTTTCCCGCCGCGTTGGCCTATCTGCTTCTGACGATTGGGTATCATCCCGCTTTGCATTTTAAGAGCTTTCATAAGATTGGCGATTATTCGTACGGACTGTACATCTATGCGTGGCCCATTCAGCAGATACTTTCATCCCATCCGACGGGTCAGGCGGTGAAATTATTTTTGTTGAGTTATCCTCTCGCGCTTCTGGTGTCGATTGCTTCCTGGCACTTTATCGAAGGACCCTGCCTGCGATTGAAAGATACGAAAATTCCAGCACTGCCGCCGTTGGCTGGATAAATCTCCCATTCAACCCTGGATGGCGGCGAGAGTTTTTGCGAGGCTATCGGGGTCTTCGACATTCAGGCAGATTTGCGCACGGTCAATCTGACGTAACAGACCGCTGAGAACTTTACCGGGACCAACCTCAATAAACAAATTCGGCTGCTCTGCGATGAGCAGGGCAACACATTCGCGCCAACGGACTTCTCCGGTTACCTGCTCAATGAGGGCGGTGCGGGCTGTTTCTGCTGTATTCACAAAAGCAGCGCTGGCATTAGCGGCAATCGGTACTGTGGGATTTTGCAGGGTGCGCATGGCCAATTCCGCAGCTACACTCTCCTGTGCGGGCATCATCAATTTGCAATGGAAGGGCGCACTGACAGGCAACATTACCGTTTTGCGAGCGCCTTTCGTTTTGGAGAGTTCGCAGGCCAACTCTACGGCTGCGGTTGCGCCACTGATGACGATTTGTCCGGGAGAGTTGTCATTCGCTGGTGCGACGACCTGGCCGGTTGTGGATGCTGCTTCGGCACATGCTTGTGCAATGCTTTCGGGGTCGAGAGCCAGGATGGCAGCCATCGCACCCTGTCCGGCGGGGACGGCCTGTTGCATGGCACGACCGCGGTTGCGAACGGCGCAAACTGCATCGCTAAATGAGATGGTTCCGGCGACGCAGTTGGCGCTCCACTCGCCGAGCGAGTGACCAGCGACGAGAGATGGCGCAACGCCATGCCGGGCCAGTACGCGAGCGGCTGCAACGGAGACAGTAAAGATAGCAGGCTGGGTGAATTCAGTGAGGCGAAGCTGCTCTTCAGGTCCATCGAAACAGAGGGACGAGAGCGAGATGCCGAGAGCATCATCGGCTTCCGCAAAGGTCTCGCGCGCTATGGGGAAGGCTTCGGCGAGGGCGCGGCCCATTCCAACCGACTGCGAACCCTGGCCTGGAAAAAGAAAAACAATCTTCATGCGTACTTCCTTAAGAAAAGCTGAGAAGCAGATTCCTCTGCTTCGCTACGGAATGACCAATCAAGGGGGTGTCAAGGTTCAATTTGGACTAAAGTGCGGGAACCGTGGTGTTTCCATCAGAATTAGCGGGCGTTGCCGGAGGTGTGAGCGCGTCTTTCATCTCCTGACTGATGCCTGATTGAGCAAATTCAGCAGCGACGCGAATGCCGTTGTAGATTGCGCGCGCGTTCGAGGAACCGTGGCCGATGATGCAGGCGCCGCGCAGGCCAAGCAGAGGCGCGCCGCCGTACTCTGTGTAGTCCAAACGCTTGCGGAAATTATTGAAGGCACCTTTGCTGAGAAATGCACCCAGCATGTAGAGCGGATTAGATCCCATTGCCTGGCGAAGTTCGGAACGCACCAGCTTGGCTAGCCCTTCGCTGGCTTTGAGCGCGACGTTGCCAACAAAGCCATCGCAGACGATCACATCAGCATGGCCGTTGAAGAGGTCGCGACCCTCAACATTGCCGATAAAATTCAGTGGCAGCGCACGCAGTAGGGCAAAGCTTTCACGAGTGAGGTCGTTGCCCTTGGTTTCTTCCTCGCCAATGGAGAGAAGTCCGACGCGGGGCTTGGCAATCTTGAGCACATTGCGGCTATAAAGCTCACCCATCACGGCAAATTGTTCGAGATTATGCGGCTTGCAGTCTACGTTGGCGCCTACATCCAGCAGAATGCAGGGCGACTCGCCGGAGCTGGGGAGGGCCGTTGCAAGCGCTGGGCGGTCCACGCCGGGCAGCATCCCCAAAACCATCTTGGCGGTGGCCATGGCTGCTCCGGTGTTGCCAGCGGTAACAAAGCCTGCCACAGTCTTTTCCCGCACCAGTTTAAGGCCAACGCGCATCGAGCTGTCCCGCTTAGTACGGACAGCAATCGCAGCTTTCTCCTCCATGCCAATCCGTTCAGAGGCATGATGGACAACGATAGGAAAATCTGCGGGGAGATGGCGTTTTTTGAGCATCGCGCGCAGTTCCGCCTCAGGCCCAACCAGGTGGACGCGGACGGGGAGCTTGCGGCAGGCCTCAATGGCCCCGCGAATCTCTGGTCCAGGTGCCTGGTCAGAACCTACTGCGTCGAGCGCGATGTCAATGAGCATCAGCTTGCTTGGGTGGAGTTACTTGGCTTCCTTGAGGGCCACAACATCACGACCCTTGTAGGTGCCGCACTTGAGGCAGGCCCTGTGGGGCAACTTGCGCTCATGGCAGTTCGGGCACTCACTCGTGGAGGGAGCAGTAAGGAAATCATGGGCGCGGCGAAGTGCAGTGCGGCGCTTGGAATGACGCCGTTTCGGATTAGGCATGGTACTGGTACTTCCTTTCCTTAACAGGGCACCGGAAGGCTTCTCCCCGGACTAGCGCAGTGAAAACACGGCGCATGATGCCGGGAGCCTTGAACCAGTGCGACTGGTTATTCCTTGATGATGTGGCTGCGAAGCCCCTCGAGAGCCAACCAACGCGGGTCGGCTGGAGCCTCATCGCAACGGCACTGCATCTCGTTCAGGTTCTGGCCGCAGCGCGGACAAAGTCCTTTGCAGTCTGGCTGGCAAAGGCTACGGGCTGGCAAGGATAAAACCACCTGCTCCCGAAGCACATCTTCCAGCAAAAGACCACCTTCAAGATAATAACCGATTTCGGTCTCAGAGGTGGAAATTGCAGCCTCTGAAGCGCCACCATCAGCCCCAACTGGCCTGAAAATGAGGTCAAACTCGCCTGCAATGTCATGAAAAACGGGTTCAACACACCGCGCACAGGGTGCCTGGAACTTGCCGGAGTAGCTGGCCCGCAGCCGGATGTCCTCGACGACCTCTTTCCCGCCGCGATATTCCGTCAGCAGTTCGGCAGTTCCCTCCGCGTGCAGCGTACCCTCCTGGGTGGCTTCGGGCGAAAAATCAATCGTGCCTGGCTCATAGTCCAGATTGAAGTCGAGGGGCTCGCGCTCAAGATCAATCGTTCGTAATAGCATGGTTCCCCCTCTCTTGGGCCGTATTTCAGACTTATTCAAGGGTAGGGCGTATACGGGTTTGCGTCAATTCGGGAGAAGTCTGGCGGTGATTGGCTCACAATGCAGGCTTTCGTTGCCGGAAAAATCTACTGCGGAGACAGAATACTGCAACACGGTGATATTGGGCGGCGTCAAGTCGCGCCAGGCTGGCCCGGGCAAAGGCTTATCTCCACTCACGCGCCGCCACTGGCCGTTGGCATCTTGGCGGTAGACAAAGTATCCCGCTAGATCAGGCTCTGTATTAGGAGTCCAGCTAAGGTCGAGAGAGTGTTCAGCACGATTAGCAATTGCGACCAACCCCTCTGGAGAACTGGGCGGGAATACATCCCTGGTATCAACACGGAAGGGCGCAGTCTGCGGGCCGGCAAGAGTCACGGGGTTTCCGTCCAGAATCAGGGAATTAAGCCGTTCTGCGGTGTAGCTATAGAGGTGGCCGGGCAGAGCGCTTGCATCCAGGGCCTGTCCAGTCTTTGAGCTCTTGGCTATCAGCTCCGTCTCGGCTGGCTCTTTGCTATCGAGTTTCGAGCCCGGGAGAAGGGATTTAGGTTTACTTGTTCCTGCATTCGCAATCAGAGTGCGATGGAGGCGAAGCCTGGAGTGGGCATCGTCCTTGTTGGGTTGCCAGTGAAAGAGAACTCCAGTGGATTGGGGTTGAGCGGTGATTCCTAATAGAGGCGGGGGGGCCTGTCCGGCAGATGAATAGGCCTCGTTCGAGAAACCAGCGGACCGCCCCCTCCGGTTGCGAACCTCCGCAACATAAGTAAGCAAACGCGCAGGGCCGATGGTCAGATCGGCAGGAAGAGTCTCGCGGAAATCGGCATCCACGCCAGGATCGAAGTTGAGGTCGGCAATGGTCTGGCAGACACCATCAGCAGGACGGCGGCAAAGACGTACTGCCAGCGGGCCTTTGAGCAGGAGATGGTCTGTGCTGCGGCTGGGCATCGTCCAACGGAGAATAACGATGTTGCCGCCGCGCTGGGCCGTGAGGTTAATCACCTTCTCCGGAAGGTTGAGTGAGGGGGCCTGAGGCGCGCCAGGTGAGCCGCATCCCGAGGCTGTCAGAATGCCAGCCACAAGGGCGGCAAAAGATAAAACTCCGCGTTGTTTCCAATGCTTCATCGCTTCCGAGTCTAAATGGTGGCGATGGCGCTTCGCTATACGCCGAACATTTGATCGAGAGCCACGGATAGAACCGGTGCTTCGAACCGGAAACCCGCTTCCGCTAGTCTTTGTGGGACAACGCGCGTGCTGGCCAGCAAAGTCTCGTCTGCCATTTCACCCAGGGCCACCCGGAGAGCAAAGGCTGGAACTGGCAGCATTGCCGGGCGATGGAGAGCTGTGGCGAGTGTGTGCGTGAACTCGGCATTGGTGACTGGAATGGGGGTAACAACATTTAACGGGCCTGCGAGATTAGGGTTATCTGCTGCAAAAAGGACAGCACGCACAAGATCATGGAGGGTAATCCAACTCATCCACTGCGAACCGCCCGCAATTGGGCCTCCAAGACCCATCCGGAATATTGGAAGCAACCTTGCCAGCGCCCCTTCGACACGGCCCTCGCTGCCGCCCAGCACTACTCCAAAGCGTAAATGCACAACGCGAATCCCTGCTTCTCGCGCTGGCGCAGCTGCCGCTTCCCACTCCTGGCATAGTTCCGCCAAGAAGCCTGTTCCAGCGTCAGATTGTTCGGCAAGGAGCTGGTCACCCCGACTTCCGTAGAACCCAATGGCAGAAGCAACCAGCATAACCTCAGGTATTTGCTGTAGTTGCGCCAGTGCGAATGCAAGCCGCGAAGTAGTCTCGATACGACTTCGACGCATCTCATCTTTAAAGGACGGAGTCCAACGATGAGAAGCGACGTTGACACCAGACAGATGAACGACAGCACGACTCTTGAAATTACAGAGAGATTCCCATCGCAACTCTTGCGGTGTCATAGGGTCTCTACGAACAAGCTGTTTCCAGCTTCTGGCCTGGTACGAGAGGCAGGCGGCAAGGGCCTTGCCAATCATCCCGGAGGCTCCGCTAAGAAGAAAGTCCGTTGTTTGTGTTTGTGAATGGCTGGCAAGATATGGAGAGTTGTTCATAGCTCCAGTCTGGGCCGAATCTTTAAAGGTGACGCATGTATTTTCATACAACTGGAATACATGAATGGTATGTACACGAAAGCAAATGGAATGTCCCCTCGTCGAAGATGCGATTCGGTGGCAGGACAGAGGAGCTGAGATGATTCAGAAACCATTACCAATTCCAAAGGAAGAATTTCTACAAACCCAGATCGATCCGAGTTCGACGGAGAATTTTATCGCGGAGAAGCGAATCGGAGAACGTATCAAGCGCCTGCGCCTAAAAAGGTCCATGGGATTGGTGGAGCTTGGACGCCATACCGGGCTTTCGGCAAGCTTTTTGTCGCAGTTGGAGACGGGACGCGTAGTGCCGACGCTCAGAAATCTGGCGCGCATTGCAATGGTCTTCTCGAAGGACCTGAGTCACTTCTTCGAGACCGAGCCGCATACACTCTTCCGTCTGCATCGTAAAAAGGAGCGGGTCAAGCTGCCGCAGACAGGCGTTGACGATCCGACCTACTACTTTGAGAGCCTGGGTTACATGGTGCCTGATCGCATCCTAGACCCCTACTATGCCGAGTTTATGCCGCTCAGAAAGAACCAGGAAATGCGTCAACACGTTCATCCCGGCTATGAATTTTTCTACCTGCTGCAAGGGGAGCTGGAAATTCGTCACAGCGAGCAGGAATACATCATCGAACCAGGAGACGCGGTTTATTTTGATGCCAGTTCGCCCCATGGCTACCGCTGCATCGGTAAAGTTCCGGCGCTGGCGATTATCGTCACCATGCACCAGGTGCCGACAGCGCAACCAACGATGGGTCTAAGGCCGCTGGGCGCGAATGTGGGGAGTCGTCCGGTACCGACCGGAGTACGGCAACCCCCAACTTCAAATGCTGCGGGGCCACGGGCTGTAAGTTAGAACAACCAGGTACAGATTGACAACTGACAGCGGCGCGGAGATTCCGCGCCTTTGCTGTTTTTATTTGCGGAATGAGGGCGCTTTCCGAAAGGGAAAAGCAGATTCCTCCGCTTCATCACCCCAGCGACGAAGACCTGTCGCCGGGGACCCCGACGCTGCGGAAGACCAATGTATCTGGCTACCGCGGACGGCCAAATCATGCGGTTACTGGCTAATGGGAATATCTGCGGAGAAGATTTTGAGGGGCGTAATACCGCGCAGACGTAAACTTCGGAGCGAGAGAGAAGCATGGCGCTTGGCCAGCCGCTCGCCGTTATGGTTGGTGACCAGTTCGCAGTGATACCACGCCGGATCGGTATAGCCAAGTGCGCGGTTGAGCAGGATTTGGCGGGCGGTGGACTTGAGCAGGTCAGCGCCCCGGACCACTTCCGTGATGCCCATTTCCGCATCATCGACTACACAGGCAAGTTGGTAGGCAGGCACGTTATCCCGGCGCCAAACAAGAAAGTCTCCAAAATCCCGCCCTGCAATAAATTTCTGTGGGCCGAAGTGTTGGTCATAGAACTTAACTTCCTCGCCATCGGTAACGCGGAAACGCCAGTTGATGCCAGTAGGCACGGGATGGATGCGCTCGTGCCCGGGGCCTCCGCCGTCGGTCAATTGCATGGGCGCGGAGCGATTCTTACGACAGGTGCCGGGATAGATTGGCTCGTCGTCTGACGCGTGTGCAGAGTGTTCTGTGCCGATCGCGTGAACGCTTTCATGCGGCGCGGTTGCGACCTGTGCCAAATCTTTGCGGGAACATCGGCATGCATAAATGGCTCCACGGTTATAGAGCCGTCGCCACGCAGCAAGATAGAAGGGTCTGCGCTTGCTCTGCAAGTAAGGGCCGCAATTGCCACCGGATACGTTTGCAGGGATGTCTGGCCCCTCCTGCCAGCGGATGCCGAGCCAGCGCAGATCTTCGAGCGCGGCCTGCACGAATTCAGTGTGCGAACGCAGCGGGTCCAGGTCTTCCATGCGCATCACCAGGGTGCCGTGTGCATCGCGGGCGCGCTGATAAGCGGTCCAGAAGGTTCGCGCGTGGCCTACGTGTAGCAAGCCAGTGGGCGAAGGCGCCAATCGGCCCCTGTAACCGGAATTTTGCTGTGTGGGCACTGAAGGGAAGTTTATGGCATGGAGAAAGGTTTGTTGAGGAAAAACCGCACCAGGATCCGCTCCGAAGGAGGAGGTTCGTCAGAGACGAGGCAGTTGGCTGGCTTGCTCACTTGGAGAAGGAGTTTTCGATACGAATCCCGGCAATCTTCTGGCCCGCGCCCATGTCTTCAGAAAAAATTCGATGCGCACCTGGGTAGTGAGTCAGTTCGGAAGAAGATCACATTCCCTGGGAGGCTAAAGCCCTTTAATCTTTGCTGTTTATGTACGGGCTGAAGCCCGTACCCTTCAAACTGACTAATTATCGCTTTTGCGCTTACCCCTCTTCTGTGCCGGGGATGGGCGTGGTGTCTTCAAAGAGTTCTGGAATGGCGGTGAAGGCAATTCTTGTGGGCGCTGCTTCGCGGGTGCGAAGCATGGCTAATGGAGCTACGGTCGATAAACCATAACGCTGATTGAGGCGGTCCATGGCCTTGGCCAGACGCCCCTGCCGCTCTTCCTCCTCATGGCTCTCAAAAAGGTTGAAGTTGTGACGTTGATCGGGCACAAGTTCGTCCAGCACAAGGCCCACCTGGAAGGGACGCTCGTACTCGGAGCCGTTTGGTCGGCGCAACCATAACTCAGTGAGGGCGCGGATAAGGCTGGCATTGGTTTGCGCTTCAGCAAAACGGACCCAGTCGCTCCACCCCAACTGATGGATTCCGGAGTAATGCTTGGAATGTGCGAGGTTCTGCGGTACGACGTAGCGGACATAGAGGGTAAGTCGTCCACTCCAAAGCCCCGCAGCGCGCAGACGCATAGCGGACTTGTGCAGCAACTTATGGGCAACTCCCCAGGCACCGTCAAGGGTGCGTAACTCGGGGGCAAGAATGTGCGAGTGCCCAACGGATTTGGCGTGTTCAACCTCGCCACCAAAGAACTGTTCTTCAGTCAGGTCGGCTCCGCGCAGCAAATGCCACATGCGCTCGCCTTGGACGCCGCCCCAGAGTTGACCCATTGCAGGTCGATCCAGGTCCATGAGCTGATCCATGGTTTGTATGCCCTGGAGGTTGAGACGGCGCTCCATGCGGCGGCCCACTCCCGGCAGGTCGCGTAGCTTGAGTGTGCGCAGAGCGGAGTCAAGAATGTCTGGCGGCAAGGCAATCAGGCCGTCAGGCTTCTCCATGTCACTGGCGATTTTGGCAAGAAAGCGGTTGGGCGCAAGACCGATCGAGCAACGCAGGCTTTCGCCCGCATAAGCGCGGATGGCAAGCTTGACCTCTCGCGCAATAAAGAGCGCATTAGTAAGTTCGCGTTCGCGGCCAATAAGACGGCAGGCCATTTCATCAATGGAGAGAACGGAATCGACGGGAACGGCGCGTTCGACGGCCTTGACGATGCGGTGATGATATTCGGTGTAAAGACGGTGATCGCCCTCAAGAAGGATGAGGCCGGGACACATTTTTTTCGCCTCGCCCACCTGGGTTCCGGTTTTAACTCCAAAGGCCTTGGCCTCATAACTGGCGGCGATACAACAGGTGGTATCAGCAAGCATGGGAACAACAGCCACCGGCTTGCCGCGCAATTCCGGGTGACGCTCCTGCTCAACAGAAGCGAAATAGGAGTTGAGGTCAACAAAGAGCCACTCGAAAACGGCTTTCTGTGGGCTGAGGCCAGGGGGAGTAAGGTCGGAGACGGGTTGGGTTGGGTTGCCCACGGGTCTATATTCGTCTTTTATTCGCCTTCGTGCAATATCAAAATCAGGTTTGAAGTTTAAAGATGCAGGTGCAGTTCTGACTACGGCTTAAAGATCCGCGTAGCTGCGTGGATAACTATGGCTCATGCGGTCCTGCCATCCCAGCCGATCCTCGTCAAACAGTGCCCATAGCAGTCCCAACCCCAGCGGACACGCAGCCAGCATCGTAGCAAGCACACGGCCCTGACGCTGCTTCCGCGTCAG
>Ga0207048_10312_pt1 | contig 14707 bp, 13 predicted proteins | sample Alteio_BWMinCont_65_FD_153301 | JGI IMG/M metagenome (GOLD analysis project Ga0207048, IMG submission 153301) | Enriched cells from forest soil in Barre Woods Harvard Forest LTER site, Petersham, Massachusetts, United States -... | ecosystem: Environmental > Terrestrial > Soil > Temperate forest >...
TTACGCCGGTTGCCAAAGCTGATGAACTAAAGGAAAACTTGCACAATTGTAAGTTGGTAATCATTGAAGACGCAGGCCATATGCCAAATTTGGAACATCCAGAAGAGTTTAACAATGCTGTACTGGATTTTTTAGAGAGCGTTAATTATTCTAAAGGATCATTTTAATCTAGTGATCAAAAAAAGGGTGGTGTGTTTTTCAATCCATCGAAACCATTGCTTTTATTAGCCCGGTTTCTGGGTTCAGCCAGCTTTCAAAATCTCTTTTTACTTCGTCAAAATTTACCCGATGAGTAATATAAGTATTAGGATTAGCCAATCCGCTTTTCATGCAATCCATTACGTGTTGAAAATCACTACGGGTGGCGTTCCTACTGCTCATTAAAGTAGCTTCCCTCTTGTGAAATTCGGGATGGCTAAATGTAATTTCACCTTTCTGCAAGCCTATCAGCACAAACCGGCCTGTATGGGCGATGTATTGAAATGCATTATTAATAGCCTTTTGGTTCCCCGTAGCATCAATAACTACTGTCGGCATATCTCCATTGGTTATTTCTTTCAGTTGTTCAAGAACATTAACGTCAAGGGCATCTACAGTGTGTTCAACCTTCAAATATTGTTTACAAAATTCAAGTCGCACCGGGTTTATGTCCATGACAATTACTTTGGCACCGGAAATTCTGGCAAATTCAATAGTTCCCAAACCGATTGGGCCTGCCCCAATTACCAAAACAAATTCCCCCTTTTTAATTTCAGCTCTTGCAACACCATGGGCACCGATGGCCAGAGGCTCAATTAATGCCAACTCCTCCAGGCTCAAACCTTCACTATGAACGAGTGAATAAGACGGTACAGATAAATATCCGGCCATGCCGCCATCAATATGCACACCACAAACTTTCAAATTAACGCAACAATTGGGTTTACCGGATCTACAGGCTAAGCAAATCCCACAATTGAAATAAGGGATAAAAGTAACCTGTTCGCCAAGCCTAAAACCCGGCACGTCATCAAATTCTACAAGTTCTCCTGCAAGTTCGTGGCCCAATATCCTCGGGTATTCAAAATATGGTTGTGTTCCTTCAAACGCATGCAGGTCTGTGCCACAGATGCCTATCCGTTTGATTTTTATAATGGCATGTCCCTTTGTTAGAACAGGTTTCTCAGCTGTTTTATATTCCAGGTTCCCAGGTTGCGTACAGACAAGCGTTTTCATCAACTTATAACTCTACTTTTTTCATTTTAGGGGAAAGAAAATGCATAATTACCCACGCCAATAAATAAGCGCAACCGCATATAAAAAAAATAATATTATAACCGACCAGTATGTGTCCCGCCTGTTTATTGCTCTCTAATATAAACCCAATTAGTGCAGGAAAGAAAATTCCGCCAACCGCCCCTGCCATGCTGCCAATCCCTACAATAGAGCTAACTGCCCTTTTTGGGAACATATCAGAAGCTGTGGTAAAAATAGTAGCGCTCCACGCCTGGTGTGCACCGGCCGCTAACCCAATTAATCCCACTGCCTGCCAAATATTGGTAGCAAAACGTGCCAGAATAATTGGTGTTACGCAAATTGCAAAGATAAGCATGGCTGTTTTTCGGGCCTTGAAAATTGGCCATCCCCTTTTAATCAGCCAGGAGGAAAGATATCCACCTCCGATGCTCCCTATGGTTGTAGCTGAATAAACTATGACTAACGGAAGGCTTGGCTTTTTCAAATCGATATTAAAAGTACTGGAAAAATAAGAGGGCAACCAGAATAAAAAGAAATACCAAATCGGATCGGTAAGCAGCTTACCCGCAACAAAGGTCCAAGTCTGCCTGACGCCTAAAAGATTTATCCATTTGATCTTTTTTTCTTCCCCCGTCATTACTACCAATTCGTCTTGATAACTATTAATAAATTTATATTCAGCATCTGATATTTTTTTATGTTTTGAGGGTATTTCATAAAATATCAGCCAAAAAATAAGCCATACAAATCCAATAGCCCCGGTTAGCAAAAATGCCATCTGCCAGCCATATATCCCTAATATCCATGGCACAATTATCGGAGCTACCACAGCGCCTATGTTAGCCCCTGAATTAAATATACCCGTGGCAAAAGCGCGTTCCCTTTTTGGGAACCATTCAGCGACAGCTTTAATAGCTGCCGGGAAATTACCGGACTCCCCAAGTCCCAGAGCAACCCTCACTACCCCAAATCCAAAAGTACTTTTAACAAGTGCATGCAGCATTGCAGAGATACTCCATATAATTAATGAAATGGTATACCCCAATTTAGTGCCTATCCTGTCGATAAAATTGCCAAAGATCAGTAACCCGATAGCATAAGCTGCGGTAAAAGCTGTAACGATACGGCCATAATCAATTTCGGTCCAATGTAATTGTGATTCAAGTGTTGGCTTTAGCAAGCCGATAATCTGCCGATCGAGGTAATTAATGGTTGTAGCAAAAAACAGAAGAGCAACTACTACCCAGCGGTAGTTCCCAACCTTTATTTTTTCCATGTCAAAGGTTTAATTAGGGGTTACATTACAGTCTTTACCAACTCGAGCGCGTTAACAGTATCAGTGTGTAATTGTTCGTAAAGGCGGTTTTTTAACACATCTTTAGTGATCAGTTTGCCACCTACACCAACGGCGCTAACTCCTGCATGAAACCAGGCGCTGATATTTTCAGGGTTCAATTCAACGCCACCTGTAGGCATAAAAAGCAACCCCGGAAATATCTCTTTAACCGAACTGATAAATGAAGGGCCAAGTACGTTCGCGGGGAATATTTTTATTAACTCCGCACCGCTTTTCTGAGCGGCATATATTTCGGTAGGCGTCATGCAGCCGGGTATCCATAATAATTTGTATTTATGGGCAACTTTTGCTACTTCCGGGTTAATGGTGGGCGCAACAATAAAATCAGCACCAGCATCGGAAAAAGCCTCTGCTTCCGATATATTTTTTATAGTCCCCACACCCAGGTAAAGGTCTGCCATTTCCTTATCGACAGCTTTTCTTAACACCTTAAAGTTATCCAATGCAGGTTTAGCCCGGTTAGTGTATTCCATCACCCTGATTCCGGCCTTATACAGCGCACGGATTATTTGCAGGCTTACCTCAACATCTTCATAAAAAAACAGGGGTAACATGCCCTGCGTTAATATGCTGTTTAATACCGCTTTTTTAATTTTCATTTCATTGATTTTTTTATTTCCGCTACTGTTTTGGTGGTAGCATCACCTTTTATAAATAACTTTTCAAAAGCCGCTGCCGTGGCAAATTCAAGAATTTCATTTACTTCATGATTGTTGTAAAAGCCATAAATAAGTCCAGCCATAAAACAATCACCGCTGCCTACCTTATCAATAACGTGACCGGTTTCATATTCGCCCGAATTATGCAATTGGTTATCAGTATACAAAGTTGTATAATATTTAATATCATTTGTAGCATCAAAACGAAAAGTATTGGCAACTGCCTTACATTTCGGGAATTGTTCAATAATTTTTTGTGAAGTTTTTAATGCCTCTTTCAAGTAGGTACTCTTTTGACCCGATTCATGTATATTGGGTACCACCGGGATACCAAGCATAGTTTCCGCTGCCCAAATGTTACCCATCACCAGATCACAGTGTTTAACCAGATCCGGCAATATCTCCATTGGTGATTTTCCATATTGCCATAACTTGGCCCGATAGTTCATATCCACCGAAATGATAATATCTTTTTTCGAAGCTGCTTCTAAAACTTCATTGCACAAATCTGCAACATTTTGACTAAGTGCCGGGCATATTGCGCTAAAATGAAACCAACTAACCCCTTCAAGTACCTGATCCCAGTCAATCATCCCCGGTTTAAGTTCAGCAAATGCCGAATTCGCCCTATCGTATATCAGGCCATTGTGTTTAATATCATTCTGCTCTGTTAAATAATACAGTCCTACCCTATTCCCACAATAACGTACAGAAGATGTATCGATACCCTTGTTTTGTAAAGATTTAATAATATATGTCGTCAAATCATTATCCGGAAGCGCCGTAAAATATTTTACGGGTAAACCCCAAAGCGCCAATGAACTTGATACATTAAGTTCAGCGCCGACAATATAAACCGGTAATTGATTTTTATAGAGCCATTCTCCCTCTACATCAGGACAGAAACGCAATAGTAATTCGCCAAAAGAAAGGATTTTCCCGGTGTTAGGCCGGTTATTAAAAATTGCGCTCATTTTACTTTATCAAAATCAAAATAATTTTTTGCGTTATAGTAGCAAATATCCTGTATTATCTTGCCTGTCCATTCTAAATCGCCAGGTAGCTCCCCGTTTTCAATATCATTTCCAAAAAGGTTGCATAATATCCTTCTGAAATACTCGTGCCTGGGGTACGACATGAAGCTGCGCGAATCGGTTAACATACCAACCATCCGGCTTAAAAGACCTATGTTTGATAAGGCGTTCAATTGTTTCGTCATACCATCTTTTTGATCAAGAAACCACCAGGCGGAGCCAAACTGCATTTTACCCGCAGCCTGGCCACTATTAAAATTCCCTGCCATTGCCGCTACCAGCTCGTTATCCGCCGGGTTAAGATTATAAAGAATAGTTTTAGTTAGTTTATTTTCGTTTTCAAGTTTATCGAGGAATTTTGACAGCGTTCTCCCTTGCGCAAAATCACCGATGGAATCATACCCTGTATCGGGGCCGTATTCTTTTAAGGCTCGCGTGTTATTGTTACGAAGAGCGCCAAGGTGATATTGTTGCACCCAATCCTTCTCATGGTCCCAAACCGCAAAATTGTACAGCATCGCCGATTTGAATTTTATGATCTCGCCCGGCAGTAACACATGTTCAGTTCTTATTTTTTTGAATATTGATCTGATCTCTGGTTCAGAATAACTTTCGGCATAGAGTTGTTCGAGGCCATGATCAGATAGGCAACATCCATTAGCGGCAAAGAAATCGTGCCTGTTCTTTAAAGCATCCAGGTAGGTATCAAAATCGCTTATTGTAATACCAGCGATCGATTCCAGCCTGTTGATGTATTCGTTCAGCGTCTGGGTATCATCAACAGCCATTGCCTTATCCGGCCTGAAGGCCGGCAGAACTTTTACTTTATAAATGTCATTCTTAATTTTTTTGTGGTGAGATAAATTGTCGAGTGGGTCATCAGTGGTGCAAACTACCTCTACATTCTTATTTTTGATCAAATTCCGTACGCTGTATTCCGGTGATAGTAGTTTTTCGTTGCATTCATTGTATATCCGTTTTGCGGTTACTGGTGATAACAGGTCCTGAATGTCAAAATAACGCTGAAGTTCAAGGTGTGTCCAGTGGTACAGCGGGTTACGAAGGGAGTATGGGACTGTAGCAGCCCACTGCTCAAATTTTTCCCAGTCTGATCTTTTTCCTGTTATATATTCTTCATTTACACCGTTGGCGCGCATTGCACGCCATTTATAATGATCGCCGAGGAGCCATATCTGTGTTAAGTTATCAAAATTGATATCTTCGGCTATCTGATCAGGCGGTAGATGGCAATGGTAATCGATAATGGGGAGGTCGGCAGCAAATTCATGATATAAGCGCTCCGCCGTTTTTGTTTCCAGTAAAAAATTTTCGTTTAAAAAACTCTTCATCTTAATGTTTATCCGCCAGCGCCAGATGGAAGTATTTATTCAGGTTTAAAGCATCCTCTGATTTGAGTGAGCAATATACTTTTTATGTAATATAATATTCAAAAGTATTGCGGTAAATTTACATTTTCTTCAAATTCACAAATTTTATTATTCATTATTTTAACACTTTATCATTAAACAATTGTTATAAAATCAAAAAAATACTTTTAAAAAAATGGACAAACATATTGTTAAAGTATTAAAAACTGAACTTGTGACACATAACGTAAAGCGATTTACGGTGGAGAAACCCGCCGGATTCAGTTTTATATCCGGGCAGGCTACCGATGTTTCCATCAATAAACCGGGGCTTGAAGATGACCTCCACCCATTTACATTTACCTGTCTCAACGGGGACGATCATCTTGAGTTCACTATAAAAATTTATAAAGGACATAATGGCTTTACCGAAAAACTTCTGGACGTTGAAGCAGGTGACGAATTAATCCTTCACGAAGTTTTCGGAGCGATTAATTATTATGGCCCTGGCTTATTTATTGCAGGCGGCGCGGGCATAACCCCGTTCATCTCGATACTTCGCCAGCTTAAACAGGACGGAAAATTAACAGATAATATGTTATTGTTTGCGAACCATACTGAACAAGACGTTATATTGAAAGATGAACTTGATGAGATGCTTGGCCAAAACCATATTGATATCATATCAAACCCATCTTCTGGTCAGCAGGGCAAGCATATTGATAGAGATCTGATAAAACAATTTCTCACTGCGAAAACCGAATATTGTTATATATGCGGCCCGGATGAATTTGTGGCAATAATGAAAGGCTATTTACTTGAACTTGGTATGCCTGAAGACCACATTATTATTGAGCAATAATCATATAAGCGAGCTGCTATCCTTATCCAGAAACAATGTCGCATTAGCATGTTTACGCAAAATAGCCGACGGATATTTTTCAATTATGTCCCCATAAATTGTGTTGCAAACAGCGTTCGCCTTTTTTTCACCCGGAACTATGCAGTAAACATATTTTCCGCTCATAAGCGCCGGTATGGTTAATGTAATAGCATATGCAGGCACTTCAGATAGTTGGGTAAAACAACCATCGTTGACTTGCTGTTGCCTGCATGCTGAATCCAGCTTTACCATTTTTACCATTAAAGGGTCATTAAAATTAGCAACATGAGGATCATTAAAGGCTAAATGGCCATTTTCGCCAATACCCAAACAAACAATATCTGGTGGGTATTGAGCCAACAGTTTTGCATATCGCCTGCATTCCGCCCCAATATCGGCAGCGTTGCCATTTATATAGTTTGTAGAATGAAAATCCAGATCGTGAAATATTTTCTTATTGAGGAATGATACAAAAGTACGCTGATCATTTTCTGGTAATTCAATATACTCATCCATATGAAAAGCATTCACGCAATTCCAGTCAACAAGGGTTTTTTCCTTTAACGCGCTTAAAAACTGATTTTGGGATGGCGCGGACGCGAAAATTATATTCACAAATTCCTGTTGTTCAAGTAGCTGATTTATTTTATCGGAAACGATAGCTGCCGCCGCCCCGCCCATAGTTACTCTATCTTTATACGTATTGACGGTCAGATTTCCGGCATTGCGGGTAGAGGCGCGATGCATAGCGTCTCTACGAACGTCTTCATTTTCCATTATGCACTATCTTTCCTTTTATTATAGTCATTTCAACGTTAATATTTTCATCAAAAATCGCAATATCGGCATCTTTGCCGGTTATTAACGAGCCTTTTTTGTCATCAATTTTCATAATCGTCGCAGGAGTGACCGTTGCCATTTGCACGGCTTCAAATAACGGCACATCAGCCATATTGACCATATTTCTCACCAGTCGGTTCGCTGTTGCCACACTACCGGCAAAACAGCTGCGATCCGGCAACTTAGCAACGTCATCTTCAATAATAACTTTGATCCCATTTTTAAGGCTGCCCAAAACACTTTCACCGGGCGGCATAGCGGCTCCCCGCATTGCGTCAGTAATCAACGCGGTTCTTTTTGGCCCTTTTATCTTATAAACCAATTTCAATAATGGAGGGGGCAAATGCACTCCATCCGCAATGATCTCCACATCCATTCCATCAAGCAGATAAGCGCTTTCAATTACCCCCGCATACCTGAATGCGTTACGTCTCGTTACGCCAGACATGCCAGAATAAAGATGCGTTGCCAACGTATAACCGTTCTCAAAAGCTGTTAACACTTCTTCATAAACAGCATCGGAGTGTGCAATTGCAGCTAAAACTCCTTGGGAGGTTACATATTTTCCGAAGTCAACGGCTCCTTTTAATTCAGGTGCAGCACTCCATCGTTTTATGGCTGAAGTATTTGATAATATTTCACGATACTCGTCCGGGTTAGGATCCCGTATATAACGAGGGTCCTGCGCCCCGCACTGATTAAGGGCAAAGTACGGACCTTCCAAATGCATACCTATAAACTGAGAACCTTTAGAATTTTGTTTATCAGCTATTTCATATACCCTTAGCGTTTCGAGCAAATCCTCTTTACTGCTTGTTAATGTGGTTGGCAGCATTGCAGTGGTGCCGTATCTGGCATGGGTATTAGCTATAGTTAAAAAAGCCTCAACAGTATTATCCATAAAGTCGTGCCCGCCGCCGCCGTGAATGTGGATGTCGATAAAACCGGGTGAAACGTATTTCCCTGCTGCATCTATCTGTGTTGCAGCGGGCGCATCTATATAGCCCTCGCTTATGGCAGCTATCTTGCCATTTTCGATCAAAACTGTTCCGCCCTTTATTATTCCTAAAGGGGTTATTATTTGGCCATTGTATATCTTCAGCTGTTGCTGCTCCACGGGTTTATAATTATTTTATCCTTTGTTTCTTGATAAACGATCATAAAGAAGTTGTATTCTAATATTTCTTAAATCGTTTTCCTGTTTTAATTCCGAGGCGTCCAAATAACCCTTATTCAATTCATCGAAATGCAGATTAAGTATTTCTTCTTCCATCATCAAATTTTTTAACTCATGCAAAATTCCCGGCACCTGGTTCGTGGTAAACGACGGTGAGTTAACCCTTTGCAAAATTTCAAGAAATTCGAGATAGTGCACCCTTATGCCGGCCATCAATCTGTAATGCTCAAACTCTTCTTTGTTCCTCGACGGTTTAAGATCGTAAAGCGTTTCGGCAGCCATTTGGGTGCTGTCCAAGAGCTGTTTTACAGTAAGCAGAGTTGGAGCTTCGACCTTTCCACCAACAATTTCATAAGGTGTTGTTTTTAACGCTTTCCAAAACCTGGTTGATTGCCCTTCATCAAAACCGTATTGTTCTTTGCAATATTTTTTTATGAAACTTTCAATGTCCAGCGGCGTTGCCGACTGTATACTTTGCGTGTAAGCTGCCAAGAGTATATTAAAACCACTGATCGGGTAAACGTGCCTTATCGCGTATTCATCGGTCATCTCATTTTCGGATTCAAAAACCGGTGAATATTGACCTGAAGTGGACCATGATGTCATCACTATCCCTTTGTAACCAAATTTTGCTGCGGCAGGTATAAAATCGCGGATATTTTTAAAATGCTTCTCCCATTGTGTAAGAAAATAATTATCTGGCGATGATCGCAAAGCCGGCGCTCCCCAAATTTCATAACCGCTTTCGAGCAATTTTTGATGATTGCCAAACCTGTTCATGTCCCAACCATAGTTCCAGTCGATAAATATGGTGCCTTTTGGCAACAGTTTTATGGCATCGGGATATTTCAGTGCAATGTCGGCCCACAGTATCGGGGTTTTGCCGAGTTTGATCACAATGCCGCAAAGCATTTTTATGTAATCGATATACAATTTGGATTTGCCTTCTTTCGCCGCCATCAAGCGGCACCTTTCATCATGGCCAAGCAAATAAGTTTCATCGCCACCGATATGAATATATTTTGAGGTGTGGGTTGATGCAAGCTCGGTATATAAATCGGTAAATAATGCCTTATCTTGTTCCGTTTGAAGCGGACAAACCTGCGAAAAATCTTTTTGATCTTCCCGCAATTCCTTATACCTGTCATTCCTTAAAATATACTCAACATGGCCAAAACTTTGCTGTAAAGGGATCACGTCAATCCCGAGGTCATTACAGTATTTAATAAAAGATGTGATTTCCGCTTTGCTGTAAGCATACCTGTTTGGAATCAGCGGATGTTTTTCAAAGGGGTAAGTTCCTTCCCACTCCATGATCAACGTATTTATGCCATCCTTGCTCAATTTTAAGGCAAAAGATTTCAGGGCATCCATGGGCATCACCTGTATCCTCAAATCAAGATGAAACCCTCTTACAATAAACGGGCTTTGCTGCCTATTGCTGCTTTGGGCATTTGCACAACAAGCAGTTATCAACAATATGAGCAATACTCTTTTAAGCTTTATCATTAATAAGCAATGGTTTATATAAATCTGTGTTGCGGATTATTGTAGTGTTCGAAAATAACAAAAAATGCGCTGTGTAATAAACAATAGCAGAGCATTTTTACGGCTAAAAGAAAAACAGTTCAAAAAAATCCCTGTCCAACCCCGGAAATGTCTCGGGTAAACTCAGTCAAATTTTTTCACAATTTCAATTAGTTCGTCAATGTCAAAGGGTTTTTTAAGATAGGAATCCGCATGGCTTTCGTGTGCCATTTCCTCCAGGCCAGGGTTTGCTGAAACGAGCACCACCGGAAAATGGCTATTTGCGGGATTGCTTTTAAACTCTTTACAAAAATCGCGTCCAAAGCCATCAGTTAGGCGGTTGTCCATCAAGATCAACATTGGCTTGTGCAAATGAACTTCTTTTAACGGCAAACTGTTCGCAGAGGCCAAAACTTCATAGCCTTCATCGGAGAGAACATAGGTCATGATATCCAGGATATCCTGGTCATCTTCTATGATGATAATTTTTTTGGACATCTGCTAATTGTTATCCGAAAATAACCAATTAATTTACAAATTGTTTCAAGGGTTCAAGAATGGCTAAAGGGGCATACATGAAGGTGCCTAAAGTTGCCTGAACCATGCTTTAAGAGATTTTAAGATTTCCTGATTATTTAATCGTCAAAAACCAGGTTAATCAATTAATCCTTCCATCATGGTTCAGACAAAATATTTTACTAAAACAGCTTCTCAGCAGGTGGCGTTACCCCTTTTAAACGCAGGTAAATAGTAGTTTGGCCGCGGTGATGGGTTTGATGTTCGAAAGCTTTGCCAAACATTCCACTCCGCGTAATGTCCTGGTTGGCGAACTTTACGGTTTCCTGCATTTGGGCGGGTGTCATTCCTTGCAAAGTAGTTATTACCCAGTCATAGCTATCCATCACGGCCTTTGTAACGGCATCTTTTGTTTGTGCAACAGTTTTTTCAGCAGATTCCTTCCCAAGCGGGTTTGGTTTGCCTAGCCCGATAGAAACAAGCAAATAACTGCCATCGGCCAGGTGAAGCATCTGCTGGGCAAATGACCTGATCTCGGGTGTTGGTTTAAAGGCATAGCCATCTTCGGGCATAGCATCAAGGTATTGCTTTGTATAAGCCTTTGCACGCTGCCATTCAGCTACCATTTGAGGTTGCGTGAATTGCGCGTAAACCGAACTGCCGGCAAATGCTATTACCAGGAGTGTAAACAGTAGTGATAATCGTTTCATAATTTAGTTATTAAGAGGTTAAAGACAATCGAGTTTATTAGCGAAGGGGTGTAACAAATATCTGTAAAACTTATAAAAGATTTATTAAATATTTAAACTAATATACAACAATCAACCGGCAGTAATTAAGGGTTGTTTGCGACATTTTAGGGGTGTTTATGTTATTATATTTATTACATTTTAAATCAATGCTGCTAATGAGTCAATTAAGCAGTAGCCATTGCGGCATGCTTAGACGCTTTTCTTTCAGCAAAATGTAGTACCAACAATAACAGCAGACCTATTGCAAAAAAGCAATCAAGGGCCAGTGCGGAATCGCGCATTTCATGTGTCCATGCTTCTACCCGGGCAAAGCAAAACAAGCCAACCACTATCGCGGTTTTTTCGGTAACATCATAAAAGCTAAAAAATGATGCCGTATCCGGTATGTTTGGCGGCAAATATTTTGAATACGTTGAACGTGACAACGATTGCACCCCTCCCATTACAATTCCAACGCCAAATGCCGCGAGGTAAAACTGTGTTTCGTTGGCAATAAAGTAAACAAGGCCGCACAATATAGTCCAGATTGTTACCAAAACAACAAGAGTGCGAACATTACCATACTTGCGAGATGATTTAGAAGTTATCCAGGCGCCTATTATCGCTACCACTTGTATAATGAGAATAATGCCGATCAGGTGATCATCGGGCATGTGAAGTTCCTTTGCAGCAAAATTGGCGGCTACCAGCATTATTGTCTGCACGCCAACCGAATAAAAGAAGAATGCTGAAAGAAAACGTTTCAATAATGGCATTTTTTTGATCTTTCCAAAAACTTTGGCCAGTTCTTTAAATCCGCCCGTTAAAACATTGTATTTGTGCGAACCGGCGTTTGGTTCTCCTTTGGGTAGCATGATGAAAGGAATTACAGAGAAACCTATCCACCATACAAAAACGATAAGAAATGATATGCGCGCGCCAAAATCTTCAGTAATACCAAAAAAATTCTTTTCTAATATAACAACAAGACATATTACTTGTACAACTATGCTTCCCAAAAAGCCATAAATAAAACCTTTTGCACTAACTGCGTCCTGCTGGTCGAGTGTTGCAATTTGAGGGAGGTATGAATTGTAAAATACAAAGCCGCCGCAATAACCAACAGATGCAAGACCATAAAAAATTAAAGGAAGCTCTAAGCTGCTACCTGACTTTAAAAAAAATAAGCCCGCACAAGCCAAACTACCCATCCACGTAAAAAATTGCAAGTATCGCTTTTTATTCCCCCTGTAGTCGGCTATAGATGTTAAAATAGGCAGCATTACTACTATAAGCAAATATGAAATGTCCAGTATGTCAACTTGCAACACTGTATTGACATATTTATGCCCAAAAAAAGAAACCATGTTGCCGTTTTTAGCATTGGCAGTTATTCCAACATAATAGGCCGGGAATATGGTTGAGGTTATAACCATATTGTAGGATTGGTTGGCCCAATCGAACATACTCCATGCCCAAATAGTTTTTTTATCGTTTTTAGCTTTCATACGGGCTCTAAAATATGTAAATTTTAGAGTTTACAAAAACTATTGCCGGATGGAAATAAATTAAATAACAAAAGCTCTTTATCATTTCCGGATGTCATTTCCTTTATATCTTCCTTACATCAACATTTTTTATCCACCCTTCATTGCCATTGGCAAGCCTGATTTTCATCCAGCCACTGCTGTTGTCCAAAATGTTGACCTTAGTACCTTCATGCAGCACAAAAAGAGAGGCTGCCTTGTCGCCAGGCGCACTTTTTATGGTAATGGCGCTGCTGAAAATTATAGCCTGATGATGGTTATCGAAATAACTTATCTGCCTGTTGCACGTAAAAATTGCTATTATACCAAGGAAAAACAGAATAACAGCCGAATAAAACGAAGCTTTTTTTATAGAAACTGAGTTAGTGAAAAAGTAAACAATCAAAACACCCGACCCGAATAAAAATAAAAGGATACTCAGCATTGATAAAGCGCTAATTGAAAGGCTTAAAATAAATACTCTCCACCAGTTAACAAGGAAAAACTCCGGCGCTTCATCTATTTTATCGGTGGTTTTTAAATTGGCGAAACGAATGTTAGAGTTAATATCGTCATCACCGGGCGCTAGTTTGTGCGCCTTTTCGTAATAAAGGAGGGCCGATGAAATGTCATCACTCTTATAGCTGGCATTGCCCATATTAAAATAAACCGCTGCCGACTGGTAACCTTCATCCAGTATTTGCTGGTAAGCCTTCAATGCGTCTTTATATTGTGCTTTGGAATATAAGATGTTTCCCTTTGTAAATAGTGCCTCAACATTGTCTTCACCAAACGTCAGTATTGGTAAAATAAACCCTAAAGCCAGGAATACCACATATTTTAACCTGTTAAATTTCATTTTCAATGTCATTAATAATACTTTTTGCCTTATCGAAAACTTCCTGCTTTGAAATGTGGTTCACAGGTGCATAACGTGCCATTTCGCAAAGGTCAAGTGTATCAAGCAGCCTGCCGATCAATGGTTCCCTAAGTGAACGATCATTTAAGGCAGAAGATATAGTTTGCCGGTCTAAGTTCGCATAAGATATGTTTAGCCTATTGCTCAAATACCCATACAAGCCTCTAAACACATCTTCATAAAATGCCTTTGTATTACCGGCTGACAACTGTTTATGCGCATTGGCCAAATGTTTCGCCGCTATCTTACTTGCACGCCTGCTTTTTACCTTAACTATGTCGCTATTATTTTTGATGGTCCAATTCCGGTAGGTATAAGCACCGCAACACAAAACCGGGCCTATTAAAAGCAACAGGTAGTAGCCGGCCGATCCAAAAAACAAATCTCCCTGTTTGCGAAGGTCGTTATCGTAAATTTTAATATACCTGATATCCTTGCCGAGCAATTTAATATCCTGTTTATCAGCATTTGAAAAAGCGGTAACGTTGCTTTCGTTTGTGCCTTTGTCTACTTTAATATGAAATGATTTTGAAGTAAGGGTAACATATCCGCCGCTAGCCGGATTAAAATATGAGAATTTAAGCGGATCTATGTTATAATCACCCTGATGCCTCGGTATCAGCAAATAATTGTAGAACCTGCTGCCCGAGACACCGTTTTCGCTTTCTGTGACGGTATCGGTTATTTTAGGGTCGTATTTTTCAAAGTCCGCCGGAAAATTTGTATTCAGTGTTTTTAAAAGTTTTATGTTCCCCGAACCTGTAACGTTTGCTTTATAATTCAATGCGTCATTAGCTTTAAGTTCTACCTTATCAACCGACGCTTCGATTTTAAAATTACCAACTGCACCCGTAAAACTATCGGGTTTACCTGCTTCAGGCAATGGCTTCACGTGAATAACTACCGGAGTACTTTTAACCTTAACCGTGACTTGC
>Ga0207048_10253_pt2 | contig 14705 bp, 11 predicted proteins | sample Alteio_BWMinCont_65_FD_153301 | JGI IMG/M metagenome (GOLD analysis project Ga0207048, IMG submission 153301) | Enriched cells from forest soil in Barre Woods Harvard Forest LTER site, Petersham, Massachusetts, United States -... | ecosystem: Environmental > Terrestrial > Soil > Temperate forest >...
TATGTGGCAGATTCTAGTAATAACCGTGTGCTGGCGTATTACACGCCTCTGATCACCGGTACCACAGCAGAAGTTGAATTCGGAGAGACCGGCTTCAAGGCAAGCAACTGCACTCCGTCCGGAGGAGTGTCTGCTAAGACCCTCTGCCTTGAGACTGATCAGCCCGGTCTCACCGTGGATGCAGCGGGAAATCTTTGGGTGGCTGATCAAGGAAACAACCGGGTGCTTGAATATAGTACCCCTGTCATCACGACCACCACTACGACTACTACTACAACGACAAGCACAACAACCACAACAACAAGTACGACAACAAGCACCACCACGACCACCACGATCACAACGACGAGTACGACAACAACCACCACAACTACAACAACAAGTACGTCAACAACCACCACCACGACTACGACAACAAGTACGTCAACCACCACGACTACAACAACAAGTACGTCAACAACCACTACCACAACTACAACAACAAGTACGTCAACCACCACCACGACTACTACAACAACAAGTACGTCAACAACCACCACGACTACTACAACAAGTACGTCAACAACCACTACCACAACTACAACAACAAGTACGTCAACCACCACCACGACTACCACGACAACAAGTACGTCAACAACCACCACCACGACTACCACGACAACAAGTACGTCAACAACCACCACGACTACTACAACAACAAGTACGTCAACAACCACCACGACTACTACAACAACAAGTACGTCAACAACCACCACCACGACTACCACGACAACAAGTACGTCAACAACCACCACCACGACTACCACGACAACAAGTACGTCAACAACCACCACCACGACTACCACGACAACAAGTACGTCAACAACCACTAGCACAACGACTACCACAACAATAAATACGACGAGTACAACTACCAGCACGACGACTACGACCAGGCCAACCACCACGACAACAACAAGTATGACCACGACGACTAGGCCGACCACCACAACTACGACGACAGCGAGCACGACCACCACGACCGTTGTCAGACTGCCGGATGTTGGGATCCTTAGTGTGACTGCTCCTGACGGGATTCTTGCCGGTCAGACAGAGAAGGTACAGGTGTCGATTAGAAACTTCAGCAGGACTTCTCAGACTCGGAGTTTGAGCCTGACTCTGAATGGGGTGCCTGTGAGCGGAAGCCCTGTATCTGTCACCGTAACCAGGAATGACACGGTGACATTCAATGTACTGTTTGAGAAACCGGGAGTTGGAGTGCTTCGTGCCAGGCTATCCCCTGCGGATATTAACCGGGCGAATGATACGAAGACCGAGATCAAGATCATCGGCCCCAGGCCACCGAGATAACAAGAGATCACGATACAACGGCTATTGAATCATGGTTGGCGATTTTGCAATACCCTACAAGGCGTTTAGTAAGTAGAATGAAAGAGGCCTTTTCATATTGGGTGATAGAGTAAGAATGGGCGAATGAAATTTAAAGGTGGACAGTCCCGCCGAACATGTATGAGTCGGTTTGCGTTTGTGATGATACTATCGAGGGACGAGTTTCCAACTCGGGTCAGGGTTATATTCAGTCATGGTCCCGGCGATCTGCGCAGTATCGGAACCCAGGTCCTTCTGGTAAACCCGGCCCTGCTGATTGACGATGAAGGTCATCACGCCGGAATTCCCCCATTTATCGGGGAAGGCGAGCAGAGCGAAACCAGCGATCATGTTGCCGTTGATGATGTAGTCGTACTTTCCTCCCGACGCGTGCGGGCCCTGCCGGGTTAATATCTTGAAGTAGTAACCGTGATAGGGATGCCGTTCTCCGTTGGAAGCAGCTTTTGTAGTCTGCTGCCTCGGTCCATACCCTTCGGCGCGAGCAGCGGCAACCAGCGGGCCCAGGGGGCTTGGCTTTTCATCGGCCGAAGTGTCCCAATATAGTCCATCCTGCCGGCCGGGCGAACTGATGAATTTCTGCGCGTAGGCGGCCACGCCATCGTGGTCCCAGTCGCCCTCGGTGAAGTACTCCCATTGCGCCACCACATAGGCGTGGCAGGTCTCGATTACCGACAGTTCATTTTCCCCAATCCTTCGATTCAGAATCTCCTCGAGTCCGGCCCTGGTATCAAAGAGCCACATGTTGTTCCGCTTCACGATGGGAATCGGAATCGGCCAATTATTTTTTCCGATCACGAGTGTGTACTGGTTGTCGTCGTCCTTCTGCAGTTTTGCCGATTCCTGGACGGCGGTTGCGAAATTTTCCAGATCATTGTTGTCTTGAACAGGATCTCCGGAAAGCAGCTGATCAGAGTCGGGCCCCAAAATTTTCGAGAGGGCGGCGTGATCTTTTGCCTTGACCGCTTCGGTGAGTGCCTGCATAGCCTCTTCCGGCGTCAAAAAAGTCTCCTGTTCCACGGCATGTGTTTGCGTCTTCTCCGGCGCCCGTGTCTGCGCATGAAGCAGCTGACAACTATTGAGCAGTACGCCGAATAACGGCATCAACAGAACCGCCAGAACGAACAGTGTGTTTTGTTTGAAACCGAATGAGGTCAATAGCCTTCTCGTCACCATATCTTTCAGCCTTTCTGCATTTGAGTTCGCGCCTCTTCGGCCCGGCCGGATGGCTCGACGTTGTACCGTTTTCATGGCCGCCTCCCGGAAGGAGCTTCCGGCCGGCTGGGAGCGGATGGCCGCACCGAAGGAGCTGCCGGCTGGCTGGGAGCGGATGGCCGCGGCGCTTGTCCCCGACTGGATTGTCCGCGTTGACTGGAGATGCGCGGATCGATGCCGCCTTCAGGCCGCCCGAAAGCGCGTGGCGTGGGTTGGTACTGAGGCCGCGGTGCGGACCTATTCGAAAACTGTGGCGGAGGTTGATTCTGAGGCCGCGGTGCGGACCTATTCGAAGGCTGCGGAGTCGATGGCCGTGGGGACAGTGTCTGGCTGTCCCGACCACGATATTGATCCAGCCGCGGGTCATTCGAATTCACGTTGCGGTTGATTATACGATTGTTCACCCGGTCGTTCGGCTTCTCAATGGTTTTGCTGCGGGCCACGTTGTTGTAAGTGACGTTTCGATGCACACTGCTAAAGCGATCGAGGTTGGTAACATTCACCCTCCGATTGATGACCGTTCGGTTGACGGTGATATTCGCATAGCGTTTGTTGACGTACACGTTGGTCATTCGCACGAAGGGCCGGGAACGCTGAACCCAGCCTCTACCCTGCCAGCCGGTATAGAACACGCGATGTCTGTTCCAGTCAAAATCCCGATTCAGCCACACCCCGATAGCAAACCCCTCGCCGAAGGCAAAAGAGCCGCCGATCCAGCCTCCGGCTCCTAAATAGGCTGGTTGGAAGAAGATCACCGTTGGATCGTAGACCGGCACATAGAGAACCTGTGGGTTCGCGGGCCAGATCTGAAAATATGCGCCCTCCACGACTACCTGCTGTTGCGGAGTAGAAACCAGGTTGCCTTCCGCATTGGCCATCGCCCGCAGGTGTTGGGTGGCCGCCATCACATCAGTGGACTGGTTCACGTAGGCTTGACCCAGTGCGGTTGTCCAATCCAGCTTATCAGCCATCATGTAGAGAACTTCAGGATAGTACGCAACAGCTTTGACGCTGACGTCCCAAGGCTGCTCGTCAATCCCGTTCTGGCCGTTAGCGCGCACATAACGCGCCGCCTCATCAATTTGGTCCACAAAGGTCGCAGCCGGCAGCACCTGCGCCAACAGCGGATCGGGATAAAGCGCGATGGGAGCTAACAGGTTCTCCAATTGTTCTGGGGAATAAGGTACATAAGACGTATCATCATACGTCTCATCTTGGGCCAGGGCTATACCGGCATTGTAGAATCCCGGGCTTCCCGCGCCATCGAGCAGCGGTGCGCTTAATAATAATAATAAGGACAGAACAGCAGATACGGTCAAGATTTTTCGCATAATTTACATCTCTCCTTTGGAACGTTCGTCTGCCAAAACCTTCGAGTAGATTTCTTAAAAACACACTATGCCTGAAAGAACAGATCGCGGTGGAATGCTCGCATCAAACCCGATCGTATCAACGCGATCGCGAGCCGCCAGAACGCGAATGCGATGGAAGAGACGGCATCGTGCGTGAAGCAGGCGCGGGTCTATAAGCATGAACAGGTGCGCGGCCGCCTTCACCGGTTGTGCGATGGCCATCGCCGCGATACGGCGCCACCCGGTAGCCGGGTCCCCAGCCACCATAGACGACACCGGCGGGTTCATAGTAAGCCGCACCAACGACCCCACCGTCGTCATATCCGACTCCGCCGGATAGGACGCAGCCTGCCGAGAGGACCGTCAACATCCCGACTACAATGGCGAGTGCTGACCAGCGTAAGAAGAAGATATTCATTTGGGCACCTCTTTACTCTCAGTGTCCGGCCATTCAAGCAGTCCGAAGGGTGCTCCCAGAGGGTCGGCGACCACCGCAACTTTGCCGCCGTGGCGATCCACCCGCGGCTCGACCAGCACGCGTCCACCGAGTGCCACGACTTTTGCAGTCATCTTGACCGCATCTTCGACGCGCACGTAATTGAGCCAGTGGGGATGGGCCTTGGGCCTGTTCGCAGGCAGTGAATTCACGCTCGCGCGGGCATAGTTGTCGGATGCGAGCAAGAGATGTTGGGCGCCCGTGCTGGCGGGCAACTCGAAGATTTCGTAGTTGAATAACTTCTGGTAGAAAGCAGCATCCGTGTCCGGATCGGTCGTGATGAGCGAGCTCCAAATCCATTCTCCGGGGGTGGCCAGAACATCGGGCGGATCGCCACTACTGGAAGCGAGGACCGCAAAAACAGCCCCCTGCGGATCCGCGAAGACGGCTTCCTGGCCGCGGTCGGGGACGTTATGAGGTTCGAACAGCACCTTCGCGCCATTTTGCAACGCAACCTTTTTTGCTGCATCGACATCTCCCACGGAGAAGAAACTCAGCCATGCCGGCTGTCGATGCTCGCCCGCCGGTACATCCTTGTGAATCAGACCTGCGACCGGACGGTCATCGAGCAATGCCTCTGCGTACTCTGTTACACCGGCCTGAATGTCGCGGAATGTCCAGCCAAACAGCCCTGCATAGAACTGCTTGGCGGCGGCGAGGTCCGGCGTCACCAATTCCACAAATATGAGCTTCCCTGGGCGATGCTCCTGGCTGGCGGGCTCGACAATCGCCGGCAAATGGAGCGGTGCGGCCATGATCGGCGCTGCACCCACAACACCGAGAAACACGGCGAGCAACCATTGCCTAAGAAAATGTCCGTGCCCCTGGCGAATTGCTAATTTGCCAGGAACACGCTCAAGTTCATCTATCAGTGACTCTTTTTTACTCATAATCCACCTCTTAGCTTTTATAATCTCGCTCTAAATATATCACTTCATTCTTTCTTAAGCAATTTTCAACATCAAGCCGCAAATTTCTTAGGCACACTATGCCTGAAAGAACAGATCGCGTCTGTTCAAAATTGCTCAATTTTAAAGAATTATTTATAGGTAATGCACCAAACCAGCAAAATCCAAGATGATCTAACCTATGGACAGAAAACTCATTCGTCTGGAGAAATAATAATGTGTAAAGAAAATAGAACTATAAATTTCGGCCGATTGACAGGACGGAAGCATTCTTGTGGCATACTCTATCCATCATAAAAAATAACTCTTATTGCATCGAAGCTCGTTTACAAATAAAATATAGTGGTGTATTCTGTAAGATAGCCGATGGGGTCAGCCTTCTTGAGGCAATGGCGTGGCCTGATAGCTTTAACTGAGCTGCATATCTCTAAGGAAACATGAATGTTTTATCCTCTCGTTGTCCAAAATAAGGATCCTCTTTCCACCAGACATCAGAACGCTTTAAGCTGTCCCCACTGTAAGGTGGGCGGACATCCTGTCCTGGAACGTTATGTGACGGTGTCCATTGTGTATAATGTTGAGGATGGCTACTGGCACTGCCTCATTTGCGGGTTTATTGGTTTTGGTAGCAATTACGAGCTGCTCCAATACCGCCTAGTGGCCTGTCTGGGTGGATCTCCCCGCCTTCCCGGGAAGAAGACTCGGGCGAAAAAAAAACTGAATAAAGAGACATAGGATCCTAGTTCATGCGACGTTATGTAGAATGGATGATCCGTTACAGGTTTCTCGTCATGGGACTCACTCTGCTCGCGACAGGGGCGCTGGCTTTCCAGATTAAGAACTTAAAGATCGTGATAGATCCGAATACCAACCTTCCTCAGGATCACCCCTATGTCATGGCGACAAACCAGGTTGAAAAGTTATTCGGATCGAAAAACGTGATTGTGATCGGGATTACACCGAAGCCAGGAAACGCCTATCAGCCGGATGTGCTCGCGAAAGTCCAACGGATCACCACCGCTCTTCTTGATACACCGGACATACTGAAAGAAAATACACTCAGTCTGTCAGCACGCCGGGCCAAGAATATCTCTGGAACGGCGGATGGGATGGAGGTCCGCCCTTTAATGGAAACGGTACCGCAGACACCGCAAGCGATCGAGGCGCTGCGTCAGGCCGTCCATAACAATCCTGTCTATTCCAATACCATTGTCTCCAAAGATGAGCGAACGGCTGCGATTATCGCGGAGTACAGAGATCCCCAAAACGGGTATCAGGGGATCATGGAAAAAGTTCAGTCCATTGTGAATCGGGAACGTGACAATACGGTCGAGATCGCCGTAGGAGGATGGCCGGTCTACGGGGCACAGCTTGAGCGCTACTCACAGCGGATGGCGTTCCTCTTCCCGCTTGCGGTCCTCATCACCGGACTGATCCATTATGAGGCATTCCGGACGATTCAGGGGCTGATCCTCCCGCTGGTCACCGCCCTGCTCGCGGTCGTCTGGGGTGTGGGGATCATGGGGGCGTCCGGTGTCCCAATGGACGCCTTCAATGCGAGCACGCCGATCTTGATACTGGCCGTCGCAGCGGGTCACGCGGTCCAGATCCTTAAACGCTATTATGAAGAATATCACCGTTTCAGGACCGGGACGCATGGCCATATGCGTCTACAAGCACACGAAGCAAACCGGGCCGCCGTGGTAGAGTCCATCACGCGAATCGGTCCGGTGATGCTCGCGGCCGGAACCGTCGCGGCCCTCGGCTTCTTTTCCCTCCTCGTCTTCAAGATGACTGTGATCCGGACGTTCGGCATCTTCACAGGGCTCGGCATATTGAGTGCCCTTGTTTTAGAGATGACCTTCATTCCCGCACTCCGCTCCATTCTCCCTGCTCCCAAACCGAGGGAAGAACGTCTGGAACGCGAAGAAAGAATCTGGGAACGGATTACGCAAGCGATTGCAGACTGGGTAACCGGACCCGCTCGTCGAGAAGAAGATTATGGAGAACAAGTACACGCTGGCGAAAGAAATACTCTCGAAGCGTATCTAGGTAGAACTTACCGATCCACCAAAGGAAGAGATCATCGGAAACGCATCTATGCAGGAACCTTTCTTCTAATTCTTCTCTGGATCATCGGGGCGTCACGGGTCACGATTGAAAATTCGAATAAGAGCTTTTTCTTCCAGGATCTCCCCTTCCAGCAGGAGGACCGGACGTTGAACGACCGGCTCGGCGGGACCAACACGCTTTATCTCCTGGTCGAAGGGACCGCGGAAGACGCAATCAAACAACCCAGCGTCCTCCAGGCGATGGACGCGACCCAACGGTTTTTAGAACAGCAACCTTATGTCGGCAAGACCCTCTCCATGGCCGATTTCATCAAACGGATGAACCAGGCGATGCATAGCGACGATCCGGCCTATAATGTGATTCCGGAGAACCGGGATCTGATCTCTCAGTACCTGCTTCTTTATTCCATGTCGGGAGAGCCGGGTGACTTCGACAGCTATGTGGATTATGGCTACCAATCCGCGAATATTTGGGTCTTTCTTAAGACCGATAGCAGCACTTACCTCCAAGAGCTGATCACAAAGCTCAACAATTTCCTGCCCGCTTACTTCGGAAACACCGTGCGTGTGAGGATCGGCGGCGGGGCCCCCGTAGGCGCTGCGATGAACGAGGTCATGGTCCACGGGAAGATACTGAACATTCTCCAGATCAGCGGTGTGATACTGCTGATCGCTTCGCTTGTATTCAGGTCGCTTGTGGCGGGGCTCCTGGTGCTAGTTCCCCTGAGTCTTGCGGTCCTCGGTAATTTCGGTCTTATGGGCCTCCTCGGGATCCCGCTAAACATCGCAACGTCCGTCATCTCCGCGATGGCGGTGGGAATCGGGGCCGACTACGCCATCTATCTCATTTATCGTCTTCGGGAAGAACTGGCCCGCGACGCAGACGAAACGAGGGCGTTCCGCGTTGCACTCACGACGGCGGGTAAGGCGACTCTCTTCGTCGCCTCCGCAATCGCCGGTGGCTACGCGGTTCTTCTCCTTTCCTGGGGTTTTTACATCCACATCTGGTTTGGCTTTCTGACCGCGACCGCGATGATCGTGAGCGCGCTCGCCGCATTGATCCTCCTTCCCAGCCTGATCCTGACCTTTCGTCCCCGTTTCATCTTCGGCAAGGCCCGCGAGCGGCTGACGCCTACACCTCAAGTGGCGGCAGCGATTCTCTTAATTCTTGGGCTCAGCCTCCTATCCGGCGCCGTCCAGGGAGCCGACCTGACGGCGGAGGAGATCATGAAGAAAAACTTCGTCTCCACAAAGGTTCTCGACTCCGTATCGGATGCCACATTCACACTGATCAACAAGAACGGCCAGGAGCGCGTCCGTAAGACCTTCGGAACAACTAAACTCCGGCCCAACGGCGTGGACAACATGCGGATGGTCCGGTTTGTTTCCCCGCCCGACGTCAAAGGAACGGTCACACTATTGATTGAGAATTCGGACAAAGACGATGACATTTGGGTCTACCTGCCGGCTCTTAAAAAAGTCCGGAGGCTGGTGTCCTCGAATAAGAAGGACAGCTTCGTCGGCACCGACTTCTCTTATGAGGATGTCATTGGTCAGAAGGTCGAGCAGTGGAACCATCGCCTGGTAAAAGAAGAGGAGTGTGGAAGCGAGGGTACGGCTCCGCCGGACCGAGCGCGGGGCGCGGGGGCATCGGAGGACCAGCCTTCTGTGTTGCCGCACGGGCCCCCGCAGGTAATAACATGCTACGTGATCGAATCTCTTCCCAAAAGCGAGACGGTGAAGTCGAACAGCGGCTATGGCAAGCGAATGACATGGATCAGAAAAGACAACTTTGTAATGATCAAGGGAGAGGTCTCGGACCAAGCCCTGCAGCCTCTCAAAACTTTTGCCTTCACCGATGTCCAGCTTGTTGATCCGGCACGGGGGAAATGGCAGCAAATGCGCCTGGAGACAGCCAACGTCCAGACCGGTCACCGGACCGTCATACAGTTCGGGAACTTCAAGGCGAACCAGAATATTAAAGATGATTTCTTCACAACCCGCTACATGGAGCGGGAACCATGAGGAAAAGCTCACCCACCGATATAATATGGCATTGCCACCGTTTTTTCACAGGGGCCTTGAAGGCCTCCTCCGGATATTTTTTGGACTGATTCTTTTTCTCTGGACGATGTCTGCCGCTGCCGAGGAGCCTTCGGAAAGCGCCAACACGCTGAAGGATCTTGCCCAGAAGACCAATTTCACCGGGTCCATCCGTGGCGGTTATTGGAGCTCCTCTCGCACCCTTGACGACAGAGAGAATCTGGCGACAACCGCCCTCTGGCTCAAAATTGCGCCGAAGCTTCAGTCAAATGTTTCGCTCTTTGTCGAAGGATGGATCACGAACCAGCAGCTCTTTCGTGAATACGAAACCGAGGAGCAGCTCCGCGAAGCCTATCTGGATATCATCCTCGGCCCGATGGACTTTCGCATCGGCAAGCAGATTATCGTCTGGGGAAAAACCGACCGGATCAACCCGACCGACAACTTGAGCCCGCGGGACTTCACGCTGCTAGTCCCGGAAGATGATGACCAGCGGTTTGGAACCGCCGCCGCCAAGGCCACCTACTACTTTGAGGGGCTCTCTCTGACCGGACTCTGGATTCCGCATTTCGAACCCGACACGATCCCTATCCATCAGCCTACCCCGCCGCTTTCACTTCATGAAGAGGTTCCTGAAACCTCCTTTGGAGAATGGGCCGTCAAGATTGAGCAGACGGGCCGGGCGGTTGATTGGTCGTTGTCCTACTTCGACGGCTTCGATCTTTTCCCGGACATCGGATTCACTCCTCCAGCGGATCTTGTACTGGAACATCATCGAATCCAGGTGATCGGGGCCGATGCGGCGACCACTCTGGGACGCTACGGACTGCGCGGCGAAGCCGCTTACACAATGACTCAGGACTCCAAAGGAGACAATCCTTTTATAAAGAACCCGTTCTTCTTTATGGTAATCGGCGGCGACCGGACATTCATAGAATATTTGAACGTCAATCTCCAGTACTTGCTCCGTGTGGTGGTTAATTACCAAAACCCGGAAGCCACTGGAAACCCTGTTGCGATCGAACAGGCTGTGGTCAACAACCAGCTTGATCAAATCCAGCAGGGAGTTACAGCTCGCGTCAACTATAAATGGTTGAATGAGACACTCGAAGGAGAGATTGCCGGGGTTTTATTCTTTCCCCGCCACGACTACCTGATCCGTCCCAAGGTAACCTACGCCTTTACAGATCACTGGAAGGGAACTATCGGAGGCGATCTGTACCGTGGCGAACAACGTTCCTTCTTCGGATATCTTCGCGACAACTCCACAGCCTACGCCGAGCTCCGCTGGAGCTTCTGATGTGAAAGACAAAGCTTTGGATTATGCGAAGCATGCGCAATCCAAATACCTAGGTAACGTTGGCACCGATTGCGACGATAGCGGCCAGGACATAAACAATTTCAGGAACAAGAACAATATGATTCCTCTGTTACGGCCGATCGATAAAATAGTTGTCGTGGCGGCGGCAGAGGTCCATCCACTCCTCGTCGCTGAACTGACGGCCTACGGTTTTCTGGGCAAGGGCTTCGAAGTACGCTTCACGCGGCGCGCCGGGTGCGAAGAGAAGCAGCATCGATGCCGGCTCATCGTAGTCATTATGAAAACCGTGCACTCCTCCCGCAGGAACGTACAGAAAATCCCCTGTCGTCGCGTCGATCCAACGCTCTCCGTTGAACAACCGCACCGTTCCGGACAGGATGAAGAACGATTCGGAGAATGTCTTGTGAAAATGCGCGCTCGGTCCCGGGGTGTGCGGTTTCGCATCCCATCGATATAAGCCGAATTGTCCATTCGTGGACGCGTCGGTGGCCAGGTAGCGCACTGCCGTACCTGAACCGATCGTCAATTCGGGCTTCCGGTCCGCGGGACGGTATACCGCGCTGATCTCGCCCTTGTCACCTCGATAGCGAACGTCCGGATACGACATCTATGGCCTCCTTTTTGGTTTAATGCACGGCAAAAAATCGGCGCTAAGATAGTGCCGCAATGGCTGGAGCAATTTATTTTTGAACCTCTTTGTATCCTATAATTAGCTTGATTAAATGTAAAGTGGTTTCCTAAAAAAACAATCGATCCTCTTGTGTTGAATTCCTTCCTCGAGTAAAATAGTCGTAAAAGAGCGACATTATTTCATGGACCACAAAGCAGAACCTTCCGGACCACCGGGTCATTGGCTATTAGGCTGTCTGCCTGAATTTCGGCGCGATATACTCGGTTTTCTTTTAGACTGCGCCAAGAAATACGGCGATGTGGTCAGGCTGCCGTACGGGCTCGCCGGGCTTTTAATCAAAGGACGACTGGGGACCGCAGCTTATCTGCTGAGCAGTCCTGCCGATATCAAGCATGTTCTGGTCACACGTCAGAGCAATTATCAAAGAATTTGGGTTCCGGCGGCAAAGCAGGCATTCGGTCAGGGACTGCTGACAAGTGAAGATCCACTGCATTTGAAACAGCGTCGGATGATGCAACCATCTTTTCATCACCAGCGCATCGCGACGTATGCCGGTACGATGGTCGATAAAACGGAACAACTGCTCAAGGACTGGCAGGACGGGGCGTCGGTAGACGTGGCTGAAGAAATGATGGGACTGACGCTGGCGATCATCTGCAAGACGCTCTTTGACATGGACCTTTCAGAAGAAGTCAATGATCTGGCCGGAGCGGTCACCGTGGGTCAGCACCATATTACACTTCAGTATCGCTCGCTGGTTGCTCTGTTCACTCCAAACTTCTTGCCGACGCCCCGCAATCTCCGCTTCCGAAAATCCGGCCAACAACTCGATCGTACGATTTACAATATGATCCATACACGCCGCAATAGCGGTGAACAGTCAAATGACCTGCTTTCCATGCTGCTGAATGCGAGAGATGAAGAGGGGAACGCAATGAGTGATCAGCAGGTCAGGGACGAGGCGATGACATTGTTCTTGGCAGGGCACGACACGACCGCAAATGCGCTGGCCTGGACCTGGTATCTGCTCTCACAACATACGGAGGTGGAGTGTCGGCTTCTGGCTGAGCTTAAAGAGGTGTTGGGCGGTCGGACGCCTTCTTTCTCCGATGTCTCGAAGCTCGTCTATACGGGAATGATCTTTGCCGAAGCGATGCGACTCTATCCACCCGCCTATATCCTTGTGCGAACCGCACTGAACAACGATAGACTGCCGAGCGGCATGGCCGTTGCGGCAGGCACAGATATATTCATGTGCCAGTATGTGGCACACCGCAACCCTCGCTACTTTCCCGACCCGGAACGGTTTAATCCGGAAAGATTCAACCCGGCCGCCGAACAAGACCGGCCCGACTATGCCTACTTTCCTTTCGGAGGCGGATCAAGAATGTGCATCGGCGAGTCGTTCGCAAGGATGGAAGGAATACTGCTGACAGCCACGATTGCGCAACACTTTAAAATGACACTTGTCCCCGGTCAAACCATCGTGCCGGAACCGTTGGTGACGCTGAGACCCAAACATGGCATGCTAATGAGGTTAAGCAAACGAGGATAGATTGCTACTTATCTTTCACTGAAACTTCAAATACCGTTCGCCCGATTTTGAATTGGTCTTTGTCCTTGAGCAGCGCCTCCTTGACCACAAAGCCGTTCAGAAACGTTCCGGTGGTGCTTCCCGTATCCTTCAACGCAATGAGATCATCATAAATTTGCAGGCTGCAGTGCTGCTTTGATACACCGGGGTCCAGAAGTTCGATATCCGTTCCGCTGCGCCCAAAGGTCACCTGAAATTTTTTCGAGAGAACAAACTCCTGCCCTTGATCGTTGCCTTCTACGATCCTGAGGCCGATCCTCTTACCTTTGGGCAATCCCGGCAGTTTTCCCCTAAGCACGATATCGAGTTCAGACATAATAATTTATAATCTATCTAATTTGCGCTGCCGTTTTCTTTCGACTTTCGAAAGACGCCGCGGGTTTCCTTTCTTTACACTCGGCACAAACTCCGGCTCCTCTTCTTTTTCTTTCTCGACAGGCCCGCTTTTCAGCGCCATTTGAAGATGGCGATCGAAGTCGCCGGCACGAAATGCCACCGCGTCATTTGCTTCGGCATAACTTGCCACCTCACGATCCGATGAGACCACCACGCAGCTGGATTTCAACTTAAAGGCAAACCGTTTGATCACCGCATCCGCCTTTTCACCTTGGCGCGAGAAAATCACCTGGACTCCTCCATGGATATGTTCGCTTATTTGAGAAGAATCCGATCCCCATCCATCAAATACCACAATGGTGGGGTGGCCCTTGATCTCATGGTAACGCTGTAGATCTTGAATAAGCCTGGAACGCTGGGCCTCCATATCTCGCCCCATGGTTCCTTTGAGACCGATGAGGTTATAACCATCAATAATCAGGTAGGTCGCCATGACTGGATAGCTTACCGCCGCTTCGATCCAATGTCAATTCAAGATGATAATCGGCGATTGACAAACCTCCCGGCTTTAGGTTAAGTTTATGATAATGACAGATAGCAAAAGGATGCAACAAATAAAACGATTATGCGCGCTGGCTGTCTGGTTTCTGATCGCACTTCTTCTCTATCCACCTTTTCAGAAGGCACAAGCACGTTCTCCGGACAAGCAGACGGTCGCTTCTCCGGAACGTTTCTTTAGTTGGGGCGAGGACTGCAGGGAAAAACTAGAACGCTCAAAGGAACGGAAAAAGATCCGGCAGAATTGGCAGCGCTGTATTAATAATTTTACCGCGCTCAAGACCTACTATCCTCAACACCCCCTAGCCGCAAAGGCGCTTTTTGAAGCCGCGGAACTACATCGAAAACTCTACGTCTATTCCGGTAAATCCAAAGATATCCAAACTGCGCAGCGATACTATCAACAGGTCATTAAAAGCTCTGCAGACAGTCAGTTGATCGCCCAAGCGGAACTAAAGCTTTCATCATTGGATAAATCTGGCTGCCCATCATCAAAAATTACAAACGTCAAGGATATACGTTCCTGGACCTACCCCAATTATACGCGTGTCGTCCTCGTGATGGATCACGAGGCCCGGTATAAAAAGACTCTTTCACCAAATCCCGGGGAGGCGATGATTCTGATCTGTCACGCGATCTTAACGGATGAGGTCAAAAACAGGCTGAGCAATGCGGCACTCGCTTTTCCAAAACAGGTTACGCTAACGGAATCGTCACCTAAGAATCTGACACTGCATATCTCGCTCAATAAAACTCAGCGTTTCAAAGTCCTTCCTCTAAGCAGCCCGGACCG
>Ga0207048_10314_pt1 | contig 14625 bp, 15 predicted proteins | sample Alteio_BWMinCont_65_FD_153301 | JGI IMG/M metagenome (GOLD analysis project Ga0207048, IMG submission 153301) | Enriched cells from forest soil in Barre Woods Harvard Forest LTER site, Petersham, Massachusetts, United States -... | ecosystem: Environmental > Terrestrial > Soil > Temperate forest >...
AAATAAGGAGAGCAGCCTGTTCCATGTCAGACAATATAGCCGAAGGCTTCGAATATAATAATAATCCAGATTTCATCAGATTTTTAAATTATGCCAAAGGCTCATCCGGCGAGTTCAGAAATAAACTGACAATATTGAATAAAGCCGAAAAAATCGAAGATGCGGTATTCGAAGATATGTATTCAAAAAGCATAGAATTCTCAAGTAAAACCAAAAAATTCATTGACTATTTAAAAAAATTTGAGGCTGCAAAAAAAGTAAAAAAATAACATTACAACTTTGCAACATTACAACATTCCAACAGTGTTATCAATAAAAACATCCGATCTTACGCCGGTTGAAATACAAGGCTACCTTAACGCTGCTATCGCGCCGCGGCCTATTTGCTTTGCTTCAACCGTAGATAAGGAAGGTAAAATCAACCTTAGCCCTTTTAGTTATTTCAATCTGTTTAGCGTAAACCCGCCTGTTTGTGCTTTCTCACCTTCACGGCGGGTGAGGGATAATACCATCAAACATTCGCTTGAGAATCTGAAAGAAGTGCCTGAATGTGTGATCAATATTGTGAGCTATGATATGGTGCAGCAGGTGTCATTAGCAAGTGTAGAATATCCTAAGGGTGTAAATGAGTTTATAAAGGCAGGCTTCACTATGTTGCCATCGGAGTTGGTAAAACCGCCCAGGGTGGCAGAATCGCCTGTGCAGCTTGAATGTGTGGTTAAGGATATTATGGCATTGGGCGATGCAGCCGGAGCAGGTAATCTAGTGATTGCTGAAATCAAGTTAATACACATCAGCGAGGCTATTTTGGATAGTCACGGGCAAATTGACCAGCTGAAGATAGGCCAGGCGGCACGTCTCGGTGGCGATTGGTACTGCAGGGTTACTCCTGATAACCTGTTTAAAGTAGCTAAACCGGTTAAAAACATAGGTATAGGGGTTGATGCCATCCCCTTCGCTATCCGCAACTCTAAAATATTAACCGGCAATAACCTGGGCCAGTTAGGCAACGTCGAAGCTTTGCCTTCGGATGATGAGATAGATGCTTACGCACAGCAACCGGAAATAAAAGACTTGCTGGATGCAACTATTGGCGATAGCCAAACACGCGAAACGCAGGTGCATTTAAAGGCAAAGGAGTTGTTGGATGAGGGTAAGGTTGAGGAGGCGTGGAAGGTGTTGTTAGTTGCATAATTGTCTCGCCCACACGTCATTGCAATGACGCTCTGATATTATGCGTTCATAAAACACCTAACCCCATTAGCTTTTCCCGTAAAACTTCCGCCGATGTAAAATGTATTGACGTTATACCCATCTTTTCAGCAGCTAAAATATTGCGGTAATTATCGTCAATAAACAAAGCCTCTTCTGGTTTAACAAGGTGACGATCAAGTAACAACTGGTAAAACTCCGGTGTTGGTTTGCGCATTTTCTCAGCGCCTGATACTACAATGCCATCAAACCAGTTCAAAAACTCATAACGGTTCACAGCAACCGGGAACGTCTCAGCCGACCAGTTGGTTAATGCGTAAATCTTGTATTTGCCGCTGTCTTTAAGTTCTTTGAATATTGCAACTGTATCCCAAAACGGTTCACCCAGCATTTCCTCCCACCTGGAGTAAAAGGCGCGGATATTGGCCTCATGCTCCGGGAATTGTTTAACGAGTATTTCGGTGCCTTCCTGTAATGATCGACCTGCATCTTGTTCTTCGTTCCATTCGGAAGTGCAGATGGTGCTCAGGAAGTTTTTCATTTCCTTTTCATCGGTAAACAGCGTGCGATACAGGTAATGTGGGTTCCAGTCAATTAAAACCGCACCGAGATCGAAGATGATGGTGTTGATCATGAGTTATTTTTTGTGCCACTCTTTAATTTCGGCTTTAATAATAACGGAGTCTTTATTGAATTGAATAACCAGGTTCTTTCCGGAGATTGGGTCTATTGAATCAAATTCTTCTGAAAGTTCATAATATGTTTTTGTTGTATCTGCGTAATTCGACGGCGAACCTAAAAGTTGCAGCATTTGATGATTAGTCAATCCAATTAATTTATGAGTTTTTATTAAGTCTTCGGCCATTAAATCGCGGTCAGGACCATCAAAATTGCCATATTGTTTCCATGTTTCCTGATCAAATTTTTCACCTTTTGTAATATCATTACAATTACTTAAAAGAGCAAAGAATATTAAAAGGGCAATTGTGAAAGGAAATTTATCAAGCATTAGTTTAGGCTTTATACTTTCTAATCTTTTTGGGGTCTTGACGATTATCAACGAATAAAACAAGTTCAATTTCCTTTTTGTTCACTTTTACACGGTAGACAAGAGATACCTGCTTAATAATAAGGCCAATATGGATATTTTTGACCTTACCAGGCTTGCCGATGAACGGTCTTTCTTTTAAAACGTCGAGATATTCGTTTACCCTACTTTTGAAATTTTTAATTTCTTTTTCGGTCCAGTTTATTTTTAAGTATTCAATTCTGTCTTCAAAACTTGTTAATGCATCGGGAGACCATATCACAATGTAACTCATAATCCAAGCCTTGCGATCGCTTCTTCATGCGGAATCCCTTCACCTCTATCCAGCTTTTCTAAACTCCTCATTACCGCTTGTTGCTGTTCTTCCGTTAAATCATCAAACCAATCATGCTCTTTTTTTTTCAATATTTTTTTCATTTTTTTTATCAAGCTTATATCTTCAATATCCAATATTGCCTGTACCAAACTTAATTTTTCCGCCTGTATATCCATGGTCATTTTTAATAATACTAAGTTACAACCTTAATTATTCTTCAGCAAATATCTTTTAAACCCTTCAAAATCCTTACCCAAAGCTTTTGATTGCTTGTGTTTCTTTGCCAACTCCTTAACCTGCTCAGGCACCACTACTTTACGGGCAATACTATCGGGGTACACGTCGGGGAATTTGCAGGGATGCGCTGTTGATAAAAATACACCCGCCGTGTCCCTTTTATAATTATCCTGCTGCCAGTCCCTTAAAGCCTGCCAGGCTATAGCGGTATGGGGGCAAGCCAGATAGTTATAATTATCATTGATGAATTTAATAGCCCCAAGGGTTTGTTGATCATCATAACTATAACCGGTAACCAGGCTCTTCATTGCTTCAATTTCGCCTTTAAATAAGTCGGCTATGCGAACCCAGTTGCTTGGGTCGCCTACATCCATGGCGTTGCTTAAGGTGGCTACCGATGGTTTTGGTTGATAGACGCCTGTCTTTAAAAATTCAGGCACAGTGTCGTTTACGTTTGTTGCTGCTATAAAATGCTCAACAGGAAGCCCCATTTTCCAGGCTAGCAAACCCGCACCAATATTGCCAAAATTGCCGCTCGGAACCGAGAAAATTACTTTACTAACGCCCTGCTTCAGTAATTGAGCGCAGGCATTAAAGTAGTAAAAAGTTTGCGGGATGAGGCGCGCTATATTAATAGAATTAGCTGATGTCAGTCTTAATTTTTCGTTAAGCACTTTATCGGTGAAAGCTTGTTTAACCAGGGCCTGACAATCGTCAAAAGTACCGTCGATTTCAATAGCGCGGATGTTTTGCCCGTTGGTAGTTAACTGCTGCTCCTGTATGTCACTCACTTTGCCTTTGGGGTATAATATGGTAACACGGGTATTGGGTACGCCTAAAAAGCCCAACGCCACAGCTCCGCCTGTATCGCCGGAAGTGGCTACCAGTACATCCAATTGTTTTTCACCTTTCTCTAAAAAATAGCTCATCACCCGGCTCATGAAACGGGCGCCAAAATCTTTAAATGCAAGTGACGGTCCATGCCAGAGTTCTAACACAAATACATTTTCTTCGAGTTTTACAACAGGGGCAAGAAAATTTATCGCATCGTGGATAATGGCTTGCAAATCATCATCGGGGATATCTTCGCCAATTAAATTCTTTGCTACATGGAAAGCAATTTCGGGCAGGGAATATTGGTCGAGGTTATTTAAGAATTTATCATCCAAACGCGGGATGTTCACAGGCATGTATAAACCTTTATCCTGCGGCATGCTGTTAAAAACCGCTTCTTTAAATGATACCCGGGTGGATGGGTTTTTGGTACTGTATAATTGCAATTTGATTTACGATTTATTTATTTCGGATTTCGGATGTTCGATTTCGGATTTGTTTTTTTCTTTTCATTTGCACGTCCCCACGTTCAGGCATCTGCACATTAACCAATCACCCGCGGCCCTTTATCATTAATAGGTGATACATAAGAATTCGATCCTATATTTATGCCCGTTAAATGCTGTTGCAGCTTTTGGGTGATGCTTTTGGCTGTTTCTTCATCCCTGGTGAAGGCAAAAACTGATGGCCCCGAACCCGAGATGCCAAAGCTTACCGCTCCTAAACTCATTGCCATTTCACGCATCAGGTAAAAATCGGGGATGAGCATAGAGCGCACCGGTTCAACCAAAATATCCTTCATACTGCGACCTATCAGGTCGATGTCCTGCATAAACAGGCCACTAACCAACCCGGCGATGTTGCCCCATTGGGTTACAGCATCTTTCATTAATATTTTATTGCGGATGATCTGCCTGGCTTCACGGGTGGGTACATCAACATCAGGGAAAACAATGGCGCACCACAAGCCGGCAGGGTGGGGCAGGCGCACAACATCTAGTGGCTCATAGCTCCTTATTAGCACAAAACCACCCATCAAAGCCGGCGCAACATTATCCGCATGACCATGGCCGCAAGCCATTTCCTCGCCTTTCATAGCAAAGGGTAATAGGGTAGCAGGATCGGCATCATCACCCAGTAAAGTTTTAATGGCAAACAGCCCGGCAACTGTACTTGCAGAGCTTGAGCCAAGACCGCTGCCGATAGGCATCTTTTTGTGAAGCTCAATATCCAAACCAATATCGGTACGCCCGACGTTGTTCAAATAATGCTGAACGCTGACACTCACCGTATTTTTAGCGGGATCAAGCGGCAAGCGCCCATCGTCACCGGTAATTTTACTGATTGTAATGCCAGGCTTATTTGTAACTCGCATAACCACCTCATCGCCCGGCTCGTTTACCGCGAAACCAAGCACATCGAAGCCGCAAACAACATTGGCAACGGTGGCAGGTGCGAAAACGGAAATGCTTTTAGCGTTCACGCCCCCGGTTGGTAACGTTGAAGTATTCCAATTTTGTAAACTATTTTCTCTCATAATTTATGCCCCAACGTTTATCAAATCAGCAAATACGCCTGCCGCCGTTACTTCAGCGCCTGCACCTGGTCCTTTTACCACAAGCGGGCGTTCTCTATATCTGTCGGTGGTGAAGGATATAATGTTGTCGCTTCCCGATAGGGTATAAAACGGATGGCTCTCATCAACCATTTGCAGGGTGATGGCTGCTTTGCCATCTTCAAGCTTACCAATGTAACGCAACACTTTATTTTCCGCTTTAGCCTGTGCTTTTAACTTGCTGAAAAAGGCGTCTTCCGATCTCAATGCATTATAAAAATCCTCAACCGTTTGTGCTTCGAGGCAGGCTTTTGGCAGAATGCTTTCTATCTTCACTTCAGCGGCTTCCATTGGGTAACCAGCGTCACGTGCAAGGATCAATATCTTACGCATAAAGTCGGTCCCGCGCAAATCATCACGCGGATCAGGTTCGGTGTAGCCTTTATCCTGCGCCAGTTTTACCACATCATGGAAATTTGCATCGCCCTTAAAATTATTAAATATAAAGGAAATGGTGCCCGATAAAATGGCTTCAATCTTCATTATCCTGTCGCCGCTGTTCATCAGGTCTTTTAGCGTACGGATAATGGGCAGGCCCGCACCAACATTGGTTTCGTAAAAAAAGTCGACGCCATGCTGTTTAGCAGAGTCGTGAAATGTTTTATACTGATTGTAAGATCCTGAGTTACCGATCTTATTACAAGTGATCACCGAAATGTTCGATTTAAACACATCTTCGTAATATTCAACCGGTTGAGGGCTGGCAGTATTGTCAATAAACACGCAGTTAGGCAGGTTCATGCTTTTCATTTTGGTAACAAATTTTTGCAGGTCAGCTTTTTGATGCGTTGCCTGCAATTCATTCTGCCAATTATCCAGAGAGATGCCATCGCTATTAAACACCATTTTTCGGGTATTGCTGATACCCACAATTTTTACCTGTATACCGTTATGTTCCTGCAAATAATCGCTGTGCGCGTTAAGTTGTTTAAAAAGGGTTTTGCCGATGTTACCTGTCCCCAAACAAAAGGCGTGGAGGGTTTTGGTTAGCTGAATAAAAAAGCCGTCATGAACTGCATTTAAAGCTTTTGCGAGATCGTGAGATGATATTATTACCGAAATATTATACTCTGACGAGCCCTGTGCAATAGCCCTTACGTTTACACCATTACGGCCCAATGCGTAGAACAACTTGCCGGATACTCCCGGCGTTTGTTTCATATTTTCGCCCACTATGGCAATTATAGCCAGGTTTTGCTCAATTACTACATGCTCCAGCTTTTTGGCAAGCAATTCAAGCTCAAATTCCTGTTCAATCAGTAAACGGGCTTTTTCGGTATCGTCGGGCTGTATGGCAAAGGTTATGCTGTGCTCTGAAGAGCTTTGGGTGATGAGTATGATGTTGATCTGTTCCCTCGCAAGTAGTGAAAACAAACGACCGCTGAAACCCGATTTCCCCACCATGCCGCTGCCTTCGAGGTTGAGGATGCTGATGTTATTGATGGATGAAATACCTTTTATTGGCAGGTTTGAGGGCTTGCAATCGTGACGGATAACGGTACCTTCAAAGTCAGGCTCGAAAGTATTTTTTATAACGATAGGTATCTTCTTTAAAAACGCAGGGATCATGGTTGGGGGGTAGATCACCTTCGCGCCAAAATAGGATAGCTCCATGGCCTCGGTATAAGTAAGCTCGGGTAGAGAGAAAGCCTTTGACACCATGCGCGGGTCGGCGGTCATCATACCGTTAACATCTGTCCAAATTTGTATCTCCTTAGCATTTAATGCCGAACCAAAAATAGCCGCAGTGTAATCACTACCCCCACGGCCCAGGGTTGTGATCTGTCCCACCTCATTTGAAGCTATAAAGCCTGTCACGAGCAGCATTTTATCTTTATGTTCTTTCTTAAAGCTACGTATCAACAGCTCTGTCAGTTCGATATTCACCTTTGCCTGTCCGAAGGAGCTGTCGGTTTTTATCAACTCCGATGCATCAACGCAAAAGGTTTCGGGGAAATGCTGCGCGGCTATTTTACAGATCATTAAAGTAGAACAGCGTTCGCCGAAACTTAGTACAAGGTCGCGGGTTTTTGCAGTGAGCTCGCGCAGGGTAAGTACTCCCTGTAATAGCTCCTCCAGTTGATTAAAGTAGAGCTTTAAGCCCGTATAAGCAGGGTTTTGGTGCTGCGCGGTAAGCAGGCTTTTTACTACATCGAAGTGGCGTTTTTCCAGCTCGGCTAAGGCGGCGGTAAAATCATCGCCGTTTGCGGCTCCTTCAGCCATAGAAATCAGCAGGTTGGTTACCCCGCTCATTGCTGATAATATCACAACCGGCTTTTCTTTACTTTTTATTTCATCCTTTAAAATGTCCAATAGCGTTTGTATGCTTTGAACTGATCCTACAGATGTACCGCCAAATTTTAAGATCTTCATTTTTTTAGCTGTTAAATAAAAAACGCCCTCCTCATTTCGGAGGAAGGCGCTCATTTGGTTTCTTTTTATATTTTACACCATACGATTATCTTCCTCCGTTTTTTACCCCGGTGGCAGATGTTGTTGTTGTTATGGTGTGATTCACGTTCATATATTATGCCTGTAAAGTAAGTAGATTATTTTTGAATATACAAATCATATTTTTTTATTTTTTAATGGTAAACTATCCTATTATCCGCAGCAACAACTATACTGCCAGGGTACGCCCCTTTGCTCCCACCGGTGCTAAGTGGTACAATTGTGCCGTTCTTCCAATAACTTGCCACAAAACTATCAGGTCCATTATTAACTCCTTCATTTACTATATACACATCAGGGCCGTAGATATACACAGCCGCTGCCATGTTATTTAGCGGATTAGCCGGAATAGTCGCAGGGGTGTTATTTTTCCAGAAAGTAGCCAGACTTCCCCACGAGTTAGCATTTTGTGCATCCGCAGCGCTAGTAAAAAATGTGCTGCCCGTAACGTAAACATCTGTACCGTTGGTAGCAATCCCTGTTACTTCGTAAGCTGATTGGTTAGCTACCCCAGCGTTTGTTAACGTTGTTGCAACGCCATTTTTCCAATAACCGGCTGCCCCACCCGTCATATTGCCTCCTACGTACAAATCTGTTCCGTTTATGGCAATGGCATTTGCCTGAAGGCCCCCTGTTAGCTTTGCAGCAATGCCATTTTTCCAATATGTCGCTGCAATATTATTTCCTGTTCCCGAAACACCTGCAACATACACATCAGTACCACTTATTGCAATAGCATTTGCGGTTGAACCCCCGGTAAGAACAGTAGCCACACCATTTTTCCAAAGTGTTGCCTGGAAACTTTGAAGCGCATTATTGTAAACAGAGCCAACTACGTACATATCAGTTCCCTGGAAGGCAATTCCGTTGGCCTGGGAATTATTTGATACGTTATCGAGTTTTGTAGCTACACCATTTTTCCAGTACACAGCATTTGTGGTGGAAAAATCAGGTGTGGATATGTAGCCCACCACGTAAACGTCAGTTCCCAGTACGCCAATGCCGTACGTGCTAGAAAATGAAAGACTGTCGGCGAGCTTGACAATGGTCCCGTTTTTCCAATAGGCCGCTTCAATTTTATTATTCGCGGTTACAATAGAACCCGCAACGTATACGTCTACTGATTTATTAGCAGCAAGGTTACTTTTTTTACACGCAGCAAAGCAAAGCATTAAGCCGACGATAATAAGTGATAAGCATTTAGTTTTCATGGTTATGATTTTATTTGAAGTTATTGTGAACCCAGTTTATTTACAAGGTATTACGCAGCAGATTAGCGCAACGTTACAAATGCCACGCTATTTATTTTAATGTGTTCGTACTAGCCGCTATCCGTAATATTTTCTTTATGCTTGTTAACTTTCATAAATTGCGACCCGAATATGCAGGGACTTATAATTAAATCGACAGGCAGCTGGTACCAGGTACAAACCCCCGACGGGCAACGGATAGATTGCCGTATTAAGGGGATATTCCGTATCAAGGGTATTACTACTACCAATCCGCTGGCGGTGGGGGATGTGGTCGATTTTGAGATGGAGCCCGAGCAGGGTACCGGGGTGATCATTAACCTGCATCCGCGAAAAAATTATATCATCCGTAAATCTATCAACTTATCCAAACAGGGGCAAATCATCGCCGCCAACCTCGATCAGGCTTTGCTGGTGGTTACTTTGGCTTCGCCGCGCACCTCTTTAGGGTTTATCGACCGATTTTTGGTTACCGCTGAAGCTTATGATATCCCTGCCAAACTTATTTTTAATAAACTCGACCTGTTTAACGACGAAGGTTTAGAGATTCTTTCTGATTACAAAGCTGTTTATGAAAAGGTAGGTTACCCGTGCTATGAGGTTTCGGCGCTGGACGGGACGAATATTGAACAGGTGAAGGAGTTGTTGAAAGATAAAATAACCTTGCTGTCGGGCCATTCGGGTGTTGGGAAATCGAGTTTGATAAACGCTTTACTGCCTGACCTTGACCTACGCACGAACGAGGTATCCGACTGGAGCGACAAAGGCACGCACACCACCACTTTTGCCGAAATGTTTGAACTGCCGCAAGGTGGCTTTATTATTGATACCCCCGGCATACGCGAATTAGGGGTGATAGACATTGAAAAACAGGAACTTAGCCACTTTTTTCCCGAAATGCGCGATCGTATGCACGATTGCCGTTTTAATAACTGCCGGCATATTAATGAGCCTGGCTGCGCGGTGTTTGCAGCCCTTGAAGCCGGCGAAATTGAGCCGTCGCGGTATGAGAGTTATTTGAGTATTTATAATGGGAATGATACGAGGGCTTGATTTGAGTTCGGAGTCTTTAGTCTCAAGTCAATATTGACATCCGCATTCGAACGGCATCATCGGCCGGGCCGGGCCTTCGTGGCTTTCAAACTTAAATGGTACATTTGAGTTATATCTTAGCCGTAATCTGTCTATGTTAAAATCATATAAAATATTCTATTTATTGCTGTTTGCTCTTTTATGTTGCCGGAAACCCTATAACCCACCCGCTGTTAAGAACAATAACAATTATTTAGTGGTCGAGGGCGTGATCAATACGGGAACAGATTCAACAAGTTTCAAACTGAGCCGAACAATTAATCTTTCTGCGGGTATTGCAGCCAACCCTGAAACAGGGGCTATGGTAACGGTTGAGAGTAACGCGAATACCAGTTACCCGCTTACCGAAACGAAACCTGGTTATTATACGTCGGCAGGTTTAAATCTCGACATGACAAAACAGTACCGGCTTCAAATAACAACAACCGATAACCAGCAATATCTTTCTGATTTTGTAGCAGTAAAACCTACGCCGCCTATTGACAGCGTTGGGTATATTGTGCAAAGCAATGGCATACAGCTATACGTCAACACACACGACCCCAACAATAATACCCACTATTACCGCTGGGATTATACCGAAACCTGGAATTTCCATGCTCAATATGAAACTGCATTTATTACAAATGGAAAAACCTTACAGCTGCGCACGCCTGCCCAACAGATATTTACTTGTTTTGCTAATGATACCGCAAGTACAATAACTTTGGGTTCAACGGCAAAATTATCGAAAGATATAGTTCTTCAGCAACCGATTACACAGGTAGTATCCACATCTGAGAAAATTGAAACAAAATATAGCATATTAGTAAGACAGTACGCCCTAACAAACGACGCGTATAGCTGGTGGACATTTTTGAAAAAAAACACCGAGCAGTTGGGGAGTATTTTTGATGCACAGCCATCAACTGTTCGGGGAAATATTCATTGCACAACAAACCCCTCCGAGCCTGTTATCGGCTATATAAGCGTCACCAATGTTCAGCAAAAAAGGATATTTATTACGAATGCCCAATTGCCGCAAGCCTGGATGCCCGTTTATCCGTATCAGTGTCAACTAGACTCGGCTCTTTTTTGCCGGGGGGCCGCATGCGCTCAGAATGACGTAGCGCTATTTATTCTACCGCTTAATCCGTCAGAATTTGCTTTGAGCCCGATTATCACAAACGGGGCTTTTCTCGGATATGTGGCAGCCGATGCTCAATGTACTGATTGCACCATACGCGGTACAACTGTGCAACCGCCTTTTTGGCAATGAAGGCGAAGAGAACCTGGTGTCGTGTCAATTGTGAATTGACATTTTGTCCTGAGTAGAAAGTCTTGAGTCTTGAGTTAAAAAAAGCACAAAATCGACTTAAGACTCAAGACTTAATACTGTTGACTTGCCACCAGAATTACCCGGCTGTTTTATTTCCCGTACCATTTGCTATCTTCGATTAAAAATTAACCTATGAACCGTTGCAATCTCCTTCACCTGTCATTCGTTGTATTCTTCCTCAGCTTTTTTTTCGCTTGCAAAAAGCATTATGTTAATAAGTCTGATCCGACGGTTTATATCGCGGGCGTTAACGGCGACACGGCGATCTTTTGGAAAAATGGGGTGGCTGAACAACTTTCAAACGGCGTTTCACATGCTGAGGCGAACCAGGTGACAGTTGCAGGCGGCGCGGTTTATATACCGGGAGAGGGTTTAAATGCCGGAGCTGACCAGGCAGTTTGTTGGCAAGATGGCTCGCCCAATTTTTTGCCGGTGCCTGCCTTAACTGATGCTTCGGTGGCCAATTCGGTATTTGTTTCCGGTAGCGATGTATACGTCGCAGGTTGGAGTGTCGGTGTCAACAACCTATACGCTACCTTTTGGAAAAATGGCATCGCCACTGTTATCGACAGTACTAATTCCGGCGTACCATACTCCATCGCTGTTTCGGGCGGCAGCGTGTATATGTGCGGCACCAGCCTGTTAAATCTTGCCATTGTTACGGCCACGTGGTGGAAAGACGGCGTACGACAGACGCTAACCACCAACGAAATATCTGAGGCCCATTCCATTTGTGTTTCGGGGAGCAACGTGTATATAGCCGGCATGCATGCATCTGGCCCCACCAATGTGCCCGCCCTATGGAAAAACGGGCAGCTCACGGATCTTTCTGCAACTGAGGGAGTAGCCAATTCGGTTACTGTTGCCGGCAACAATGTGTATGTGGCCGGCTACGAAACAGTAAACGGCGTGGTAACCGCGACCATCTGGAAAAACGGATCTCCCCAGCATATGCCGGGTGGCGCACAAGGCTCCATTGGTAGTTCCGTTTTTGTTTTCGGCAGCGATGTTTACATGGCTGGTTCCGCCTACAATAATAACACACAGCAAGCCTGCTATTGGAAAAATGGGCAACTTTTTACCATCGGAAACAACGGCAGCAGCGCAAATTCAATTTTTGTACAATAAATTTGTATTGTAAATTCATTGATTTATGGATGATCAACCCAACATCGGTCTCGCCGTGCCGTTTTTTATGGTGCGCGACATGGAAGCTTCGCTTGATTTTTATATAAACAAGCTGGGCTTCAAAATAACTAACCAGTGGACGCCCCGCGGCAAAATTGAATGGTGCTGGCTGCAGCGCGACGCCGTAGCGCTGATGCTTCAGGAACCGCGCGATAAGGACAAATTTGATCAACAGGGACCAAAAGGTACCGGCATATCCACCTGCTTCCAATGCCGGGACGCGCTGGCGCTGTACCACGAGTTCACCGCAAAAGGCGTAGCGATCGAAGATCCCTTTGTGGGAAATAATATGTGGGTAGTTTGCTTTGCCGACCCTGATGGGTATAAGCTGGATTTTGAAAGTCCGACGGATGTGGAGGAGGAGACCACGTATTCGGATTGGATAAAGCAGCAGGGGTGAACGGGGTTCTTAGTCTTAAGTCTTTAGTCTTAAGCCGAAAGTCAACCAACCGTCATGCTGTCCGCCAACTGGTCGGATCAGCACCTTACGGATAGGTGGCAAACATAACGTACACATGCATGGCGTAAACTTAGCATATGGGGTGCTGAAACAAGTTCAGCATGACGTAAAAAGAGGCGGACCGTGCGATTCCTTCCCTGGGGAAGGAGGAGGAACGGGTTTCGCGAACTGTACTTCTTCCGTCGACGGGTGTTAAGTGAGGGCACTAATGAGAATATGACTTCAAATAAGCACGCGTCGCTCATGGCCGCGAGGCCTAGTTACTTTTGGCTTGACCCAAAAGTAACCAAAAAGTCAAGACAGAAAAAAGCTTCCGCCCGCAAGGCAAAACACCTTGGCCCGCTTTTCTGTCGGGCCTTTGCGCTTTTGAATTATTTTACTTGATTGAGTTTTTATTGAAAGAGTTTTAAAAGGTAGTAAATAAGTGAGATTCCTTCCCTGGGGAAGGAGGAGGAAGGGGTTTAGCGAACTTTGTAACAGACTTCAGACAGCCGATCGACGTGTTTCTGTCCAGTCTACCATAAGTTTTCTTTCCGCAAACAACCATGCACCATCTTGTTTGCTAAAGATGTCGAGATAGCGGATTGAAGCGATCATTAATGTCCGCTTATCTTCTGTAACCGTGAGGTGGTGCGCAATACAGTACGATTCGCCGGTTGCAGTATTCCCATCTATGCTTATTGTACTCTGACCATTGAAATGCGTGGTGGCCTGGTAGATGTTGAGGTTATCAAATACCGGGGCGAGTGATTCTCTGCCCTTTAACTCATAGGTCGGTTCGGCCTTTTGACTATCCATAAAAACTATAAAATTGGTATCTGTGGTGAATAAGGACATTTGTCCTTTGGCATCACGGCGGTCGGCGCAATGTGCATATCGGTCTATCAACTCACGTATGGCGAGCCTGTCTGCCGCTTCTTCAGGGGAAATGTTTTTGTGGATACTCATTTTTAGTTGGTTTCAGCAAAAGTAATATTCGCTTAATTTATATTTGTGTAAAGTATACTAAAGGATACCACAATTTGGAAACTGATAATTATATAGATAATCAAAGTGTTTATAAAATACTAGTACACTTTATTAAAAAAGCTAAAGAAAGACGGCAAATAATCATAGTAACGCATAACCCTAATCTGGCAGTCGTTTGCGATGCGGAACAGATCATACGAATGGACATTGCAAAAGATGCTAAAAACCTGGTCAGCATGGTTAGTGGTGGTATTGAAAAGCCCCAAATCAACCGCGCTATAGTGGACATATTGGAAGGAACCCGACCTGCGTTCAACAATCGCACTTATAAATATGAAGTAACAAATGATTAAAAAAGATCCCGCCTTCCTGAGTCTGACTTCGCACAGCGGTGTCAGCATGTACAGATTTCGCTGCCGGGTTTCGGTTTTATTGTTGTGATTAACCCTTTACCGGTAATTTTTCCCCTGTGTAATTCGCCCCACCTGGCCATAGCTTCCACCACCTCGGTAAGGCTTAAACTATATTCGGTAACCAGGTATTTCACTATCAACGAGGAGTTTTCGTCAACAGTCCTGGTGATTAGTTGGTTGGCCTCCAGTTCTTTTAGTTCTTTCGACAACACCCTTTTGGTA
>Ga0207048_10316_pt1 | contig 14520 bp, 13 predicted proteins | sample Alteio_BWMinCont_65_FD_153301 | JGI IMG/M metagenome (GOLD analysis project Ga0207048, IMG submission 153301) | Enriched cells from forest soil in Barre Woods Harvard Forest LTER site, Petersham, Massachusetts, United States -... | ecosystem: Environmental > Terrestrial > Soil > Temperate forest >...
CGGGACTCCAGGAGGTTCCATGCGATTGGCTAATGGGTGCTGGAAAGTGGTGGCGAGGGGCCTAGCGGTCGCTGCGGTCTTCGGAAGCGGGCTGCAGGCGCAGGACATCGCGGGCGACTGGCAAGGTACATTACAGGCGGGCAAGGGACTGCGGCTCGTTTTGAAAGTATCAAAGACAGAGGGCGGTGGCTCAACCGCTGCCGCTTACAGCATCGACCAGACGCCCGACCCCATGCCCGTCACTTCCATTTCTCTCGAGGCTGGAGTCCTGAAATTCTCGATCGCTTCGGTAAGGGGCACCTACGAGGGAAAACTCAGCGCAGACGGCAATTCGATCCAGGGGTTTTGGACGCAAAACAATGGACCTCGGCCTCTCGATTTCCAACGCGTCAATGCGCAGACGGAGTGGAAAACGGATCCATCGCCGCACACGGTGCAGTTTGTCGACGTGGATAAGGACGTCAAGTTGGAAGTGCTGGACTGGGGTGGCACAGGACGTCCGCTCATCTTTCTTGCCGGGCTGGGCGGAACCGCGCATGTCTTCGACAAGTTTGCGCTCAACTTCATCGGCAGCTATCACGTATACGGAATTACCCGCCGGGGATTCGGCGCGTCCAGCGCTCCCACACCGACGGGAGCCAATTATTCCGCGGACCGGCTAGGCGACGATGTGCTGGCTGTGATGGATGCGCTAAAGCTGGAACGCCCGGTAATTGCGGGACACTCCATTGCCGGAGAAGAGTTGAGTTCCATTGGCAGCCGGCATCCCGAGCGAGTGGCCGCGCTGGTCTACCTGGATGCCGGATACCCCTATGCGTTCTATGACAGTGCAAAGGGCAACCTCGAGATTGATCTGATGGAGTTGCGCAAAAAGCTTGACACCATGATGCCGGGAGCAGGAGGCGGAGATCGGCAGGCTACGATTCAAGAATTACTTGACACCTTCCTGCCTCAGTTTGAGAAAGACCTGCGAGAGCAGCAGAAGCAAATGACGGCGACGGTGCCTGGCGTTCCACAGCGGAAAGAAGTGCCCGTGCCGCCAAAGGTCCTGGCCGACTATGTGGGAACGTACCAGCTTGGTTCGGGCCTCTCAAATTCCATAACCGTCAAGAACGGGCAGTTGATGACACAGTTGACCGGACAGGACCAGTTTCCAATGTTCGCTGAATCGGATACGATGTTCTTTCTGAAGGTCGTTGACGCGGAAGTGGAGTTTGCTCGCGATCCCAACACGCATGCGGTCACCCAGCTAACGCAGTATCAGAATGGGCGGGCCCAGGTGGCAAAGAAGACCTCGAATGAACCGCCCAAGGCCAGTGATGTACGAGTGCCACCGCAGCAGGCAATTGCCATGGCAATCATAGGCGGAGAGCAGAAATATACGTCGATCGCTTGCCCGGTGCTCGCGATCTATGCGGTGCCACACGATACCGGCTCCGCAGGCGACCCCGCTGCCCGCGCGGCACAGGAAGCACAGGATCTGGCCCAGACGGGAGCGCAGGCGGACGCGTTTGAAAAAGGGGTGCCGTCGGCGCGCGTGGTCCGGATTGCTCATGCAAGCCATGCCGTATTCACGTCCAACGAGACCCAGGTGCTGCAAGAGATGAACGTATTCATGGCGAAACTACCCAAGTGATTCGGTCCGTAGGCGAATCGCCCGTCTCGTGCAATTTCGCACCACAGCTTCAGCGAGTTGCGTGTGAAGTCCGCATTTCGGTAAAGTCGCCAGAACGGACCTCGCTGCCGGTCACTTTACCGTGAACCCCGTATTCAGGGAACAACGGAGACGGCAGGGTTCATTCCTCGCGTCTTTGTGTTTACTCATAAGCAACTTCCGAATAGGCGACCACACGGGAACAGGTGGGGAGTAGGCTAATATACGCCCATTTGAATGTTCCCGGATCTGTCCGGCACGTAGGCCGTAATCGCCCAGGTTTCGTCTGAAATCGGCCGCGGATATATTCCCGCGGCGACTGCTCGCCCACGAGAACCTTCCAGCGTGTCCTTCAATTCTTGATGTGAAACGCCGGCTTCATAGTGAAACCATGAGGCGGCACCTGCATTCGTTCGTTCCGTCTCGACCACAAGGAACTCTGAGCCGTCGGGAATCCGTGACAGGCAGCCCTCAATAAACTGATCGTCAACGCATCCTCGCAGAGGCAACTGAGGCCGCATGAAGACGGTGACGCGGGTAGCTGGCGTCAACTGACCCAGTCGCTCAGTAAGTGCCGTAATTGACGTCATAAACTCGAACGACTTGCTTCCTGCAGCACGCGAATACTCAATGAGAACCAGGATCTCACTGTCTTGCAACAATCTATTCGCAATAGCCTGAAGAAAGCCTGCTTCGTTAACAGCCCTGAGGCCCATACGAGGAATCCACCGCAACAGAGAATGCTCCAATCCTAACCCTTGCTGAGCATTCTGGCCGTGTCACCGCCTAACCGGAAGTAATTCTCATCGTGCCTGAAAAGTCTCGATTTCGGTAAAGTCGCGTCCACGACGGCGCTCTTACCGCAAACCCCCGTATTTTAGGAGTGAGAGAATAATCAGACATGCAAAAGCTCGGATCGCGGGTGAGTCTGTGTATCGCATTACTTCTCGCGTGCGCGATATGCGATGCCGTGCCTGCGCAACAGATCACAGTGATGCTGTTGAATGGAAAGAATGGGAAGCCGCAATCAAAGGTACGGGTCTACATCGTTCTGGGTAACCCAAAGCACCAGCACCGCTTAGACCTGAGGACTGATCGTGATGGAGATGTGCGATTTGATCCAAGCGAAGAGAAGACGTTTCAAGTACGGCCAATAGGCGAAGTGGCTTGTGGGGAACAGCCCATCGGGGCAGCATATCGCGACTATTCGGTTTATGAAGTTGTGAGTCGCGGCGGTGTTACAGCCAACGACTGTGGACATCTTTCTCCGGAACCCATTCCTGGGAGACTGACCTACCTGGTGCAGCCCGCTACATGGGGGGAGCTTTTTCGTAATTAGCCCGCAAAGCTTCTGAGCGCGTCTACCGTTGCCCTCACTGGCTGCCCATCCCGTGAAGTCACCATTTCGGTAAAGTCGCCAGAACTGACACCCCGTTGCCGGTCACCTACCGGGAATGCCGTTTTCGACAGGTACGGCGGCGAACTCGCCGGACGCCGAGCGGTTACGGGATCAGGATACGGGCGGGCGCAGCGATATGAACGCCCTTCTCTAGTGTCTTGATTGATAGTGAGTGAAGTCTTCCACTGCCAGGTTGTGTGGGCGCCGCGATGCTTAGAACGGACTGGCTTTGTACAGCTGCTATCAAGGCTGCCACACCATCTGCCATCTTGTTCTCAAGTACCGCGGTCCCACCCGTACCCTTCGCAAACTGTTTGAGCAAATCTAAGCCCGTCCCTGAACCGTCCGCCCAACCCTCCGACAGCGAAAAGACCGCCACTCCCTCTCGCTGCTCCATTCCTCCATCTTGGCGGCAAGTATGTGGCTGTAGTTATCGACTCCGTCCGAGAGGACGACAACGATGCGGCGCGAAATATCGGGATTCTGCCCTTTGCTCAGTATTCCGGAGGAGATCTGCGCGATTCCGTCATAGAGGGCTGTACGTCCGTTGAAGCGGAAATGTTCGAGTGCATATTGGACTTCCGACGGTTGCAGGGGCCGTTTGCTTGGGTAGGTCTGCGTGCTGAACAGCACCAAATATCCTTGGCTCTGATCACTCGTGAGACCCTGGAAAATCTTGAGGGCGGCATCCTTCAGTGCCGTTTCCTTCGGAGCTTCGGAGCCACTTATATCAACCATGACCGCGAAGAGTAATTTGTCATCCTTGGCGGAATGCACTGAGTTAATCTTCACCGGCTGCTTATCGATTGCGACGCTCAACGTCGAGGCATCTGGAGTGATTGGCGAGCCATCCTTGGCACTCGCGCTCACAAATATCTTAAGCGGTGCTTGGGCGGAAGGGGTTTGTGCCAGGCTCGATAATGCGCCATGCGCACCCCACACGCAGACCACAAAAAACGCCGTTCGGTACCAACGCTGAGTCAGCGTCAATCCTTTGTACCTCTACGATGCAAATTGAAAGGCAACCCAATTGATACAAGGAATCTCCTTTTTCGGCACCGATTCGCTTGAATTGGTCCCCTGTATTCTGATGTTGCAGTCCAAGGCGGTTTTTGCATGCCCTCGCATCGCGTCCTCACCCCGATCGCGCTCCTCACCCTCATGGCGCTCTCGCCAGTTCTTCTTCCCGCCCAGCAAGCCGCCACACCAGCCCCGGCAACCGGCAGCTTCGCGACAGGCCAGCTGCCAAAGTTCGAGATCGCCGATGTTCATCGCAGCCCCTACAGCTTCCAGTCCAACTACTTCCACAGCAATCTCCAGGGCACGGATCGCTATTTATTTCACCAAGCCTCTCTGCTCGATCTGGTGGCCTTCGCTTACAAGCTGGAAGCAAACCATGTCTTTGGCGGCCCCACCTGGCTGAACTTCAACCACTACGACATCGCCGCCAAGCAGCCGCCATCCACGCCCGTCGATACCACGCGCCTGATGCTGCGCACGCTGCTCGCCGACCGCTTCCAGCTTGCCGTCCACCGCGACACGCGCATCATGCCGGCGCAAATCCTCACCGTCGGCAGAGGCACGCTCAAGATGAAGCCTGCCGCCGACACCACCGTCGCCCGCCCCCGACACGCCTCCGTCGACGGACCGCACCTTCACCTGCCGCAACATGACTATGGCGCAGTTCGTCGAACAGATTCCTCGCTTCGGCCCGGCTGCAAGCTATCCCATCGTCGATGAAACCGGCCTGAAGGGCGTATGGGACTTCGTTGTGACCTACACCGTGGTTGCGACCAGAAGCGGCCCCGATCTTGTGAATGTCGTCAAAGATCTCGATAAGATCGGTCTCAAGCTCGGGACCGGCAACACACCGCAGCCCGCGCTTGTCATCGACAACCTCAGAGAGACGCCCACGCCCAACTTGCCCAGCATCGCCGAACTGCTGCCGCCGCCGCTTGCCTTCGAGGTGGCCGTCATCACGCCAAGCCCGCCGGACGCCACCGGCGACCTGAATATCTTCTTCAATCCATCTGGCGAAGTGCGGGTCACTCACGCCACCTTGCAGCGGATGATCGGCGAGGCCTACGACATCAGCGGAGCCGGCATTGCAGATGTTCCCGACTTCCTGCGCACGGACCATTGGGATGTGATGGCCAAGATTCCGCAGGATGCCTATCCCAGGGGCCGGAACGGCTCGCCCAACGTTCCGTATGACGATATCCAACTCATGCTCCGGTCGCTGCTAGCGGAGCGTTTTGCCATGAAGTCACACTTCGAAGATCGCCCCAGTGACGCCGCCTGGGTTCTGACTGCCTCCAGTCCCAAATTAAAGAAGACTGCAGACCCCACTGCTCGGACGTTCTGCGATGACTCTACGCCGCCCGGGGAAAAAGACCCACGCGCCGTCACGCCCATCCGCAACCGTGCCCTTTGGTGCCGCAACGTTACCATGACGCAGTTTGCTAGCCAACTGGTCCTCTTCGCGCTGGACTACATCAAGTCTCCCGTGCTCGACGCCACCCACATCGATGGTTCCTATGACATCACGCTCAACTGGAGCACCTTGCGCGTCGCCCGCGGGAATGAGACCATCGACGGCCGCACCATCAACGACGCGAACAATGGAGCTTCGGCCAACTCCGGTCAGGCAGCCGACCCCACCGGCGCCATCACGATCGCCGACGCCATCTCCAAGCAACTGGGCCTCAAACTCGAGCAGCAGAAGCGCAAAATCCCCATGCTGGTGCTCGACCACATCGAACGCAGACCAACCGAGAACTAGAGTCTGCACAATAATCCGTTGCATTTGGCAGGGATGTTAAGACATCTTGAGTGTTTCCGTTTCGGCAAAACTAACTGCAACCGGCAATTGGGATCAGTTTTCCGGAGGCCGCCCGATGTGGTCCACCACCATTCCGCGAATTGGTCCGGTGGAGGGCACCAGTTGCAGCCCCAGTTGCTTTACTCCCTCAAACACCGATCCCGCGCCCGCATCTTCCGCAGCCTGTTGGAGCTGATCCGGCAGCCGTCCAGCCGGGATCGGCAACGTAAAGTCGTAGGTCCCGGTCAGTCCTGTCTTGTTGATTACAGCGCGATCAATCAGGTCCGGCCGATTGAGCAGACCCGCCAGGTCGGCCATGGTGACGTCCAGACCCACCAAATTGAATGGCCCAAACCAACCCAGCGTCTTCCCCTGCCGCGATGGGCCGCCCACAACCTGCAGCGAGTCGCCTGCATGGTAGTCCATCAGCTTCGGACCGCCTTTGGCCACCACAAGGTTGTACACCGGATGATCCGCTGTATCGTCGTGCACCTTCATCCGAGGCAGAAACGCCTGCCAAGTCGATGCCAACATATTGCCTGCACGTGCTGGATTGGTAAGCCCATGACATCTGATACATTCGGACTCAATCAACCTTGTGTCCGGGTTGTCTGGCAACAACTGCTCCACCTCGGCACTGGAGAGCTGGTTGATGCGGAAGCTCGGTGTCAAACTGAAATCCGTTCCGCTTTGCTGCGCGGTATTCTTCGTTAGCTTCACGGGGGCGTACCTGTGGGACCAGGCGACTCGGGTCCTTCTCCACCAAGTCGCCGCGGCATACGGTTGTGTAGGTTTGACTGAAAACAGCGAAAACCTCCATTGCTGGCTGTGTGAACAAAACACATAGCTTATGTAGGTTATGGAGGATGTGTAGGTTTCTTCAATTATTGAGCAGCTATCGGTCGGAGGCGCGGCAGCCAGCGCTGATGCACCCGATCTCCGCTCGCAACGTATCCGTTGCAGGGCGAAGCGACAGCCGAAACCGGTGGGGCCTGCAAGCAACAGAAAAATCGAGGGTTAGAGAGGTTCTCGGCGATTTCTTGGTCTCTTGACCCTAGATCAAGGTGAAATGGGACCCGGGCAGCCTAAGTCGTCTAGAATGAGCGGCTTTCATTTTATGGGGTATCAACTTTCACGTTATGAGGTACAACTTTCACCTTATGCGTAAACCCACAACATCTTGTGGGTTTACGCATAAGGCTGAAGTTGTCCACTCTATCTTTCAACAACTTACCGGACCTCGTACCCCATAACGCTGAAGTTTAATACCCCATAAGACTGAAGTTCCACCGGGTATTTACGCATAAGGCTGAAGTTCCACCAAAGCGCCCCGAGATTCGCGCGGTAGCATTCTCCGCAAGCAGTTGATAATAATATGGTTAGTGGTCTTTATGGCTGAATCTTGTGCCAGGTCCCCGGATCGTTTCGCTTTGTCTCTCCCCCGGACGATTGCCTTTTCATACCCTTCCGACGCCGTACGCCGAACCCCAGCCACTGAGCTGTGCCTCGTCATAAACTCCATCGAGAAGTGGAAAACGAGAAACCTGAAGCCTTAACAATTAATAGCAGTTCCAGGCACGCCCGCGAGACACCGGCGAAAACCTAACAAAACACCGAGTGACGGCGGTTTTGGTGAGGCACAGTGTTAGTGTGTAGCGGCGACCAGTTTCTCCAACTCGGGGAAAGATGGGACTGGTCGTGGAAGGTGCATCGTCACATTGACGATCACTCCATTTCCATTGATTGCACTGAACCAGTGAGGCGTGTTTTCCGGAATAATAATGAAATCTCCCTTTGATACAGTTTGCGACGTGCCGCCTTCAATGGCTGTGCCCGCTAGGTTAGCCGAGTCTTTTCGAGTCTCATTCACGAGCTTGCCACCAGTCACCAACGTCCCGGTGCCCTCGACAATATAGAATATTTCCGCCTCCCGTTCGTGGATGGACGCAGTGCCGGCGATTGCGCGGTACTCAAGATTCACATTGTACGGCGCCAGCGAAAGTAGTTTTTGGGAGAAGACCACTTGATCAGCCTTCCGTTCACTTTTGGCCCTGACGATGAACGCTGCGACTTCTGCAGATGACGTGTAGGTTCTGATTTCAGGGACGGCAGGCTTCGCAGCCGGTTGTTGAGCCACCGCCATCGTGCCCATAGTTAGAAGAGCGATGCTGATTGCGAATGTGCGCATGTAACCTCCAGTCAACGTTGTGCCTTAGTACAGGACTGCTGGTCTAACAAGGAAGTCTTACCTTACCGCGTCGAGAACTCTCTCGATCCGCTAAGCCCCTCGTCGAATCGGATCGATCAGAATTCGAATTTCTACATGCCCAGCAACGGCATGCGCGTAATACATTGGTCGAACTGCTAGGCTCAATCTCTAGAGAGTCTGTGCAGAACCGGCTGATCCAGGTCCCTCGCGCGTCAATACTGTGTTTTCCACTTACCGCCGTCCAGCGTCGGTTCCCTTCTCCGAGGTGACGGCATTGCCCATTTGCCCATGCGCTGGCGTCTGCGACTGTACCATGCTCTTTAGCGCGCGAAGATCAGCCTCACTGCGAAAGCTCATGCGCGCTATCCTGCTCGATCTGCCGTAGGCTAGGACCACTTGCATTGTCCCATCGCCCTTTTCGATAAGCGATACCCAGCGCGGATCCGCACCCAGGGACGGCAATGGGTACTCGGTCCAGTGTGAGGTCTCCGGATCGTACTTGGCCACGGCCCCGGCGTTCTCCAGGGTCACCCAAACGTCGTGATGGCTATCGATTGCGGCACTATATGGCGCCGCATCGGTATTCGGATACGGAATAAGCGTATAGTTCAGCGTTTTGATATCTATCTTAGCCACATTCCCGCCCCAGTAGTCACAGACCCAAACGAAGTCCCCGTTATGGTCTGCACCTAAACGCCGCGGCCCCTGTGCCCATGGAAACGCTGCGTGCAAATTAGACCCAGACTTCGCGTAAAGTTCGCGGTCCTCTTCTGGGAACAGATCCGTTATCCCGGGAACAGGCGGCAGTTTGACGTCCAATGTCTTACCAGTCTGCATGTCTCCCTTCTCAACGGTATCGAGTCCTGATTCAAACTGCGCCCACCATCCGTTACCCTCACGATCAGCGGCGACCCCGTAGGTCTTCCCCTCACCTTCGTACGATTTTGTATTAGATTCAAATTCGATAAATTGATGCGTCCTGGGGTCGAAGCGCAAAATGCCATAAAGCCCACTCACCCATATATTTCCCTTGGGGTCTACATCCATAGTCGACCCGCCTTCCCCTATTTCCTCCATGCCTGTCGGCGGTGTGAATACTCTAATTTCTTCGGTTTCCGGATTCACACTCGCGATGCTTTTGGCGCCGTGAGGGCCGCCGTCAGCATGGAACCAGATTATTCCTTGTTGATCCATGACCATGGCGTGACTCATGGCTGCCATACCATCGGAACCCGGAACCGAGAAGGTCTTGACCTTGCCAGTGCTCACATCGATTTTGCCAATGGTGCGACTAGCGCTGCTCGCAAAATTAGTGAACCAGATGTTTCCATTCATATCCTCCTGTGCATCATGCACTCCGCGCATTCCATTCAGGCTAGAAGGAGTACCCATAGACCTGTCGCTTCCATCGCCGCTTCCAGACTTGCTCATTATGCCTTTGTCCCAGGACCAATCAACGGGAACGTCGTACTCCACAACAACAACCCTTGCCGGCTCGCCTGTCGGTCGCGGCTTCAGTTTGAACTTCATCGGTGAAGGTCCTGGCCCGCGCATCCTGGTCAAATAGGCCGCCAATTGTTTCTCGTGGTGCTGAATCATAGGATTGTCTTTGCCGGAAGGAATGCCATCGCCACCCTCTTGCTTCATCAAGTCGATGATCGAAGTCCATCCCTCTTCATCAAATCGATTCTGCAGAATGTAGTTTGGCTGGTGACATCCCGTACAATCATGCTTAAACACCTCTTTCATCCGCCGATCTTCTGGTGAATGTTCGGGTAGTGCAGACAACAGTTGATCTCCGGTTAGTTGCCTAACAAAGTCTTTCATTGGTCTTAAGACAAAATCATGGTGCTGAGCTTGGGTTCTTAGATCGATCTCGCTCTTCGCTGTCTCGTAGGTATCAGCCTGAGCCCATATTCTGTATTTCGCTGCAGACAGTAAAGGAAAGTAGTAATTTCCCTGTTCATCGGCAAAAATGGTTGTCGTGATGCTCTGATCTTCAGCTTTTGCGGAAACCATCACCCCGCGCATCCTCTCTCCCGAGGCAGACTTGATCGATCCACTCAGCAAATAGATAGCCGATGCCGTATGGGCATTCCCAGAAAAAGAGACAATTGGTGTGCGAGGAGCTTCTTGGTTGTCGGCGGCACTCGGCTTGGGCCGTTCTTGCAGAGTTCGAAGGTATTCGATGATTGAGTCAATCTCCGAATGCTCTAATCCGTATTGGAATCCAGGCATCCGACCCGGCCGCCCTTTGGATATGGCTTCACGCGCGGAGGCCTCCTTCCCTTCCACAGTGTCCTTATAAAGAACCGATGCGAATGAATGTTTAGCGGTCAACGTCGGAAAAGTGTGGCATATCTGACATCGCTGCTGGAATAGCCGCATACCCGACTGCTGAATCTTGTTCAGGGGAACGCTAGCACTCTGCCCATGAGCTCCGAGGGATAACACTGCAATCGAAAGTAACGCAGGTAAGGTCGTCGATTTCATTTACTACCTTCCTCGAGGAGGGGACGGGCTCGATGCGGCTATGTTCTCGCCTAACTAATGCACACCTTTTAGCAACGTAAGGCAACCTGCATGGGTGAACCAGACTTCTCGGTTCTTCATTCAGTAATTGGCTTACACGACGCGGTTGCCGGCTTCCACGTAGCACCTTCCTTAACGAACACCCGCAAGCAACTCTTGCGGCCTGCGACCAGCTGGCCATCGTCTCCAAGAGACGTAATGGTCGTAAGATCGGTTGCAATGGCGACGTCTCCGTAAACTGCCATTAACTTGAAATCGCTCACGACGGTTCCCGCACCGGGGGCATACTCGGGATGAGCTTTGGCAGAAGCGGTTTGCACGGCAAGCATGTCTTCCTTTGTTCGAACAACCTTTGTTTTGGTTGGTTGAACCTCCGTTTCGAAAAACGTCTCGGGCCAATAAGTCCTCCGGAAATCCACACAGTCCATGGGTTTTTCCTTGTGATAGGGCCCGGTGCACATCCATTGCTGATCGGCGTCGAAAAGCACCCCTTGCAAATTCGTCTCAATCTTACTCGCCTGCTGCGCTCGAACTGAGCACGCAATAGCCAGTGTCCAAACAATCGCTGCTATCTGAACTTTTTTCACTGTATTGTTCCTTTCGCATACTTCTTGGATGATTGCGTGGCCACATACTTCTAATGTTTGCTCGATCAGCTAGGTTGAAGCAGCGGTCCAAGCTTTCTCTAATGTCTTTCGCATTTTCCTGCGAAAATACATTCTGGATAAGGGCCACGCACTTCTCGTAACCGAAGACTGGGGCCATGAGGTCGCTGGCGTGAGGCTCATCCGGAAAATAAGCTCCATCGTTCGCGCAGAATTACTGAAACTCGCATGCGTGTAGCAAACCTTCTCGCCGCCATAGGCGCGAGTGAAGCGGAGCGCGGGGCTGCCCCCAAGCAACTGGGTGCCTGAATCAATGGCAGCCAAGGTGTCGAGGATGTGTTGCTTCGCCTTCTCAATCGCCTCGTCGGGCAATGCACGGCTTCGCGCCACACCCATATACGTACTGAGTTTGGCCATGACTCGGCTGATAGGTCGGTCCGCGGGGGTTGGGCCAGCAGGGTTTACGGCTCCGGGTGAAAACGCTGCCGCTACAAGAGCCCATCCAGCCCGTAGCAGAAAACTGCGCCGCGTTGCCTTCATGGCCCTCCCAATCATTGACAATTGCCCCGGTCAAAAGATCAGCTTTAGTCCAAATTGAATCTGCCGGGACGTCGTCACTGTACTCGATATCATTCCCGCCGCAGGGCTGATCGCACCAGATGAAAAGACGAGCTGGTTGGGAGAGTTAAAATTCGTATGGTTCGTTATATTGAAGACCTCAGCCCGAAACTGCAAACGAGTGACCTCCGTCAACTGGGTAGTCTTGAACATCGACATGTCCCACTCGGCGAGACTCGGCCCTCTAAATGATCCTCTCGACACATTTCCAAAGGTTCCAGACTGCGGTATGGAGAACGCGCTCGGGTTGAACCACTGGTTCGGATTACCGGTGACTACGGGTCCCGTAAAGGCCAGATTCAAGTTGGGTCGAGCCACAGTGCTCTTCGTCCCTTCCCCACTAGGATCGGGGCTGACAGTCGGAGTAAAGGGAAGACCGCTCATGTAAGTAATGATCGAGTTAACCTCCCAGCCGCTAACTAACTTGTCGGCAGGCCCACTTACCATTCCCATCCAAGGCTTGCCCCTCCCAATCGGCAATTCGTAACTCGCGCTGACATGAGCCTGATTCGTTGAGTCCATGCCAGAGGGTCCCGAATCCAGTTTGGGATCGTAGTAGTGCAGTAGATTAGACCCATTCGTGGATTGAGGGGTCCCCTGTACGTCCTGCGAGCCGAGGTTTCTCGACCAAGTGTAGTTGCCCCGAACCTCAAATCCTTTAGTCAAGCGGCGTCTCAACTCCAACTGAAGCGCGTTATAGCTCGTCGTCGTAATAGAATTAGCCACGCCTGCATTGGCCAAGTAAGGATTGGGGCGTGTTGCCGCAACCGGAACGTACAACGTCCCCGGCGTTACGAGCCCATGCGCAGCGTTTAGACCACCGCTTACGCAACCGCTCGAGTTACTGCAGTAAATGGGATGGATACTGTTTAAGTCCTGAGAGGTGATCTGGTGGAAAGCATGCGATCCCACATAAGCCACGCGGAGAGATGTGTTGGGGGCAACCTGCTGCTCAACCGAAAGATTCCACGCCTCCACCGTGGGAGTCTTGATTGTATTGGACATTCCTTGAGGTGCAATGGTGAGACATGGGCTCGGCACTCCGACATTACACTGTGGAAGCAGCGGCACTCCAGGTAGAACCGGGATGAGGGGAAGGAACGGAACGTTTTGGCCAAAAGTATCGAGAGTATTAAATGGAGCCTCTTGATCTTCCGCATACGCAAAATGATCCTGAAGGTCATAATAAGTCCCAAATCCGGAGCGAATGGCAGTCCTACCGTTCCCAAAGACATCCCAGGCCAGCCCTACGCGAGGAGAGAACAGCCGAATCGAATTATTTTGCGTGTATACATAACCGCTTACGGGCACGGTCTGTAGAACATTATTGACCGTGTCAAAAAGGAAATTGCCTTCCCTGCCATGTGCCTCATTCCAACCATTCGTGAATTCATGACGAAGGCCGATGCGCAGGGTAAAATTGGGCCTTATAGTCACATTGTCCTGGGCATACCACGCCCCCATCCACATTCTGAAGCCTGACTCGGTGGGGTCGGGAACGCCGATAAAATTTGAAGTGATTCCCTGAAGGAACGTGGTAGGACTCCCAAAGGAGGCTGTGCCGGTTTTGTTCACTTGTGCGTTGTCGTTGGTCTGCATCCTCTGAAACCATGCGCCAAAAGAGAGCTGGTGCTTGCCTATGATCAGCTGGTAATCATCGCCGTACGTAAACAGGTTTCGCGCACTCGCTTCATACCCAGCCGTTCCTCCGGCCGTAACAATGGAGTTTTGCAAGGCACTCGAGGTGCTCGTGGAGCCAATAGTTATAGCCCCCTCTTCCATTCCGGAAAACATGGAAAGGCTCGGTGGAAGGGCGATCAAGGGAGCTATGTTAAAGGAAAAATATGCGCGTGTGAAGCCAAGTGTAAAGGTGTTGAGCTTGGTGGCAGAGAAAATGTGAGTTTCCTGAATACTAGCCACTTGGTATCGATTTGAAAATATCCCGCCGAACAGGGGGTCGGGCTGCGGAGTCAGATTGTACCCGTCATCGATGGTGTATGTTCCGGCCAGCGAGTCCTTGGAAGAAAGCTGATCATCCAGCCGCATCGTTCCGAAGTCTTCCCTGATTGACTGCTTGGGGCTGCTAAAGTTTAGAGCGAGCCCGCCGCCCAAAACTGATCCGTTGGCCGTTGGCCAGAGTGCGAAGAAAGGCAACATGCCCGAATTCAACCCGGCCACTGGAGTTGGTACCCCTTGGGCATTGGGCAACGACCCTAACCGCATATTGTTGTCCGGAACAATCGCCAGATCGCTAACGCCCAGCCGTTGCCGGAATCCTTCATAGTTGCCAAAGATAAAGACTTTATCTTTCTTGATCGGCCCACCGAGCGCCCCCCCGAATTGATTCCGTTGAAATTCCGGAAGCCGATGGCCAATCTGCGAGGGCGTAGCGTCAAAGTAATTCCTCGCGTCCAAGTGGCTGTTCCGCAGAAACTCGAACACCGTTCCGTGCATCAGATTGGATCCAGATTGGGTTACGATAAGCACCTGCGCGCCATTACGCTTCCCGTATTCGGCCGAATACGTATCGGTCAACACATTGAATTCTCGAATCCCGTCAATGCCGAGCAGTTGCCCGCTGGCACCCCCCGGCAAAACTTCACGCTGACTGTTGCCGCTATATTCCACACCATTCAGCAGAAATATGTTCTGCTCCGGCGTTCTTCCCTCCACCCCAAATTG
>Ga0207048_10191_pt2 | contig 14498 bp, 16 predicted proteins | sample Alteio_BWMinCont_65_FD_153301 | JGI IMG/M metagenome (GOLD analysis project Ga0207048, IMG submission 153301) | Enriched cells from forest soil in Barre Woods Harvard Forest LTER site, Petersham, Massachusetts, United States -... | ecosystem: Environmental > Terrestrial > Soil > Temperate forest >...
GTGGATCAGCGTCCGTGCCAGGGCGATGCAGTCGAAACCTTCCGCCATCAGTTGCTCCACGCCGGACAGCGATTTGACGCCGCCGACGAACGCAAGCGGCATTCGTACCGCCTGCCGGATAACGCGCGAATCCTCAAGGAAGTAGTTTTCGCGAAACCGCAGATCGCGCGGTGTACGCTTTTCCAACATCGTCACGCCGAAACGCGCCAGCGCATTCGGTGCGACAGCTTTCATCTGCGCGGTCGGCAACGGGCTGCCGAACAGCACCCACGGGCTTTCGACGTTGCGGCCGCCACTCAACGTGAGCAAGTCGGCGCCCTCGGTTTCGAGAATGCGCGCGGTCACCGCCGAATCTTGTGCACGGTTGCCGCCTGTCGCGCCATCGCTCACACTCAGCTTGCAGGTAACTGCCATATGCGCGCCGACGGCGTCTTTCACCTGACGCAGTACCTCTGCAGGAAAACGCGTACGTTGCTCGGTCGACCCGCCGAAACCGTCGCGCCGGCGGTTGCTCAGCGGTGACAGGAATTGGTTAAGCAGATATCCATGCCCCATATGTATTTCGACTGCATCGAAGCCGCACTCGCGCGCAAGACGCGCCGCGTCGGCGAACTGTCCGGCAACTCTGGCCATATCCCCCTGGCTCATGGCGCGTTGGAAATACACACCGTACAGCATGCCGAACGCATTCAGTCCCGCCGATGCAGTGGGTGCGCTACGGCGCCCGCCGTGGCGCATCATCGTGAACGATCCCGCGTGGGTGATCTGCAGGCAAGCGGCTGCACCCTCGCGATGTACTGCGTCGGTGAGCACCCGCAGGTGCGGCACCACGTCGGCATGCATGTGCATCTGATGCGAAAAAGTCAGGCCGTCGCGTGCCACGGCAGCATAGGCGACGGTAGTCATGCCAATGCCGCCGGCGGCGAGATCGCGGTGATGTTTGACAAGCGCGCGCGTGGGCATGCCAATGGGCGTCATGCCTTCATTGGCGCCGGCTTTGATAAAACGGTTGCGCAACGTGATCGGACCAACGCTGACCGCAGAGAACGGCGAGGCCGGTGATGGATTAGTGTCGTGCAAGGTGTTGCTCCCGTAACGCCACATTCTGATACAGCGTCTCCGCCCGGATTTTCAAACTGCGCGCTACCGCATCGAAGCCTTGACGCACCCATTCCCCATGCTGCTCCATCACGGTAGGCGCGGTCGGCCCCAGGAAGAGATCGGTAGTGAAATAGGTGCACGTTGCGGCGCCGGTTGCCTCGATGTACTGGTCGCGGCGGGCGGCGTCTGCAGAATGTTCGGACGGCGACATCTCCCATGACAGCTGCCGTGGACGGTCGAAAGTCGCCAGGTGTTCAATTACATGAACAAATTTTCCTGGCTGCCCCGGGTCCGGCAAGAAAAGATTCACCGGTTCTCCCATTTTCAGAGTCGATTCCACCCTGACCGTGTAGGGATTCCATTCCGGATAACGATCCAGGTCCACCAGCACATCCCATACCAGCGATGCGGGCGCATTGATCTGTACTTTAACTGAAGTCACAAGGTATTCCGAATCGGACATGCAAGTCTCCTGAGAATGTGTAAATGCGGGATTGATGGCGCTGCCAGTCATATTGACAGCGTATCTATCCACAATCTTCGTCTGCACGGACTAACTTTTTCTGACGCACCGCAATATGGTTTTTGCTGAAAATCCGGCAATCGCTTCTCGTCCGCTCCTCATTCACTCCTCAATCGATTTTTAGTCCAACCAGACGAAGATATCTCCGACCGCGATTGCTATGGTGCTGTGTCCAGGAGACGTTTTCACAAACACCTGCTCTCATCATTACCTGGAAAAATCATCTAAAACAAACCGTGGATACACGGATGACAGGAGAAACAACATGGCGAAAGATGACGACAACAAGAATATCGAATCGCAACTTCTTTCCGGAGAAACGTGGGCGAACTTCTGCGACTCACTCAAACATAGCGGACAACAGATCCTGAGGGCGGAGGCGCCACAAGACGCATTTACCCGCGCGGAAGGCTTCCGTTACCTGACCCGGTTGTTGCGGATCGGCCTTGAAATGCACGTCGAGTTCGCCGACGCCGACTTCCCCGGCTTCCTGGTCCCATCGCACGAAACCGCCAAGATCGGCGCCGACAATCCAGACAACATGTACCAATACGCGCGCCTGAACGGCCGCAATGAATACCGCGTGCGGGGACATCGCGGCAGTGTTTCCTACCTCAGTTTCGGCAGCCAGAAAGGCGGCTATGAGACCAACGGAAAAATGGAACAAACCGGCTTCATCGATGCGCAACGCCTGCAGTTCGAAGCGGACGGCAGCTTCGAACTGATCCTCAGCCAGCAGCCGCACAGCGGCAACTGGCTGCCGCTGGAAGCGGAGAGCAATGCTCTGGTCGTGCGCCAGACTTTCTTCGATCGCCGCGCGGAAAAACCGGCGCAGCTGAAAATCGAGCGGATCGGATCGGATTCAAAACCGCAACCACTCGATCCGGTGAAATTGCATGCAGGCCTGCAAAACGCCGCGCGCTTTGTAGAGAATACCTCGAAACTGTTCGCAGACTGGGCGCATGGTTATCAGGCCCATCCCAACCAATTGCCTCCGGCGAACCAGGCAATATGCCAGACGGTGGGCGGCGACCCCAATATTTTCTACTACCACTCGTACTGGAACCTGGCCGATGACGAAGCGCTCGTCATCGACGTAGCCTCTGTGCCAGCTTGCGATTTCTGGAATCTCCAGATCAACAATTACTGGATGGAGTCCCTCGATTATCGTCATCACAATATTTGCATCAACAAACACTCGGCCCAATACAACGATGACGGCGGTATCACGCTGATACTTTCCCCACGCGACCCCGGACGGCCCAACTGGCTGGAAACCGCGGGACATCGCAACGGCACCATGTGCCTACGCTGGGTCGGCGCGACGCAGCACGTCCATCCGACTACCCGCGTCGTTAAACTCGCATCGTTGCTGGAGGCTGCATGAGCACCGATACCGTAGCTGTTCCCCCTCTCGACGCCGGGAATTTACTGACTCTTGCCATCGAGCGCGCCGGCGGGCTGGCCGATTTCGGCGGCGGCAACTACCGCACCGCGCTGCAAGTGATGTGCAAGGCCTTGAACGAAGAAGCCGATCTTTCGCTACAAGGCAGGACCTTGTTGCACGAGAGACTGCTCGCGCAACTCGTCAATCGCCTGGTGATCGAAGACTACTGCAAACGTTATCCGGAAATCCTGCAGCAGCGCATTGACGATCCAGTCGTAATCGTCGGTTTGCCGCGCACCGGCACCACCTTGCTGCAGCGGGCGCTTGCAGTCGATCCGCGTTTTTATTCCGCGACATGGTGGGAGACGCGCTATCCTGCGCCGTTACCCGGCCAGCCAGTGGAAAATCCCGAGCAACGCATTGCAACGGCCTGCGGTGAAGTCGCCGCGATGATCCAATACATCCCGCAGATCCTGGCAATTCATCCGCTCGACGCCATGCAGGCAGACGAAGAATTCATGCTGATGGAACATGCATTCATGTCCGCGATGGATTCCTACGCGAATGTGCCGAGCTATACCGCCTGGCTCGCGCAGCAAGACCGGACGCCGGTGTATGAATATCTGAAAAAGATGCTGCAATTCCTGCAGTGGCAAAAGCTGCAGCGCGGCGCCCCTGTTGCACAGCGCTGGCTACTCAAGACGCCGCAGCATCTGCATACGCTGGAGTTGCTGTTCAAGGTTTTCCCGCAAGCGAAAGTGGTGTTGACGCATCGCGATCCTGCGCAAACCATTCCGTCGCTCGCCAGCTTTGCGCATACCTTATGGAAAATGTACGCCGATCAGCCGGATGCGAAGGTTGTAGGCCGTCAGTGGAGCGCGCAAATGCAGCATGCGGTCCATCATGCGATGGCGGTACGCGCCACCCTGCCGTCTGAAAATTTTCTCGACATACGCTTCCAGGATACTGTCTCGAAACCTTTGAGCGTAATCGAATCGGTATACCGTTTTGCCGGCATGGCGTTTCCTGACGAAGTCCGCGCTGCCATCCAGGCGTGGCTGGCGCAAAATCCCCGCGACCAGCGCGCGCCGCACGACTATACGCTGGCGCAGTTCGGCCTTGGCGAGGAACAACTCAAACAGGATTTTTCGGCGTACCGCGAACGCCACATTCTGCCTGCTGCGGTTGCGCCAGCCGTTGCCGCCGCGGCCAGATGAATTAAATCACATGCAACGCCCCATCACAGGAGACATAAAAATGCTGTTACGAGACAAAGTGATCATTATTTCCGGCATCGGCCCGGGCCTTGGCATCAAGCTGGCCATCGAGGCAGCACGCGAAGGAGCGCGGGCAGTCGTGCTTGCCGCGCGCACCGCAGCCAAACTGGATGAAGCTGAACAACGCATCCGGGCGTTGAATGTCGACTGCGAGGTTCTGAAAGTGGTGACCGACATCACCGCGCGCGACCAATGCAAGGAACTGGCGACGCAGACGGTCCGCCGCTTTGGCCGGATCGACGCGCTGGTGAATAGCGCCTTCGTGCACGGCAACTTTCCGGAAGCGATCGAGAGTGCCGACCTGGACGCATGGCGCGCTGTATTTGATACGAATGTATTTGGCACCATGACATTGACGCAGGAAGTCGTGCCTCACATGAAAAAACAGGGGAGCGGCGCGATTGTCATGATCAATACCCAGGCTACCCGCAAACCCTTCCCCGGCGAAGGCGGCTATGCCGCATCCAAGGGGGCCTTGTCGGTGGCCGTCAAATACCTGGCCAGGGAACTCGGGCCGCACGGCATCCGCGCCAATAGCGTCTATATGGGGTGGATGTGGGGTGCGCCGGTCCAGGGCTACATCAAACATACGGCAACCGAGCTCAACCTGCCGGAAGAGCAGTTGATCGCGCCGATTGCCGCCAATATCGCACTCGGGCGCTTGCCGACCGACGATGACTGCGCCAAGGCGGCATTGTTCCTGGTGTCCGACTACGCAAACGCAATCAGCGGCGCGGCGCTGGATGCCAACGGCGGCGACTTCATGGCGACTTGAGCTGCTTTTACAGAGTTAATCCATAGTTAGTTCATAGCCAATTAAGAGGAATTCAAGAAATGGAAAAAATCGTCTACCTGTTATGGCGCGCCCCCAAGAGCAGCCAGGAAGAATTCAGTCTCGGGTTGCGTACGAGCGTGGCTGACAAACTAATCGCTCTCGGTGCCCGCGGCTTGCAAGTGAATGTACCGGATAAGGCGGTCGAATCTGCCTCAAATTTGCGTCAAGTTAACAACCCTCCGCCATTTGATGGTTTCCTTTCACTATGGGTAGACAGTGCGATTGAAAAATTGCGGCGCCCCTTCGACGACGTGATCGAGGCCGCCGTGGCCAGGGTGGCGGCTTATCTCGTTACGGAATCCCAGCCGATCCGCAACACGCGTTACCCGTCCATCTTCGGCGAACGCACGGCTGGCTTTTCGCAGCTGGCGCTCCTGAAACGACTGCCAGGGCTCGCCCCCGATGCCTGGCTGGATATATGGCACAACCACCACACGCAGGTAGCGATCGATACCCAAGACACTTTCTTGTATGTACAAAACGTGGTGGTGCGTTCACTCACCGATGCTGCGCCAGCCTATGACGCTATCGTCGAGGAATGTTTTCCGGCCGCCGCAATGACGGATCCGTATGCATTCTTTAACGCAGTCGGCGACGAAGGCAAATTTCAGCACAATGTAGGTGCGATGATGGAGAGTTGCAGGCGTTTCATCGATCTCGAAAAAATCGACGTTATACCAAGCAGTCAATACATCATGAAAACGCCGGCGACCTGACACCAGGACGCCGTGCAAACGCACGTCCAGGTAGATTTTCCGCTACTTTGCAAACACCTGGTTCATGGATGCAAAGCCTTTGAATTCGAGGGCATTGCCGGACGGGTCGAGAAAAAACATCGTCGACTGCTCGCCTGGCTCGCCCTTGAAACGGGTGTGCGGTTCGACCACGAACGAGATTGCTGCGTTCTCCAGGCGTTTTGCCAATGCATTCCATGAAACCTGGTCGAGGATAATGCCGAAATGCGGTATCGGCACACTATCGCCGTCGACCAGCCCACCGTCTTTGACGACCTTCAAATCGGCTTTCAGATGCATCGAAAGCTGATGTCCCATACAGTCGAAATCTACCCAGCGGTCAGTGCTGCGGCCTTCCGAAAAGCCCAGTAGCTTGCCGTAAAACTCTCTTGTTTCATCCAGGTCGCGGACAAAAAATGCCAAATGAAAGGGGTGCGTAGGATGCATGATGGTTCTCCGTTACGAATACAGGTTCAGGTAAGCGCGCTTATCTGCGACATCGATCTCAGGTGATGTTACCGCAAGAAGCGAGCGGGTGATAGGCGATTGCAGTCAGCTCCACCACCATGTCGGGATGCGGCAACTGATGCACCGCGACCGTGGTCCTGGCCGGACCCTGGTAGTCGAAATATTGGCCGTACACCGCGTTGTACCCGTCGAAATCCTGCATGTCGACGAGGTAGCTGGTGATGGCGACACAAGCGCTCAGGTCGGCGCCAGCACCTTGCAACGTATCGCGGATTTTCTCGATCACAATGCGTGTTTGCAGCTGTATATCGTGCTGCCGCCTTCCATCAGGACCGACATCTGTCCCGGCGACCGAACCATCCGCCAATCGCGCACTCATCCCGGAAAGAAACAGATAATCTCCGGCACGTTTGACGTACGGGTATTTGCCCAGCGGCCTGGCCTGATTATTTACTGTCTGGTCTGTTGTCATTTTCGGCGAAATCATCCCCCTCTCCCTCAATCGCGCAATCCGGCCATTGCAAAGCCGATTGCATCCAACTCAGCCAACAACTGGCTCTTTTGTTGCGCAACCAATGATGTCAGCGGCGGCCGTACCATGTCCCACGTCTGGTTGTCTGCGTAGTGTGCTGTGGCAAATTTGAGTGCGGCAATCATCGGATATTGCTGGAATACCTGGCGTACCGCATCGACCTGGGCCTGCATCGCTCCTGCTTGCGGCGCTTTCCAGCTGGCCAGCAAGCGGCCGATCGCGGCAGGCTGAATATTCGCTGTCGCGGAAATGCAACCGGCGGCGCCTAACGGCAACGCGCGCGACAACAGCGATTCCGACGCAGGAAATATGGTAAATCCTGGAAAGGCCTTGAGCATGGTTTCAAGATTATCCCAGTCGCCGGAACTGTCCTTGATGCCCACCACTATCTCGGGATAATGCCTGATCAGGCGCTCGATCAACGGCAGGCGGATCGGTACGCCGCTGAATGCGGGGATATGGTACAGATACAGACGCAGATCCGGTGACGCCACGCGTTCGATGACCTCAGCGTAGTACGCAAACAGGCCGTCGTCGCTGACGTTCTTGTAGAAGAATGGAGGTAGCATCAATACGCCGGCACAGCCGCTGTCGACGGCATGACGGGTCAACGCCACAGTGTCCGGCAGCGCGCATGCGCCGGTTCCCGGCAACATCCGGGCAGGATCCAGTCCATGTTCCAGAAGTTTGTCCATCAGCAGGATTTTTTCCCCGAGAGACAAGGAATTGGCTTCGCTGTTGGTGCCGAAAATCGCCAACCCGGCGCCCTGCCCCATCAACCATCCGGCGTGCTTTGCAAATAACGATAAATCAGGACTCAGATCAGTCTTGAATGGCGTAATTACGGGCGCAAAAACCCCTGACAATGCATTTGTCATTTTCTTGTTCCTTGTATTTAACCGGCTTTAAAGTCAAGCCGTGGAGATGGACTTGCTAACTAGCGTCCTGCGATGGCGCTGGTAGTGGCGATAAAATCCCGTATCTGCCGGCCGAGAACAGCCTCGTCGGTATTGAAATGCGCGACGATAGAAGTATGGTTATGCTTCATCAGCTGCACAAATCGCGGCGCGTATCCTTTTTCCTTGCTGACCCGCGCAAAGAATTCAGCGGCATAGACATCGAGGTACGGATTTTCGTACTCGGCAATGGCAATCATTAACGGTACGTCGACATTTTCCGCATGGTTGAGCGGCGACACCTGTTCGTGGACAGTCGCATCGTCACCCCAGTACGCTTTGACGCCGGCGACATTCGGGTTATCCGGTAATACGTCGGCGCGCAACCTGGCGCTGATCAATACCAATCCTGAAATGGCGTGCCCCTGCGCCGGACGAACGCGCGGATCGGCAACATAGCTGGCAGCATGCGCACCACCTGCCGAATGCCCGATCAGGATGATATGACGAGGGTTGCCGCCATATTGCGCGGCATGTCCCCTGACCCAGTCGACTGCGGCAGCAATGTCTTGCGATCCTGCGGGAAATGGCGCTTCCGGCGCCAACCGGTATTCGACATTGATGCCCACCATTCCGTTATTGGCAAAGTATTGCAACACATTGCCGTAAATTTCCTGATTCGAATTCATGTCGCCGCGCACGAACGCACCACCATGCACGAACATCACCACAGGCACGCCATCCACCTGGTCAGGTTTCAATGCGGGTTGAAATACATCCAGCCGCTGCCGTGGATGCGGCCCGTAAGGCAGTCCCCGCGACACGGCAACACCGTCGTTGCGGCGAGCCGCCAGCACCGGTGTATAGATATCCAGTACCGCCTTGCGGTAACGACCGATATCGCTGCTCCAGAGCGGCCCCATATCCAGCAGGGCCTGCCGCGCGGCGGGCTGCAGACCGGCGAACAAATCTTCCGCCATCAGTAGACTCCCATGATCTTGCTGATTTCGGCGATGTACTGGCCGTAGCGTGGATTGCCCTTGATGTTCTCCGGCAGACGCGAGCGCGGCAAGTCGATTTTAATGTCGTGCGTGATACGCCCTGGTCGCGATGACATCACCAGCACACGATCCGACAGGAAAACCGCCTCCTGGATGCTGTGCGTGACCAGCAATACCGTCTGCATGCGCTCCTGCCAGATGCGCAGCAATTCGACATTCAGCAAATCGCGGGTAAGCGCATCCAGCGCGCCGAACGGCTCATCCATCAACAGGATGGTCGGATCAAGCGCCAGTGTCTGGCCAATCGACGCCCGTTGCCGCATGCCGCCCGACAGCTCGTGTGGATAGTTTTTTTCAAAGCCGGACAGACCCAGCATCTTGATCAGATCGCGTATCTTCGGGGCTATCAGTACCTCCGGCAGCTTGCGTAACTGCGCGCCCAGAGCGATATTCTTTTCCACTGTCAGCCATGGCAGCATGTTACTGGTCTGGAACACAACGCCGATTTCCGCTCTCGGCGCCGTTACCGGCAGCCCGTTCACCAGCAATTCGCCGCTGTTATACGGCACCAGGCCGGCCACGATACGTAGCAAGGTACTTTTCCCGCAGCCGCTGGGGCCGAGAATGGAAACGAACTCGCGCTCCTTGATGGTCAGGGAGATCTCCTCCAGCGCATTCACCGAATGCTTGCCGGGAAACCGTTTCAACAGGTTGTCGACGACAATCGCATCCTTCGCCGGCACGCTTAGCGGATGGCCTAACGAGTTGGTTCCCGCTGCTGGTTCCTCGGCTACCTTTGTTGCCAATTCCTGGTTCTGGTTCGATTTCATTTCTTTCAGACTCATGATTTGTCCCATGATCACACCACCTTTCCACGCCACCAGACCAGACGCGAGGCGACTTCCACCATCCAGTACAAAAATGTAGCCAGCAACGTAATTACCAGAATTGCCGCGAACATCAAATCCGTCTTTGCATTCGCGGTAGCCAGTGTCATCAAATGTCCGAGGCCGCTTTCGGCGCCGATAAATTCGCCGACAATCGCGCCGATGACAGCCAGCGGCATCGAAATTTTTATGCCATCGATAAAGCTCGGCAAGGCGGCCGGCACATGCAAACGCCAGAAGGTATCCCAGCAGGATGCGCCAAGCGCCCGGAAGTGTTCATCCAGATTGGCGGCCACCCCTGACAGGCCGCCCAGCGTGGCGATGACGACAGGGAAAAAAGCGAACATGAAAGTCGCAGCCACCTTGGACGCAAAGCCATAGCCGAACCAGACGATCATAAGCGGCGCCAATGCGATCTTCGGCATGCTCTGCAAGGCCGTGATGAACGGATACAAAGTACGCTTGGTGAAGGCGCTGAAGTGAATCGCCACGCCAAGCAGGACACCACCGATAACCGCAGAGAAAAACCCCGTCAACACCTCGACCAGCGTCACCCAGGCATCGCTGAGCACCATGTCGCGTGCATCCCAGCCGGCGATGACCACCGCGCTCAATGGCGGCAGCAGATAACGGCGAATACCCAGCGCCGCCACGCCATACTCCCAGATCAACGCCAGCGCGCCCCAGAAAATTATTGTCTCTATCCAACGCCTCATGTCTGCTCCGCTCCGGTCAGTTCTTCTTGTTGGTTTTGGCATCGATCATCGCTTGCGGCGGCGGCACCACGAAATGCTTGAAGCGGTACTGATCGAACGACTCGATATTGCGCTCCCACACTTTGGGCTGATAATCCGACTCTGGCGTGATCTGGGTCATTTCGCAATACACCTCGACGTTGTTGCCGTCAGGGTCCTTGAACACCAGGAACAGATTCTCACCGGGGCCGTGCTTGCCGATGCCGCGCACGATTTCGACGCCGTGCTGCTTGAGAACTTCAGCGGTCCTTTCCATTTCCGCCCAGTCTTCCACCAGATACGAGAAATGCTCCATTCCCGGCCGGTTGTAACGCGGCAGATCGTTGATATCCGGGGAATCCCTGGGTATCTGCGATAACGCCAGATCGTGATGATCACTGCCGGCGCGCAGGAATACCATCTGATCGCTAATCCAGTCGGATACCTGCAAACCCATTATTTCGGTATAGAACTTTACCGAAGCATGGATATCGCGCACAGCCAGTACCAGATGCCCCAAACGTTTGGGCCGTAACTTTTCCATGACAATCTCCTGATCGTAATTCAAACGGCTCATTCAACAAATTGGTTGGTGTAGATATCCCCGGGCTTGATCGCGCCGTCCAGCTGGAATGCCTTGCGGACGAAATCAACGGTGGATTGCATACGGTCTGCGCGCATCCAGCCCAGCTTTTTATTGCTGGCGTCGGGATCCGCGATGATCAGGTTGGTCTCGCTGATTTGCTGTTGCAGAATATTCTTGTCGAGCAGACGTTGCTGTGCGCCGATTGCTTCCGCCGCTTCTTTCGGATTGCTGCGTTGATACTCGAAGCCGCGATACGTCGCCCTGACAAAACGCTTCACCAGATCCGGATTGGTGGCAATCAGTTTTTCGGTAGTGACGATGCCGTTACCGTACAGGTTCAGGTTTGCATCGCGATAGGAGAACGCCCCCAGCTTCTTGCCGTCCTGCTTCAGAAGAGCTTCAAGCACCGGCTTGTTGGCCCCTTCCCAACATTCGGCCAGATCGATCCGCCCTTCCAGGAACGAGGCGTTGATGACGGATGGATCGAGACGCAATACCTTGATGTAGTCCGCCGGCAGCTTATTCGCCTGCAGCCACGCCGGAACAATGTTCTGCAGTGGCGACGCGGCGCCGCCACCCAGCACCATTCCTTTCAGGTCGGTCAGCTTCTGGATTTTGCGGTCCGGTTTGTCGATATAGCACAGTGCGGCCGGCCAACGCGTATTGATGGTGCCTACCATGATGGTTTTACCGCCCTGCGAACGATTCAGCATGACGCTGATCGGATCGCCGTAACCAAAGTCGAACAGCCCCTGATCGATTTCATTGACCGTGCGCTGGCCGCCGTAACCGCGCATGGCGGTCACATCCATGCCGGCTTCCGCATAAAAGCCTTTGGCAATCGCCACCAGGATGCCGCCGGTGCTGCCTTGCGGCAGCCATGCCAGGTTGAACTTGACCTTGTCCAACGCCAGGGCCGGGGCGCTGCATACCGCTGTTAGTGCAATTGACGCTAGTATTTTTTTAACTATTCCTATGCTGTCCATGCTTGTCTCCTCCAGTTATTGCTACATCCTTCTATTTTTTATAAGCATGTTTTTGCTCGTATTATTCTCTCGCATTATTCTTTCCAGCTGCGCTTCATTTTCCGGATGAAACGACGCGATTATGGATACTGCCGATGTGTTCGATCGTCGCCGTCATCCGGTCTCCCGGCTTCAGGTATATGCCGCGTCCCATGCCGACACCGGTCGGCGTGCCGGTTGACAGCAGGTCACCCGGCAACAGGGTCAGGATTCCTGACAGATAAGCTATCTGTTCGGCGATATTGAAGATCATCCCTTCAGCTGTATCGTTTTGCATCATTTCGCCATTCACAGACAACTGCATCCGCAACTGCTGCGGATGCAGGATACACTCGCGCGGCACGACCCATGGTCCCATCGGGCCGAATGTGTCAAAACTCTTGCCCCGGAACCAGTCATGTTTGAACGGATAATCGCTGCGCCGGTTCAAGTCACGCGCACTGATGTCGTTGAACACGGTATAGCCGGCGATATAGTTGTAGGCGTCCGCCACCGAGACATCTTTGCATTTGCGCCCGATCACAACGCCAAGCTCGACTTCCCAATCCAGTTTCTCGGTACCCTTCGGCATGACCACATCGGTACCAGTCGCCGTAGCACTTGTTTCCGCCTTCATGAAGCAGTACGGCGAGCTCTCGGAGCGCGGCGCCAGCTCGGTGCCCATTTCAGCGGCATGCTCGTAGTAGTTGGAGGCCGTGGCGAAAATCCGTCCCGGCACGAATGGCAGGCATAGCCGGTAGCTGTTCTTATGCAAAACATTAACGCGCCCTTGTGCAATCAATGAAGGCGCCAGCTCCGCCAAGGCTTTCAGGGTGCCGGCATTGCCGTCCCAATCGCGGATCGCATCACCGACGCTGTCCGCAATGCGGATAGTCGACCACCCGCTAGCGGCACTTGCGGCGGCTAATTGCGCCAGATCGTAAAGCTCGTCTCCCAGGACGAGTGCCGGACGCTGTTCCGCGCCATTCTCATAGGTTGCGATTGCGTACCAAGCCAAAATTGTCTCCTCTGATTGCGTTATTTGTTGCGCTATCTGTCGAACCGCCTGTCGATTTGCGCATGTTCTTTAAAAAAACAATATGTGTACATTAAATCTTATATGTATACATTGCAAGGCAAATGTGCAAAAATTTTCTATCGCATTTTGTGCTTCACTTTTCCTTGCCGGCCTCAAACCATGTCCTTAAACCCCGCTCTCCTTATCCTCATTCCCATCGCCGACAAATTCATGGCGCAGCTCGCTGCCAGCTACGCAGTGCAATACCTGCCCGGAGATCCTGAACGAGCATTGCGCGACTGCACGTCGCCGGAGCAAATCCGCGCCGTGTTAACCAATGGGTCCACCGGCCTGAGCGCGGCGCAGATGATGCGCCTGCCGGCACTCGGCCTGGTTTGCTCCTACGGCGCCGGCTATGAAAATATCGACATGGTTGCGGCCAATGAACGTGGCGTCAGCGTCACGCATGCACCGGGCGTCAATAACGCCACCGTCGCCGATCATGCACTGGCGCTGATGCTCGGCATATCACGTGGCTTGGCCGCGTTGGACCGGGGCGTGAAAAACGGCCAATGGCAAGACATCCGCGATGAACGTCCTGCCGTCAACGGCAAGCGGCTTGGCCTGCTCGGATTGGGAAACATCGGCGAGCAGATCGCCCGACGGGCGGCTGCGTTCGATATGGGTATCGGTTACCACACCCGGCAAGTCCGCACAGGCCTGCCCTATCGTTACCACGCCACACTGGCGGAACTGGCAGAACAAAGCGACTACCTGATACTCGCCTGTCCGGGCGGTGCGGCTACGCGGCACCTGGTGAATCAGGATGTGCTGCGCAGGCTGGGACCGCAAGGATTTCTGATCAATATCGCGCGCGGCAGCGTAGTCGATACTTCGGCACTGATCCATGCGCTGCAAAATGGCGTCATTGCAGGCGCCGCTTTGGACGTACTTGAAGACGAACCGAGCGTGCCGGAGCAACTACGGCATCTGGACAACCTGATCCTGACACCGCATATCTCCGGACGCTCGCCTGAAGCGCAATTGGCGCAGCAGCATGTGCTGATGGCCAATCTGCATAACTATTTTTGCGGGCAGCCGCTGCAACATGCCCTGCCCGCTGCAGCCGGAAAATGACGCTATCAGATGCCGCTGCGATCTGCCTTGAGATCCGGGTTGCGTAAAGCGGGACCCTCATCGCCGGCTGCCGCGCCATTCTTGGAAGCCCCGCCCCAGCCGTGATCGGTCAGGTCGCAAATGACGCCATCCAGGTCCTTGTATTTGACTTCGTAAAAGATATTCCCTTTGACCGGGACTTCACCCATGTAGTACTGGCCGCCGGCCTTCTCGACATCCTTGCGTGCAGTGACAATGTCATCGACCCAGACACCGATGTGATGCAAGCCGACGAAATCCTTGCCGCGCTCGCCGGCGGCTTCATCGGTCTTGTAATTGAGCAAGGCAAGCGACATCGTGCCATCGCTGAGATACACGCCGCGCGCGAGTGACGAGTCG
>Ga0207048_10318_pt1 | contig 14457 bp, 15 predicted proteins | sample Alteio_BWMinCont_65_FD_153301 | JGI IMG/M metagenome (GOLD analysis project Ga0207048, IMG submission 153301) | Enriched cells from forest soil in Barre Woods Harvard Forest LTER site, Petersham, Massachusetts, United States -... | ecosystem: Environmental > Terrestrial > Soil > Temperate forest >...
GGAGCGGTTCAATATCTACTGCACGCCCTGCCACTCGCGCGTAGGTAATGGCGCAGGCATGATTGTGCAGCGCGGCTATCGTCCCGCTGGCAACTTCCACACGCCGCGCCTGATGGCTGCACCGCTGGGGCACTTCTTCACCGTCATGACCCACGGCTACGGCGCGATGCCCGACTACGCCGCGCAGGTTACGCCGCAGGATCGCTGGGCCATCGTCGCGTACATCAAGGCACTGCAGTTGAGCCAGAATGCGACGCCCGCCGACGCCGCACCGGGCGCGCAGATTGAGTCGATCTCGACTATTGCTTTCAGCGAGGGCATCCTGAATCCCAACGATTGGGCACTTCCGCCAACCGCCGCCGTATACGGCACCCCCAACAACCAGGACAACGGCATTCCCGCCGAGCTGCCCGCCAACGGCAAAGTTGCAGTTGCACCAGCACCGGGCCCGAACAAGTAATAGAAACGAAACTGCATCATCAAGGCCGATAACGAATGTCATCTGCAAACGAACAACACGGGGAACAAGGCACACACGGACCGCGGGTGCTGCCGGCATCGCTGGCCGCGCCGGTTGATGTGCTGTCGGTGTGGCGAACGCGCGCTTTGATGGTCGCGGCCTTCTTCGCGCTGCTCACCCTCCCATTCGCGTTCTCGCACGACGGCAAGAACCACATCATCCGCGCCTACCTGATGGGCTACATGACGTGCTTCAACTTCGCCGGCGGCGCATTGGTCCTGCTGATGTTGCAATACGTCTCGGGTGGAAAGTGGGGTCTGCTGCTGCGCCGTCCTCTGGAGGCAATGACGCGCACCCTGCCGCTGGTCGCGCTGATGCTGATCCCGGTAATCGTCTTCGGCAAACATCTCTACCAGTGGGTGCTCTACCCCGACGCTGCGTCCACCAACGACGCCATGCTCAGCGGTTTGATCACCAAGGAGCAAGCGCTGACCGCGAACTTCAAGCGGCCGATGCTGAATCCAAACATGCTGATCGTGGAGTCGTGCATCATCTTCGCAGTGCTGCTGTTGCTGATGCACCTGTTGAATAAGTGGTCGCTGCAGCGCGACGCTGATCCTCTGCGCGGCACGCACGCGAGCTACGAACGCTGGCGCATCAAGTTCGAAAACCTCAGCGGCCCCGGAATCCTCATCTACGTCATCATGCTCACCCTGGGCGCGATCGTGTGGATCAAGGCGCTCGACGTCACCTGGTACTCCTCGATATGGGGACTTCAATTCCTGGTCGCCGAAGGCTATGGAGTGCTGGCGCTCAGCATCCTCAGCGTCATCCTGCTGTCACGCTACGAGCCGATGAAGACTCTGCTGCGCGTCACCGAGCAGCACGATCTCGGCAAGTTCCTCTTCGCGTTCGTCATGCTGAATATCTACCTGACGTTCGCGGAGTTCCTTATCATCTGGTCCGGCAATCTGCCCGACGAGTTGCCCTGGTACCTGGCCCGCATCCACGGCGGATGGTGGACCATCTGCACGCTGGACTTCGTCTGCCACTGGCTGATCCCCTTCTGCCTGCTGCTCTCGCGCGATCTGAAGCGGAACAAGCAGAAGATGATCTGGATCACCAGCTTCATGATCTTCGCGCGCTGCGTCGACATGTTCTGGCTGATCGAACCGAACTTCAAGGGAGCTGCCGGCAACCTGGTCGGCGAACCCCTGAGCATCCTCGCGTACATCACCGTGCCGGTCACGGTCATCGCGCTATGGGCCGCGTATTACATGACGCAGTTGATGAAGCGTCCACTGGTCGTGGTGAACGATCCGCACCTCGAAGAAATGCTGGAGCCTGAACATGCACACTGAAGGCCATGACAAGGACAATCTGAGCAGCGATCCTCAAATGGATGCGCACGGGCACATCATTGACCCCGAGCATCCGGGCTATGAGGTCGAGGATGTCAACACCAAGGGCATCGCTGTGTTCCTCGCCGGGCTGTTCGGCACCGTCATCATCTTCTTCTTCGTCTGCTATGGCATCGGCATCGTCATCAACAACGGCTTGAAGGATCACGACGGCACACCCACAAAGTGGACGGTTGAATCAGGCGCCGTACCCGCGGGCAAGGGCAACAATCTCGCCAGCAATCCCGAGATCGAGCAGAAGCAGTTGTCGCAGATCGTGAACACCTTCCCCGGTCCCCGCCTCGATATCGACGATGGCAACCAGGCCACCGCGGACCTGCATGCGCGCGAAGACCTGCTGCTCAATAACTACAGTCTGGTCGATGGTCAGCCCGGAACGATTCGCATTCCTATCGATCGCGCCATGGAATTGATTGCGCAGCGCGGCCTGCCGGTTGCGACCCAGTCCGCCGCCGCGCCGGACGCCGTCGCACATGCCGCAAAGCCAGAGATTCAAGTGCCGCTTACGACCGGCTTCGCACGCACCGGATATGAGTTGACGACAATAGACGCACGCGAGCAGAAGATGAACTACGGTAAGGCAGTCGCATCGGCGGACACCGCACCGATCGCAAAATAGATTCAGAAGCAAGAGAGAAGGCTGTAGTGATGAACTGGCAGACAATTCGGCGGACGATAGCAAGGGGCGGAGTCAGCGCAAGCCTCTGCGTGCTGCTGGTCGCTTCGGCGCACGGCCAGGTCTCCAGCTATGGCGACAAGGAGGCCGGCGAGAACTCCGGCAACCAACTCCCGCAGGTATTGCAGAAGGTCGGCGTTGCTCAGCATCTCAACCAACCGCTTCCGCTGGATGCGCAGTTCGTCGACGACACCGGCAAGACTGTCCGCCTGGGCGACTACTTCGGCAAGCATCCCGCCATCCTCTCGCTGGTCTATTACAACTGCCCAATGCTGTGCTCAGAGGAGATGGACGGCCTGGCCAGCGCGCTCGAAATGGTGAAGATGAATCCCGGCAAGGATTTCGAAGTCATCATTATCAGCATCGATCCGACCGAGACACCGGAGCTTGCCGCAAAGAAGAAGGCGTTCTACGTGAAGCGCTACGGCCGCCCCGAAACCGCTAATGGCTGGCACTTCCTCACCGGACAGCAGCCTGCGATCGACGCAGTTTCAAACGCGACCGGCTTCGGCTATATCCGCGTCCCCGGCCCGGATGGCAAGCTCAATCAATACGCGCACGCCAGCTCAATCGAACTCGTCACCACCGACGGCCACATCGCGCAGTACTACCTCGGCGTGGAGTACTCGCCGAAGGACGTGATGCTCGGATTGATCGACGCGTCGGGCAACAAGATCGGCTCGCCGGTCGCCAATATTTTGACGTACTGCTACCACTACGATCCGCAGACCAACAAGAACTCGCTGATCGTCGCGCGAGTCGTCCAGTTGGGCGGCATGGTGACCGTAGTGAGCCTGGGAAGTTTTATGTTTGTGATGTTTCGGCGAGACTTGCGGCTTGGCCGGGACCACGACCTGACCAGCAAGGGAACGGATGACAGGTTTGAGAAGGACAAAGGGTAACGATGGGAATTAGTCCAGTCATATGGCAGTTTCTGGTGAAGTGGCTCACGGCCTCCGCGCTCTTTCCGCGCGAAGGGTCGACCATTGCGCCGTGGATGGACGAGCTGTACTTTTTTCTGCTGGCCATGACGGTCGTCGGGCTCGTGCTGGTGGGAGCTATTCTCTTCACGTTCTCCGTCCGCTACCGCAAGTCGGTACATCCAGTCGCCACCCAGATCGAAGGCTCGACCCTGCTCGAAGCAACGTGGACGATCATTCCACTCGCAATCTTCCTCATTACTTTTGTCTGGGGCGCGGTGCTCTACTTCCGCATCTACAATCCGCCGGTCAACTCGATGAACATCTACATCGTCGGCAAGCAGTGGATGTGGAAGGCCGAACATCCCGGCGGCCAGCACGAGATCAACGCCCTGCACGTTCCCGTCGGACAGAACATTCAACTCACCATGATCTCGCAGGATGTGTTCCACAGCTTCTCCATCCCCGAGTTCCGCATCAAGCGCGAGGTCATTCCCGGCCGCTATTCGACCGTCTGGTTCAATGCGACGACGCCGGGTGAGTATCACCTCTTCTGCACGCAATACTGCGGCACCAACCATTCGGCGATGATCGGCACCATCACCGCAATGTCGCCCGCCGACTACAAGAAGTGGACCGAAGATTCGACCAGCGGCATGTCCCTCGCGCAGAACGGCGAGCGGCTCTTCGCCAGCATGGGTTGCAATGCCTGCCACTCCGGCACCGCCGCGGCGCGTGGTCCGAGTCTCGCGGGTGTCTACGGCTCGAAGCTGACGCTAACCAACGGCTCGCAAGTGCTGGTGAACGACGCGTATCTCAGGGACGCAATCCTGAACCCATCGCAGCATGTAACGTCGGGCTACGCGCCCATCATGCCGACCTACCAGGGCCAGATCAGCGAAGACGGTCTGATCGACCTGGTCGAGTACCTCAAGGGTTTGAATACTAATTATCGTGTGCAGCAAACGCTGACCACATCGCAGTCCGACCAGACGGCGCCAACCACGCCGGGGGTGGTGAAACCATGAGTGCAACAGCGACCTCGATTCTGAATTTGCCTGACCAGGCTACGGCCACAATTCCGAAGAAGAACTTCATCACCGCGGAGGACGGCCTGCTGAGCTGGCTGCTGACGGGTGACCACAAGCGCATCGCGATGCTGTATATCATCTCGATCACGTTCTTCTTCTTCATCGGAGGCGCGTTCGCCGGCCTCATCCGCCTGGAACTGCTGACGCCGCAGCCCGACCTCGTTGCGTCCGACACCTACAACAAGCTCTTCACCATGCACGGCATCATCATGGTCTTCCTGTTCCTGGTGCCGTCCGTTCCGGCGACGCTGGGCAACTTCCTCATCCCCATCATGCTGGGCGCGCGCGACCTCGCGTTCCCCAAGATCAATCTGCTGAGCTGGTATCTCTACGTCATCGGCGGAACGCTTACGTTGACCGCGCTGATGCTGGGCGGAGTCGATACGGGCTGGACCTTTACCACGCCGCTCTCGACCCACTATCTGAATACTCACGTCGTCACCACGGCAATGGCGATCTTCGTCGCGGGCTTCAGCTCCATCTTTACCGGGCTGAATTTCATTGTCACCATCCACCGCATGCGCTGCCCCGGAATGACCTGGTTCCGCATGCCGCTGTTTGTCTGGGCACACTACGCGGCTTCTGTGCTGATGGTGCTGGGCACGCCGGTTCTGGCGATCGCAATCGTCCTGGTCGCGCTCGAACGCCTGGTCGGCATCGGCGTATTCGATCCCACCAAGGGCGGCGATCCACTGCTCTTCCAGCATCTCTTCTGGTTCTACTCGCACCCTGCCGTCTACATCATGATTCTTCCCGGCATGGGCGTCATCTCCGAAGTCATCAGCACGTTCAGCCGCAAGCGCGTCTTCGGCTACACGGCTGTCGCGTTCTCGTCGGTGGCCATCGCGCTCTTCGGATTCTTCGTCTGGGAACACCACATGTTCATCATGGGCGTCTCTAATTATTCGGCGCTGGTGTTCTCGCTGCTCACCATGCTGGTCGCGGTGCCGTCGGCCATCAAGATTTTCAACTGGGCGTTCACCCTGCAGAAGGGTTCCATCACGTTCGAGACGCCGATGCTTTATGCGTTCGGCTTCATGGGCCTGTTCACCATCGGCGGACTGACAGGCGTCTTTCTCGGATCGCTCGGCATGGACATCCAACTCACTGAGACGTACTTCATCGTCGCCCACTTCCACTTCGTTATGGTGGGCGGCATGTTGATGGCGTTCCTCTCGGGCGTGCATTTCTGGTGGCCCAAGATGACCGGCCGCATGTATCCCGAGTCGCTCTCGAAGCTCGCCGCGGTCGTCACCTTCATCGGATTTAACCTGACTTTCCTGCCACAGTTCATCCTTGGCTACCTGGGCATGCCGCGCCGCTATCATGCGTATCCGCCGGAGTTTCAGGTGCTCAACGTACTTTCGACCGCCGGAGCAACGGTGCTGGGCGTGGGCTACCTGCTGCCGGTTCTCTACCTCGCGTGGTCGCTGAAGTACGGCCCGGTCGCAGGCGACAATCCCTGGCAGGCAACCGGCCTCGAGTGGCAGATTCAGTCGCCGCCGCTAACCGAGAATTTTCCCGAGATCCCAATCATGGACCACGAAGCCTACGACTACGAGTGGCTGGAGCATAAGACTGCACACGAGGTGAAGGCCGTTGGATAGCGCCATCGAAACCACGCATTCCGAGCACGACGCCGCCGAACACGAACACGTCTTCGTGCCGCAGCACCGTCATCACTTCGAGACGGAGGAGCAGCAGCGCGAGGCCGGCAGCTTCGGCATGTGGCTCTTCCTACTGACCGAAATCATGTTCTTCGGCGGAATGTTCTTCGCCTACTTGCTCTTCCGCAACTGGTACTACGACGCGTTCGTCGCTGCGTCAAACACGCTGAACATCGGCATGGGCGCGGCCAACACCGCCATCCTCATTACCTCCGGGTTCTTCATGGCGCTCGCCGTGTGGGCCGCCGAGGTCCGCAAGAAGAACCTGCTGGTCATCTTCCTCGTCCTCACTACGGTCTTCGGATGCGCCTTCCTTGGCGTCAAGTATTTTGAGTACAAAGAGAAGTTTGAGCTGCACCATGTTCCTGGCGCCAGCTTCGACGTATCCCAATTTGTAAACCCACCGATTGACGCAAAGACGGGCAAGCCGGTAGGCAAGCCCCTTGCGCCGGACGTTGTTCAGCACACGCAGATCTTCTTCTTCCTCTACTTCGCCATGACCGGCATGCACGCGCTGCACATGATCATCGGCATCGGCATTCTCTTCTGGCTGCTGTTGCGCGCACAGCGAGGCGAGTTCAGTGTCGGCTACGTCGCGCCGATTGAAAACTTCGGCCTGTACTGGCACTTCGTCGATATCGTGTGGATCTTCCTGTTCCCGCTGCTGTACCTCATCAACCGACATCCGCTGGCGCACTAGAACCTCAGAAGGAAATTCCGATGGCCCACGAACCGCAACATGCCGAGCAGCATTTCCACGATCCCGCGAACATCGTCAACCCCGAACACGCGGAGCACCACATCGTCTCGCCGCTTGAGTATTCGTTCGTCTTCGGCACGCTGCTGCTGTGCACGGTGCTCACGGTCTTTGCGGCTACGCTCGATCTGGGTGTGTTCAATCCGGTCATTGCCCTCGCAATTGCCAGCTTCAAGGGCGTCATCGTGATCCTGTTCTTCATGCATGTGAAGTATCAGTCGAACCTGATCAAGATGACGGTCGGCGCCGGCTTCTTCACCTTCCTCGTCCTCATCACTATGACGCTCTCCGACTACATGAGCCGCGCCTGGGGCCTCTGGTAGCTTTCAGCGGACCGTCTTCGGGTGAAACTGGCCCGCAGGCTCACAGGTGGAAGAACCGCTTAGCTTCATCGCATCCGACTCCGGAGTTACGCGACTGAAGCGATAGTCGCGGATCGCATAGCAAAGCCCTTCGTTTCCCGCCACGATGGTCTGCTGCCTCGAAAGCGAACCGTGCGGCGTCTGCCAGGCATCGAGCGCATTCGGAGTGGGGTTGAACAGATTAAACTTTCTCCGAATTACTGACGGAGAAATTTGGAAGCGATCGCGTCCATCCTTTGCGCCTGAAAACATCCCGGGAATCTGCGGTTGAAGATTCAGGGAAGGTATCCGGCTGCCTGGCAGCGACTGCGACGGGAGCGGATTCTGGAAGATTGAAGGTGAATGGTCCTGCGGAGACTGCGCAACGACCGGCGAAATCCACATCGACATAAGCAACGGCATGATCTGAATACGGAGAAGACGCATAGGGCCTCCTTGCCCAAAATTATAGCCCCAAGCGTCGTCGGGATTCTCTGGTGTCTGCCGGTAGCGCCCCATCACACCAGCAGCGCGTGGGGGCTTTGGTAACGCTTGGGCACGTGGGGCTCACATTCGGGATGATCTAAAGAGTTTCGACGGAAAAAGTCTTATCGCTATGCCGAAACTCAACGGTGTATCTCTCGAAGAATCCGCTTTGCCCAAGCAAACCCAATCCCACTGAATCCATTCCCTGCGTGAACCCGGCATACGCGTCGAAGGCGATCCCGCTGCCCATGTCAATGGATAGACGGTAGTAGTAGGTTGTGTTCGTCTGCGATCCAACTCCGCCGGTAAGAGCTTTCGGCAGTTGGAGTACGTCCAACTTCAACATGATCGCCAATGTCATCGGAAACAGACAATCGTCCGCACCTGAGTCCGGCATCACGATCCAACGCACGGAATTCCCATTCGATGCCGTGATCGTAGCAATCGCAATTGGCCGGTGGGCCGTCGTGCCTTGAGGATGAGCGCTACTGGCTGAAATCGGAAACGGTACGTATCGAAATAGGGTCTTTGCCATCTACAGAAACATCGCCGTCGCCTGTTCGGGCACGCGCACGATGAGCGGATGTTCCTCGCCCTTCTCCTGAGCCTCGCCGAAAACAGCCTGGGCATCGACGCCGTAAGCCACAACTGCGTTCTTCTCTTCAGAGATGGCAACCCACGCTCCGGCGGGAATTCCCTCGAGCAAACCGGCAAGGTCAGCAACAGTGGTAGCCATATATTCCTCGAGTCCTCCGCATTCACTGCGGCGCGTCTTAAGGCACAAACGTCATACGTCCATAGTATGAACCAAAACCATCGGAAGCGCACAGCCTGATGTCGCCGCGTAGAAGGACAGGCCATCGGCTGACCACGATACATCGTCCCGGCTACAATCTCTTAGCCGCCTCCGCAGCCCGAGGGATCGCATTGAATGTCTTTCGTCTCCTCCCCGTGCTAGTCCTCACCTCGCGCATGCTCGCGGCCCAGGCGCCCGAGCCTTCCACCCAACCGCCCCCAGTGCGCGTACAGCCGCCCGTCACCGGCAGCGTCACCGGCCACGTTTTCCTCGGAGACTCACGCCTCCCTGCACGCATGGCGTTAGTCGTATTGCTGCCGGTCGGCCACACAGAGGTACACAACGCAAAGCCGACAGCGAGCAACGCTCAGGTCCAGACCGGGCTGGACGGATCGTACGTCATTCCCAACATCCTTCCTGGCACCTACTATGTGGTTGTGCAGAAACTTGGCTACGCCATTCCCGTTCCCATCTCTTACGTCGACCCCGACGATTTCTTAAGTGCTTCCAGGGAAGTGAAGGATGCACTGGCCGCGGCACTCACTCCCGTCTCCGTTGCCGCCAATCGCACCTCAACCGCCGACATCGTCCTCAACAGGGGCGCAGTTATCTCCGGCACGATCCGCTTTGACGATGGCGCGCCCGACACCCAGGCCGTAGTCTCCCTCCTGCGCAAGGACAATTCCGGCAAGTGGACCGAATTCGACACTCAGGAGACTCTCTTCGGTGCGGGAGCACGCACTGACGATCAGGGAGACTTCCGCCTCACCGGCCTTCTATCGGGCGAATACCTCCTCAGAACCACCCTCGCGCTTCAGGGTAGTCAGATACAGACCCCGGGCGCGGACGCGACGAGCGAGCGGGACTATCGCTGGGACGTCTACTTCGGCGATGGCGTCCGCCCGCGCGACGCGAAGAGCATCACGCTCAAAGACGGTGAGGTATCGAACGGCAACAATATCCAAATCCCCCTCGCCAAACTCCACTCCATCTCCGGCACCGTACTCAGCGCGGAGACGGGCGCTCCGATCAACCGTGCTGACGTCGAACTCCACAACGCCGATGACGACTCCACCTGCACCGTCACCGCGATCGCCCCCGCCACCGGCCAATTCCACTTCCCCTACGTCGCCGAAGGCGAATACACCCTCAAGGTCAGGAACGCGTCCGACATCATTCCCGGCAAGGCTGACGAGAAGCCCCTCCGCACCTACGACGATGCCTCCCAGCCCCTCATCGTCAAGGGAGAGATGAACGGCCTGACCATTCAGGTCAAGCCCAAACCAGCGGCCGTAGCCCAACCGTAGCCAGCATTAGCCGAAGGCACCACCTCCGCAGTAGTCTTATGATCGAGAAGACTCTATGCCCAGCCAGCTCGAAGTCCGATGGTCGCGACCGAAGATCCTGCTGGTCACGCTTGCGTCGATCGCGACTCTCACGGTCCTGCTGTACCTGATGACCAGCGTGTCGGGCTTGACCTTGTTCTCGCACAAGCTGACGGTGACCAGCTACTTCGACAACTCCCTCGGGTTGAAGCCGGGCGCAGCGGTGAACCTGGAAGGGGTAACGATCGGCACCGTGAAGACCATCGCGCTGGTCGCAACACCCGAACACAAAGCCACTCCTGTCCAGGTGGTGATGAAGCTCGACCCCAGGTATTCGTCCGATCTGCACACCGATTCCACCGCGACCCTGACGGTGGAGGGCGTGATGGGCGACCCACTCATCGATATCAGCAGCCAGTTTGCGGTGGGACCGCCGTTGCGCGATGGCGACGAGCTGAAGACGCTGAACACGCCGAGTCTTGCCGGGGTGAAGGCCGACAGTCAGGCAACCATTGAAAGTCTGAGAACAACCCTGCTCAGGATGGACTCCGTCGTCGACATGATTCAGCACGGCAAAGGCACGGTCGGTCAGTTTATGACGAACCCCGACCTGATTAACCAAGCCAATGCGGCGGCCGCAGACATCAAGCAGGCCACCGCGAAACTGAACAGCAACGACAATTCAGTCGGCAAGGGTTTGAATGCCTACAGCAAGGCGACCACGCCGCTGACTGACCCGATCAACAAATTCCAGAGTATCTCCCAGGGCATTCAGAATGGACAGGGCTCGGCCGGCAAGTTCCTCCACGACGAGACTTTCAACAGCAATTTGACCTCGGCTGAGGCCCATGAGAACTCGTTGATGGCGGACGTGAACGCAGGCAAAGGCAGCGTCGGCATGTTTGTGAAAGACCCCACGGTCGGCAAGAGTTTATCCGACACGCTCACGAAGGCACACGCCCTGCTCTCCGGCACCGACGCGGGCAAAGGCTCGGCCGGCAAATTCATGAATGACAAAACCACCAGTGTCGACCTGAAAGAGTTACAAACCGAGAGCAATGACTTGGTGACAAAGATTCGGCAAAACCCGAAGAAATATCTAACCATCCAGGTCAGGCTCTTCTAGGCGCGTCTCGGCGCCGTTCCCACGATCTCTAGACTGTTGCCTGTTGTGCCGCCTGTCGCGCTTCGACTCTTTCCAGACGCTTGTCAATGTCCAGTGCTCTGAGAATAGCCTCGTGCCGCGACTCGGCAATCACCTGTGCAGTCCGCAACTCCGCCAGCAACAATTCATGCCGGATCGCAGCCACCTTCTCGACCGAGGCGAACCCCTCCTTCACCTCGACCTGGAGAGCCTTGAGGTCCGGGGCCACAACATCTTGAAGTGCCTTCCGTATATCTTCGACCGCGCCCATTGGTACTCTCCTACGGGCCATTATAAGACCCTCCGCCGCGCATTCCCATACAATCTCTAAGCCGCAACTGCGGACTGAGGGATAGCGTTGAAAGCCCTTCGTCTCTACACTTTGCTCTTGCTCGTCTCGCGTATGCTGTCGGCTCAATCTCCCGCGCCGTCTGCACCGCCGCCAGCCACCGGCACCGTCACCGGTCACGTCATCCTTGGCGACACCCGCCTGCCTGCGCGCATGGCGTCGGTAAGCCTGATCTCCGCCAAGCCCACACAGGAAACCTCTCCCGACTCGACTTCCCGGGACACGGCATGGTCCGCCAAGGTTCAAACCATGCTCGACGGCTCGTTCACGATTCCGAACGTCCCCCCCGGCGACTACTACCTTCTGGCCGAGAAGGTCGGCTATATTTCACCTCGCCATCTGCCGATGGGACCCTACTATATGACCAGGGAGGATGAAGAGTCGCTGGCCAAACAGGTCACTCCCATCACCGTTGCGGCCAACCGGACCACTACCGTCGACACCGTCCTGACCAAGGGAGCCTCCATCTCCGGCGTGCTCCGTTTCGACGATGGCTCCCCCGATGCCGAGGGTCGGGTTGCTCTGCTGCACAAGGACAAGAGCGGAAAATGGGTGCCATATCTAACTGCCACTGCGGCTTTCAACCCCAGCCAGGATGGCGGCAATCTTGCCGACGACCAGGGCCGCTTCCGCTTCGCCGGCCTTCCTGCGGACGAGTACCTGCTGAAATCCATATTGGAGATTGACGGCGGTAACATGCGCGACGACAAAGGCGACTCGCGAATCTACCGAGACTATGCCCTTGATTGCTACTACGGCGACGGGATCCGCCTGAAAGAGGCAAAGCCGATCAAGCTCGGCGACGGCGAACAGTCCAGCGATCGCAATATCGAGATACCGCTCGGAAAGCTTCACTCCGTCTCCGGAACCGTTCGCAGTATGGAGACGGGCGCCATCGTCAACTCTGCAACGCTGGAACTGCACTATACGGACGACGATTCGCTCGCGAGCAAGACGGAGATGAATGCAGCCTGGAATGGATTCAGCTTTCCTTATGTGCCTGAAGGCGAGTACACGATCAAGGTGACGCACGCTGCCGATGTGATCCCCATAAGGAATTTCTCTGAGGGCGCAAAGCCCATCCGCACCTATGCCGACGCATCCCAGTCCATCATCGTCCACGGAGAGATGAACGGTGTGACGATCGAGGTGAAGCCGAAACCGCCTGCCACCCCAGCCGCCGCGCAGTAACCGCCCAGCAGTTTCATTCACAAAACCCAATTTCCGCATACAATTTCTAAGCCGCATCTGCGGACCGAGGGATTGCCGTGAAGCTGACCCACCTGCTTGCCGTCGTCGCCATGCTTGCCACCGCTCCGCTTTGCAACGCCCAACTCGCAACCAGCCCGCCCATCCCCGTCTCCAACACTCATCCCGTCCCCTCCATTCAGGACACTGAAACCGCCGCGCAGAAAGATGCCCGCATGGCCTGGTGGCGCGAGGCCCGCTTCGGCATGTTCATCCACTGGGGCCTCTACTCCATCCCCGCCGGCACCTGGGGCGGCAAGCAGATCCCCGGCATCGGCGAGTGGATCATGAACAACGCCTCCATCCCCGTCGCCGACTACAAAGGCTTCGCGACGCAGTTCAATCCCACCGGCTTCTCCGCGCACGACATCGTCGCCCTCGCCAAGTCCGCCGGAATGAAGTACATCGTTATCACCTCCAAGCATCACGACGGCTTCGCGATGTTTGACTCCAAGGCGAACCCCTTCAACATCGTCGACGCCACGCCCTTCCACCGCGACCCGCTGAAGGAGCTAGCCGAAGAGGCTCGCAAGCAAGGCCTCAAGCTCGGCTTCTACTACTCGCAAGATCAGGACTGGACCGCCCCCGGCGCCTCCGCCATCTTCCACCAGGGCCACGATCCCGTGACACATCACTGGGACAAAGCGCAGGACGGCGACTTCGACACCTACCTCCACACCAAGGCCATCCCGCAACTTAAAGAGCTGCTGACAAACTACGGAGACTTCCCCGCCGTCATCTGGTTCGACACGCCTACCGCCAACATGACGCCCGCGCGCGCAGCCGAGATCGTCGCACTGCTCAACCAGCACCCCAACCTCATCTGGAACAATCGTCTCGGCGGCGGCTACAAAGGCGACACCGACACGCCCGAGCAGTACATCCCGCCGCAGGGCTTTCCCGGCCGCGATTGGGAAGCCTGCATGACCATGAACGACACCTGGGGCTTCAAGTCCTACGATATGAACTTCAAGTCAACCGAGACGCTGCTGCACAACCTCATCGACATCTCCAGCAAGGGCGGCAACTATCTGCTCAACATCGGCCCCGACTCGCACGGCAGAGTCCCCCAGCCCGAGGTCGAGCGTCTGCAGGCGATGGGCACGTGGTTGAAGATCAACGGCGAAGCCATCTACGGCACCCAGCCCACCCTCTTCGGCCCGGAGGCCGGCGCCTTCTCCGCCACGGAGAAAGACAAAAACGGCAAGCCCAAATTCATCCCCGCGTGGGATTGGCGCTCCACCACGCGTCCCGACAAGGTCTACCTCGAAATCTTCACCTGGCCCACAGCCGCGTTCCATCTCGACAAGATGCCGCGCAAAGTCACCAAGGCCTACCTCCTCGCCGACTCCGCGCACAAGCCTCTGAAGCTGACCCAAAGCGGCGACAGCCTCGACATTCAGCTCCCGGCCACGCCGCTCGATCCCATCGCCACCGTCGTCGTCCTGGAAACCTCAAAGTAAGCCCGGCCCCGAATCCAGCCTCCGCGGCAGGCGGGGGCGAGGCCGTGTCGCCGCAACAGAACTCTTGTGACCGTCATCACCGCCGCCTCCACGCGGAGCGGCGATCCTAGTTCCATGGCAACCTGTTGACCCATTCCCGATCCAACGGTGCCCGCCGTTCGTAGTGGTCCAGGCCGTTCTCCATAAAATCAAGCGCCCAGAACCCCGAAGGGAGTTCCAATGTCCTATCAAATTCCGGAAAACCTCGCCGCCGAACTAGAAAAGCTCGACACCTATATTAAGCGTCACCTTGCGGGCGAGCTAAACGCTGCCA
>Ga0207048_10319_pt1 | contig 14446 bp, 4 predicted proteins | sample Alteio_BWMinCont_65_FD_153301 | JGI IMG/M metagenome (GOLD analysis project Ga0207048, IMG submission 153301) | Enriched cells from forest soil in Barre Woods Harvard Forest LTER site, Petersham, Massachusetts, United States -... | ecosystem: Environmental > Terrestrial > Soil > Temperate forest >...
ACCGCCGCGAACACCCCCACGGAATCGGGTAAACAGCAACGGCGACATATTGTCATTTGCGCCGGGAACCATCGACTCCGTGTCACGCCGATCGCCGATGCCCTTTTGCCCGCCAATGATGCTGCTGAACATGGAGCTGCGCCCTTTTTCGAAGGCCTCGGATCCCAGGGATGACTGGCCTTTACCTTCTGAACTTCCCGCGGGAGAACCCGTTGGCATGACCATGGGGTGGGTGAACTTGCCGTACTTCAGCGGCGGAACATTCACGTCAGGCCCCGTCGCCCTCGAAGTCCACAAGGGAGACTGGCACGAAGCCAGCAAAATATACCGCTCGTGGTTCGACCGAAACTTTACGGTTCAGCGCGCACCGGATTGGCTTCGGAAAGAGAATGCATGGCAATCCATCATCCTGTCCAACAGCGAAGATGTTGTTCTACATCGTTTTGATGAGTTGCCCAAGTTGGCGGCCGATGCAAAGAAATATGGAATCACCACCTTTGAAATCCTCGGTTGGGACATGGGAGGGATCGATCGCGGATACCCGCAATACCAGCCCAATCCACGCCTGGGAACCCCGGAAGAGTTTCGTAAGGCCCTCGCCGACATGCACGCCATTGGTGTCCATCCACTCATCTTTTCCAACGTGGACGTAGCAGATACGGCCACACCGCTCTTTCAAAACAAGCTCAAGCAATATACGGTGGAGGGCCGCTTTGCACCGGACTGGAATTTATTCGGATGGGGCGAAGGGACCATCAGTGGGCGAGCTGGCCTGGCGCGATCAAACATGACGCTGGTGAGCCCTGCGCATCCGGAATTCAGAAAGTTCCTGATGGATCAGTATCTCCAACTCGTTCGTGATGGCGCGGACGGCTTTCAACTGGATAAGTCGGCCGGTTCAAACACGCTCGACTTCAACAAACAGCTTCCCGTTTCTCCCGACGAATCGCTGGTGCCAGGGATACTCGAGACATTTAAAGAGCTGCTCTCCGGCGCTCGCGCTATCAAACCCGACTTCTCTCTCGCTGGTGAGGTATGGTTCGATCGGTCGCTCCCGTATGTCGATGTCTCCTACATGCGAATGGGAAGCATCGACATCGGATCGCCCGTGTTGCGTTACACCTTTCCGGAATGGACCGCGACCCTCTTCGGCGAAACTCCAGGCGACTACCACCAAATGAATAACGGGATGCGCTATGGATTTGTGTGGGACCTGTCACCCCGCCACTATACCGCGTCCGTTGACGAGCCAACCACGCGGCCCCTTGCCCGCTATGTCAGCGAACTGATCCGGATTCGCAAACAGTATGCGGATTTGCTCTTCCTCGGACGCTTCAACGACACAATGGGCGCGTCCGTTACGGGGGACCCGGATGTCCGCTATTCCGTTTTTGATCCGCTGCGGTCAGACAGCCAAGGACGCGCTTGCGTAGTCGTGAACTTCGGCACTGTACCGGAATCGGCGGAAGTCCACTTGGACGGACTAAGCGGAGATGTGACTATTGCGACGCCATTCGAGGCAGACCGAAGAGCAACATTGCCGGTCAAACTGACGATTCCTCCAAACACAGTTGAAGTAATTGTCAAAAGATAGAAGGACGCAACGAGTTATGGGGTCAAACGAACGGTTAGCACTTCGTGAGGATGAATCGTTAAGTGGATCAGGTTGTCTGCGACGTCCAGGTCGTGCAGATTGTCTTCTACCGCGTTGCAGAGGTTGGCGGAATGTACGTTTGTGTGCGGAAGTTGGACGGTGACTTCGCTGGCCTGCCCTGCTGTTTCCTGCAAACGCAGTATCGTTCCTTTACCGTCCTCCGCTAGCTTCCAGGTGACAAGCGCAACATTCGGGGCGTTGATTTCAAGAAAACTTGTTCCCTCTGCCGGCAAGGGCTCGTCTGGATTGCCAACCTTATCCTGACTAGCAACTACGTCAACGGCTGGCGCTTCCATGCTCTCCCATCCCATGCGCGTCAGCGCCGCCGGATCAAGGCGTGCCGCGCTTGTCATGACATAGCGAAACGTAAAGGTTCCCCCCTGCCCTGCACGGTAATTGGTGTGCCAATAGTTATTCATGGCATAAGAGAAAATTGTGGAAGCCTTTGGACGAAACTCTTCCGGCCATTCTCCGCGGTCAATGTCTCCGAAGCTTGCGAGCGACGCATCCACGGGAACAATATCTACGGCGAGGTTCGAATTGTGTACTGCCATCCACTTCTGAACGCTAAACCACTCCAAACTCGCACCTTTCAGCATGTCGCGCGACGGGTCGACCCAGCCCTGTTGTGTGGCATATTCAAATTTCGGAGATTCCACCGCCGCAGGGAAGGCAAAGTACACCCCCTCCTTCGCTGTGGTATACGACTTCTCTACCGTGTAACGAAACTCCATCTTTTTCTCCTTGTCAAAGAGAAGAATCTCCAGGCCGATTTCAGGCGTATTCACATCGGAGCTCCGCAATTTGATGGAATAGCCCCAGTCGGTCTTCTGGGCGCCTGCATACGAACCCTCTGTCGCGGGATGGACCACCAATTGCGCGACGGGCAGCGATTTGTCGGGATGGATCATCTGAGTTTGTCCGCCGCCAGTGACGTATAGATACTGGCCAAATCGGTATGGACTGGCCTGATCGACTAGCTCCCTCTGCAACTCCTTGTCGAAAATGCTTTGGATTGCGCCGCTCTGAACATCGATTGTGATTCGGTAGTACTTATTCTCGATGACAGGATTCGACTCAGGTAACGAGGCCACCGGCGCAGGATTGGATGCCGTGCGAACTTGAAAACACTTGTAGCCTACAGAAGGCAGGTCGCTGGCCAGAAATCGGACGTGAAAAAAGTTCTCTCTATCCGACATGACTTCCGTAGGGATCTTCTGATGGGTGGTCAGATCGACGACCTCCTCATTCTTACGCAGGTCGGTTTCTACGAGCGCATTGCGCTTCCAATTCAGTCCGTTGAAGACAACGATTGTTCTGCCCGGAACCTGGATCTGATGTGCTAACTGATAAAGAGAACGGTTGGTAATGTCTTCCAACTCAAAATGAGCTTGGGTCGCATAATTGTCCTTAGCCGCCAGTTGCTTCACAGCCTCGTCGGTGTCAGGCTGCGAAATGGAATTGCCCGCACCCCAGGTATGCTCCGCAAACAGCAGAATGTTGTTCCACGCATCCTGGACTTCCGTCTTCGGCAGATGAAAGTTCGGGTTCATCACATGAGCCGCCGTGGAGAGGATCTCCGACGACAGCGCATCGCTTTGGTTGTGACGATCTGCCGCCGCAGGAGCCGCGTCAGAGCCGATGCCGTCCTCCCAATACCCGCCCATGTCACCCTTGTGAGTTGGCAGCTCAGCGCCATAATGTTGATCGACATAGCTGAAGAAATCTGCGAACGTGGAGTATCGCAGCTTCGGATACGCATAGGATTGGTTCCACGTGGTGGCGAACGTCGCCAATTGGGGGCGCAAATCCGTATTTTCATCTTGCGCTCCGTACATCAATACGGCGTCCGGCTTATACGCAGGCTTGTCGTACGAGGCAAAAAGCTGCGGCAACGCTTCATGGATCAATTCATTCGTAGGATTGAGCGTAAAGAAACGCCCAATCTGCGCATAACCCCACGAGTACCAAAACATGACTTTCTTCCCGTCCGGCCCCTCCCACCAGAATGGCGACTTCTCATTCCACAATTCATGCGTCAGGACGGGCGCGCGATCCTGGTTCGCGCCCACCGCCCAATATTTGATTCCCGCACTTGCCAGCACAGAGGGATAAGCGCCGGTATAAGACGGAACATCGGTTGTCGTGGCATAGTCAAAAGGCAAGTTATATTCGCGAGATAGGCTCTTGGTGTAGTACAGCGAGCGGTAAAGTGTCTCCAGCGATGCATAACCGGTCAATAGATTGAAGTAGTCGGCGGGCACGCCGATCTTGTCTGAGCGGATTAGGCCAAGGATCTCATCCCGCTCCGGCTGCGACCGCGTTTCCATCAATTGCTGTAGGTTCCATGAACCGTCCGTCGCAAACCGAAAATCGGGATATTTCTTTATCAGGTCAGCTGCTTCCACAAGCGTCGCCGCTTGATTTTCGGCCACCTTTCCTTGGTAATCCGTATACCCGATGTCAACGTGCGTGTGCGGCACAACAAAAAGAGTCCACTTGCGCTCTGCGGTCAAGGGTAAATTGAAGCTACGTTGCATTCCCGCAGTAACATCAAAAGTCGCTGCTGCAGTCCCTTGCCACTCCAATACCTCGAATTCAACGCGCTCCTCTCCAAAGTCATTTCTGGCAGCAACATCGGCGCTATAACTCTTTCCATTCAATGTGAGCACTGCATGGCCTACAGAGTTTTTCTTCCCGAATCGCAGGTATGCATCCACTAACTCAACCAGCTTGCCTTCTTTGTTCTGGTAAAAGACTGTGGGAACCACATCGGCGCGAACATCATCCTGTGAATGCGTCGCACGAGGATCGTTCGTCATGCCGATGAAGTCGTAACGGATTGATTCAACGGGCGCGTCCAATCCGGCATTGGCGGCCTGTGTATTCACTGGCGATAGGACCAGACGGTTCTCTCCCTTGGCCATGTACTGTGTGGGTAGGTCAATGGTCAACAGCGCGCTATTCGCTGTGTAGAGCGGCTTGGAGCGCACATAATAGATCCCCTTGTGCCCATTGATTTCAACTTGCATATCCGGCGTACTCAGGTAACCGGTGAGCAAGGAAATCTTCAGAAGATACCCGCCCCGCGGTGCGGCATCAAGATTGAATTGGATCTCATAGGTAGATCCAGTCCGTTGCCAACGGGGCCAATCCTGCGCCCAATCGTTCTTGCCTACCTGGTAAATCACGTGGTCGCTCTGGCTAGCCTTAAACTCTTCGGCAGATTGATCGTATTTCCCAATCTCCCAGAGTGTCGTCGTCTGGCACAGCGCGGGCAAAGAAGTCGAGACGAATAATGTGATGAATAGTGAAACCGATAGGACGCGTTTCATTTACAACTCCCATGAGGGGCAGTTCTGCTGTTGCCAGCTGCTCCAGAACACCGGTCTTAGTGCAACGTAGGACTATGCAGAGAGTGGTAGGGTTGGCGGGAGAATGTCGCCTTCCTGCCACACTTCCACCAACGCCAGACACGTCAACCTGCGGTCCTACAACGCCGCAGTATCTGGTTCTGCCTCCCCCTGGGCATCTCCAAGGTCCTTACTATGGCGCGGGTACATCTCCATAGGGATGCACCCGCGCCAGCATTCGTTTGACACCTTTATATTAGAGCTGAGTTGAAATGTCGAGCCAGGGGAAGAGATCGGTCTCTCACCCGCATCTGTTTTGCGAGAAAATGACTACATGTTTTTTATATGTAAGAAACTACATATCTTATTGGCCCGACTTGACTCCCTATAGGCTGACGCTATAAGGTTCCTGCTGTCAATGCGAGGGAGACCGGTTCCCTCTTTATTGCATTCTAAGTTTAAGCGTGCAGGAGCGGTTTTCCGGAGATCACATTGGACCGGACAAAGGCTGGCGCCGCCTTATTTTTCGCTGCAGCCCCAATAGATCTTTGACAGGATGACATGACCAAACATCGAACGACAAAGCAATTCACGACCGTTTGTGCTGTGCTGATCGGACTGCTCGCGGGCAGAGCTCAGTGCTTCGGAGCCGCTGACCCGAAAGCCGCTTCTCACGATCGCTTTCTCGCCCTGCCGATTGCCAAGGGCGATTCGCGAATGCTGTACCGTTACGGCGTTCCTTTTATTGAGACGGCATGGCATGCGCCAGAAAGCGGCTCGCTGCAAGTAAATGTTGGCGTCGCCGTCAAGAAAATCTACCTCCTCGGAATGACGGAGACGAAGAGGCCGTCGGCTTGGTCCGATGCGCGGAGTTATTCGGAGCGGTTTATCGTCGGCGATAACCTGGGGCAAATCCGCCTGCACTATGCAGACGGAACGTCGCAGGATTTTCCGCTGATCTTGGGTGAAAGCGTTTGGTGGGGCATGCCTTTTTACCAGACGCAAGAGCCTTTCCCGAGTGATGCGCCGCTGCGTAAGGCATTTGAACAATCGTTGCATCTTTACCCAGCCGCGCCAGTTGAAGACGGCAATTATGTCGCGGTGATCGCGCCGAAGGACGTGCCGCTCGCAAGCATCGAGATTACAGGTACTCCCGCAAAGAGAGGTTCGGTGGCGGTTGCAGGGATTACGGTGGAATCCGCACCCGACACGGCGATCGCTGGCGCGACGCCCATTCCGGCGAATGATCTGTCGCCGGAGTTCGCTAAATTCGTTGACGAAAAGCCGTTGCGCGCCGCTGGAGCGGATGAAGCTAAGTCGCAGCTACGGTTGAAGAATTTGAGCGAAACCCTGTATTCAACGGATGCAGACTTCAAGCAGCCGATTCCGGCTGAGATACCGCGCGGGTATGTTGGACCGCACGTCACGTTCAAGGGAACTAACTACACTAGCGCCCTGCAAAACGCCTTCTACGCGAACGTGCAGGATATGTTGGACAAGGTCGATCCCGACGGAACCTATCACACTTCGACGCGTGATGCTCTGGCTTGGTCTGGCGATCCGCGATCGGCAGGTGGAGAATTCGGCACTTTTCGCAGGGACGTCGGCGTGTACTATAACCATGCTTGGTCGCGCGATCTGGGCAGGACCTTTCAGGAACTGACTGAGCTCGGCTACTACGATAAGGCTTCGCACACAGCGGACTTTGCTTTCCTCTCGGCTCGCACCTGGGCGGAGAACCCCGCGCTGAAGTACAACGGCTCTCTGCTCCCACCGCACTGGAGCCGCGTTATCAACATTCCGAATTTTTCGGCGCCTCTTGAGAACGACGGCCACGGCCTGATCGCGGTGTTCATTTACAAACATTGGCTGCGGGTTCCCGATCGCGATGCGTGGCTTCGCGCCCATTGGACCGATGTGAAAGCGGCCGGCGATTGGATTCCATGGCAGTTTGATCATGCGCAGATCACTGGAGCGACCGATGGGGTGCTTTATACCACCGGCGAGTCTGCAGGCGGCAAAGGATATTCTGTTTATCCCGATGCCGTCTGCATGACTGCCCTTGAGGCCTTGGCGCAGATGGCTGATTCCATCGGCGAGACACAGTCAGCCGCGCTCTGGCGCGATCGCGCGGAGAAGATGCGGAAGGCTATTCCGGCGCGGTACCTCATCAACGATCCAAAGTACGGCCGCGTGTGGACTCTTGACGATGCCGGCTGGCCTAACAAAAGCACTGTTCTGGGGCCGCTGATTTTCCTGGCGGACTATAAGGGTTTCGCGCCGCAAGACGACGATCCGGCATGGAGGCCGGCCAATGAGGCGGCTTATCAACGGCTCATCGACACCTATCGTCCGTTTGGTTTTTATGGATGGGCGATGGGCTATGGCCAGGGCTTTGTGACGCAAGCGGCTCTGCTGCTCGATCGCATGAAAGACGTGACGCCCATGCTGAATTGGACTGCCAGAGAAGTCTACCAGCCCAAGATCCATTCCTTCCTTGTGCCGGAAGGCGTGCAAGTCGATCCAACCGGGAGCTATGTTTTCGGTACCGGCGACTTAGGCAACGGAGTGCAAGAGGCAGAGATCGTCAAGGCCTTCCGTATTCTGATCGGCGTGGACGACAACGTGCCGCAGCGTTTGCGTATTATGCCTAGATTACCTTACAGCTGGAATGAAATAGCAGTAGACAAGTATCCGGCCGTCGTTGAGCGCGAGGGAAAAAGGGAGACAGCACTGCTTCACTACGACCTTCGGCGCGTCGCCGGCCAGTTGAGTTTGGAGATTTCTGCGGACCGCCAATTGGGTCCGGTCGCCATGCGTCTCGGACCGTTTGAGAAACAGCCACAGACCTCCGATGTGCTGATTAACGGGAAACATGCGACCGAATCTACAATTGAGCACAGTGGCGATTCCTGGTGGGTTCATTTCACGACACCCATTGGACCGGATACGCACTGATGCTTGCAACTGGCGGGCGGACACGAGGAGGGCGACAAACATGTTGACCAGGAGATCGTTTCTTGGCTTCGTGCCCGCACTCTACGCTTTGGCGAAGAACCCGGTCCCTGGAGCGGGACGTCGTGAGTTCCACGTCGCTACGAACGGAAACGATGCGCATGAGGGTCGGATATCCCACCCGTTGCGCACGATCTCCGCTGCTGCCGCACGCGCCCAGGCAGGGGATGTGATCTCCGTCCACGAGGGCATTTACCGGGAGCGGATAACCCCGCTGCGTGGCGGTACGTCGGATACGAATCGGATCGTCTATCAGGCTGCGCCCGGCGAGCGCGTGGTGATCAGCGGTGCTGAAGTAATTAACGGGTGGGTCAGGCTGCTGGGCGATACATGGAAGGTGACCATCCCTAATCAGATGTTTGGGAGCTTCAATCCCTACAGCGACGTGATCCATGGCGATTGGTTCAACCCGAATGGCCGCGTGCATCACACCGGAGCCGTTTATCTGAATGGCGATTGGCTCGCGGAAGCCGCGAAATTGGAAGATGTCTTTCAGAAGACCGATGGAACTCCACTTTGGTTCGGAGACGTGAGCAGCGATCGGACTACCCTGTGGGCGCAGTTCAGGGGTGTAGATCCGAATGAAAGCCAAACCGAGATCAATGTTCGCCAGACAGTGTTTTATCCCGAGAAGACCGGCGTGGACTACATTACCGTTCGTGGCTTTATCCTTCGCCAGGCGGCCACGCCTTGGGCGCCGCCTACAGCCGAGCAGATTGGGGTAATCGGCACGCACTGGAGCAAGGGTTGGATCATCGAAAACAACCAAGTCAGCTACTCCACCTGTTCTGGAATCGCATTGGGCAAATACGGCGACGAGTGGGACAACAAGTCGGCGAACTCTGCTGAAGGCTACGTGAAGACGATTGAACGCGCGTTGTCAGCAGGGTGGTCCAAGGAAACGATCGGCCACCATATCGTGCGAAACAACACGGTCTCTCACTGCGAGCAGGCCGGCATCGTCGGCAGCCTCGGACCGGTGTTCAGCGTCGTCACCGGCAATACCATCCACGACATTTACGTGCGTCAGCTCTTTTCGGGAGCCGAGATAGCCGGCATCAAGTTCCACGCTGCGATCGATGTGGAGATTAGCCATAATCGCATCTACCGATCCTGCCGCGGCCTGTGGTTGGATTGGATGGCGCAGGGTACGCGCGTCTCCGGCAATCTGTTTCACGACAACCAGTACGAGGATATGATGATCGAGGTCGATCACGGTCCATTCGTCGTGGACAACAATCTGTTTCTGTCTAAGACATCGCAGCGGGTTATCTCGCAGGGCGGCGCGTATCTCCACAATCTTTTTTGCGGTGGCGTCTCTTTCGTCCGGCACGACAATCGCCAGACACCTTTCATGAAGCCCCATTCGACCACGGTGGCCGGATACCACGACAATCCCAGTGGGGATCTAAGGTTCTATAACAACCTGTTTGCGCAGCAGGGCGATCTCACGCCCTTCAACGAAGCGCAGTTGCCGATGCAGCTTGCAGGGAATGTGTTTCTGAAGGGCGCAAAACCTTGCTCGCAGGAGTCGGCCCCGCTGCTCAAGCCGGAGTTCGATCCGGACATTCAACTCGTGGAGAACAATCAGGGTTTGCAACTGGCCATGATGCTGGATCGTGCATGGATTACCGCACAGAAACGGAAATTCGTGACGAGTGCACTGCTCGGCTTGGCCGCTATCCCCAATCTGCCTTTCGAACGTGCCGACGGCACTGCCATCCGCATCGGAAGTGACTATTCCGGGCGACCTCGCAACCGGTCGAATCCGTGCCCAGGCCCTTTTGAATATTCCATCGGAGGAGCGCATAACTGGAGCATCTGGCATGGCCGGGCATAGCTTTCACGGGCTGGAGATGTCCGGAAACTCATAATCCGTAAATTACGCTCAATTACGGTTGGCTACGGTTGATAACCTCAGTCTGTGTTCTCTGAAAGATCAGGCTCGCCAGACTCAAGTAAGCACTAATTGGGAGACACTTTGCGCTTCTCTAGACTTTTCGCCTTGATAGCTCCGCATCTGCTTTTGTCTTTCCTCGCTTGTCCAGCCGTAACCCTTTTCGCATCGGCGCAAGCTCCCGCGCCCGCAGAGCCCGTCGTCCGGATTATCGACACTCCGGCAGCCACCCTCCGCCTCTCCGGGCTCAGCGGCGACTTGGTCGGCCTGCGCTGGAAAGACCCGAGCCTCGAGTTGATCGGCGAACCCCGGCTGGGCGAAAACTTCCGCATCCTCATTCCACGCCCCGGTTACGAGGCAGACTATTTCTATAGCCGCGACCAGAAAGTCAGCCGCATCGAGCCCGCGCCTGACGGCGTCGTCTGCGTCTACAATTCTCTCCGCAACAGCAGCGAAACCCTCCCCGTCCAGGTCCGCTATCGAATTCGCGTCGAGGGCGGTCAGGTGTTGTTCTCTATCCAGGTCGACAATTCCACCAATAGAAAACTGGCTGAAGTCATGTACGGCATTATCGGCGGCCAGCAGGGAATCGCGGGCCGCCTCGACACCGAAGCGATGATTCCGGGACCCAATGCCAATCAGGGCGCCGGTCTGTTCTCGCGCTTCCACGGCGGCGGATACGGCGGCGGCAACCTGGGCATTCGTTACGACGCGGCGTCCTATTCGTATCCCGGCAGCCTGTCGATGGGCTGGATGGATGTGTATAACCCGAAGGCCGGCGTCGGCTATTACTACGCAGATCAGGACACCGACACGCGGCTCACTCTTCTCGAAGTCGAGCTGCGCCCGTTCTCCAAGAGCGCCATCTACGGCGATACCTGGCCTTCCAGCGCTGAAGCTCAGGGCGAGCCGATCGGCATCACCACCGGCTGGGTCGATATGCCCTACGCGAGCAAGGGCACATTCAGCGCCGGGCCAGTCGCCCTCCAGGTCCACACCGGCGACTGGCACAGTGCCAGCGGAATCTATCGCTCCTGGTTCGACCAGCACTTCAATATGGGGCGCCCCAGGAGCTGGCTGCGCCAGGAGAATGCCTGGCAATCCATCATCCTTTCCAACAGTGAAGACGTCGCCGTTCACCGCTTCGACGAATTACCGAAGCTGGCCGCCGACGCCAAAAAATACGGCATCACCACCTTCGAAATTCTGGGCTGGGACACCGGCGGCATCGATCGCGGCTATCCGCAGTACACGCCAGACCCGCGCCTGGGCACGCCGGCGGAATTCAAAAAGGCGCTCGCCAATATGCGCGCCATCGGCGTGCATCCGCTTATCTTCTCGAACGTCCAGGTCGCCGATACGGCCACGCCACTATTCCGGGACCGGTTGAAGCAATACGCGGTGCACGGGCTATGGGCGCCCGACTGGCGCCTGAATGGCTGGGGCGAGGGGACCATCAGCGCCCGCGCCGGCTTCACGAACTCCAATATGACGACGGTCAGCCCGTCGCACCCCGCGTTCCGGGAATATCTGATGAACCAGTACCTGCAGCTCGTCCGCGAAGGCGCGGAGGGCTTTCAGTTTGACAAGGGAGGGGGCATCGTCAACCTGGATTTCAATCCCACACTTACGGTTTCCCCCGACAAATCTCTCGTCGACGGGGTTCTGGAGACCTACCGGGAGTTGCTCAGCAAGGGCAAGGCCATCGACCCCAACCTTGCCATCGCTGCCGAGATGCTGTACGACCGCGCCTTCCCCTATATTGACGTCTCCTACATGCGCATGGGCGGGATCGATATGAACTCCACCGTCCTGCGGTACACGTTCCCGGAGTGGACGGGGACGATCTTCGGCGAGAGTCCAGGTGACATCAACCCCATGAACAATGGCATGAGGTATGGCTTTGTCTGGGATATTGCGCCTCGCCACTACAACGACTCGGTCGACGAGCCGCTCACGCGCCCGTTGTCCCGCTACGTCAGCGAGCTGATACGCATCCGCAAGCAGTACGCGGACCTGCTCTTCTACGGCCGCTTCAACGACAGCATGGGCGCGACGGTCCAGGGCGGCCCGAACATTCGCTATTCCGTTTTCAATTCGTTCCAACCCAAGAACGACAGCCGCGCCTGCGTCGTCGTCAACTTCGGCGGTGATCCGCAGTCCGTCACCGTCGACCTCGACGGCAAAGCCGGCCAAGTCTCCATCGCAACTCCGTATCAGGCCGACACTACAGCCGTCCTGCCCGTCCACATCATCATTCCTGCCTATCAACTCGCCGTGGTGGTGAAGCGATGACCTTCCCGGACGATCGAGAGAAGAAGAAGACACGGTAAGCCATGCCGGGAGGCTTTCGGAGATGCGAAACCGTTCGGAACCACGGGAAAGTGATATGAGAATATTGATTGCGAAAACCCAAGGCGCCCTCGTTCTAGCAGCCACTCTTCTGGCCGTTCTTGCATGGCCTGCTTTGGCAGAGAATTCAGCCGGAAATACCGACCAATTGGGTGGAGTTCATGAGAAGTATTTTGCTCTCTCGCTGGGAAACAGCGGAGACAAAGGATCCAGCGGCACAATCCTGAATCGCTACGGTATTCCTTTCACCGAAGGAATATTGCCTCTTCATCCGGGCGGCTCTACGGAGGTAAGCGTCGGAGGGCAAACGAAACGTATCTTCATTCTAGGAATGACAGACGCAAAGGAGGCACCTAGGCAGGATTCTTCGTTGCATTCCGGATCGGGCGCAAGTGCCACTCCTATCTACGGCTGGGCGGATCCACGGGACGAGTCGTTTCGATTCTTTATTGGCGACGAACTGGGACGTATCCGCCTGAACTACGCGGACGGCACGACGCAAATCTATCCTCTGCTGCTTGGGGAAGGCGTCTGGTGGGGATATGCGTTCTTTGATTTTCAGGAACCTTTTCCATCCGACGCGCGGCTGAGGCAAGCGTTTGCCGGGGCCTTGCGCCTCTATCCGCCAGCGCCGTTGGAGGATGGGAATTACCTCGCCGTGATTGTTCCCAAGGCGGTTCCGATCCGAAGCATCACCGTTGAGAACTCCACGGCAAAGAAAGGAACGCTGATTATTAAAGGAATCACCGTAGAAACCTCGGAGGCCAGTGGCGTCGCCGAAGGCACCGCCCTTACGCCGGGTGTTCTTCTTCCCGCGTTCGAAAAATTTGCCAGGACGAAGGCTTTGCGGCCTCTCGGTGAAGACGAAGAGAAGACTTCGCGGCGACTGAACGATCTGCGGCGGGCTCTTTACACGCATGACGACGAATTCAAGGGACACGTGGTCCAGTCAGCGCCTCCGGGATATGCGGGGCCGGAGGTTTCCTTTCAAGGAACGATCTTTGCTGAGATTCTGACCAATGCCTTCCGTTACAACGTGCAGGACATCGCGGCCAAAATCGACAAGGACGGGATGTATCACACCTCAACCAAGGGTGCTACCTCTTGGGGTGGTTACAAGGGATTTGGAACTTTCCGCAAAGACGTCGGGGGCTACTATGGTGTCTCCTACACGCGCGATATGGGGCGGAGCCTTCAGGAACTTACGTTGCTTGGCCAGACGAATCTAGCCGAGCGCAACGCCGACTATAACTTGCGCATGGCCCATCTCTATACGACGGACCCTGCCCTCAAGTACAAAGGTGTGCCAATGCCTCCGCACTGGGGCGATCTGGTCAACCGACCGCGAAATCCCAGCTTCGAGAACGACGGCCAGGGTCTGACGATCCTGTCTCTTTACAAGCTTTGGCAGCGGCTGCCCGATCGCGAGACCTGGCTGCGCACCCGGTGGCCCGACGTGCAGGCCGCGGGCGATTGGATTCTGTGGCAGTTCGCCCATCCCGAGATCTCGGGAGCCAGGGACGGTCTTCTTCACACCACGGGCGAAAGCGCCAACGGAGACGGCTATTCCGTTTATCCAGACACCGTATGCATGTATGCGCTCGAGGCTTTGGCGCAGATGGGAGACTCCATCGGCGAAACCGGTTCCGCCGAACGGTGGCGGCAGCGCGCCGAGCGAATGAGGAAGGCCATCACCGATCACTACATCATCACAGATCCGAAGTATGGCCGTGTTTGGACACTGGAGTATTCCAACTGGATCGACCAAGGTTCCGTCCTCGGCCCTTTGGTGTTTCAGGCGGACTATTTGGGCTTCGCGCCGGAAGACAGTATCGCGGAATGGCGCGCGGTGAATGAGGCGACATATCAGCGCCTTGTTGACACCTACAAGCCATTTGGGTTCTACGGACAGGCGATGGGCTACGCACAGGGATTTGTCACCCAGTCCGCTCTGCTTCTGGACCGGATGCACGATGCCGCGCAGATGGTGGACTGGGCCGCAAAGGAAATTTACGACCCGCGAGATGGCCGTTACATTGTGCCCGAAGGCGTTCAAATCGATCCAACGGGCCGTTTTTGGTACAAGATGGGCGATCTCGGCAACGGCGTGCAAGAGGGCGAGATCGTCAAAATGCTGCGCATTGTCATCGGCGTGGACGACACGCAGCCATACCG
>Ga0207048_10320_pt1 | contig 14421 bp, 14 predicted proteins | sample Alteio_BWMinCont_65_FD_153301 | JGI IMG/M metagenome (GOLD analysis project Ga0207048, IMG submission 153301) | Enriched cells from forest soil in Barre Woods Harvard Forest LTER site, Petersham, Massachusetts, United States -... | ecosystem: Environmental > Terrestrial > Soil > Temperate forest >...
GCGGCAGGGCCTGAAATTCCTCCAGCGACAGCGGATGCCAGACAAAATCGAACCCTTTCAGGTTGGTGTAACCATGATGCACCACGTTATGGCCGACATCCCACAGGCTATATGGCGTCAGCGACGGCAGGAAAACCAGGCGGCCGAGCCAGCGATTGAGACGACGGTGCGGGGTAAAGCTTTGATGACAGGCGTCGTGGCCGAGAATGAAGAGGCGGCCGATGATAAAGCCGGCGATCGTGCCAAGTAATAATTTGGCCATAGTGTTGCGCAGCCAGACGGTGGCGACGATCGCCAGCGAAAACAAGACCAGGTCAAGCAGGACCAAGGCCAGCGCCAGGCCGGTGTTGCGCTGTGCGACTGGCAGCAGCCATGAGCGGATGACCTTGCGGTGCGGCATGGCGGCCGATGGCGATACCGGATCGGGTAGGTGGTGGATGGGAATCATTTGGCAGGCCTCAGATAAAAAAGACAAAAAGCCAGCCGATCGTAGGCGAAATAAGAGGGGGCGATGTTGATTTCGATCAAAGACTTACCGGATTTCCGGAAGCAAGGTCAATTATGGGCCGTCAGGTTTGCAATCTTTTTTTGTTATCCGGCCTGATTCGCCGCCAAGCGCCACTTCCTTCAGTTTCGCGAGATCGAGAAGCTGCAATTCCCGTTTGTCGACCGTGATCCAGCCTTTGCCCCTGAAGTTGGTCAGGAGCCGGCTTATGCTTTCGATGGTCAGTCCAAGATAGTTGCCGATATCCTCACGGGACATACGCAACTGGAAACTGGTTGAGGAATAGCCGCGCGCCATGTAGCGTGAGGAAAGATTAACCAGGAAAGCGGCAAGCCGTTGTTCGGCGCGCATATTCCCCAGCAAGAGCATGACATTTTGATCGCGCGTAATTTCCTGGCTCATGATCCGGTGGAAATGACGCAGCAGGGTGGGGATGTGGCTGAACAACTCTTCCAGCCGCGTAAATGGAATCTCGCATACTTCGCTGTCTTCCAACGCCACGGCATCGCAGTGGTGGTAATCGGAACTGATGGCATCCATGCCAAGCAGTTCACCGGCCATCTGGAAGCCGGTAATCTGCTGATCGCCACCATGGTTTATATGGCGGGTTTTGAAGTGCCCGAAACGAATCGCGTACAGGTTTTTAAACGGATCACCCATCTGGTACAGACGCTGCTCGCGCGAGATGCGTCGTCCACGTCCGATGATCTGGTCGAGACGCGTCATGTCGGCATTGTTCAGACCCATTGGCAGGCATAGCTGATGCAGGCTGCAACCTGCACAGCTAGCTTTCAATACGGGGATATTCAGGAGCGGTGAACCCACTCCGGGAGACGGCGTGTTCATAGGTGACGAGTATACCGATAAAATGGTGATTGCCCAGACAAGCCGATGAAATTAGACCCTCGGAAATCGAAATCGAAAATTAAAATAGGGAATTCGATGATGAACTACTTTGCCAATATGGGGGGAAGCAGTCGATCACACTCGTCCTTGACCACCGCATAACATTCACACGTCCTCTTCTCCAGGGCCGGGCGGTCTAGTACCGTAATGCGGCCGCGCGAATAACGAATTAATCCTGCTGTCTGTAAGCGCAACGCGGCTTCCGTCACCCCTTCGCGGCGTACTCCAAGCATGTTTGAGATCAGTTCCTGTGTCATCACTAGTTCATTGCCCTCCAGTCGATCCATGCTTAATAGTAGCCATCGGCATAATTGCTTGTCTAGCGAGTGATGTCGATTGCATACGGCTGTTTGCGCCATCTGCGTAATCAATGCTTGCGTGTAACGCAACAATAAGTGCAACACTGGGCCTGCTCGATCGAACTCTTCCTTCATTGCACGCGCACTTAGCCGAAAGCCATGGCCACCGCTCTGCACCACGGCGCGGCTCGGAGTAGAACCCCCGCCCATAAAGAGCGAGACCCCGACAAGCCCCTCATTCCCGACAACGGCAATCTCGGCCGACGCGCCATTTTCCATCTCATATAGCAATGAAACAATCGCGGTAATGGGGAAATACACGTAATTTAGTATCACTCGTGGCTCATAAAGTACTTTACCCAACGCTAACTCGACCACTTCCAGCTGGGGGAGCCAGCGCTGGAATTCAGCTTCGGGCAGTGACGCCAGCAAGTGATTCTTTTTAGGATTTAATGATTTAGTCATATTGAGACCTCATCTATCGCAAAATGAGAAACGCAATGATGAGGATGACAAAGGTACCTATGCCGATATACATCTTCGCCCCCCCTACGATTGTTTGTTTAGATCACCTATCTAAACGCAAAAAGAGGCGACGGTATGTGCGTTCACATACATTGGAGGAAAATCCAACTCTCACCAGACATTTCATCAATCGCTAACCAGTTTGCGTCCCAGGAAGCGAATGACGTTTAAATACCAAGTGTTTTGCTCAGTGCTGCTGTTGCTTTGGCAATATGACCTTCTTGGCAATCGTAAGCAGCCATTTGTCCCGCTTTAATTAATGCAATACCTTCAGGTGTTTTTGCCATCCTGTCCAAGACGCTGAAAGTCATTGCAGCGTCCGGATGAGGCAAGCCCGTGATTTCGACAAAAAATACCTCAAATGCGTCAATGCATTCATCATCAGAAAGCCCGATTGCCAAGCCGCAATATTTAACGAATCCCCTGAAAAAAATCATGATGTCGTTAACGTTTTCGTGAAACAACACGGGTGATATCGCGTGGACAGACATTCCGAAAATAGTCGCTGCATATTCGGCGACTCTGGCGTAATCTTCATTTTTCTCCGGCGCGCCCTGCAAACCTCGTAACAAAGCGCCCGCTAAGTCACTCAACTCAGATTTCTCGTTCATCTCACTCTCCTAAGATATGTGTGCATGTAGCTAATTTCGAACGGCTTCGACACTGAAATCACGGCGTGTAGAGGCTGCGGAGGGCGCCACTGGCTAAACCTAGCTTGCGATGATGCACGTTAGATGAAGTAGTGGCGCGCCGTCGCCAATCTATATTTAGCTGCATTCCTTTTTCAAGCTCTTGAATGACGGAACGCAGTTGATTCGAATACGAGTCGTGCGATGACTCATGCGTTGAATAACAATTTATTGTTTCTGCGCAGGAACGACGACGACTGTATCACCTCCGGTTTTCCCGGTATCGCCTTTGCTGCCGTCTGCGCCGGCGACCCCATCATTTCCTGTCGCCCCCGTAGCTCCTGTAGCGCCGGTGGCACCCGCCGGGCCGGGAACGGCAACTCCCGCGCCAGTGGCGCCAGTCGCCCCATCAGAACCGGTCGCCCCGGTAGGGCCTGGTGCTCCGGCTGGACCTGGGACCACCACCACAGCCGGTGCTGCGCTATTGGTTGTCGGCTTGTCGCACGCGGCAAGACCAATCGTTACAGTTAGTGCTGCCAACAAAAGTGAATATTTCATATCGATCCTTTTATATCATGGGAGAAGAGGGTGCACCGCTCGGGAAAATCGGTCGCATTTTCTACAAATCACAGACCAGCCAAAAACAGCCGGCCTGTAATTCTTGTTATACGAAGTGTGTTTTCCGTATAACCATTATTCCCGTTGAATGGCCATCGCTCTGTCCGCTAACGTACAAACGACAAAAAACCGTTTTTGCCTGTTGATGACTTTATCGTTCGGCACTGCATCCCGTTCGTGGGGTAAGCGCGGAGCCCCTTTTTTTACCGTGAAAGGTATCTCTTGGAGAGCATTAGCAGGTTGGGGGAGTGGGGCAGTTGCGCTATTACTCACGCAACAAAGATGACAATACGTGCCTGAGCGCGTTGCACTACTATTTACTTCAAAGAAATCGTTCTCGGCAAGCGTACTGGTCGCTTGGCGGGCATCAAATAAGTGTGGCGTGTCACACTAAATTGTTTTCTCCAATTTTCGGGCCATGTTGAAAAGCTGCTTATGCCTGACAAGACTATCACTTCTTTTGATTAAGGCCTTCACGCATTGCATTGAGCGCCATCGATTCATGACCTTTGCGCCATACCAGGCATGTTTTTACTCGCGAAAACCGAGTCGGCAACGCAACGGTAGTAACTTTTCGTCCAATTTGCACCACGCTCAACACTGAGCGTGGAATGATGGCAATTCCCGAACCAGCAGCCACACAAGCGACAATTGCATGATACGAACCCATTTCCATTATGCAGTCCGGAATGACACCGAAGTTGCTTAACCAATCTTCCAGGACTCGTCGATAAGTACATCCAGTCCCAAACGCAATGACAGTACTTTTCTTTAAATTTTTCGGCGACTTAATTGCTGTTTTACTTTGAGAAGTGATTAGTACGAGCTCCTCAATAAATGCTTCTTGTGACTCCAGTCCCTCAGGTGAAAAAGGTTCCGCTACGAATGCTGCTTCAATGTCGAATCGATGCACTTTGCTGATTAACGCGCCTGAAGTACCTGTGATCAGTTCAATCTGCACCTCGGGGTAGTTCTGATGGTAGTCCGATAATATCAGTGGCAGATGTGCTGCAGCGGTACTCTCCATCGAGCCAATACGAAGCGTGCCTCGCGGTACGCCGCTTCGAAGCGCAGATTCTGCCTCCGAAGATAGCCTCAATAAACGCTCCGCATAACCGAGAAGAACTCTTCCTTCAGAAGAAAGTACAAGTCTTCCGTTCTGACGTTGAAACAACTTTACGCCTAGTCGCTCTTCAAGGTTTTGCACCCTTGTTGTAATGTTTGATTGCACGCGATGTAGTTGGTCGGCCGCTTTGGTTATGCCACCGAAATCGACAACCGCCTTAAAGATTTGCAGTGATTCCAAATCAATGTTTCTCATTTTGAGAACCTCCTATCATTATTATTCATTTTTCGATATGGAAAAGTCAAATTAAACTTGGCGCATGTTCAGACGACATTCATCAATTTCTAAAGAGCGCAACCCGATAGCAGAATCTCCTGCTGCCTTAAGCACGGTGGAGGAATCAATTGATTGATAGGTTGTAGGCAAGTGGTTGAAATGTTGACTTTCAACGATGATCTGCATGTAATTCGCGGCACCACACTGCATGGAGGGCTTGTGTAAGGAATGTTCATATAAACTCGTTGAGTCTATACGTTTGAAAAATCGATATGCGATTACAAGCCGCGAGATTTTGAAACTTTTAGGAATATTGCGATATGAATTCTCATTTTCAAAGAATAAATGATTTTTGCAAAAAATTTGGTCTTCGCTCGCCAATTTTGTTAGCACCGATGGCTGGCGTTCCAGCTCCAGCACTATCAATTGCGATTGCAAATTGTGGGGGGCTTGGCGCGTGCGGCGCCTTACTAATGACTCCGGAATCAATTATCGCGTGGGTTAAGGAATTCAAAAGAAGTTCTGATGGGCCATTTCAATTGAATTTGTGGATTCCCGATCCACCGCCTTTACGCGATCCGGCACATGAGCTGGAGGTGCGTCAATATCTGAGTAAATGGGGACCACCAGTACTGGAAACTGCAGGTGATGTATTGCCGCCAGATTTTTCTTTACAATGCGACGCACTTATTGAGGCAAATCCTCCAATGGTGTCATCGGTCATGGGCTTGTATTCGCCTCAATTTGTTAAACGCTTAAAGAAGGCGGGAATTATTTGGATAGCAAACGTTTCTACGGTATCGGAAGCGATTGAAGCAGAAGCGGCTGGGGCAGATATTATAGTTGCTCAAGGCGCAGAGGCGGGTGGTCATCGTGGATGTTTTCTTGACGCTAATGCTGAATCACAACTGATTGGCTTGTTTTCGCTTCTGCCAAATATTGTCGATGCTGTGAATATACCTGTAGTGGCTACCGGCGGAATTGCAGATGCCAGGGGCGTTGCAGCCGCCGTCATGCTGGGCGCTTCAGCTGTCCAAGTAGGTACAGGATTTTTACGCACCCCTGAGGCAAATCTTCCGCATGCGTGGGCTGATGCACTCGCGCAGACCACACCGGAACGAACTGTTTTAACGCGTGCTTTTAGTGGGCGTCTAGGACGAAGCATTGCTAATCTATATGTAAAATCATCGATGCAACGCGATGTCCCAGAGCCATCACCCTACCCAGTCCAGCGAGGATTAACATCGGCGATGCGTAGTGATGCAATAGCAAATAACGACTTGGAAAGAATGCAGGCATGGGCCGGGCAATCGGCAAAATTAGCTTTGGCGCTTCCAGCAATGGAGGTATTTGAACGATTGTGTGAAGGGCTTCCGAAAAATTCATAAAGTTTCATTCGTATTTCATGTTCAATTTCTCGATGTTCATCTGGATTTAGATAGGGGAAGAATATGAGAAGTCTAATATTCGCCATAATATGTGTACTTGCGACTGCTGCTGGAGCGACTGATCGGATTGCAAAAATTGATCCCGGTGCCTACAGCGACGAACAAAAAATAGCCGCTAAAGAGTTTGAGGATGCGCGCAAAGTGCCGATATTCGGGCCTTTCGAATTATTGATAAATAGCCCGCATTTGATGACTCAGGCAAGAGCTATGGGTGACTACCTTCGCTATAAATCATCGATAGGAAACAAATTAAGTGAGTTTGTAATCCTTATTATTGCGAGAGAATGGACTCAAGATTTTGAATGGTCTGTCCATTTCCCAATTGCCATCCGTGAGGGTATTAAGCAGGATGTAGTTCAGGATATTGAGCAGGGAAAACGACCTAAGAACATGTCAGAAGATGAAACAATTATTTATGACTTTGTTATGGAACTTCAACGCAATCATCAGGTGTCGGAAGATACATTTAATAGTGCGAAGAAACATTTTGGCGAAAACGGGATTATTGATATCGGAGGCATTATGGGTTATTACACGCTCCTCGCCATGGAGTTGAACGCAGCGCAATATCCGACACCTGGTGAAGCGAAAAGACTACCGCGATTTCCAAATTAATTCCGTGTTCATCTAAGCAAACCTTCGCAATTGAAGGGGGGCGGTAGGAGCTACTGGCCCATTGGGATTGCGGTCTTGGCGTGGCGGTGAAGGAAGTTGACTTCCGTTTGCAGCACGTCTTCGAATCCCGCCCCACCTTCGTAGACGTCGTAGTGACCACCGACGCTTCGGAACAATTCAGCTCGTGGAGCCTCGCGGGCTACCTTGAGCGCGGCAGGCACCGGCGCGATGGAGTCCGCATCCGGAACGACAAGCAGGAAGGGAATCCGCACGGAGCCGGCACGTCGTACGGGACGACGCCAGGAGAAGCTCAGCAGGGAACGCGCAGCCACCTGATCGCGCCAGCGCGTTCCATCTTTCGGGGTCATAAGCTGCTCTCCGAATAAGCCATCCGGCGTGGGGCCGATGGACAGATCACCAGGTTTTCCATGGCCAGGAATGTAAATCGGCTGGCGGCCAAACAGGGAGCCGATCAGATCGAGTAGCGCCAGACCGAATAGCCGGATCCCGAGCGTGGGCGGGGCCATCAACGCTGCAGCCAAACCGTCCGTGAGCGGCGCCTGAGCAACCGCTGCTGCCACACGACGATCGGAGACCGCAAGCTCGATGACGTGCATACCGGCGAACGACGTGCCCCAGACGATGACCTGACTCGAATCGATGTAGGACTGCGCAATTGCCCAATCGATGACGGTACTGTAGTCGGCACGCTGGCGCGGAACGGAGAGCACTTCGCGCGGTTGTCCGCCGGAGCCACCAAAGCTGCGGTAGTCGAAGGCGATTGCGACGAAACCCTCCTCACGAAAGCGCTCGGCAAACGGGGCCAGTCCGCCGGCTTTGATTCCGCCGATGCCGTGCGCCATCACCACGACAGGATGAGGGCCGCTGCCTTCTGGCAGGTAAACCCATGCTTCGATCGCATCACCCGACGCCGTCGGAATCTGCACCGTAATCCGCTTAGCGGAGGAGTTGTTGGGACGGGTCATGGTCATTGCCTTTCAATAATTGGGGCTGCGGTTGCGTGAAATGTAAAAATGCAGCGACGCCCGAAGTATTGCAAATTGCTTTTGGTTTTAGAATGCGGCCATGAGTTGATTGATATTGGAATTTAAATTGATAATGTGATCTAACTGCGCTGACGACCCCGTTCATTTATCCAGAAACGGAGCAGGCCGCGCTCGCGTTACTGACCCGAGAGTCTGGCGGAAAGCGCCTCGATGAAGGTGCGCGTCTTGGAAGGGACATGTCGTCTTGAGGGCATGAGCGCGTATATAGGCGACGGTGCACTGCGCCAATCACTCAAAACATGCACCAGGCGACCGGATGCGATCTCTGCCGTTACGTCGACATCGGACTTGAGCATCACACCCTGTCCAGCGATCGCCCAATCTTGAACCGCATCGCCACTGTTTGCGTGCAGTCTCGTTTTCGGATCGATCTCGACGATTTCACCCGCCGGCCCCACGAGGTGCCAGGGGCTTGATCGATCATCGTAGCGCAGGCAGAGATGGTGGTCGAGTTCGCCGATGCTCTTCGGCTTGCCGTGAAGCTTGAGATACGCAGGGGCGGCAACGAGGATCCTGTAGCTGTCCGCAATCTTGCGCATGATCGCGCTACTGTCGCGTGGCTGGCCGATACGCACCGCCACGTCGATCCCTTCGCTGGTGAGATCCACAAGGCGGTCGTCGAGCCTCAGTTCAACGTCAAGCTTCGGATGTTGATTTACCAGTTCTGCCGCCAGCGGCACGAGGTGGATGCGGCCGAACGAAATAGGGGAGCTGACCCGGAGGAGTCCGTAGGGTACTTCCGCGCCGATTGCCATGCGCGACTCCGCCGCCGCCAGTTCTTCAAGCATGCGGTCCACATGGCCAAGCAGGGCCAGACCTTCGTCGGTTGCCGAGAGCGTGCGGGTAGTGCGATTGATCAATCGTTGACCGGCGCGCCGCTCGAGGGACATCAGACGTTTGCTGACCACAGCCAGTCCGACACCCAGATCGCGCGCTGCCGCTGACAGACTTCCGCAGACCATTATGCGTTGGAAGGTACGAAGTTCATTTAGGTCGTCCAGCATATTATCAACCCTCATTCAAGTATTAATCAACTTCTGACTGTATTCTCAAAACAGAGGGAAGTCACGATACTTTGGCTATCACTACAGCTTCCTATCCCATTCAGCCAGGAGTCAACCATGACCAATCCTTCTCCATTATCCGTACCGTCCGGCAGCGCCCTGTCGGGAAGTGGGTCCAAGCGAGACAACGCTCGTGCGCGTGAAGCCGCAATGCCATTCGTCATCTACATCTTTGCCCTCAGCGCGTTTGCACTGGGACTCGCTGAGTTTGTTCCTATCGGCTTGACAGGAGTCATGGCGCACAGCCTGCAGATCGACGTGAGCAGGGTAGGTACCGCCATTACGGCGTATGCGTTAGGCGCGACCTTCTCGGCACCGATACTCAGTGCGCTGACTGCGAGCTGGACGCGTAAGCGCGTGATGCTCATGACGGCCTTGGTCTTTAGCGCAGGAAGTCTGGCGGCCGCCTTGTCAGGTAATTTGACAATGTTGCTGGCGGCTCGTTTCGTTGCAGGATTGGGCCACGGTCTGTTCTTGGCCGTCGCATCCAGCACCGCCATACGCCTGGCCGGCCCGCGTCGCGCGGGCAGTGCCGTCGCGATCGTATTCGGTGGGTTTACCTTGGCGCTGGCCATCGGCGTTCCGGTCGCGACCTATCTTGGCAGCGTCCTTTCGTGGCGCCCCATTTTCATGGCGATTGCTGCATTTGGGATGCTCGGCTTCTTCGGCCTGCTTTTCGGAATGAGGGAAGCGGCTAAGGATGCCGGTGACACGTCAGCCGGCGCCGCACTTCACGGACTGCGCGCAATTCTCAATCCCAAGCTTCTCGGCGGCGCCTTGGTAACCGTTATGGCCTACGCCGGATCGTTCGCCGCATACACGTATATCGCGCCACTGCTAGTCCAGGTCACCTCCATCAGCATGAGCACGGTCAGTATTTTCATGCTCATCTATGGCGTACTGGCAGCGGTTGGCAATATCATGGGTGGCCGGATGGCGGATCGCATCGGCGCTGATCGAGCCAGCCTGATTATCGTCGCCGGCATCGCAGTTGTGGTGTTCGGTATGTGGTTGCTGGCGCATTCGCCGGTGGGCATGGCCGTGTTCGTTGCTCTACTTGGAGTACTGAGCTACGCTGCGGTACCCGCGCTGCAGGCTCGATTGATTGGCATTGCCGAGACACATGCGCCAAGAGCCCACGGAGTCGCTGCCGGTCTGAATATCGCTGGATTCAATTCGGGCATCGCGTTGGGTTCGCTGCTGGGTGCCACTACGATCGGCACGGTGGGCATTTCGTTCGTCGGATTGGCCGGTGCCGGAGTTGCTGGTCTGGGAACATTAGTGCTGCTGGTGCAGATGTCGCGGTCGCGGCGTCTTGATCTTGCCGTGGGTGGCCATAAGCGTGACTGCCCACGGAAGGCCTGATCCTTGATTTCATTTCAACGACATGCCTCTATGAGTAGCCGGCGTTATATGTTCGCATAATTTGTATTATGTAAAATAAAGGAATCGCAGGAGCACATATTGACGGCAATACGAACACGGTTTCATTAGCTGTCTATGTGGACCAAATCGCAAACAGAGCTTCTTATCCACGCCTGCTAATTGCAGGCGTTTCTTTATACCAGGCCACTTTTCGATACTCCCGCCGACGGCGTCCATTGTTCCACCCGACCTTCCTTAAATTACGCGGATGTCAGTACAAATACTGAATCTCCATCATCATGCGTTCCTACTCGGGCTGGCCGATCCGCTCGTTCAAACAATTCCAGTCGCATACGCGCGCAAAATGGAAAGATTGCAAGTTGGAATCTATGCTTAAATGGCAATATATTTAAGCAAGGAAAACGAAAATGGGCCGTGATCTGATAACCAAAGCTACAAGCATCGTGATGGCACTTGGAATCGTTGGCGGCGCTGTCTGGCTAATGAGCACACAAACACAAACCGTCGACAGCACCAATTCAGTCAACACCCAGAGCAAAAACACAGCAGCTACAGAAATCGCACAGACAACAAAAGCGTACAAAAAGGACAGAAGCTACGGCACAAACTTAGGCATTCAATCAACGTCCGAGCTTGCAGCATCTGGCGGCATCGTCAAATGCGAATCAGGTGGAAAAGTCACCTACTCAGACAAAGGATGTAAACCAACGGATCGTCAGGTCATAGCGGACATCAGAGAAACCAGCGGAGGATTCGTCAGCCCTGATGCACAGACAATCGCGGACACCCGCACTCAAATAAGAGCAGAGATACGGCAACCCGGATTCGTGGCAATGGCAGGCGAATCAGCTCCGGCAATGACCAGCAACACGCAAGGCCAGTGCTACTACTTAAACGAAGAAATAAAGTCCATCGACTCAGCATCAAACATCGGGCAGTCAGGCTGGTCACAAGATCAACTTCGATTGCGCAGGCTAGATGTGAGAAATAGGATGTACCGTCTCAGTTGCTAAAACCGAAGTCGGTTTTTCAGGCTGAGAGTGAAAAACGTGATGCACTTCTACCCTGCCCGACTAAAAATCCCAAGTGACGTAATTGACTTTGTGGTTTTGCGGTTGACGCAAATGACGTCAGCGTCGGATTCGGGCAGTTGATCTGCCCCGATCAAAGGAGATTTTCTCGTCCGAGAAAATCTCCCACATGGCTGAATTTCAAGAAAATTAAGCGGGTTGCTCAGGAGTACCCGCGTCTTTATCACCTTCTTTGTCTTCCAGATGTTCAGTTACTACTTCTACACCCTTGTAACCCGCAACCGCTGCGATGCCTTCAGTCAATATAGACGCATTCGGATCTAATTTTTTAACGCCTTCAACCGCTACTACGGCACCAATTACTTCTTCCAATATACCCATGATTTACTCCTCAAAATATCGACCAAAATAATTTCACCTGTGCGGAAGAGCACAAGCAATCATAGCAGACAGCCAGCAGGCTTACGGTTGCGATTGCATGTAATGCTTCACATCATCAAACGTCACCTTGCCGGTTTTGTTGACATCGATCTTTCCGAAGTTGTTGGCGACATAACCCAGTCTGCTTTTCTGCGCCTGAGCCTGGGTCAGTGTCCCCGTTTTAGCGACATCGGCAGCATCAAAGTTTGATTTCAGACGGCTCATGGCCTGTGCCTGGAGTGCGGCGCCGGTCGACGCCGGAGCGGCTGGCGCCGCCGGTCTTGCCGCTGGAAAGAACGGGCCTTCCACGCCATGCTTCACGATCGTGGCCGGGGACGCAACGGCATCGCTGGCATGCGCCAGGCCTGCTGTTGCACAAAGGGCAAATATCATTAGATAAAATGTATTTTTCATAGGATTTCCTATATGCCTTTCTTCATCATAGTCGATCCGGACGCCGTCGGCGCCGGTTCTGATTATTGATTGCATCACCGTCCTACGGCGTGCCTGCTGGCCCCATATCAGACCATGGCGCCGGCAACTCTGCGAACGTCATGGCGCCACCGATCCGCCGGCCTTCATAGTAGTTGACCAGATCCGCTTTCATGCGCGGCCGCGAGGTGTCTTCCAGGTAGATCATGTGGCCACCGGCATAATGCGTCACCTGGATGTCGGGCCGGATGCCGGCTACATTCTTCAGTCGCCCCAGATCTTTCTCGGTCATGAAGAATGGCGTGACCAGGTCGTGGTAGCCGTTTTCAACCAGCACCTTGATATGCGGATTGAGCGTGATTTCAGCCAGCAAATCGGGGATGGTATCCGGCACCGGCAAGCCGCCATGACTGAAATCCCAGTTGATGTTGGCGGTATCGCTCAAGGTTACATAGGTGGTGTTCGGCGCGGTGTACTTCAGGTAGTCCGGCAGTTGCTGGTTGAGAATTACCGGGAACGGCGTGGCAATCAAGGCATCGGACGGATCGGAGTCCCCCACCAGCATCGGGCTGCCGTTCGGCGCCGACACGCGCCCATCGTAACTGCCTATGGTAGAACCCGGTACCAGTGCGGTATTGAGCGGATTAGGCCCCAGGTAAGCCTGTAGTGCGCTCACGTTGATATCGCTCTGGCGCGACATTTGCGCATATACCGCAGGCGTCGGGAATACTGGCGGGTTGGCCAGGCCGAGAAAAGTCGGGCCGTATGGCAGGAATTCCGCGTAATGGCGGGTCGAGAAATCGCGCATGCGCCAGGCAAAGCTGCGCACCCCGGCCGGCGGTGGCGTGACTTGCTTGAAGAATGCTGCTACTTCGGCATAACCCGGCAGCAGCGATACGGTGTAATCGGTGGCCCGCTGCAGATCTGTAGCACTTGGATACTGGTCGTTATAGTCGAGTATGCAGGACTGCAGGACGATTCCGCTCAGATGCACGCCAGCCAGTTCCAGCAACGGCGCAAGCACATCGGTACGCGGCGTGCCATAGGATTCGCCGTAGAGGTAGATCGGCGAACGCGGACGCGGATTGACCGCAAGATATCGCAGGATGAAATCGCGCATCACGCCGGCATCCTGGTCGACGCCCCAGAAGGTTTGATTGGTGTTGGGTAGCACCGCTTCGGAAAAACCCGTACCAGGTGGATCGATGAATACCATGTCGGTGGTGTCGATCAGGCTCTCCTGGTTATCCACCAGCGGAAAATTGGGCCAGCCGGTGGTGTAAGGGTCAGGCGTGGCGACCCGGCTTGGGGCAAAGGACCCCAGGCGCAACCAGATCGACGACGATCCCGGCCCGCCGTTATAGAAGAAAGTGACGGGACGCGGCCATGGCCCTTTGTTCTTTGCGGTATAGGCCACGTAGAACATCGACGCCTCCGGCTTGCCGTTGGCGTCGGCCGCGGTCAGGTGTCCGGTGGTGGTGGTGTAGTCCACGCGCCTGCCGCTTTCACGGTAAGTCAACTGGTGATAGGCGACGGCTGCCTTCTCGTTGACGATGGACGCCGCCAGCCCGTCGGTGGGACCGTATGCATAAGCGGTATTGTCCATATACGGCTGATCGGGCGGGAACAATTCGGCCGCCGCAGGCGTGGAAAAAAACGCGCCGAACCAGGCAAGCAGCAGCAACAACAACCTCGTCGCTGCAGCCCGCATTTTGCTTCGGATTATTTGATGAGAGGTACTGGCATTCATGGGACGATCTGTTTTCATCTCTTGCCCTTTCTTGTTAAAGACGTGCCGCCTGGCGGCGACACAACTGGGTGATTTGACTGACAAACGCGCTACCGTTACTTCGCCATCGCTTGCCGCGCCAGATAGGCTTCTGGTCGTTGCCGGCAAGCTGTTGCTCTCCCCTTTTTTAACTATTCGTCATGGAACAGGCGAGCTCTGTCCGAGCAACCGGTTCAGTGCTTCATTGATAGATACTGATTGGATTGACTGCCGCAAGACCTTGCGACCAGGCTGGCGAATCTCATTGCAGCGGCAAACCGAGCGAGATTCAATCCTGCCACCTCAGAGGTATACTACAAAAATACATTTCTTCAAGGAAAGTTTCAATTCAGCCGGAATATGAGG
>Ga0207048_10321_pt1 | contig 14325 bp, 8 predicted proteins | sample Alteio_BWMinCont_65_FD_153301 | JGI IMG/M metagenome (GOLD analysis project Ga0207048, IMG submission 153301) | Enriched cells from forest soil in Barre Woods Harvard Forest LTER site, Petersham, Massachusetts, United States -... | ecosystem: Environmental > Terrestrial > Soil > Temperate forest >...
CGGCGTAGGTGAGCGTGCCGCTACTTGTGTCGGCTGCTGCAATTTGCAAGGAAACCGTGTCGCCGACGGTGTTCGCCTGGGGACCGGGGTCGGCAATCGAAAGCGCGCCGTTGACGTCCCACTCAAAGCTCGTGCTGCTGTAGTACGTGCCGTCGCTGACGAGAATGGTGGGGTTGAACACGCCGATGGCGGAATCGCCGATAGCGACCGTGCCGGTGATCGCGCCCGTGCTGGGGTTAACCGACACGCCGGGCGGCAAGCCCTGGACGCTGTACACCAGCGTGCCGCTGTTGCTGTCCGTGGCGCTCAGCGCCAGCGATACCGTGTCGCCGTCGTTGTTGGTCTGCGTGGCGGGGACGGTGATCGTAATCGGGCTGTTGACGTTCCAGTTGAACGTCTGGGTAGCGCTGTAGGTGCCGTCCTCGGCCACGACGGTGACGCTGTACGGCCCGTTGGCGGCACCGCCCTTCGCCACGGTGCCGGTGATCGCGCCGGTGCTGGCGTTGATCTTGAGGCCGGGCGGCAAGCCGAGCGCGGCATAGGAAAGCGTGCTGCCGCTAATCGAATCGGTAGCGCTCAGGGACAGGGAAACCGTGTCACCTTCGTTGTTGGTCTGATCGAGGGGCGCGGTGATCGTAATCGGGCTGTTGATGCTAAAGGTGAAGGTCTGCGTCGCGGAATAGGTGCCGTCGTTGGCCACCAACGAGACGGTGTACGGGCCGTTGGCGAAGTCGCCGATGGCCATAGTGCCGCTGATCGCGCCGGTGCTCGTGTTGATGGCCAGGCCGGCGGGCAGGCCGAACGCGACATAGCGCAAGGTGCCGCTGCCGGAATCGCTGGCCGTAAGGCTCAGGGAGACGCTACCGCCTTCGGTGCTGGTCTGGTCGCCGGGGTTGGTCAGCGTCACGGTGCCGGCGGCGTTGACCACCCAGCTGAACGATTGGCTCGCGCTGTTACTCGCCGAGTCGGTCGCCGTGAAGGAGACGGAGTACGGGCTGCCGGAGTGCGCGGTGCTACTTATGGTTCCGAAGATCATGCCGGTGGTCGGGTTGTACGACAGGCCGGCGGGCAGGCCGGTCACGACGTAGCGCAGCATGTTGCCCGGCGTATCCGTGGCGGTGACGGACAAGGCGACCATATCCCCAGCGGCGTTGGTCTGCGTGCCGGGGTTGGTGACGATGACCGTGCCGGCTGGGTTGACGATCCAGGTAAAGGAGTCCAGGGCGGTGTGCGTGCCGTCGCTGACCGTGATGGTCGCGGTGTACGGCGAGCCGGCGGCGGCGCCGCTGCCGATCGTGCCGGTGATCAGCCCCGTGCTGGAACTGATCGACAAGCCGCTGGGCAGGCCGGACGCAGAAAAGCTCAGGGTGCCGGTGCTGCTGTCGGTCGCCCCGATGGCGACGGAAACGGTGTCGCCAGCCGTGTTGGTTTGGCTGCCCGAGTCGGTGATGACGATGGGACTGCCGGCCGTCCAGTTGAAGCTGACGCTGTTGGTGTAGGTGCCGTCGGTCACGGTGACGGTCGGCTGCCACGACCCGCCGTCGCTCATCGTGCCGGAAATCAGGCCGCTACTGCTGCTGATCGACAGACCGTTGGGCAGGCCGGTGGCTGAAAACGTGAAGGAGGAGCTGTGGGAGTCGGTGGCCACGATTTGCAGCGACACCGAATCACCGGCGTTGTTGGTCTGGTCCGCGGGTGTGGTGATGCTTACCGGGCTGTTGACGTTCCAATTGAACGTAACCGTACTGCTGTAGGTGCCGTCGCCCGCGCCGACCGTGACGCTGTAGGGACCGTTGACCGCGGCACCCGCGGTGATGGTGCCGCTGATCGCGCCTGTCGTGGCGCTGATGACCAGACCCGGCGGCAGGCCCAGCGCGGCGTAGCGCAACGTGCCGCTGCTGGAATCGCTGGCGCCAATGGACAGCGACACCGTGTCGCCCTCGCTGTTCGTCTGGTCGACTGGCAGGACGATGGACACCGGGCTGTTGACGTTCCAGTTGAACGTCTGGCTACTGCTATAGGTGCCGTCCTCGGCGACGACCGTGACGCTGTACGGCCCGTTGCCGGCGGCCCCGACGGCCACCGTGCCGCTGATTGCGCCGGTGCTCGCGTTGATCTTGAGTCCCGGCGGCAAACCCGTGGCGGAATAGGCGAGCGTGCTGCCGCTGATCGAGTCCGTCGCGCTGAGCGACAGCGACGCGCTACTGCCTTCGGCAGTCGTCTGGTCGGCGGGCGCCGTCAACGTGATGGGGCTGTTGACGGTCCAGGTGAAGGTCTGGTCGGCGGCGTATGCGCCGGACGCGGCCTGGACCGTGACGCTGTACGGCCCGGCAACCGCGGCGCCGACGGCGACCGTGCCGCTGATCGCGCCGGTGCCGGAGTTGATCGTCAGGCCTGCCGGCAGGCCCAGCGCCGAATAGGTCAGGCTGCCGCCGGAGTAGCTGGCGGTGAGCGACAGCGACGCGCTATTGCCTTCCGTAGTCGTCTGGTTGGCCGGCGCCGTCAGGCTGATCGGGCTGCTGATATTCCAGGTGAAGTTCTGGCTGTCGGTGCTAGTCCCGTCGGTGGCCGTGACGGTCGCCAGGTACGGCCCGAACAGGGAGTCGCCCGCGGCTACCGTGCCGGTGATGACGCCGGTCGTCGGGTTGATTGCCAGGCCCGCGGGCAATCCGGAGGCAGCGTAACGCAGCGTGCCGCTGCCGGAATAGCTCGCGCTGATCGCCAGCGACACCGTGTTGCCTTCCGTGTTGCTCTTGGTGCCGGGGTTGGTGACGACCACGGTGCCAGCCGGGGCGATGGTCCAGGTGAAGCGATCGACGGCCGTGTTGGTCCCGTCGCCGATGGTGATCGTCGTCGTGGAAACGCCGGCCGACGCCGTGATGGTGCCCGTGATCAGGCCGGTGCTGGAGCTGATAGACAGGCCGCTGGGCAGGCCGGACGCCGAGTAGGTCAGGGTGCCGGTCGCCGTGTCGGTGGCCGTGATCGGCACCGAAACCACGTCGCCCGTGTTGAACAGCTGGTTGCCGGAGTCCGTGATGGTGATGGGGCTGCTGACGGACCAGTTGAAGATGGTGCTGGCACTGCTCGTGCCGTTGCTCGCGGTCACGGTCGGCGCAAACGAGCCGCCGGCGGTAAGGGTGCCGGTGATCGCGCCGGTGCTGCTGTTGATCGACAGGCCGTTGGGCAGGCCGGTCGCGGAATAGCTGAGGGTGCCGCCGCCGGTGTTGCCCGCCTGGATCGCCAGCGAGACGGTATTGCCACTGCTATTGCTCTGGTCGGCCGGCGTCGTGATCGTGACCGCGCCGGTGACGTTCCAGGTGAAAGTGGTCTGCGCGCTATAGGTGCCGTCGGCGGCGAAGAAGGTGACAGTGTAGGGGCTGGCGGCCGCGTCTCCGATTGTGATGGTGCCGCTGATCAAGGCAGTGCCGGCGTTGATGCTCAGGCCGGCGGGCAAGCCGGTCGCGCCATAGGTGAGAGTGCCGGTGCTGGCGTCGAAGGCCGGGACCGCCAGCGAGACGGTGCTGCCCTCGACGTTGCTCTGGGCGGCCGGCGTCCTGATGGTGACGGGGTCGGTGACGTTCCATTGGAAGCTGCGACTGGCGCTGGACGTGCCGTCGCCGGCCTCGACGGTGACAGCGTAGGGACCGCCGGCCGACGCGCCGACGGCGATGGTGCCCGTGACGGCGCCGGTGCTGGTGTTGATGGACAAGCCCGGCGGCAGCCCGGCGGCGGTGTAAGCCAGGGTGCCGCTGCCCGAATCGTGGGCGCTGACCGGCAGCGATACGGTGCCGCCTTCGAGGGTGGTCTGGTCGGCGATGGCGGCCATCGTGACGGGGCCGTTGATGTTCCAGGCAAACGTCTGGCTGTTGCTGTAGGTGCCGTCGGCGGCGGTGGCGGTAACCGTGTACGGCCCGCTGGCGGCGGCGCCGGCCGCCACGGTGCCGGTGATGGCGCCCGTGCTCGTGTTGATTTTCAAACCGGTGGGCAGGCCGGTGGCCGCATAGGACAGCGTGCTGCCGCTAATCGAATCACTGGCACTCAGGGACAGTGACACCGCGTCGCCTTCGTTGTTGGTGTGCGTGCCGGGGTTGGTGAGCGACACCGGGCCGCTGACGTTCCAGGTGAAGGCGGCCTGGCCGCTGTAGGGGCCGTCGCTGGCGATGACGGTCGTGGTGTAGGGGCCGACCGCGGCGGCGCCGATGCCGACGGTGCCGCTGACGGCGCCGGACGTGGGGTTGATGTGCAGGCCGGCGGGCAAGCCGGACGCGGCGTAAATCAGTGTGCCGCCGCTGGCATCGGTGGCGCTGATCGACAGCGAGGCGGTGTTGCCCTCGGTGCTGCTCTGCGTGCCGGGGTTGGTGACGGAGATCGGCCCGAAGGTGTAAACGGTGGTGTTGGACGTGGCAGGCCCAGCGGGCGGGGCCATCGGCCCGGTCGTGGTGACGGCGGCGGACTCGGTGAGGATGCTGCCGTTGGAGGCGCCAGGGGGGACGGCCACGGTAACATGGAACGTGGCCGAGCCGCTAGCGGGCAGGGAACTGATGCTGAAGCTGGCACTGCCGCTGGTGTTCGAGGCGCTGAAGGTCGGGCCGGTGATCTGGCTGTCCGAGACGAAGGTGGTCGAGGACGGGAAGGTGGAGGTCAGGACAACGTTGTTGGCCGCAACGGTGTTGGAGTTGGAAACGCCGACGGTGTAAAGGATGGGCCCGCCGGGGACCGCAATTGTCGGGCCAGTGGACGACACTCCGAGGTTGATATAACCGCTGGGCACGGTGCGTTCTTCGAGCTGCTCCAGCCAGGGCCGGAGGCGCGCTTGCCGCCGCGCACGTGCGCCATCCAGGTCGTCCAGCCAGACGCGGCGTAACCAGCGGTGCAGGCGGGAGGTCAGGGAAGGGCGCGCATGGGGAGAACGGTGGTGCTGCATGGTCGCCTCCTGCCGCAGGCGACCGCCCTCCTGACGGGCGTGCATCACCGGTGGTTGGTCCACGGTTGGAAATGTGCCTAGCGACCACCGTAGACCTGTTGCGAGGCATAGTCAAGGAGAAACATGCCGATTTGTTTATGAAGCGTTCAGGAAGCGCGGCCGGTCACTTGCGCCGAATGGGCGCAAATCATTTCCAACCCGCACCCGCCGAGGGCGTGCGGCGGAGTGGCGGACATGGTGGCATCGGCAACGGACGGCAGCAATTGGGGGCCGTTCGGCGGTCATAGGAAGTCCGCCAATCACGTCGGCCGTTGGCGGACTGGCGGACATCCGCCAAGGCGATGCTTTTCTTTGGTCGCCAAGAGAACCACATGCAGTATGCATCGCCTTCCTTGAGAACGGAGATGTCGAAGCAAGTTCCGAGATTGCCGCCGAGTACCGGGTTATTCGGGGATTTCACCCATCCGGCGGCCGTCTCGGTGGATGGCTTGTCGTCTGCCCAACTGCGGCCATGGCACAGAGAAATGCCCCAAAAAGTGGCAGCAGTAACAACGTCTTGATTGTCTGTCTCCTTGAATCGTCCCTTTCCTTCCCTCGCACTGATTGTGGCTTTCGTCGGCACGATCCTTGCCATTCAATACTCGACAGATCACGTCCCACGGACCCTTACTCGTTCTGCTCGGCGAGGGTCAAGTCCGTTATTTAGTCGGTCGTCGGACGTTCCTGGTGGTTTGCCTTGCACTTCTCACCGATCATTTTCAGCACGTCGCCGTCGCTTGGGTAGCCGGTCGGCAGGAAGGCGCGTAACGGAATGGGGATTTCATCCATGCGGTAGGCGGTGCCGGGGCGGTGAACACCATAGACGGCGGTGGTGAAGCGAACCGTGGGCAGGATGGCCGACTCCATGGTGGGGTAGTCCAGTGCGATCGTGGGAATCCGCTGCAAATGGGCCACCGCCGCCGCGGAAAAACGAACCACGCCTTCACTGCCCACGAGCAGGCAGGCGTCGACCTCACCCCGCTCCAACATGTCCTGGGCGGAAAACTCGCCGGGATTGTAGCGGGGGTAGCCCCTCGCCAGGTTGACGCTGAACGGGTAGCCGGTCTGCCAGGCCAGCACGCTGTCCGCACCCGCCACGTCGCCCTGGACCCGCATCCGGCGGGCGTAGAACCGGGTGTAGTCGTTGAGGTCACGCACCAACAACAGAAGTGCCTCGACGCTCCGATGGCCTAGCCCCGTCATGCTCAGGCCCAAGCCGAAAAATGCGACGCCGCACCGGCACGCCTTCATGCGCCCGGCAAGGTCTTGAAGAAGGCCGATCGGCGCGCCGGTCGGGGCCATCGGCTCCGCCGGCAGTCCACGGACCAGACTGCGAAGCGTCCACAGCGCCTCGAAGTCCCGGCCCGCCTCGACCGGCAGGAAGAGGTCGGCCGCCTCGGTGCTGGCGGTCGGGCGCACGTCGGCAACGACGACGAAGCGGCCGGTCCGGCCGCCAGGGATGAACTGGCCTTGTGGCAAGACGGAGTAGCGCTCGAAGTGCCGGGGATGGCTCTCGACCGGGTTGGACCCCCAAAAGATCACGAGGTCGGCCCGGTTCTTGACCTCGCCCAGTGAGCAGGTGGACTCACCCGCCTGCTGGAGCGCCAGCACGGACGGCGCATGACAGAGCGAGGCGGTCGTGTCGATGGTGGCCCCGATCCGGTCGGCCAGGGCGACCGCCGCCTGCTGCCCCTCGGTGCTGCTGCGCGAGAGGCCGTAGATGAGGGGCGAGCGCGACGCCCGCAGAATCTCGGCGGTTCGGGCGACGGCGACTTCCAGGGACGCAGGTTGGCCGTCGATTTGGGCGACCGGAGGTTGCCGGCTATCCTGGCCGAGAAACCAGGGTTCGGCCAACCGACAAGCGCCATCGGCCTGGATGACCCGCCCCTGGTCCAGCGTGATCCGCAGGTCGTCACAGACGCAGCCACAGACCGTGCAGGCGACATTCTCGATCAGTTCCACGGCAGTCCCCGAAGCCAGGCGGCAGGCCCATTGTCTCCCATGGGTTATCCTACGGGTCCGGTGGCGACGCATGCCGACTCTGTTGCCGCTCCCTGGCAGCGAAAAACAACCGAGGCCGCAAGGCCATCTACTCAAAACAGCACGCCCAGGCTTACGGCAGCGGCATCCTGATCGTGTGGTGACGATCGGTAGTGTCTCAGTTTGGCGAGCCGGGAGCGTGAGCGACCGGAGAACTCCGGTCGCTCACGCTCCCGGCTCGCCAAACTGAGACACTACCTGACGATCATCTGGTTGGTGCTTGCGGTCTGGGCGTACTATAAAGGGGTAGCCGTGGCCCAGGTGGGCTTGCGTGCCTATCGTCATTCAACGAATGCCATTCAATCGAGGGGAGGATCTGCCATGCACGGGAACAAAGTCGCCCTGGTGACGGGTGCGAACAAGGGGATCGGGTTCGAGATCAGCCGTCAACTCGGCAAGCACCGGTTCAAAGTCGTCCTCGCCGCCCGTGACGAACAAAAGGCAGCAGCAGCCGCAAAACTCCTCAAGGCCGAGGGGTTGGACGCCTACGGCGTCCTGCTGGATGTCACGAAACCGACCACCGCCGAAGCCGCGGCCCGGTGGCTTGACGAGCGGTTCGGGCGGCTCGACGTGCTGGTGAACAACGCAGGCGTGGGGTACGAGTTTGCCACGGGCACCAAACCGTCGCAACTGACGGTGGAGACGCTGCGGGCGACGTACGAAACCAATTTTTTCGGCGTGTTCACCGTCACCCAGCACCTGCTGCCTCTCTTGCGGAAGTCGGCACCGGCCCGCATCATCAACCAGTCCTCGACGCTGGGATCGCTCGGCCTGTTGAGCGACCCGAAATTGCCCTACTACGGCAACAATTTCCTCGCCTACAACTCGTCCAAAACTGCACTCAATGGCCTGACGCTGGCGTTCGCCAAGGAACTCGCCGGGGAGGGGGTGGTCGTCAACTCGGTCTGCCCCGGATGGGTAAAGACCGACATGGGGACGGAGGCCGCCCCACGCACGGTCGAGCAGGGGGCGGCCATTGCTGTGAAGCTGGCGACAATGGACAACCCGCCGACGGGCAAATTCCTGGATGACAGCGGCGAGATTCGCTGGTAACGACGAGCCCCAGTTCGGCGTCGTCCCCCAAGTTGACTGCCCTCAAGACGGCTTCCCCGAACGTGTCGGCATCGTGGAAGGTCCACAACGACACCTCCAGGTGCTACCTCATTCTTTCCGAACGCTCAAAAGATCGGTTCCGGATAGAATGGTGGGGTCTCTCCTGCCGCTGAGCAGGGTGGACAAGCGCGGCAACGACGAAGGAGTGATGCAAACATGCTTCGAAACAAGATCAGTCTCGCGGCAACCATTCTGGTAGCGCTGGGTGTTCTCCCGATACTGGCCGGCGTGCCCCTGCCTCAGTTATTGGAGGCCGACGCGGCCGCACGGACCGACCCGAAAGGGCCACCGGCGAAGCTGACGCCGGTCATGGTGCAGGATTTTGAAAAGGTTTCTGCGCCACCCAAGGTGTGGGTGGTCAATATCCCGGACCAGAATGCCTCGGTCCAGTTATCGACCGAGCACCCGCACGAGGGCAAGCAATGCCTGAAGTTGCATTACCACTTCGTCGGCCAAGGGGAATTCCAATACCTCGGCATCCCCAACAAGACCAAGATCCAGGCGCCGATCCATAAGCTCCGCTTCATGCTCCACGGCGACGACTCGAAGTGTTCGTACGGCGTCCAGGTGACGGACGCCGGCGGCGAGACGCACCAGTACGGCAGGAACACGGGCCAGGGCGGGATCATCGACTTCAAGGGCTGGAAAGAAGTCGTCATCGACCTGGACTCCCGCCATGAAACCTGGGGCGGAGATAAGAACGGCAAGATCGACTACCCGATCACCGCCATCACGTTCATCGTCGGCCAGCCCAAGGACGACGCCAAGTTGTTGGCGGCCGAGGGCGAGCTGTCCTTTGACGCCTTGAGCGTCGATTCGGAGAAAAGCGCCGACGAGACCCTGGGCTGTCAGATTGCCGTGACCGCACCCGATTATTGCTCCTCCGTGAAAGGGGATACCCGCGTAACCGTCACCGCGCCCGGGTTCAAGACCGTGACCGTGAAGTGCTGGAAGCAGGGCGACGGTTTCGGTTCGGATTCCACGGTTGCGGAAGTGACGCTTGACAAACAGGGCGGCGGCTCGTTCGTCTTCCCGGCGGACGATTATCCGCACGGCCCGATCATGGTGCGTCTCGGCGGTGACAACGGCTTTGCCAAAGATAACTGCTACCTCCAATTGTACAACAAGGGTGGCGTCTCCTGGAACGAAGGCATCCCAAAAGGCACGCCGCCGGCGGCCAAGGACATGAAGCTGGTGTTCGCCGACGACTTCAAGGGTCCGCTCTCCATTTCCAGTGCCGACCCGAAGGCGACTTACTACGACCACAAGCCGCCTTCCGGCACGCAGGACTTCAGCGCCCATACGTTCTCGGGCTTCGACTCCCCGAAGAACCCGTTTGCCCAGGTCGATTCCTACCTGCTGATCCGGGCCAGTGACAAGGCGCACAGCTCGGGCCTGATCTCCTCCCTGAAGAACGACGGCAGCGGTATCAAGGTTTCCGCGCCCTGCTACTTTGAATGCCGGTTCCTCGGCCCGAACGCCATCGGCACCTGGCCGGGATTCTGGCTCATGACGGATTACCTTACCGACTACGACAAACTCAAAGACAAGACGCCGTGCGACGAGTTGGACGTGATCGAGGCGTACGGCGGCGAAGGCCCCGGCGCGCCGAACGCGGGCGACACCTACATGATCACGCCCCACTGCTGGAACCAGGGCGACGCCGGCAAGGGCGTCGAGACCGAGGCGGTCAAGGCGATGCACAACCCGATCCGCATGAAGAAGGCCGGCATACCCTCGACCTGGTATGAGACGTTTCATACCTACGGTTGCAAGGTCACCGAGATCGACACGATCTATTACTGCGACAACATCGAGGTGGGCCGGCACGCCACGCCGCCGCTGTCGAAGAAACAGCCGCTCTTCTTCATGGTCAATCTGGCGACCGGCGGCGGTTGGCCCGTCGATTTGTCCCGCTACAACGGCGTCGCCGACATGTACGTCGATTACATCAGGGTCTATGGGGGCGGCCATTGACCCCGACGGGGAAGGCGAAGCACGGTTGCGGGTTGACCGCGCCCATGCTGCCGCCGCCGGCGTGATTGCCATGCGGTCGAGCGCAGGCCGGCACGTCGGCTGGGCGCGGTCGGGCGGCACTGATACACTATCCAAAAACCCAAAACCCGTGGGCCAAAACCGCCATGAAATCCTCCATCCTCGCTACGATCCTTCTTCCCGGCCTTTGCGGTTCAGTCGCTTTCGGCCAATGGCAAACACAGACCATTGATACCAAAGCCGACTTCCGCGGCCTTTGCGTTGTGAGTCCGAAGGTCATCTGGGTCAGCGGCACCAAGGGTACTTACGCCCGAACCACCGACGCCGGAAAGAATTGGTCCGTCGGAGCCGTGCCCGATGCGGAAAAGCTCGACTTCCGCGCTGTCAAGGCATTTGGAGAGGCAACCGCCTATTTGCTCAGCGCCGGCCCTGGCGACGCATCCCGTATTTACAAAACCGTCGACGGCGGCAAGTCGTGGTCGATGCAATTCCAAAGCGCCGACGCCGCGGCCTTTTTTGATGCCATCGCCTTCTGGGACGAGAAGAACGGCATTGTCCTCGGCGACCCTGTAAAAGGGCAATTTCAATTGCTTGTCACTGCCGATGGCGGGGCCAATTGGAAACCGCTGGCCGCCAAGAACCTCCCGCCGGCCTTGCCTGGTGAGGGGGCCTTCGCGGCCAGCGGCACTTGCCTCGTCATCCAGGGCGAAACGGACGTCTGGTTCGCAACGGGCGGGGCCAAAACGGCGCGAATCTTTCATTCCAAGGATCGAGGTCAAATCTGGGAGGTAAGCGACACGCCGGTGGTTGCGGGGGTCGAGTCTGCTGGTATTTTCTCGATTGCATTCCGCGATAAGCAACACGGCATGATCGTCGGTGGCAACTATCGCAAGCCCAGCGACAGTGGTGCAACCGCGGCGATCACCTCCGACGGCGGCCAAACGTGGACTCCCCTCGACAAGCGGCTTCCCTTTCGCTCGGCCGTGGCCTGGGGAAAAGATCGTTGGGTCGTGGTAGGCACGTCGGGCTCCCATGCTTCCCAGGACAACGGCGACACTTGGAAGCTGCTGGACCGGGAGGATTACAACAGCGTCGGCTTCATTTCAACCGGTGAAGGCTGGGCAGTTGGCCCCAAAGGACGAATCGCGACATTTGCGAAGTAAAAAAGGGGTTCGCGCTTCGATGTCAGCCGCTCGGATGTTCTCCTCCAAGCGATGCTGCTTCGTGGTGCCCGGGATCGGAACGATCCACGGCTTCTGGGCGAGCAGCCAGGCCAGTGCTATCGGCGGTGTCGAAGAACGTGACGCCGCGCTCGACGGCCGCCCGGATCAGGGAGATCGCCTCCTGCTTGTCCATGGGCGGGCCGTAGGAGAAGCTCATGCCCATGCAGCCGAGCCCGATGGCCGATACTTCCTTGTTGCTCTTTCCGAGTTTGCGCTTTTTCATTGTTTCTCCTTTCCTTCTCAGTCGTTTATCCGGCCTGGTTCTGTTCGTCGCTCACCTGTTCCATCCACTCGACCGCCTTGTCCCGCGAAGCAGATTGCCAGCCGCTGGATCACGGTCAAACGACTTTCCATCCCGTTCAGATTCATTGTGGTCATGACGAAAGCCCCTTTCGATTACCAGCGGCCGAAATGAGCGCCGCCATCGACGTATAGGATGTGTCCCGTGACCGTCGCGGCGTCGGTCAGGTACAGGACCGCGTCCGTGATATCCTTGACCGTCGAAGGCTTACCCATCGGCGACAAGTTCTCCATCACGTCCTTCGGAGTATCTCGGTGAAGAGGAGTGTAGACGGCGCCGGGCGCGACGGCGTTCACGCGGATGCCGTCTTTTGCGTACTCCATCGCCAGGTGCTGGGTGATCGTTTCCAGACCACCTTTGGTGATCATCGGCACCGCCGCCGTAACGCCCCGGATCGGGTTGCGCGCCAGGGCCGCCGTGATCGTGACGATGCTCCCACCGGTCCTCTGCGCCAACATTTGCTTGACGGTGAGCTGGGTGACGTACAGGAAGCCCTCGAGGTTCGTCGCGACGAGCGCCTTGAAGTCCTCGGCCGTGTAGTCCGTAAACGCCTTGGTGAAGAAGATGCCGGCGTTATTGACCAGCACGTCAATCGACTGGAAGCGAGACAGCGCCGTCTCGACGACCTTGGCGGCCGTTGCCGGCTCGCCGATGTGGCCGTCCACCAGGGCGACCTGGTTGGAAGCCGCGACCTCGGTGGATTGGGTTACCTTCCGGGAATTGGCAACGACATTGAAACCCCGTTCGACAAACCCTTTCACGACTCCCGCGCCGATCCCCTGGGAGGCTCCGGTCACGATGGCTGTCTTCCGTGGGCCGCTCATGGTTGTTTCCTTGTTGGCGCGAGCCTGTGCGGCCTCGGCCAGGTTGGCAAATGGCGCGCATGGTGTTGTTTACGATACTTGTGAGAAATCCGGACTAGTGCAGCGTCAGGCTTTGATTTTAGGGTAGAGCGACTTCAGCTTCGTTCGTGCGTCGTCGATGCGAAATTGCCAATCGACTCCACGTTGCTTCTCGTTGGTGTACTGGTGCCAGGCCGCCGTTTCCTTACGTAACTCGCCAATCATGGCGAAGCGACGACCGTGGACACACTGTCGCGTCAGCGCACTCAACTCGTTCTCCGCGATGTTGAGCCAACTGCCGTGCTTGGGCGTGTGGCGAATGTCCAGCCGACGGATCAGCGACCACGCCGTGGCCGGATCGAACGCCTCGTAGAACGCTCCGATCGTGTGCGTGTTCAGGTTGTCGCATACCAGGATTACCTTCTCGGCCGGCGCGTAGCGGCCGCGCAGGAGTTCGGCCATCTCCAACGCCCAGTCGATCTTCGTCCGCTGCTCGCGCACGCTGACTTGACGCCAGCCCGCCAGCGGCTCGCAGAACATAAAAATGCTCGCCGTGCCGGCCCGCTCGTACTCGTAATCGACACGCCGCGGCTGCGCCTTCGTTGCCGCCAGCGGCTCACGCGTTTCCTTGAGCAACTGCACCGGCTGCTCGTCCATGCACAACACCGGAAATTGCTCATCGTACGGCTGCGCGTAGGTGTCCAGGACCACTTCCATGTGGGCCACGAACTCGCCATCGGCTTTCGGCGGGATGACCCAGTAATCGATCTTACGGTTCGTCATCCCGTTTTTTTAAGCGTCTGACGGACCGTCTCATGACTGATCGAAGGCACGATTTCCAGCTCCACGACCTGGTCAGCCAACAGCCGCAGGCTCCAGTTGGCGAAGCCTTTCGGGGGCGGCCCCAGCCGCGTGGCAATGATCTTCGCTTCTTGCTCGCCATTGAGCAGTTTAGGCCGCGGCGGCTGCTCGCGGGCCTTGCCGTCGAGGGTGATTTCAAAACCCAACGTCACCAGTCGTTCGCGCAGATTCTCGACCGTCTTAGTGCGACAGCCAACGGCCTCGGCGATCTTGGCGTCAGTCCACGCCGGACCGTCCACATCCGCCTTCAACAGGATCTGCGCGCGGCGGACCTTCTGTGAGGAACCCTTGAGCTTCTTGACCACCTCCGTCAGCGTGGCCCGTTCCGCATCCGTGAGACGTACGATATACTTCTTCTGCATGGCCGAACCCTCCGTGGTTGCGGCCATCTTGCCAAAAAACCGAGATCAGCAACACCCTAATTCTTTAGCCTGACGCTGCACTAGGTCGTTTCGGGTAAAGGGGACGGGACCTGTGATTCTAGAGGACCCGTCCCCTTTACCCGAAACGACCTAGTAGGCTGTCAATTTGCGTATGAGGAGTAATTCGGCCCGAAAGCCTGCCAAAACGGCAGGTCGCGACTCCTCACAACTCGATTGACAGCCTACTAGCAACATCCCGGTTCGCCCGCATCCGCGGGGCGGCCTTTGCTCCTTTGAAGATAATCAGTCGCCCATCTCCTCCAGCTCTCGGACACCTGGGGAACCGCCAGTAACCGCTCGACCTCCTCGCGATCACGGGAGTAGATGCGGCACACATCCCGGATGGTGAGGTCATGACCGGGTCTCTCGACTACCCGGATCTCGTCTCCGGCGCCTACACTCCCCTCGACGACGAATCGCAGGTAAGCGCCTGGTCGCATTGCCTCGGCGAAGCGGCGCGGAAAGATCCGATCCTTCATGCGAACTCCAAGTCGCCAGCAAGGGATCCGCGGCTCGGAAAGCTCAAGGACTGTGGTCCCGACCTCCCAACGCTCTCCGACGAGCG
>Ga0207048_10301_pt1 | contig 14308 bp, 16 predicted proteins | sample Alteio_BWMinCont_65_FD_153301 | JGI IMG/M metagenome (GOLD analysis project Ga0207048, IMG submission 153301) | Enriched cells from forest soil in Barre Woods Harvard Forest LTER site, Petersham, Massachusetts, United States -... | ecosystem: Environmental > Terrestrial > Soil > Temperate forest >...
TTTGACGAGATTTGCGTCCAGCTTGTACTGGCGGATCAGAAGGCAGAGGCGGTCACGGAGGCGCGGCTGCCCGTTCTGGTGACCGTTATTTCCGTTCGTGGGAGCCTTTCGCTGATTGGGTGAGACAGCGTCGTTCGATCTGGGAGCCCAGCCCAATTCCTCGACCGAGGAGAGGCCGATACCGTAGGCCTTGCGGAGGGCGCGGTTAACGGCGCGAGTTTCGGCAACGCGCATCTCGGCGCCATGGACCAAGGATGAGACGTTGGTCGGGTCGGCGTCGCCGTAACCTACGAAGCCACGAGAGCGGGAGGATTTGTAGACGGTAGCTCGGAACACCCACCGGCAAGAGGCCGGATCTGATAGCTCCTTATCAACGACGGTTCTCATTCCACAGCAGTGACTGCGCTGGGCTATTCGGAGCAAGCCAGCGTGCGTTATGTACCACCGGCCGTCCAGAAGTTGGATGTCGCCCGCAGCTACAGAAACGGAGTACCTGACGGTCAGCGATTTGAGACCATGCAATGCGATCTTGGACGGTTTGCCCCAAAGAACTCGAGCTAATCTCGCATTCGCCCGAAACGACGACTCGATACTGCTGCTCATGCGGTTTTCCTCTTTCATCTCTTTCATTGCGTTTGGCCACCCGAGGATGTAAAAACTTTGATTGGCATTTGGTTGCAATTAAGCGAGCGCACCGCTCGAATCTGTATACACATATTTTATTTGTATACACATATTCATGTCAAGAGAAAAGTCGCGAGCACAAAGTGGTTCAATTGACTGGAAAGCTGTGGGGCGACGTATTCGGGAACTGCGTGGATTTGATATCACGCAAAGTGAATTCGCGCAGCGGATCGGTATCAGTCAGAGCTACCTTTCTACGGTTGAACGCGGGCATGTTGAAGCAGGGGCAGAGGTCTTGCTGGCAATCAGTAGAGAGTGTAGTAGGTCGCTCGAGTGGTTGCTTACGGGAGAAAATTAGGACCTTGCGACCGCTGCTTACCGGCCAAGTTGCTTCGAGGGTTTGTTCTGCGTTATCGCTAGAATCCTTCGTTTACCGATGACCTTGCTAGTCAGTAGCGGATGGTTCGAGCCCGACGTCGTGCCGGAAGCGCGCCCAGATGAAATCCTCGTGCTGACCCGACTCCTCCAAAATATCCGCAGTACCTCTGAACGTCGCTTCTCCCGCCCACTTGTGGACAAGAAATTGGGCTAAGATCTCGGTTCGCTCCTTAATCTCTTTGGTCTCAGTTCGCAGGGCGCTATCTCGTTCGAATGGAGCGGCGCCTGTCGCCTCGCCTTTCGGTAGCTTCTTACGAGCCTTTCGATTGGAAAGATCGGCTCGCAATTCACAATATTCGTTGAACAGTTCGATCGCATCCTGCACAGTCCGGATGACCGTGTCGGACGCCATTTCAATGTCATTGAATAAAATTGGCTGACTCTCAAAATATCTTTCCTGAATGATTCGCACTGCAGTGTTGTAAGCACTTGTTTCGATCCATAGCACGGCCAAACAATCGCCACAGTCTTTGAGTCCAGCGGAATGGCGCAGGCGCGCTGAACTCGCCGATACATGTTGAGTACCGGCGCTCCGCGACAAGACGTCCTGCAAGATCAAAGATTGCAGCTTGAACAGCCGCACCGCCGTTTTTTCTCGATTCGTTCGAGAGTTGGCCTTCGTTTGATCGTTTACACTGTTGATCAAGTGCTTCAGCGCGTGGAATTCCTTTCGGAGCTTGCAATTCAGTTTAAACTCTTCCGATACGCGTTCTTTTGGGTCTCGCTTCGACGAATGCTCACGAGCCTGTTCCTTTAGCGCGAAAAATGGGCGTGCGAACGGCGATTGGCGATAGCTACCTTTCGCTACGCCCCTCATGAAATCCTCTTGAGAAGGATATCGTCGCATTTCGTAGGCAAGCTTGAGGGCCCATTGCTTCGGGGTCAGCTCGAGCTCCAACTTATCCAGACGCTTATTGTTCATAGCTATCTCCCGTCAGGGTTAGGTCGGTCGCTGGTGTGCGCACTTTAATAGCTGCTTCAAGTTGTTCGATCCGAGTTTCCAGCTCAGATCGTTCTACGCTTTTGATTAGGATATTCGCTAGGTAGCCAATTGAATTAGCAACTCTCGGGTCGATTTCCCCTCTCCTCACTTGGTTGATGGTTTGCGAAATCAGAGCCGTTGCGTCCCGGCCGTCTCTGAGATTCACATCCGGTACCGAAGGGTCTAACGTTTTTATGCGGTTCTGACGCCCTCCTTGTGCTTGTGCTTCGCGGCGCCTATCGGCTTTCGATGGATCGTGGAAAAAACAAAACTGCGATCTAGGAATAGCGGCGGCCTGACACTTCGATCCGTCAGGTTTCGTGGCACTGCAAGTATTACTCATAGGCGTCTTCATTTTTCATTTCCCCTGAGACTACTTAAGTAGACGGGGTATCACCCACCCGAATCTCCAAGACCCACTCCGCCAACGTATCGGCGTCTTCCTCATTCACTCCAGCCTCGGTCAATCGATCGACGTACTCGCTAGCAGTCATCGCAAGGATAGCTTGCTGATTACATTCCCTAGCCATGGCGCGAACCTTCTCCCGCCAAACCGACATCAGGGCCAAGTCTTCTCCTTCCCAACCAAGCCCGAATTGGTCTGGATGGGCACCGTTCCACAGTTCTTCCCACATGAACATCGAGACTTGCCGCATCGCATGCTGAAGTAAGGCGTAGCCCATTGGCATTTCGTCGATCATCGGAAAACGAGCGTCTCCGCGTTTCGCATCATCGACGATCGCCGCTGAAAACGCGTCAACGTCGTGTGGATCGCGGGCCAGGCGTCCCGAGATGCGGTAGGTCTCCGGCTCCTGCGAAGCCTGGCGAGCAAGCCGTTCGACTCGAGCAGCGAGTTCGAGCAATTCTCTGACACCCGATGAGTTCGTCGCGATTGTTTTCATCATCTCCCCACCAAACGCACCCACATCTGCGCCCATAACCACCGTAGCACGACTTTTTTGTGAGCAAAAAAATGCTAAATCTGTTCGAAGTGCCCAGGTGGTTACACTCCGCCGACAAGTTGCAGGAGGTGATTTCGGATGCGGCAGCCGAAGCGAAACAGAAACCTGGGCCTCGGTAGAAGTAATGCTGAATCGAACGGAAGGCGGGCGTGTTCCTCGTTAAATCGAGCGTGTTTGACGCGAGTGCCGGGTGCAATGAAGAGTAGAAGTCCAGAATTACGAGCGCACAATTGAAACGCTCGAACGGTCGTGGTCAAACACGCCACGGCTCTCTGATGTCCGCCCGGACTTAAGTACAGTTGTGCGTACGGTTTTCAATCCTTTATTCTACCGATCTACCGACAGAACTGACTTCGTCCTGCGGCAGGCAACAAAGGTGTCGGCTCGTCGTGTTTGTTAACGCTCGCGGCCTTGATTGTGACAGCACGCATATGAAAAAGCACTGGCAGGAGCTTGGCAACTTTATTACTATCGGGCCACCCATGCGGTCGCCTCAAGAGACCTCAATATCCGGCTCTTGAGCGTCCAAGTCTCAAAGCTCGCTGTGGAGAATCACAATGACAAAGTTTGCTTTCACTGTTTTTCTCCTGCTCTCAGTTTCTATGACTGCCCCGCACATAGCCCGGGCGGAGGAGGATCGCGATCACCGGCCCGACCTTCTCGTCGATGACGACAAAGTCCAATGCCCCACCGCGGCGTTCACGTCCATTCAAGAAGCCATCAACGCCGCCAAACCGGGCAACCTGATCCGTGTGTGCCCCGGCACCTACAACGAGCAGCTCTCCATCGACAAATCGCTCCGCATCGAAGCCGACAACGGCGCGATTTTGTCTCCGAACAATATGACAGTGAACGCAACCGGCGCCTCCGGCGCTCCAATCGCTGCTGCGATCCTCGTCAAAGAAGCTGCGAATGTCGAAATCGAGGGCCTCATCGTCGACACGGCAAACAGTGGCATAACCGGGTGTTCTCCTGACCTCATCGGCATTCTGTACCAGAATTCTTCAGGCACTATCGAACACAACGCAGTGCGTAACACGAAACTGTCCGATTCGCTCAATGGCTGTCAGAGCGGCGATGCCATTGTTGTGCAGAGCCTCGGCGCGGAGACCTCAAGGGTCACCGTTAGAGACAACAGTGTCCATGACTATCAGAAGAACGGAATCACGGGGAATGAATCGGGCACGGAAGTCACCATCACCGGCAACGCCGTGACCGGCCTCGGCCCGACAACGGGTGCGGCGCAAAATGGCATTCAAATCGGCTTTGGAGCAACGGGTGCCGTGCTGCAGAATTCCGTCACGGATAACGTGTGGTCTCCCTGCGTTTCTCTTCAAAACTGTGCCTTTAACGCGACCGGGATATTGGTCTTTGAGTCTGACGGCGTTCGCGTTGAACACAACTCTGTCGCGACAAATCAGATCGCCATTTACGCAAACGGGAAAAACGCGGACATCGAGTCCAACAACATCTCGAATTCCCAGGTTCTGGTTGGGATTGACTTAGCCGGCGACGATGGTCTGGCTCGTCACAACGACGTTTCCAATAGCGGCCAGGCCGCTATCCTCGTCGAGGGAAACAACAACAAAGTGCAAGGCAACGACATCACTGAAGCAACCATCGGAATCCTAAAACTCTCCGGCACGGTCGGGAACGGTCAATCCGGGAACTCGTTCTTCGACACTTTGATTCCCGTGCAAGATCCAGAGCCCGCGCATACCGTCCACGTCGCACCTCAGCGCTGAAGCGGTGATCCCATCATGCGCCGGTGCCCGCCGGTGCTGTGCGCTCATCGCGAGCCGCCGCTTTGCCCAGCAGTCCGTTCTGGCGACGCGATTCAAATTGGGTGTATAAGGAGGGCACTGGAAGCTGCGAGCGGGCCTCATCCTGAGTGGAAAACGGAGGTACGTCGTGAACGGCAAACTCCGCAACATTTTTTACCTGGGGCTTTCTCTGGGGCTGGCCGTTTCGATCTTCTCCACTTCGCTCTTCGCGCACCATGGCGGAGCGGCATACGACACAGACAAAAAGATGACGGTTAAGGGGACGGTCACGGACTGGCTCTGGTCCAATCCCCATTGCATACTTCAGCTCGACGCCAATGACGACAGCGGCCAGGCCGTGCACTGGGTCGTGGAGACGGAAAATCCATCCAGCATGATTCGCAGTGGCTGGACCAAGGATTCCCTTAAGGTGGGAGACGAAATTAGCGTCACGCTGGTGCCGTCCAAGACCGGCGTGCACGTCGGACGCATCGTCGAGATTACGCTCGCTGATGGCCACAAACTGCAAGGCCGGGGATACTCGCCCGCTCCGCCCAAGCCCGACGAATCCCCCAAACCCTGAAGAGGCGCGCCCGATGCCGAAGATGCTGCGCACGCAGCGGAAGTGGACTGTATTTGTTTACGAGCTCCGAAGGGCGGCCCGGCGAAATCCGGTTGCCTCACTGGCTGTGCTGGCCGCTTTGATATTCTCGCCCGTCGTGATGTTCTCGCCCATGTTTTCGGTGTTGGCGCACCCTCAGGGACGGATGGCCGCGTCGCCTGCAGGTGGCGGACAGGGCGCGTCCGCGCAATCGGGAGCGGCGCAGGGTCAGGAGGACAGTACACAAGAGCTCGACGGTTGGGAGCGGCCGATCGCCGCACTCCCGAAGGATGGGAAACCGGTCCCGGCTCCCCGGCGTGACATTTCCGGAGTTTGGGATCCCGGATTGACGGGAATCGGGATGCTGGGCGCGAAGGCCATGCCGGATGACGGCAAGCCGGAACATCAACTGCCCTTCACTCCGCTGGGCCAGCAAATGCTGATGCGCACGAAGCCGGACTCTGGAACGAGGGCCGTGCTTCCCGGGGACACCAACGATCCCGTCTTCAAGTATGGCGATCCGCAAGGAATGCCGCGGGAAGATCTCTACGAGCTGAGAACGATTCAGATCTATCGGTCGCCGGAGAACATGGCGGTGCTGTACCAGTTCAACAAGGTTTGGCGAATTATCTGGACGGACGGCCGCAAGCTCCCCGACAATCCGGAGCAGCGCTGGTATGGCTATTCGGTGGGCAAATGGGCGGATGACTATACGTTTGTCGTCGAAACCATAGGGATGATTGACGGAACCTGGATCGATCGAATCGGTCGCCCGCACAGCGCCGATCTGCATGTTGAGGAGCGGTTCCACCGCCCGGATCGCGATCACCTGGAGCTGAGCGTCACGATTGACGATCCAAGAATGTACACGAAGCCCTGGGCCGCGCTCGACAAACTCGTTTTCCAGCGGCAGCCGAGCAGTTTCGACGTCCGGGAGATGATTTGGTCGCCCTCGCAGTATGAGAAATACAACAAGTTGATGGGCATCACTCCGAGCGAGAAAGAGGCCCACTAGCGCCGTTACTCGCGCCTGCCCGAAGCTGTTGTTTGGCGTAGGCGGTGATTGAATGAATTAAGACACGAGCGTTGCGATTCGCCAGGATCAGCTCTGGCAAGCGCAGCACGAAAGGCGAAATCTTATTTCTTGCTTTGATGCGTGGTCATCGCCGGCACCCAAGCGGGCGTTCCCTCTTCCCACTTATCGCTGGTGATCGGCCGCTGGTTCGAGCCGTCTGCATTCATCACAAAAAGCTCCGCATAGGGCTGCGGACTCCCGTCATAGAGAGGAGTTTCATCGCGAAAGCCCAGGCGCGCGCTGCTGAACACAATGTACTTGCCGTCGGGTGACCACGCACAGTGAGCATCGTTTCCGGGAGCGTGCGTCAATTGCTTGAGGTCGGTGCCATCCGGCCGGATGGTGAAGATATCGTAAGAGTTTGTGCCACCTGTTTCTCGTGTGAAACCGATGCGGTCACCCATTGGCGACCACACCGGGAAGTTATCGTTTCCAGACGTGAGCGTGGTGCTCTTGCCATCGTCCAGGTTCAGGATTTGAAGGCTCCGGTCTTCTTTTTTCCAGACGCGATACACGATGCGTTTCCCGTCTGGCGACCAGCTCGGGAAACCGCTATTGAGAGGTCCGCTTGTGAGTTCACGCTTTTCGGAGCCGTCCTCACGAACCATGATCAGCTGCGAGGGCTTGGTTTCGCGATCGTTGAAAATTGCTCCGTATCCAAAAACAACCCACTGCCCATCCGGAGACCACGTCGGTGAAAAGGCTCCTCCTCCGTCTTGCTGGAAGAGCTGCTTGCGATTCGTGCCGTCCAGAGCGCTCACGTAAACTGCAATCTTATCGAAGGGGGTGATTCTGAGTGCACCGACATCCCCGAAGGGACTGAGTGCCAACTTCCCGGTGCTCGAAATCGCCGGGAATTCACCTGAGAATCGGAGTTCGAACGTCTGATCCTTGGAATAGATCGGCTGGTTCTGCTTTGTGTCGTAGGCGAATTTTTCATAGACCAATTGTTTGCCGTCGGGTGACCACGCAGGATTGCGAATCACACCCGGAGCCGGCGCGTCGGCTCCATGCTCTCCCGTCGTAAAGGCCAATTCTCCCTTTTGTCCAGGCCCCTTAATGAGGTAGCCGATTCGATCAGCACTCAAGAACTGCGGCGATACTTTCAGGCCGGCACCGGAGGTGTGCTCTGACCGGCCACCGGTGGCCACGTCCACGGAAATGATCTGCGACGCGGCTGCCCCAAACAGGCGCGCTGCAGATGTATATTCGGCGTCCATGTCGTAAAAGACGATTTGCTTGCCGTCAGCCGACCATTTGGGCGAACCCGCCATTTCACCTTCCGGCGTCAGCTTTCGCAAACCCTCGCCATTCGATTGAATCACATAAATGCTTGCCGCTTGAATGTGTTCGAATCCAGGCGCAGGGAATCTGTGTCTTTTGAAGTCCGTTCCCCGGTCGGAGGAAAAAGCGATCCATTTGCTATCCGGCGACCAGGAGGGCCTGTAGAAACCATCCATTTTGCCCGCAGCCGCTTGCAGCGCCGGCACACCCGTAAGATTGCGCGCTTTTCGGCTTTTGATATCCAGGATCCAGATGTTGGTTGTTCCACTGACACGCGTAGAGACGAATGCCAGTTGATTGTCGTCGGGCGAAAGCGACGCCTGATCATCAAATCCATCATCGTCCGTCAGCCGCTCGAGTCCGGAACAGTCCGGGTGGATTCGGTAAATATTTGCAGAGCCGTTGCGTTCGGATGTAAATACGATCCATTTGCCATCGGCGGAAAATGTCGCATCGTAGTCCATGTTGCCACCGGAGTTGAGCTTGTGCTCCCCGCTTCCGTCCCCGTTGGCAAGGAACAATTCTCCGCCGGAAGGTCCAATACGGTTGGTCAAAATCGTGTTCTTAATGGATGCTGGCTGTGCCGAAGCGAGCGACAGCGCCACAAGCAGCAAAAAAAACGCGGTGACCGTTATTCCAAATTGTTTCATGGAGAGCCTTCCCTCTGTTTAGCGCATCGTACGCTTCTACTGCCCTCGACACAACAAATTGGCCACGAGAGCAGGCCCCGGTGGAGATCAGGACGTTCTGGCGGCCAAGTCCTGATAATCGGTGCCAGCTCAACCGGTCGATGCAACACCCCTCTAGTCTGTCGATCCGATAGCATTTTTCAAAAGGACCTGATCTCTTGCGCTGTACTGCGAAAATGGGACACGGATTGGCTCACACAAATCGGGGATTCTTTGGCCACATCTCAGGCTGGGAATCAGTGCTGCTCCGCTTGGCCGCGATTTCGAACGGGTTCGATCGAAAGAAAATGGTTCCGGCCCTATTCCGCTAAGGCGACTTCTCAGGCTTGACGACGGTTCGTTGCGTCGAGATCAGGAGAAGCGTACGATTCGCAAGACATGAATCCCAAATCATGCAGCACATGCACGTCGCCGTTCCAATCGAGGAAGCGCTTTCCATTGCGAAGCAAGTAGCCGAGAGGAGACGCCGATGACGGATATGGTTTCTCGAAGAGGTTTGCTGCAAGCCGCCACAGCGCTTGGCATTTCGACCGTGGCGGGCGGACTCGATCCGGCCGATGCTCCAGCGCAAGAAGCACATGGAGCCGGACCTGCCGAATACTACAACACACAAGGCCAGGTTGTTTCGATCGCTCCCGGACTCCAGTTGGGTTACAGGGACGACTGGCTTGGTGAGCCATGGGAAACGCCTGAAGTGATGCTTCTGATCCATGGCAACATAGAATCGGGAGTTGTTTGGTTCGGGTGGGTGCCGCGGCTTGGGCCGGAATACCGTCTACTGCGGCCAGACTTGCCAGGATTTGGGCATTCGACAATTCCCGCCAATTTCGAATGGAAACTGCCGCAAGTCGCAAGCGTGCTGGCTCAATTTCTCGACAAGATGGGCGTTGAATCGGCGCATATTATCGGCGCCAAGACGGGAGGCGCGATCGCGGTCCAGTTTGCCGCGAGTTATCCACAGCGGGCACGAACACTGGTTCTGGCCACCGCTCCCGTTTCGCCTGTTCCTATTCAGACGAATCGACCCGCTCCGGCCGACCCGCTCGATCAGTCGAACAGGCTTGGTTCCGCGGCATCGAAACAGGAGATCGACTTTTACAACAAGATGATGGCAGCGACGCGGCCGGAGCCATCGAACGGGCTGGGTAAAATGCTCGTCGACGCACGAAACAGCAAATATCTGGAGAGTTTATTGCCGCAAATTACCGCCCCTACATTGGTGATCACAAGTGACCGAAACGCAATGGTATCGGTGCCTGAAGCCTATGGTAACCAACAGAAGATTCCTAATTCGAGATTGCTTGTCATCACCAGCGATGCTTACCACATCATATTGGCGAACACCGCCGACGTTGTGACGAACGTCCGCGCTTTCATTAAGGGAGCGCATAAGAGTGCGTAGCAACGCCGCGTGCTAGCTCCACTACCTTATGAAGGGTTGCGGCCAAGTCTTGATAAACGCGATTCTCGGAATTTGGGCGTCAACTCTCGATGAACCACACCAATAGATTTTACTTTCCAACTCTGATTTCGGTTCCACGACGACTGTCCGGTCGGGCCGCGACGAACACGGCTGCACTTCTCATTCTAAAGAGCGCGTTTTGAGATTGAACCCCGAATAGGTCATGTAGGCACCAACAAGTAGCGCAAAGGCGGCAAATAGATTCGGATGCTGTTCGTAACCAAGTCCGGCGATGAAGACACGAGACTCGGTCTCCGGTGACAGCACCAACAAGAGCATCCCTTTGATCAGGCTTGCCCAACCGAAAAGCGTGACGATGATCGGCAGCGCACCGCCTGACCACACATTATGGGCGAGCACGATCGCCAGCCCAGCAGTCACTCCCATGAGACCGCACACTAATAGCAGCGGCCGGTCTTGAATGATTGCCTTCATGATCTCTACCGTTGCTTCGGCATGCGCGAACATGGTTACCGCGATGGCAATCAAGTAGAGGCCGAGCAGTTTGCCCAGGAATGCAGTACGTCGCTCCGTAATTTCCTCCGAGACGAACCAATTCACCAGACCTTTGATTTGAGACAAATTCGCGATTTGGATCTCTGACTCGTGGATCGTACGTCTCTCCTGCGCCGGACACAACGAATTTGCCAGCGGCGGCCAAGTCCTGAGACCCGGGACTTCTCGGGACATGGCCCAAGCTGTGATACAACTTTCCTTCGACTACTTTGACCGGAGTCTTCAGGTTCGATATGCGTCGATTAATTGTATTAGCGGTCTGCATTCTTGCCTTCACCAGTGGTGCCACCAGTCAGAAGTTCGGACCTACGGTTTAGAGATTCGCGGCGGTCCCTACCTTAGTACCCCAATACAGCGATTAGTGGATTGTGGGAGTCCTGTAAGTTCGTGTACAAAGTGAGGTAATTCCCTCACGGAATCCGACATAACCCCGATGGAGGTGCGCCACCATGCGCCGTGACTACGAGGTCTTCGAGAAGTTCTCCGATGGTTCGACTCTTTGGCGAGCCTGTGTAACCGGACGCTACGAAGCGCAACGAAAGATGCAGGAGCTACGAGAACATTCTGAAAATGATTTTGTCTTCCTCGACATTCGCGCGCAATGTTTTATCCCGACCAGGGTAACGACACGCACCCGGCTCGAAGCGAAGGGAACGGCGGGCGGATAGCGCGAGCTGACACGCGGCTCCGAGCGGTGTTCGCGAGCCGCTGTTGCCCTCCCAGGGCTCGGACACTGTGGAGGTAAAGGAAATGAAGATTAGGAGGTGAGCCTACATGGCACAACCCACAGTAGCTCCAATCACTTGCAAAGAATGCGACAGTTTCTACGCTTCGGAAAGTGAATTCCGGAAGCACATGCAAGAAGTGCATCGCAGGTCTGCTTCAGAACAAAGCACTCTCCGGCGTGGTGATATTTCAAAGGAAGAATGGGCCAATCTTTCTGTACATTTGAGGAATCACGTCCAAGTCCGCTTCAAGTCGGAAGAGCTAGATGCCATTGACCGATTTATACTGCTTGGCAGTCACGACTCGGTCTTCGACAAAGTGTTTCGATAGACGCGACTCACAACGTTTGTTGAAGGCTCTGATCGAGACGGCCCGAAGCAATGACGGTTATCCGCGTTCTTCAGCAGCCCCAGGGAGACTTCGCCCAACGGGTTAGCTTGCCCAATCCCATCCGTACAATCCTGGTTTCATCGTTTGCAGCCACCGAGTAGAGTTTGTCCACCAATAATCTGCACCTATTTGGTAACTGTTTTGCAGCACGTTTCCATGTACGTGGCTTCCACACCATATTATTGCCCGCCCTTGTCATCTTTTTGCCGACCCCCGTCGAGGATAAGGGAATATCTTCACATCTGGGTTGCAGGTTTTCGTTCGTACCAACGAAGCTCTGAGTTCGACATTGAGTCTTGAAAGATCGGGTGGCCATGAGCCTCTCCGACCATCTCCTATATTCGGAATCATTGAACCGATTAGTGGGGTGCCTTTCCTCTCTAGATCCGTTATGCCGTGCGTTTTGCATTTGTAAGTGGCCCTCGCAGACCAGTCTTAGATTGGTGAGTGTGCCAGGCAGAGATGACCCCGAATGTTCAATAAAGAACACAATGCGCGGATAGGGCCTGAGAAACGGGATTCTCGTCAACTGGGAACCAGGGTTTCTCACATGACGATAAGCGGACTTCACGGGAGTTGGAGACCACCATCTAATTCTTGTTGTCCCGGTCGAGCAATCGAAGGATCAGAGCGACTATGGGCAACAGGATGGCCCCCACTCTTCCCAAGGCAAACCAGGCCCCGATGAAGGCGGTGAAAGCGCCAAACGCGAAAGTCAAAATGTATGAGAAGCCCGAGTGAGGGTAGAAAAACCACGCGGGGAACCAAAGGCAAAACAAAACGAAATATGAGAAAAAGATGGCAACAAGCCACCTCCGGGGCCGAGACTTCTCCGGAATTCTTTGATAGGTCTTCCCTCCACTGAGAACGAGAATTGAAGCCACAGTAACGCAAACTGCCAGCGAACCCAGAAAAACAAGCACCCGCACGGTCGCTTTGAATTGGTCCATTTTTCCTGAATGCTACGACTGCAGTAGGTCCGATGTCTACGTCCTCAAGGATGAAATCTGTGTAGTTTCCAGTTTCCGGTAAGCCGTGTCGGCTCAACCGGTCGATGCAACACCACCTGGTATAAGTCTTTTCTCTAAAGGTGGTGTTTATGATCCCAAGGAAACGAACACCGCTTTCTGCGATGCAAAGAGTTGAGGTGTGGCGTCGTTGGAAGGCAGGAGAGTCGTTACATGCGATTGGCCGTGCTCTCAGCAAGGACCATGTGGTTGTTCACCTTCTGTTGAAGCGTCATGGTGGGATCGTGCCGCCGATCCGCCGCCGTTCACCGAGTTCACTCACGCTGGCAGAACGGGAAGATATTTCTCGCGGAATCGCTGGCGGTTGCTCGATGCGGGTCATCGCTCAAGGTCTGAATCGCGCTGGCTCCACAGTAAGTCGGGAGGTAGCCCGCCATGGCGGGCGCGCGCAGTATCGAGCCAATGAAGCCGATCAGCAGGCCTGGCAATCGGCCCTGCGGCCCAAGCCGTGCCTGCTGGCTATCCACAGCAAGCTGCAGTCCTTGGCAGCGCGGCTCGAACGAAAACACCAACGGGCTCTTGCGGCAATACCTGCCGAAGAAGGCGGATCTGTCCTGCTACGCGCAGTCGGACCTGGACCAGATCGCTCTGCGTCTGAATCAGCGGCCACGAAAAACGTTGGGATTTCAAACTCCCGCGGATAAACTGCAAGCCAGTGTTGCATCGACCCCTTGAGACCACCCGACTTATCGGGATTTGAGGATGATTGTTGCCTGGAGGCGGGGAACAATTCGATTTTCGGTGGTGTCCAACAAGCATGGGAATCGTCCGACGCGAATACATTCTCGGCGCACTACTTGTATGCGCTCCCGGCTGCAAGGGGACACACCCACGACCGGCGACCGTGCCTTCCACTGCCGTGTGGGTTGACCATACCTTTGTCGATTGTTCAGTTGACCGGCAATCAAAGGCGGATCGCTGCACTGTCTTCAAGGACGACTCCGGGGAAGTATTGGCAGAGGGCCTGTTTCTTCTCAACACGTCGCACGCTGCAGCTGACGAGTCTGAACTCCGATATGCCGCATTTGGACATGGAGTCATTTACCTCCAAGATGCTCGCCTCCTTGTGCCTTGGGTAGCGTCCGGGCGTGATCCGTCTCACCGGTTAATTGATGAGAGACTGAGAACCCTCGCGTCCAGCGGATCGAAACGAGCAATACGTTGTCAGACTGCAGAGACTTCGACCAGCGACGGGGCGGACTCGGAATGCGCCCTCAAAGCATTTGACTCTCATCAACCCTTTTATGTGTGTTTCTACCTGCAGGGTGTCGACTCTTTCGGTTATCGCTGCTTGGCTGGCGATGAGAACGGGAACGTCTACGAAGTGGACTATGACAGCGCGGGTTGGATGAATCAGCCACCAGCCAGGGGGCAATTGCTCGACAATAGCCATACGTTTGTAGTGCCGTGCCGCAAGCCAGTGTCTCTCGTCAAGTACAAAGACGGTACCTTGGGTTGTGCAGGTTCAACCGATTAGATGGGTCCTGAGAAACGGGATTCTCGGAAGGTGGCCCAAACGCGTCTGTCGCGGCCTTATAGGCGGATTCTGGCAAGATATTCTGCGTCAAGTGTCTAAAAACGCTCGGAAAGCCATTAAGAGAAACCATAGAATCACTGTGTAGTAGGCGGCGTCGGCTGTGAATGTCACCACCACAAATCTGCCAATGTTGGGAGGTTGGCCTCCAAATGCAGCTGGTAGCCTTGCAAGCAAGATTCCCGGAGAAAGGATATTTCGCAACACCGCCGGACATTGTGAGTTGTCTGAAAT
>Ga0207048_10309_pt1 | contig 14253 bp, 14 predicted proteins | sample Alteio_BWMinCont_65_FD_153301 | JGI IMG/M metagenome (GOLD analysis project Ga0207048, IMG submission 153301) | Enriched cells from forest soil in Barre Woods Harvard Forest LTER site, Petersham, Massachusetts, United States -... | ecosystem: Environmental > Terrestrial > Soil > Temperate forest >...
GTGCGGGTTGGCGGTTCCGAGAAAAATCTCATTTTGACCGCCTTCTATGCCGATTGTCGCCATGAAGTTCAGTCCATCAAGCAAGGATATCGTGTCGTTTTGACCTATAACTTGATCGTCGAGGGCAGCTCTACGGTGGCGGAGGCGCCAGCGGCGAACTTGGTCCACGCTATCCGCGAGTTCTTTACGCGTCCGCGTCCGGCGCGGTGGAGCGGCGATCGAAATGGCGAGCATCCGCCGGACCGGCTGGTGTATTTGCTCGACCATGAGTACACGCAGCAGGGGCTTCAGTGGAGCCGGCTCAAGAATGCGGACGGCCGGCGCGCGGCCGCGCTGCGAGCAGCGGCCACGGAACTCGATTGCGAGATCTTTCTCGCCCTCGCGGATATCCACGAGACCTGGTCGTGCGAGGACGAATATTCCAGCTACTCCGATTATGGCGACCGATTCTATGGAGATGATGCCGATGGCGATGAGCGCGACGAGGAGGGAACAGCGGGTGGGTCATCCGATCTGGCCCTGACCGAGCTTCTTGATAGTGACGTCGAACTGCGACACTGGGTCGATACCGGCGGACGGTCGGAGGGAGTCTCTGCGCGTGTCGACGCTACTGAGCTCTGCTTCACGAAGCCGTCCACGGACTTCGAGCCGTTCGAATCCGAGCACGAAGGCTACATGGGTAACTATGGGAACACCGTGGAGCACTGGTATCACCGTGCCGCCGTGGTCCTCTGGCCACGTGAGCGAACGTTCGTCATCCGTACGAAGGCGTCTCCGCGTTGGGGAATCGGCGAGATCGCCAAGGCCCTCAGAGCACGAAATCGCGCGGCGGCAATCTCCATGGCCCAGCGCCTGGTGCCGTTCTGGGCACATGCCGCAGCGCGGACCGAAATACCTGCATTGCTCGGTGCCACTGTCAAGGTCGCTGCAAAGCTGGGTGATCCGAACCTCGCCGCCACGTTGCTGCAGCCATTCGCGCTCACGGCACTGACGCCGAAGGCGGCTCCAGGACTCGCCGACCTCCTCGATTCCTACGGACTCGAATGGTGCCGCGCCCTGCTGCATGCTTGGGCCTCGGAAGAGAGTCACGAACCGACGCCAACACGACTCTCATGGATCGGCTCCACGCTCCCTGTGTTGTGCCGAACATTGTGTGACGGCGACCCGTCGGCTGGACGGGAACTAGCCATGTGGATCCTCACGGAACAGTGGGCATGGCTGCTCCTTCGATCGAGGCAGATCCAGCAGCACGTTTCCGGAAAGGACGTAACGCGAGAGTTGGTCAGCCTGTGTAATTCGATATTGGGTATCATCGAGAGCAGCCGGGCCACACAGCAGCCCGACCTGCAAGTTCGCGTCATCGAGTTCCTCACCTCCGACGATGCCAACCTTCCCGTACAGGTGCCGATCGGTGTCCTGCGAAGCGCCCGAGAGCACGACGCACCGAGTACGCTGAAAAATGGGGGCCTAAGTCGCGTTCATGCGCACTGCACCCAGGTCGTCACTGCACGCCTGAACAGGCCGGCGCGCGCCGGCAACGATTGGTCGATACAGGCGCGGGTTCGCTGCGCATGTCCCCTATGCGAAACGTTGACACAATATCTGCGTGCCCCGGACAAAGTGCGGTTCGAATGGCCGCTGGTCAAAGATCAGCGCTTGCACATTCACCGGGCCATCGACAGCTTCGATTTGCCGGTCACTCATGCGACCCGACGTAAAGGCCGTCCGTTTACGCTCGTCTTGGAAAAGACACCTGCGCTATTCGAGCGCGACTCGGCGGAGCGCTTGAGCTGGCAGCAAGAGTTGCAGTGGCTCACTAAGACGAATGCGGACTTCTGAGGGAGGAGGAATCTGATCAGAACGACCATGGAACGTGGTGGACGTCAGTGGACGCCAGGGAGGGAATTGAAGAATCGGTGAAAGGACTATGATTTACGGCATTCGGCGCGATGGCGAATAAGGTTACCCACGCTCTTTTCGCCCCAAATCGGCAACCAAACTCTGGACACTCAACCAAGTTCCACTTGCGTTTGGTGTCTTATTTCGCATCGTCGTTCGGGTCCTTCGCGACGACCTTACCATTTTCCCAAACGTAAATTGGGGTGCCGTACCTACGCGCGACTTCGCGAGCAGTCCGTGCCGCTCGTCGCATACCGCGACCGACACCGGCGGCAAAGCTCTCTTGCCGCTTTGGCGATTTACGACGAGCGGTCACGGGCGAAGCTCCGGCGTTCCGCCAGTTCCGCTTCTTGGCGGGATGCTCAGGCTCGACGTGGTCTTTACTAGTCTTTCTCACTAGAAAATGCTCCTTTACTAACGAAGGATCTTGGTAAAGAATGCCTTCCTAGAGGATCTCACATGCGGGCCACTGGCAGAACAATAAGGGGGACCGTTGCGGGCGAGGCCATCGCCACGTTTGTTCCCTACCCGCTTCCGCCTCGTGACCCGCCACTGAGCGTGGGCGGAGAACTTGCCGCGACGCTCGCCCGCGCGGAGCATGCGCTTGCGCGTCTCGAAGTAGCCGGCGAGATGGTGCCTTCGCTCGACTGGTTTATCTACGCCTTCGTGCGCAAAGAGGCCGTCATCTCCTCGCAGATTGAAGGTACACAGGCCACACTCATAGACCTTTTCGAGTACGAAGCGGAGGGAGCAACCAGAATTGCCGTCGGGGACGTACATGAGGTCTGCAACTACCTCGACGCGATTAAATATGCAAGAACGCAGATCAAGGGCTCTCGCGGGCTGCCGATCTCCATTCGTTTACTGAATGAGGCTCATCGTCGTCTGATGCGCGGAGCCCGCGGCACCAATAAGCAGCCAGGCGAGATTCGCCGCAGTCAGAACTGGATGGCGGGACACGCCCGGGCAACGCCGTATTCGTTCCCGCCCCATCCGAGGAGGTGCCGGCGCTCCTGGCGGACCTTGAGAAGTATCTTCATGCGGAGGGTGGGTTGCCGCCGCTCGTTCGCATCGGGTTGGCGCATGTTCAGTTTGAGACCATCCACCCTTACCTCGACGGCAATGGCCGTATCGGTCGGCTGCTCATTACGCTGCTGCTCGAGCATTGGAAGCTGCTCTCCGCGCCGCTTCTTTATCTAAGTCTCTTCTTTAAGCGTCACCGGGCTGAATACTACCGACTCCTGGGTGAAGTGCGTAGAACGGGCGACTGGGAAGCCTGGATGGGCTATTTCCTTGAAGGCGTGGAGACGACCGCGGACGAGGCCGTCATTGCTGCGCGGGAGGTATTCGCGCTCGTCACCGAGGATCGACAGCGCCTATTGGTCGCGCCGGGCGCCTCCGTCATGGCCGTACGACTAATGGACCAGTTGCCGACCCACCCTGTCGTCACCATTCCGACTGTCGTCAAATTACTCAAGACGACAAAGCCAACCGCCGGCAAGGCCGTTCACCTCCTGGAGAACTTGGGTGTGCTCACCGAAACGACCGGCAAGCAGCGCGACCGGACCTTCGCATACACGGGTTACCTCGAGAAGCTCCGCGTCGGAACCGAGGTCGACGTAGCATAGGCGACAATTGCCAGCCTGGTGGCCATCCTCGGTGTCGCGAGCCGTTGAGGCTCGGCTGTGACTGGCTCGCATGGCGGGAGAGCTCAATCTTGAAATCGCCACGGAACCCGCGGCCAGGGAGGGAATTGAACCCCCGACACGCGGATTTTCAGCCCGCTGCCGGGTATTTCAGGGGTTTATAAATCAATCACTTGCAAGCGCTTGCCAGCCCCTTCCCAGGCACACCAAGGCACAATCCTGGCACGCCCAATCTCAGTTGGTCACAAATACGGCACAGCACTTTCGAAGCCTTATCATGTGTAATGTCGCCGACGCCTTATCGAAATCAGTGGTCATAAATTTTATCGAGCGCAATCGACGGTGTTCGTTTGCCCGCGCTCGATGGATCGACTTAGATTGATCCGCCAGAACCCGGCAGGATTCGATGTCTTCGATGGGCTTGTTTGCACCCATTGGAGAGGTTGGCATGAAGTCGACGCCGGGACCTGTCAGGGCTTCACGAACCGATACGCGAAGCGATCAGTCTCGCCCTTGATTGTGGGATCGAACACTTTGAGCGAGTGCGGATCGGCCTTGTTCGCGAGCATGGTGCTTTCCGCGTCCAGTACGAAGCCGGCCGCCTCCACCTCCTCGCGAACGGATGCAGGCTCAATCCGATGCAGCGACTGGGCGTCGCTCGTGCCCGCCCCGACGGCGGCGGCGTGGTCGATGATGACGTAGGACCCACCGGGCTTTAGCTGCTCGTAGACAGCTCGATTGAAGTGGGCCGCCGTCGCGCCCTTCGCCTGCATCAACTCGGTGTGCAGATCGTGGTAGAACAGGTGCAGCCACAGGACATCCGCGGGTTGCGTGACCTCCGGCATCGCCACGAGGTCCGCAGAGACGGCTTCGACGTTCTCTCGGCCCGGCTCCTTCGCGAGCGCCCGCATGCGGCCGACCGGATCGTTCTTGAAGTGGGCGACTTCGGCCGGCACGAAGCTGTAGACCCGTCCTTTAAGTCCCACGATGTCGGATAAGAGACGGGTCCAGTCGCCGTCGCCTGGGTAGACGTCGATGACGGAGGAGCCCGCATCGACTCGTGCGAACCGGATTAACTCGGATAGCTTGGATTGGTCATACATCGCGATCTCCTTAAATGGTTGTGCATTCGATTAGCGTGCGGCGTGCGAGGGGGCGATCCACGGCTGATACACCGTCTGCCCCGACCCCCGATGGCCGCAGATCGCCAGCGCTACGTCAGCCCGGACGCGTCCCTCTGCGAGGCTCGCGCGAGGGCTTGCGTGTCAACGTACTCCCGGATCTTCGTCAGCTTGCCATCTCGAACGGTAATGTCGAAGACCCAATTGTCTTTGAACGGCTTATTCGTGGCTTTGATTTTCCCCGTAGCGACGCCGACGACCACAACCCGGTCTCCCTGCACTACGAATTCGGGGGGCGTTGGGTATCTCGTTTCTATCTCTTCGGACGCCTTCTGAAGCACAGCCGCCAATTCCGCGTGCCCGCGGTGCGTGCCGGCCAGCGGCCAGCCCTCACCTGGAATGATCCACTCAATATCTTCGGCAACCAACGCCAGCAGATCATGCTTGTTGTAGCCGCCGATTGCTGCAAAGAAATCCTTCACAACTTGAACATTCTCTTCGTTGCTCATCGAATCTCTCCGTTTTCTTTACTTTGGATTGTGTCCGATCTCATCGGACACGTTGTGGTCCACGGGGCAGGATCGCATCGAAATTTGCGATCACGATTCATCAGTCGAACTTGACCAGGTCCTTAAAGATCAGCCGGCCCCAGCTATTTCCGCGCGCCTGCACAAGCAGTCCACCTTCGGAAAGCCCGCCAAGTTTGATCGGCGCGAACCCGAGGTTTTCCGCAAGCGCGCCAATCTCCTCTGCGGCACCGTCATCGTCGCTCGCCAGGAACACGACTCTCTTGCCACCTTGTACGGCCGGATCTTGGTCAAGGACGGCAGCGACCAAATGGTTGAAGCCTTTGACCAGTCTTGCGCCAGTAAAGGCCTGTGCGACGACCTTGGAAGAAGGTTGTCCCCCCAGTTTCTCAGGGGGCACACCGTAGGCATTGGTCACATCGATGATGGTCTTTCCCTTCCAAGTGGGCAGCGCCTTCGCGACATCTGGGTGCGACTCGAAACGGACAGCCAAAAAAACGATGTCCGCCTCGACCGCTTCCGCGAGTTTTTTGGGAATGATCGTGGGTCCGATCGCGGCCGCAGCGGATGCAAAGCTTTGCGGGTCGCGAGTGGTTGCAACGGATACTTCAATGCCCTTTCGGGCAAACGCCTTAGCCAGAGCCTGGCCGATCTTGCCGAATCCTACGATTGCATAGCTCATAATGCTTCTCCGATCTGGTGCTAACGCTGGGGATCAGACTTGCGCCATGCCTCCATCGACGGCGAGATCCACGCCGGTGATGTAAGAACTTTCATCGGAGGCGAGGAACGTGACGGCAGCCGCGATTTCCTCTGGCTTGCCCCTGCGACCCATTGGGATCTGCGTGGTGAATTGTGCGACCGCTTGCTCGACTTGTTCAGCGGTAAGGCCCGCCGTCGTCGCCAAGGCCGGGGTATCGATTGCTCCGGGGCTCATACAATTCACGCGGATCTTGCGGTCTTTCAATTCCAGAGTCCAGCACCGCGCGAAGTTGCGCACAGCCGCCTTACTCGCGGCGTAGGCGGTAAAACCTGGGAGCCCGAGCACGTTCGAGACTGAAGAGGTCAGGATGATCGAGCCGCCATCTTTGAGGAGGGGAAGTGCCTTCTGCACCGTAAAGAACACTCCCTTTACGTTCACGTCGAAGGTCTGGTCAAAATGGGCCTCAGTAGCCGCTGCGAGCGGTGCGATTGTCCCCGCGCCCGCGTTCGCGAAGAGAATGTCGATGTGACCATGTTTCTCTTTCACGACGGCATAGAGCAGGTCCAGATCTTCCAAGCGCGACACGTCGCCCACGACCGTCGTAACGTTTCTCTTGATGGAGGCGGCGGCCTCCTTCAGCTCTTTCTCTCGTCGCCCTGTGATCACGACGTGGGCGCCTTCGTCCACGAAGCGCTTGGCTGTGGCCAAGCCAATTCCGCTGCTTCCGCCGGTGATGACTGCGACCTTACCTTCCAGTTTTTTCATGATCTTTTGTCCTTCGTTCTGTGTTGTCTTCGTTTTAAAGTTTGAGAAGCACGGGACCGTGCCGCGGTCAGAGTTGCGCGAGGCCGCCGTCAACGGCGACCTCGCTGGCGGTCATGAAGCTGCTGTCCGACGACGCGAGAAAGGCAGCAGCAGCCGCGACCTCCACCGGATCGCCCATGCGCTGGAGCGCAGTCATCGAGCCGTAGGCCTTCACGCCTTCCTCGCCTAGCGCTGCCTTCGCAAGTTCGGTCGCAGTCGGCCCGGGCGACAGCACGTTGACCCTGATGCCGGTGCCCTTCAGGTCCTCCGCCCAGGTTCGCGCGAGGTTGCGCACTGCCGCCTTGCTGGCGCTGTAGGCACTGAACGCCGGGGCGCCCGTCGTGCCGGCGCTCGACCCGGTCAAAATGATCGAACCGCCCTTGCCCATCAGTGGCAGCGCCTTCTGGACCGTGAAGATCGTACCCTTCACATTGACATCGAAGGTTTCGTCAATGTGCTTGGCGGTGATCTTGCCGAGCGCAAGCTGGCTTCCCACTCCGGCATTGGCGAAGACGATGTCGAGGGTTCCGCGCTCCTTCTTCACCGCAGCGTAGAGTCGGTCGAGGTCGCCCTCATCCGAGACCGAGCCCTTCACCGCGCGGGCATTGGGCCCGAGTTCAGCAACAGCGGCGTCGAGTTCCTTCTGCCGGCGGCCAAAGATGAAGACGAAGGCGCCCTCCTCGATGAAGCGCTTTGCTGCGGCGCGGCCAATACCGGTAGCGCCGCCGGTGATTACGGCGGTCTTTCCATTCAGTCTGTTCATGTCATGCATCCTTCGTTGGAGTGTTCAATAGCACCTGATCTGGGGCCTTGACTCATGAAGACAATTGACGATAAATTTATAAGTAACATCTACTCTTTAGATGGCCATGCTCGATAACGTCACCATCAATCAACTGCGGGCCTTCGTTGCCGTGTGTGACCAAGGAAGCTTTTCCGGGGCTGCACGGGAGTTGAACCGCGCACAGTCGGCGATCAGTCACGCGATCAAGGCACTCGAGAGTGCCTTTGATGTGCAGCTGTTCGAGCGCAACACGCGCAAAGCGACACTGACGGCCGCGGGCCGTAGCCTCCTACCCGATGCTCGCGCGGTAATCTCACGCACCGAGGAAATGAAGACGCGCGCGGTTTCCATTGCTGAAGCAGGGGTACCCCAAGTCTCGATTGCCGTGGATACCTATTTTCCGCGCGCGCACCTGATTGAATGCCTGCGCAGCCTTCAGGCGGACTTCCCAACGATTGAAATCAATCTGCGCATAACGACCATGCAGGGCGGCGAGCGTTTGGTTCTCGAAGGCACCTGCGCATTGGCGGTGACGATCACGGACGTGCCGGAGCTGAGCCCGGGTACCATAGAGAGGCAGCATTTATATGACGAGCAAATGGTCACCGTCTGTGCGCCAGCGCACCCGCTGGCCGCAATCGCGGGGCCAATCCCGCGGGAGGAATTGGGCCGGCACATCCAGCTCGTTGTAACCGACAATCAGCCCGATGCGGAAAAGACACAACAGGGGGTCGCCGGCGAACGCCAGTGGCGGGTGAATGACCTCGGCGCGAAGCACGATCTGCTCAGGGGAGGCTTGTGCTGGGGGCACATGCCGCGTCATATGGTTGCGGAAGACCTCGCGAATCGAAAACTCGTCGAACTCCGACGGCGCGCATGGCACATGCGCCCCCTCACCTTCATGATCTCGCAGCGGCGCGGGCACTCGTTTTCCGAATGCGAGACACGGCTGGTCGAGCTCGTTGGCAATCCTCAGCGCTTCCCAAAGGCTGCAGCGCGTCGTAAGAAGACAAAGGTAGTTGCGCCAATAAAGACCTTACGCTCTACCAATGCTCGATAATCAATACCTATTTGCGTCGGTACTTCTGGTGGCAGCTGGCAGTCGATCCTCACTGCCACCAGCCGAACCGCCCGCAGATACTGTTGCGGATATGAAAGGAGCTGTTGATATCGCGAAGCCTTATCGTGGGCAACGTCGCCGTGACCATCTCTACATACCTCTGCCGACGTAGCGGCCAGGTTGCAACAGCAATCCGTGGCCACATCCGCGATCGTCTTGTAGAGGAACTGTTGCATTAAGGGCTCTCGAAATTGGTGTCCCGGAACGACTCAGTGTCAAATTGCGCGATTGAGATTGCTGCCGGCGACGTATCAGGCGAGCGCCCGTTCCCAGAGCTGCTTTAGCGATCCGAAGTTCCGATATCGACCCCGCCACAACGCGAATTGCCTCTTGCGAATCCGATGGGCAAGCTCGATACCGGCCAATGTGATGGCCGCACTCGAAAACGATTTGAAGCCTCCCATCGAGGCGCACCGGCGTTTGATCGCTCGGTGATCCTGCTCAATGAGATTGTTGAGGTACTGGCTACACCGCACCTGAACGTACTTCCACTTCGGATCCTCCCGCCGCAGGTACCGAAGGGCCAGATGACTCTGCCTGAGACCATCGAGCGCGATCTTGCGCGGCCACCGCGGCAAACACCTCGACAGCGCCTTGCGGAAGAATGCTTGTGCAGCGGCGACACTGCGATCCGGGCGAAGCAGAAAATCCACCGTCTTGCCGTGCTTGTCGACAGCCCGATAGAGATAGTTCCACTTGCCCCGGATCTTTATGTAAGTCTCATCCACCCGCCAGGACGAATTCACGGGTCGTGCGAATCGGTTCCATCGCTTCTCGAACTCCGGCACATAGCGAATTACCCAACGATGAATCGTGGTGTGAGATACGGCGATTCCACGCTCAGCCATCATCGCGACCAGATCTCGATAGCTCAGCCGGTAGATGATGTACCAGCGGACGCACAGCTCGATGATCTCGGCATCGAAGCGGCGGCGGCGGTACATGGAGCCTCGGACAATTGGCCTGGTCATTTAGGCATCCCGTAAACGCCTCAATTGTACAATGATGCCCTTTAATGCAACGGAACCCGCCAAAACAGCTCGGATCGTAAGTACTTGGAATATAAGTAATTTTTTGGTGGCCAGGGAGGGAATTGAACCCCCGACACGCGGATTTTCAGCCCGGGGCCCAAATCGAGGTAAGTGATTGACAATATAGGAGTGTCGTCGCGACGAACGTGGAATATTTCGCGGAGTTACGCAAAGATAAGTAGCTGTTCTGATCGCATAGCGCTCAGGGATATTCCACACATAACTAGCCCGTTCCCTTTCTCGTATCGTTCAGCCTCAAGTCAAGCGCACGTGGAGAATTCAGATGCCGATATAACTCGTCTCGACGTTGTGGCGTATTGTGCCGCTAAACTTTTCTGATTCGCCAGTAGTCGGGGATGCCCGTCGTCGGCACCTGTTCTAGATTGCGCCCGCTTGGCGGCTCGTTTTTCCACAAGAGCAGCTTCATGTCCTCGAGAACGGGTTTTGCGGCGGCGATATAGCCGTGCCCCAAGATGCCCAAACGCAGCTGAGAGACGGACACGGTGTCCAATGCCGCGTGGCAAAACACAGGCGGTTCGAATCCGACTCGCGTGTAACCATTGACCTTGTTCGAACCCCAGAGAGCCTTGTCATGCTTGGACGTGTAGAGAGTGACTCGATTGCCTGCGGTCTGCCCGTAAATAGGTGCGATATCTTTAAATTCAACTCTCGATATGTCCGGCGCAGCGAGCACCAGGTGGCCGATCGCAACTTGGCGGCTCGCTCCGAGCTGGCGTATTTCATCGATGGCTCCAGCAACCACCCTATTCCCCATACTGTGGGCAACGATATCCAGCCGATCGAGATTGGAGATCGAGAGAATGGTGTCTATGAACTCTACAAACTTCGCGCTGACGCCCGGTAGCTGTATGGTCTCGCGATCCCTGGCATAGCTTAGAACGCCTCCGGCGGCCGGCCAGCTGTAGAAACCAATGATTCCGTTGACCTCCAAATCGCAGCCAATCTGCGCAGCGAGCACCGCGGCCTCGTCGAACTTTACGTTAAAGCCGTGCAAATACACCAGCCCCGTGCGCTTGTGGCTCCACTGCGCAAGATCCTCATCCATCTTCTTTTGAAACTGTTCACGCTCCAGAGGAAATCTTTCCCGAAGCTCCAAGCTGTCGCTGTTCGACAGAGTCCAAATGCGCCTGCCCCAAGACGTATTGACGCTGCCGATTTGATGAGTCCGCGGAACGAATACGTGGCAGTATCCGAAGTGCAGATCTAAGTCTACTTCACTGCCATACCCAAACGCTTCGTCTGTCGGCTTGATTGGTGCGCGGTTGGTCCCGTACCAGATCCTGTGGGTTCTATCACCCACTCCAGTCAATTCGACCGGCGGTACCGATGCGCCTGCCGATCTACTAGAGATCCCATCCTCCTCGTCATCGGCGCCCAGATCCATACTGGCTTCGAGCCCAATCCAGTCCGCGCGCGGCGACATACGCACATTAGACCGAGATTGGTCAGGAGCGATCGTCGAAAGCTGCCCCTCAGCCCCCGACAGCTTTTGTATTGCAACGCTAAGTCGCTTTTGCAAGCGTATTGATACAGCGGACAACGGTACCGTGCGCCCTCTTCTCCTTTGCGCTCCAACCGGTTGGAAAACCGCTGTCGAAAAAAGCGGAGCGACAGCGCTGCGAACACGTCTCCTCTCCGGTGCGGGAATATCGGCCTCGAATATCGCCGGATCGTCCAGCACCAATCGTAAGGCCGCAAATAGATCAATGAATAGCGAGCGAACGGCGTCTTCCGTGGGTTCCGATGTCTTCAAGGACGGTCGATCGAAAGTGTCCGCGATAAGGGGTCCGACTAGCTGTCCGAAATGCTCTTCGTGCATTCTACCCGCCGAAGAGTAATCGACTGTACTCAGTAGTTCGCCGCGCGCACGCTCGAGTGTCCTCGAGTATGCACGCCCGGGCGTTTCCGCAAATAAGGAGACGATTTTGAACAGCACTTGCGCGAAGCGAATGAATCTTTCGGCGGAGGCGATATCAACAGCTACAGACGAGCCTTGTCTCTCCATTTTCACTCCCTGAAAATCGACCCACTACTCAACGATCCAGACATTGGCATTTCGTCGGCGCTCAACACCCAAACGCCTTACGCGACCGGGCATCGCAGAATAAACCGAAAGACGAAAATTCGCACCCGGCCCAGAAAGCGATCGGACAGAGCCCCCGTTCACGCCGGCGCACCGATTACGCCCAGGCCTCAAGGATCGCCATAGGGTGTCGGTGGCTCCGCAACCATTCGAACGGGCAGTAAATCCATTCGGCTCCGCACAAATCGCTCGGTATCTTTGTCGAGGAAACATACGAAGCATCCGTTCATTCCACGACTCAAAAGTACTCGATAGGTGTTCTTGACGAGCGTCAGAAAATCCGCCTTGGATTGTTTAACGGATCTATCGTGTGACTCCTTCTTACTGCCAACCCATGACTGTCCGTCCAAGTCATAGACTAGGTCTTTGCCCCAGATCACACCGATGTAGTCAACCTCGAAGCCCTGTGCGGTGTAGATACAACCGACCTGCTCAATTCCGCCAGGATCGGTCGCCCACAAATCGGCCGGCGGAATCCCACGCGCGAGTCGGCCAGCGTCGGGCCTCGCGTTCCATGGCTTACGCCAGCCCCCGATAACGACATCATCGACTAGCGTGCCATCAGCGTTCGGATCAGACCATTCCCAGCAGTAACCGGCCGCCAGGCGCGCAGTCACGGCACCTCCCGTTTTTGCTCGGATGGCAGCTTCCAGTGACTCTGGAGTAGAAAAGACTCGAAAATCGAAAGCCTCCGCGCCCGTCCAAAGCTGATTAGCCGTCCGATCTAGTCCTAAGGTATTGCTGATCCAATTGACGAAACCAGCGGAGCCAGAACATCGGAATTGAACTTCGAGATCGTATTCCGAGACCTCGTATTGCAATTCAGCGGCGTGCTCCTTTATGTATTTGCTGGAACCGATTTCATTTGGGCGGACCCCCTGTCGATCGTCGATAAAGAAAACCGCGACTTTTGCGGCACGCAGTAGCTCCCGTATCTGGGGCTCGTTCGACCGCTTCGCCTTAGGAGTAAATCGATCGTTGCTCGTCTCGCGGATCCGATGTGCTTCATCGCAAATGAGAGCATCGATCTCACCCGGCGAAGCATTGCGATAGTTGTTAAAATACTTGAGCACTGGTTTCGCGCGGATGCCCACGAGCTTCCACAGCGTCTTGGTAAATGCGCGGGATCCAGTCGCGTAGTGAGCGGTCCGGCCCTCCCCGAGGAAACGCGCCAGGAGATTAATCGCGAGCACGGACTTACCTGTACCTGGACCCCCTCGGACGATGACGACGTGCCGCCTGCCTTTGCTGACCGCCGCCTCAACCGCGGCGCGAATTTTCTCGAAGACTACGAATTGCTCATCGAGCAGTACCCAGGGTCCTCGTCCGGCGATAGTTTCAGCCACATAATCCATGAGCTTGCGGCTCGGGCGGTACTTGCTCTGTTCTATCCGAGTTAGAACCGGCGCCCCCTGGCCCGCCACGAGTCGGCCTCGCAGATAGTCTGTCAATCCATCGACCGCATCTGCGCCAAAAACCGGGAAGCGCGCGATTGTGTCCGAAAACTTTGGCGCCAGCAGGACGTCGTCAGCGCCAATATGATAGTTATGCAGGTACGAACAGGCACCGAGCCGTATGGGGTGGTCACCTTCATAGAACGCGGAGTGCGTATCGGCGAGATACTGTTGGTATTGGCCAGCTTGAGCAGAAGGATGCGCCACTTCCCGATTCCCCCCTCCAACCCACGTAACCAGCCCTTCCGCATCAGTGCCTACACACTCCGACCACTGCTTAAGTTCAACAATGACTGCCTCATCGTGATGGGAATCGTTGCGACCGCAAATCATGAAATCCAGCCGGAGAGAGGAACTTGGCAGTTCGTACTCCACCACCACGCCATGATCATTGAGCTCTGCGTGTTGGACAACCTGGGCCATCGCGCGCAGCGAGTTTCCCCAGGCGGCGACTTCGGACTTGCCCGGGGGGTAGCCGTAATATTGGAAAAAGGCATCCGACAGCTTCCGCGCAATCTGATTGCGCACCGTGTCCTCTATAAAGGCTGTGGACATCCCTGCGTATAGTCGCAAAGTCAAAACTCCGTGTACTTCTTGCTACTTCCGCGCGCCTTCTCCACGGGATATTTCACAGCGTTGATCTGAAGCTTCTCCGTCGCCGCTGCCAGAAGATCAATGTTGAGCTTGTCGGCGAGGCGAACGAGATAGAGCAGTACGTCCGCGATCTCTTCTTGCACCTTTGCATGTCGGTCTGGAGCCAGGCTCGTGGAGTCGGCATCCAAAGTCCATTGAAAGTGCTCCAGCAATTCGGCCGCCTCCACACTCAGCGCTATCGCCAGGTTCTTGGGGGAATGGAATTGATCCCAATCGCGGTCCGACGCGAATCGCCTCAGGGCGCCACGCAATTCTTCAAGGGACATCGGGCGCTCGCCCGAGAGGGAGGTGTTCATGCGCGAAACCTATTTTCGTTGTGCCACGAGAGGAATTCCCGGCTCGGTTGGCTTGCCAGGTCCGCTGGCTGGACCCGCAATTTCTGGCCGTGATGTGCATAATACTCGCG
>Ga0207048_10322_pt1 | contig 14249 bp, 8 predicted proteins | sample Alteio_BWMinCont_65_FD_153301 | JGI IMG/M metagenome (GOLD analysis project Ga0207048, IMG submission 153301) | Enriched cells from forest soil in Barre Woods Harvard Forest LTER site, Petersham, Massachusetts, United States -... | ecosystem: Environmental > Terrestrial > Soil > Temperate forest >...
CTGAAGCTTCTTCTTGTCCTCGGCACTGCGAACCCATCCGGATATATGCAAGAGTTCATCCTCTCCGGGCGCGGGAGAGAAATCAGGAAATTCCTGGTGGAGATTCTTCAAGTGCACCGCCCAATTGATATTGGTCCGCATCGCGTCCTGGATCAGGTCGATCTCCGCGGCCACTTGCGCGGGCGTCATATGGGAAGGGTTGGGGTCGACAGAGGCATAGCTGTCGGCGCGGTCTTCGGCGTCCAATGCGCTGAGAGCATCCTTATCCACGAGGTCAAGGAAGTCATAGAGCTGTGCATCCGCCTCGGTTTCTTCCCACGGCATGTAGCCGAGCACTTGAGTTTGTTGGGCGTTCTTCCAGGTGGACGTGGTGATGGGTGCGTGTGCAAAGCCCCATTGAGGCACGCCGGGGAGCTTCTCCTCGGGGGTGCCGGGATGCTGTTGCAGGAAGACGAACACGTGGAGATTGTTTTCCATCTCCGCTGCCTCATAGCGGAAGCCGGCCGTGTTGACGTTGTAGAACGCGCGGTTCCTCTGGCGTTCCTGCTGCAGGGCTTCGCGGATCTCCTTCACTTCGCGGCGATGGTGGATGTATTCGACGGCTTGCTCGAGGCCGACGGCGATGAGCAGGCCGAGGACGATGGTGGAGATGTGGACGAAGAAGTCGCGCCAGGTTGTGGCGGCGTGATGGGCGGGGTGGACGTCGAGCATGGGGGTGTCCTCGTGCAGGGTTTCGGCAGGCAGTGAGACAGGGGCCGGAGTGGGCGGGATGGGGTCTTGTTCGGGCATGGATGAATTGCGAAGAGTGTATCGCGAATGGCGGGAGTTCGGTGCTGCGATGTAGGCTGAGAACCTGTGCGAATTCCAACGGGCTATCTACGCCGAGTCTGTGGCGCGATCGCGCTGGCGGCCGTTGCGTGCGGCGGTCGTGCGGTGGCTGCGCCGGTGGATGGCTATCGCGTAATTGCAACTTACCCTCACTCGACTACGAGCTACACGGAAGGATTTTTCTATCTGGATGGATTGTTCTATGAAGGCACGGGCATGGTGGGACGCTCGGCGGTGATGGTGGTCGACCCTGCGACCGGCAAAGTTAGACAGCAGCACGATCTGCCTGCGCCATATTTTGGTGAGGGGATTGTGGACTGGGGTCCGGACATCTTTGAGTGGACTTGGCAGTCGCATGTCTGCTTTGTGTACGACCGATTTTCCATGCGGGTGGTGAAGCAGTTCAGCTATGCGGGTGAAGGTTGGGGCATGACACGCACGCAGACGGAGTTGATTACGAGCGACGGGACGGCAGTTCTTCGTTTTCGCGACCCGACTACTTTCAAGGAGACGCGCCAGATCGTGGTGAAGGATGATGGCAGAATGATCGATCGGCTGAACGAGCTTGAGTTTATCCGTGGCGAGATCTATGCGAACGTGTGGCACTCGGATCGGATTGCGCGCATCTCGCCGAAGGATGGGCATGTGATTGCTTGGATCGATCTGACGGGGTTGCTGCCCGCGGACAAGATGGTCGATACGGAGTCGGTGCTGAATGGGATTGCCTACGATGCGCAGCATGACCGGATATTTGTTACGGGGAAGCAGTGGCCGACTATTTTCGAGATTAAGGTTGTGGCTCGGCGATGAGAAGAAGGCGGTCGCGCAGGCGCGCGATACCCCACCCTTTACGGGGAGACTGTTAATGATGGGACGCCCAGGCTGGTGTTGGTCTGAGCCGGAGTGGTGATGGAGATGGCGGCGCGTTCCAGGACGCCGGCCTGGCGTTCCATGCGCTGGAGCATCTGTTCGGCGAGGGAGTTGGGGTCCGTGGGAGTGGTTGCATCCGGGAGTGGTGCGGGTGCGGTGGTGGGCGAGTTGGCGCAATCGGATTTGTGGTCGAGCGCGGCGCAGATGGCGGCGAGGCGGTGATTGAGGATTTTGAGGCGCGCGATGGTGCGGGCGTCGGGCGTGCCGACGAAGGCGAGCGTAGTGACGCACTGGGTGAAGCGGCGAATGTAGGTGGTGAAGGTGAGAGCGCTTTCGGCGGTGGGCGCAGCGCTACCGGCAGTTGCGAGGACGGGCAGGCTGGGTTCGAGGATGACGCGGTCGAGGGCCTCTTCGGCGTCCTGGCTGGCGAGGCCGCAGGCTCGGCGTGCGGGTGCGAGGATGGTGCGCTCGGCTGGGTTGCGGTCCGCGGCGGGGATGTTCCACCAGAGCAGGACTGCGCGGAGGTAGGCGGCGCAGGCTGAGGCGCTGCGGCTGAGCAAACGGCTGAGTTCCATGGTGAGACTTTGCGGCCAGAGCACGCGCATGGCGACGACGGCGACGATGGCTCCGAGCAAGGTGGTGACTATGCGGACGCCGGCGTAGCGCCAATCGCGCAGGTAGGGCAGCGACATGAGGACGAAGGTTGGTGTGAGGAAGAAGCTGTACCAGCCGTAGTCGACTGCGTAGGTGGCGAGGGTGAGGACGGAGCAGGCGGTGATGACGATGATGATGCCGGTGTAGCTGTGGATGGAGGCGGCGAGTACCGCTGCGAGGATGCCGCCGCCGACCGTGCCGGCGACGCGCTGGACTCCTTTGCGGACGACTCCGACGCTGTAGGGCTGGAGCACGATGATGGAGGTCATGGCGAGCCAGAAACCGTGGCTGATGTGGAGCGTGTGGATGAGTATGACGTCGACGGCGCCGATGATGGCCATGCGCAGCGCGTGACGCATCATGATGGAGTCGAGGGTCCAGTTCTGTTGGAGGGCGTCGAGCCAGTCGGGTTTGTCTATCCCACCCATGCCGGGAAGAGACTCCGGCATGGATGGGGCACCCGAGCTGATGGTGGCTGCACCGGGGCGGACATCGGCGCCGGTCCACACGGCGCGCACGGCTTCGAAGGCGATGTCGATATTTTGCAGGGCGTCGCGCTGGTCGGCGATGAGGTGAGTGTGGAGCGCGTCGGCGGGATCGGGTGTGGGCAGGAGTGCGGTTGGGCGGATGACGTATTGCAGACGGTGCGAGCCTTTGGGGCCGAAGGATGCGGCGTTGTCGGCGGGCCGGGTGCGCAGGCCGGTGGCGATGGCGTGCTCGGCCCCGCTAAGATCGCGGGCGATGTTGGCGATTGCGTTGGGGAGGGTTGTGTTGTTGGACGTGAATTCGGCGAGTTCGGTGAGGCGGACGGCAGCGGCGAAGAGCAGGTCGGCGGTTTCCAGCAGGACGTTGAGGTTGCGGGCGCGGACGGTGCGCACGGGAGCGCGGGCAGCGGTGGCGTTGAGCGCGGCGTGGGCGGACTCGAGCTTGGCGCGTAGCTGGCGCTTGAACTCGACAGCGCGGGTGTGGTCGTCGTCGTGGTCGTTGTGCGTGGGGGATGCGATATGGAGGTTGGCGGTGAAGTCGGCGAGCAGGTCGTAACAGGCGGCGACTTCGAGACGGGCTGGACGGAAGGGATCGACGGGCCAGAGGAAGAGGCTGAGGGTGCCGGCCCAGAGTCCTCCGAGGATGTAGGCGATGGTGTTGGTGAGGGCAGCGGTGAAGGTGCGGTCGGCGCTGCCAAAGCCGGCGAAGTAGATGACGAGGATGATGACGGCTGTGGAGGCGATGGGCTGTGAGGCGACACGGGCGAAGGTGACGGCGAAACAAATGGCCGCGGTGATGAGCGCAGCGAGGATTAGGTCCTGGGGGGCGAGGGTTCCGATGATGCCGCAGAGCGCTCCGCCGAAGGTGACGGTGGCGATGGTGTAGAGGCGAGAGCGGTAGGGGCCCCCGTTGTCGACGAGGGTGGCTTCGAATCCGCCGAGCGCGGCCCAGCCCATGGGGCGATGGAGGAGGCGGCAGACGATCATCGCGGTGGCGACGGCGAAGCCCGCGCGCAGGCCGCGGCGCCAGTGGAGCGTGCGCAAGATGGCGGTCAGGCGTGCCGCGGAAGGCATGAGTTGAGTTTAGAGTGGCGGAGCCGAAGTAAGTATTCCCACGATAACCTCGCCCTTTGGGCTCGGTGATCATGGGGCACCCACGTTGGATGTTAGGTGGAGGGGAGTTGCTCGCGGATGCGGGTGCGGGAGCGAGTGGTGATGATGAGGGCTGCGGCGAGGATGAGGCCGCCGCCGATGCGGGCGCTGGGGCCGAGCGTTTCGTGGAGGATGAAGACGCCGAGGATGGAGCCGATGAGGGGTTCCATGTTGAGCAGGACTCCGGCTTGCGAGGCAGGGACCTGGGTCATGCCCCAGTTCCAGAGGAGTGTGGTGGCGGCGGTGCAGAGGAAGCCGCTGGCGGCGAGGGCTAGCCAGGCTTTGAGCGAGACGTGGTGGACGGGTGGGAGGCCGTAGATGAGTGGGACGCAGACGAGGAGCATCAGGGTTCCGGAGGTGATGCCGTAGGCGCTGACGACGATGGCGCTGTGGCGTTGCAGGAGGCTCTTGTTGAGCAGCACCCAGCCGAGTGCGATGACGAGGGAGAGGACTACGAGGAGGTCTCCGGCGAGGGTGGGGCCGGCGGGTTCACCGAAGTGCGCGACGGCGTGGCGGGCGCCGAGTGCGATGAGTGCGGCTCCGATGGTGGAGATGACGAGGGAGAGCCAGCCGGTCGCGTCCATGCGCTCGTGGGCAAAGATAGTGGCGCCGACGGCGAGCAGGACAGGCATGGTGCCGACCATCAGCGAGGCGTGCGAGACGGTGGTGAGTGAGAGACCGGTGAACTGGATGAGGAACTGGAGCGGGATTCCGAGGAAGGCGCAGAGCAGGAGGGTGCTCCACTCGCGACGATTGAGGCCGGGCTTGTGGGTGAGGAGGAGTGGGAGGAAGGCGAGCGTGGCGAAGAGGAAGCGGTAGAGGACCATCGCGCCTACACCCATTTCGACCAGCGCGATTTTTCCGAAGAAGAAGCCGCAGCCCCAGAGGGAACTGGCGAGGGCGCAGGATGCGAAGCCGAGGGTGCGATTTTTCGGGGATCGAGGCATGAGGAGCTAAGGCAAAGCGACCACGGATTCGCACGGACAAACGCGGATCAGAACAAGAACGAGGGATCAATACGAAGGTGCATTTGTTTCGACGCGAGTGTGGTGGACTACTGGCTAACAACTTCGATGATAGCGGACGCAGATCGCGTAGGATCTTTAGGTCACGATCCGTCGCCATGCTCTTGATCCATGTTTATCCCTGTGAATCCGTGGTCGCGTTTATTGTCACTACCAGATGCGGCAACTGTTGGTGGGGACCATGGGGGTGCCTTGCTTGCAGTTGAAGGCGGGTGCGAAGCCGGGTTGGTTGACGATGACGCCGTTGACGCGGACCTGGTCGGGTGAGTGCGGGTCCGAGAGCACGAGGGAGCGGACGGCTTCAGGGTGCGTGTTCTGGCAGTCGTTTTGTGCGTAGGCGATGTAGAAGCGTTGCGGGCCGGTGAAGCCGCTCTGCTTCGCGTTGACGTCGATGTGGTCGTCCTTGGCGCGTTGCATGTAGGCCATGAAGGCTAGCAGGAGGCCGCCATTGTCGGCGGTGTTCTCGCCGAGGGTTAGCCTGCCGTTGACCTTGACGTCATCGACGGCGATGAAGGAGCTGTACTCGTTGGCGAGGCAGTCGGTACGGGCCTCGAACTTCTTCAGGTCTTCGGGGCTCCACCAGTCGCTGAGATTTCCTTTGGCGTCGAACTTGCGGCCTTCGTCGTCGAATCCGTGGGTAAGTTCGTGGCCGATGGTGGAGCCGATGTGGCCGTAGTTGAGAGCGAGGTCCGCTGTGCGATCGAAGAATGGAGGCTGCAGGATTCCAGCGGGGAAGTTGATGTCGTTCATGCTGTCGTTGTAGTAGGCGTTGACGGTGGGTGGAGTCATTCCCCACTCGCTGTGGTCGACGGGCTTACCGATTTTGTTGAGTTCGCGATCGTTCTCGAAGTCGACGGCACGCAGGTAATTACCGATTGGATCGGCGGGCTTGATGGTGAGTGTGGAGTAGTCGCGCCACTTGTCGGGATAGCCGATCTTGTTGGCGACGGCGGCGAGTTTCTCACGGGCGCGGACCTTGGTGGCGGGGGACATCCAATCGATCTGGTCGATGTCGCGGCTCATAGCGGCCTCGATGTCGTGGACCATCTGGACCATGCGGGCCTTGCTGTCGCCGGCGAAGTATTGGTCGACGTAGACCTTGCCGAGGGCTTCGCCGAGCGCGCCGTCGACTGCGGCCGAGCATCGCTTCCAGCGCGGCTCCTGCTCAGGCTGACCATAGAGGATGCGGCCGTAGAAGTCGAAGTTCTCGTCGTCGAGTTGTTTGGGCAGGCTGCGATGGAGGGTGGTGAGTAGCTGGTAGCGGAGATAGGCCTTGATGGTTGCGATGTCAGCCGTTTGCATCTGCTTGATCATCTCGGGCCAGAACTGGGGAGTGGAGTTGTTGATCTCGGTGACGTGGGGGGAGTGGATGGCGTCTTCGAATGCGGTGAAGTTGAAACCGGGAAGGCTGGTGATGAAGGTAGCGATAGGCTGCAGATGGTACGTCTTCTCAGGCTCGCGAAGATCGACGGCGCCGAGTGAGGCGTTGGCGAGAGCGGTTTCCAAGGCGAGGATATTTTGCGCGTCTTTGAGGGCTTGCTCGGGACGGCTGCCTGCGAGGGTTAGCATTTTCGTGACGTGGGCAACGTATTCGGCGCGAAGCTTTACGTCCTTGCCGCCGGTGCGCGTGTAGTAGTCCTTCTCGGGCAGGCCGAGGCCGCCTTGTGCGATCTCGGCGATTTGTTTGGTGGCGTCGGTGAAGTCCTGCTGCTCGCCGAAGCCGAAGAACGCGTTTACTCCGTGGCGTTGAAGTTCGCCGATGAGGGCGGCGAGTTCGGCTCTGCTGGCGGGGCTGCTGCTGAGGGCGTCAATCTTGTCGAGCAGGGGTTGGATGGGCTTGAGTCCCTCGGAGTTGATGAGGTCGGTGTTCATACAGGCTTTGAAGTAGTCGCCGATTTTTTGTTCGTCGGGCGAGCGGGAGGCGCCGCCGACTTGCGCCTTCTCGAGGATGGTGTTGAGTTCCTGGGTGTTGACGTTGTAGAGGACGTAAAAGGGGTCGACTTCGGACTGGTCGGACGGGATGGGGTGGTTGGCGTTGAAGTGGCCGCAGGCGAACTTGTACATGTCCGTGCAGGGGTCAACGGAGAGGTCCATGGAGGAGAGGTCGAGGGCGGGGAGGGGCTTCTCCGGGACGGGCGGCGCGGGTGTCTGGGCGACGCATGAGAGGCTGGCTGCGAGGATGATCGCGGACGACGCCAGGGCCATGTTTGTCAGTGTGCGGATGGGGTTGGCGGGCGTCGAGGCGATTGTTTTGGATTGTTCGCTCATGCAGAGTTCTCCGTTTATGTTCAGGGTTTCAGTTGAGGCTTGTGGGGGAGGATTACAAACTGCTCGGCGACACAGTCTCTGTAGTATGACGCGGCAAGTTCGGTACGGGAAGAGGCTTGTGACGGATGGGGCGAGAAGGTTGGATTGGCGAGGGTTGTGCGTCTGTGAAAGAGTAGGGATTCGAGTCATTCTATTGTCATGATGGTATGCCCAACAGCCCGAGCGATGGAGGACGCGGGTCCGAGCGGCGCTTGCGCTGGCGGCGTGCGCGGGGTTGTGCGGCGAAGTTGGCTCGGCGTGGCGATGGCTATGCTGGCGATGGGGATGGCGGTGTCGGCGAGCGCGGCGGTGAGGGATTCCGAGGGGCCGGTGCGCATTCCGCTGGCACCGATGGGATACCAGGCGTCCACGCCGGAGTTTATGCTTTCAGGTAGCTCGGCTTTGACGGTTCACTTTGTCGATAAGGACCACCTGCTGATTACTTTCGCAGTGCGCCGGCTGATGAAACGCGAGGCGGGAGATCCGGCGGATGATGAGGATCGGACCGTTGGGGTGTTTCTGGTCGAGTTGCCTTCGGGTAAGGTGCTGGCGCGGACGGAGTGGCGGCTCCACGATCGGTCGCAATATCTTTGGAGCCTGGGCCATGGCCGATTCATGTTGCGGGTGCGCGATCGACTGACTACGTTTGCGCCGATGGCGTCTGGCGATCCCAACGATGCGTTTCGCGAAGTTCCGCTGCTGCGGATCGATCGGCATATTGTGGCGATCCTGGTTTCGTCGGATGAAGATTTGTTGACGGTGGAAACAACGAAGTGGGCGATGGGTTCGGGAGAGGCGAGCGAGGGATTTTCTACGGAAGCGGCTCCGGTGCAGATCAATTTTTATCGGCTGATGAATGTGGGTCCGTGGTTGGAGGGGTTGCAGGTGAATTCAGCCGGCGTGGTTCGGACCAAGACGGCGGTGGCTCTGCCGATGACTGCGGCCGGATCTCTGGAGGTGCAGGAGGGCGGGAAGGATCGCTGGCTGTTTAATTTTGACGAGCATGCAGGCAAGGTTCACGAACTGGCGGAGTGGGATACTTCGTGTTTTCCACGTCCGACGTTTGTGGGGCATAGCGAGTTCGTCGCGTTTGGTTGTCGCGGCAGCACAGACAGGCTGGACTTTGCGGGGTTCAACCTGAAGGGCGAGGAGATGTGGCAGCAGAACTTCTTCGACGCGCATGTGAGTCCAACGTTCGCGTTCGCACCGGCGGCGGGGAGGTTCGCGCTGGGGCGGACGATTGTGGGGTCCGCCCTGGAACAGGACGCTTTTCTGGCGCCGAGCCTGGTGACCGGGCAGGAGGTTCGCGTCTACCAGAGCTTTAACGGGAAGCAGATACTCAAGATCGACTGCTCGCCGGTGGAAAGGGCGGGCGGGAACTTTGCGCTGTCCGCGGATGGAATGCGGCTTGCGGTGGTGCGCGAGACGCTGGTGCATCACGGCGGCACGAAGGACTTTGACCCGTACACCGAGCGGCAAGCTGCTGTGGAGGTGTATGCGTTGCCGGCGCTTTCGAAGGAGGACATGGCGGCGGTGAAGACGGCGGAGGCGCTGGCTCCGGAGGACAGTGGGGCGAGGATCGACGAGGCGTTGGCGCGGACTTCTAAGGCTGCGACGGATAAGGCGAAGGCAGCCAGTGGAGCGTTGCAGGCGGCACCGCAGGATGTGCCGGCTCCGTCGTTAGTTGAGCCTGGGACGAAGGCGGAGGCTGGGGCGGGCGCTGTGGGTGGGGGTGAACCCGGAGGCGCGAGTTCGGCTGTGGCGGATCCGGAGCCGTCTGCTCCTCGGACGCCACCGACGCTGTATGGGCCGGACGACAAGGTGCCGAAGAAGTCGCCGCAGTAATGTGTCCAGACGCAATAAAGCCAGCCCACGCCTTTAGAAGGTTGGGCTGGCTTTGCGTAAAGGGATTTTAGGCAGCCTTGGTGGCGGTGGCGACGGCCTTGACGCGGGCGTTCAGGCGCGCCTTGTAGCGGCTGGCGGTGTTCTTATGCAAGACACCCTTCTGGACGCTCTTGTCGAGGACGGAGACGGTCTCGCTGTAGGTGGCTGCGATGGTCTTCTTGTCGCCGGCGGCGATGGCCTCTCGCAGGACACGCAGGGTGCCGCGGAGCTTGCTTTTGTTGGCGCGGTTGACCGCGGTCTTGGTTTCGGTCTGACGTGCGCGCTTCAGGGATGAGACATGATTTGCCATAGATCTAAACTCTTTTCTGGGTCCGCGGAGGCGGGGAAATAGGATGCAGGTGGAGGTCGACGCACCGCATCCCTGCAACTACTTAGTGTATGGGAGCCGGGGGCTTGGGTCAACCGCAATACACCGCTGCAATACGCAGGCCCGACATCAATTCTCCGTCGGTTGTTCCTCGACGTGATCGATGACGAGGATGGGGACAGGAACTTTGTCTCGCTTCTCGAGCTTGAGGCCGAGCTGTTTCTGCAGAGCATCGTTGAGTGTAAGACCGCCGAGCGTTGGGTCGGAGGCTGCGGGCGCGCCTGAAGGGTCCCCGCCGGAAGCTGACGGGCTCCCCTTGTTGAGGTCCGCTTTCTTGCTGAAGCTCAGGGTGAAGTCGAAGGCACCTTCGAGGCCGGTGGCGTCGATGACCGGCGCGGGCACGTATCCTCCTGCGAGGTTTCGAAGCTGGGCTGCGAGCGCTGCCATGGTCATGTTCTGGCAGGAGACTAGGCGGTTGAGCAGCGGGTTGTCGATTCGGGGATCCTTGCCGTCGGGGCCTGGGCCTTCCTGGCAGGCGGGATGAGTCGTGGGATCCGCTTTCTTCATTTTTGGACCCGCGGCGACCAGGGCGTAGACCTCGGCGGGCCGCGAGTCCATATGAGTGGTCAGCTTGAAACGGTCGGCGAGCAGCGAGCGCAGCATCTCCTTGACGTCTTCGAGATCTACGTCAACGCGCCTATCCGGGATGGGCGGCCCGGCGTTGGCATCCGCGGAGGCTTTGCCGGTGATGTCCCAGAGGTCGGAGTTTAGCCACTTTGGCTGGTTGACAATCTTGCCGGGCTCGATGTCGAAGGAGCGGTAGATGAGGGTCAGCAGCGAGGCGTGCTGGACGCTTATGTTGTTACCTTCGATATTAATGCGAAAGTTTTTCTCTTCGGGATTGACCGGGCGGATGACTGCGACCTCGAACTCGGCCGGCGGCGGGGGCGGCAAGACTTTGTCGAGATCGGGACGATTGGGGGTGGGCTCACTGATGCTGTCGATTGCCACAACAGGCAGCGGTGCGGGCTTCTGCTCAAGCTTCAGCCCGAGTTGTTTGTCGACTGCGGTGAAGATGGTGACGCCGTCGGTATCCTTGGGGATTTGATAGGTCCACTGGAGTTCAAAGTCCCAGGCGCCTTTGAGGCCGGTTGCGTCGACTACGGGCCGGGTGAGATAGGGCGAGGCCACGTCGTGCAGGAAGTCAGCTAACATCTCCATGGTTGTGTTGTGGCAGGAGAAGCGGAGGTTCATCGCGGTGGCGGCAGGGGCGTCTTTAGGTGGCTGCTGGTACTGGCAGCCGCCGGGTGTGCTGGAGTCGGCCGACTGCTTCAGCTTTGGTGTCTTACCGGCGGAGAGAACGAACGCGGGCAGGGGCCGCGTGCCGGTGTGGACGACGAGTTTGAACCGGTCGGCCAGGAGATTGCGGACCATCAGTTTGGCGTTTTCGTCTGAGCTGGCGGCTGGGGCTTTCGCCACGATATCGAAACGAGTGAACGCGAGCCAAGACGGGCCACCGAAGATGCTGGAGGGATCGACTTCGTACGTGTTGGCGATGAGGTCGATCACGGTGGCGTCCTTGAGGAAGAAGCGGTCGCCGTGGGTTATTCCACCACGCATTTCAGGATGGAGCCGGGTCGGGCTGGGGTGGACGTCCGCGACTTCGAAGGCCGCCGCGGCAGGCGGTGGCGTGGGTGATTGGGCGAAGGCGGGAAGAAAAAGGCCGGCGATGCAGGCTGCGGTTGCTAGCGTATCGGCAATCGAGGTCATCGGAAACCGCTTTCGAGGTGCAGCTTTGAGTTGGCTGGCTAGTAGGTGAGTAGTGATCCAGCTATTTTATGCAGCGCTGCTTCGTCCTGTCCAAGTGGAGGCTAGTTGTCGGTGGGTTTTTCTTCGATGTGGTCGATGACGAGGACGGGGGATGGACGTTTTTCTTTTACTAGCTTGACGCCGAGTTGTTTGGCCATCGCGTCGGGCAGGGAGAGGCCGCCGTTTGGGTCGGCGGTGCTGGGCGCGTTGGGGTCGCTCGAAGGCGGCGGCGGAGGAGCGCTGTGAAGCTGGCCGGCGGTACTGAAGCTGAGGGTGAAGTCGTAGGCGTCCTTGAGGCCGGTGGCATCCAGGACCGGGGTGAAGACGTATCCGCCCGCCAGGTTAGGGAGCATTTCTGCTAGTTGCGCCATGGTGATGTTCTGGCAATAGAGCAGGCGACCGAGGATGGGATCGGCGATGCGGGGATCTTTGCCGTCGGGGCCGGGGCCTTCCTTGCAGCCGGTGCGGCCCAGCGGGTCGGCCTTCTTCATCTTTGGGCTGACCGCGACGAGGTTGAAGGCTTCGATGGTGCGGTCTTCGAAGTGACTCTTCATCTGGAAACGCTCCGCGAGCATGGTCTGGATCATGTGGGGGAGGAGGTCGAAGTCCAGTTGCGGCTTCCCGTCGGGGCCGATGGCCTGTGCCTCCGGGGCGGCCTTGGCGAGGATGTCCCAGTGATCCTGGCTGACGAACTTAGGGGCGTTGGCGATGAGCTCGTCGTCGTTGGGGTTGAGATTCCACGCGAAGGAGATGAGGAACTTCAGGGGCAGCCCTGTAACGTTGACCTGGTTGCCTGTGATTCTGCCCTGACCCTGCGCGTCGGGCTTGCTGGGGTTGAGGACAACTACGTCGAACTCGGCCGGCGGCGGAGGCGGAAGAACCTTGTCCAGGCCAACGGCGTTGGGGGTGGGCTTCTCTTCGACCTTGTCTACGACGAGGACGGGTGTGGGGTACTGCTCCAAGGCGAGCTTGAGGCCAAGCTGCTTGTCGACGGCGTCAAAGATGGTCAGGCCATCGGGCTTGGGCTGCCAGGTCCAGTGGAGGTCGAAGTCGTAGCCCCCTTTCAAATCGGTGGCGTCGACGACGGGTTTGGGGAGGTATTGGCTGGCGAAGTCCTGGAGCATCTGGCGGGTTTGCGCCATGGTCCGGTTATGGCAGGTGACCGAGTAGTAGGCCGGGACGCCGGGCGGGAGGTCGGTTGGGGTGTGGTGCTCCTCCAGGCTGGAGGCTTCGCTTTCCTCGGCCTGCTTCATCTTCAGGCCGCCCTTATCGACGCGCAAAACGTAGGAGGGCACGGGATGGGTGTCCTTGTGGAGGACGAGATGGAAGCGGTCGGCGAGCAGGGTCTGGAGCATGAGCTTGACGTCGTCGGGCGAGGTGGTGCGAGGGGCGTGGGCGGTGACGTCGAAGCGGTCGAAGTTGAGCCAGGCGGGGCCGGAAAGGACGTTGTCGCCGTCCATGCCATAGGCGAGCGAGATCATGTCGACCATAGTGGCGTTGTGCAGGATGTAGCGGTCGCCTCGCAGCGAGCCGCCGGTGAAGAAGGTATTGGTGGCTTTGGCGCTGACGTGGACATCGGCTAGCTCGAATGTAGCGGGGGTGGAGGCGGCGCCGGAGGATGCGGCGGGGGCCGGCTCGCTGACCAGGGATTGAGAGAATACGGGGCTGGAGATGAGGGCGAGAATGAGGCCCGCGAGGATTCGCTTGATGATCATCTTTGAACCGCCTTTGAGGTGCGGGATGGAGAGTCGGATGCAGGGCCGGGCTGTTCAATTGTTTTAACGATGATTTGGACGGCTTGGTTCCATAAATGTCTGCTGGTTTTTCGGCGCTTCGCTTCGATTTGGCTGCGGGTTTGCTTGCACCCTATGTAGCAAACTACTCTTTTGATGTCAAGGTGTTTTCTGTGGAGGCGTTTAGGGGCAGGTTTCGTGTGGCGTTCCCTGGTTTCGCCAACCGCGTGCTAGTTTTCGGTTGGGATTTTTTTACCAAGTGGTTTTCTGACCTCCGTCAGGACATACAGGGGTTGGATGCTCCAATGGGGAAACAAGGCAGATACTTGAGAGCTCCGGCAGAATTTTGAAGCTCCGCGCAGCGTAGCACTTGCTCTGTGGGCTTGCGATCGGATTGGCGAGGGTTGCCAATAATTTGCCGAAGATGGGCACAGACTAGAACTTCGCCCGCAGACAGTCAAGTCAATTTTTAGATGATCCCTGCACCGCCCAAGGTGCATCCCACAAAAATCACCCGTCCGAAGTTACTCCTGTAACATTTCGTGAAAGAAAGAGTTGCCGCAAATCCATGATCCAACCCCTGCCAGACCCTTCAACGTCGCCGCGCCGCTGTACCCGAAGAGCCACCCTTACTCTCCTCGCAGCCGCCCTCATCGCTCTTTGCACCCAAATCGGCCACGCACAAACTTCTGCGGCCACATCGCCGCAACCCGAGTTCGAGGTGGCCTCCATCCGTATGATCGCGCCTCTCTCCGAGGACGAACTCCACAGAGGCCTCGGCATGGTTCCGTGGAGTACCTTCCCGACCAGCCAGTTTACCGGCCACCGCATAACCCTCAAAATACTCATCGAGCTTGCATACGGAGTAGACGACAAATACATCCAGGGCGATCCCGACTGGCTCGACTCGCAGGAGTACAGCGTCGAAGCCAAGGTTGAGGGCGACAAAGAACTCACCTACGAACAAATGCAGCCGCTGTTCCAGCATCTTCTTGAGCAGCGCTTCCACCTCATCACCCACCGCGTGACAAAGCCCATTTCAGGCTACGCACTCATCGTCGCAAAGAGCGGACCGAAACTCACCCCCGCCAAAGAAGGAACCACGCCCCACGCGTTGAGACTTCGCGATGGCCTACAGGCGCAGAACATGGACATGGCCCATTTTACCCCCCTC
>Ga0207048_10325_pt1 | contig 14189 bp, 14 predicted proteins | sample Alteio_BWMinCont_65_FD_153301 | JGI IMG/M metagenome (GOLD analysis project Ga0207048, IMG submission 153301) | Enriched cells from forest soil in Barre Woods Harvard Forest LTER site, Petersham, Massachusetts, United States -... | ecosystem: Environmental > Terrestrial > Soil > Temperate forest >...
CCGTTTTTCACGACCAAGCCTGGAGGCTCAGGCATTGGCCTGGTCCTCAGCCGCCAGATCGCCGAGGCCCACGGCGGCACGCTCTCGTTGCGAAACCGCGACAAGGAAAAAGGTTGCGAAGCTGTCATCCAGCTGCCGCTCTCGACCTGAATTTCGTATCGTCACAAGCAATCCCGCCGCATACGTTACAATGTGTCGCCCTTTAACATCCAGAATTTCGAATCACCAACCCCGGAGGCAAAATGAAACGGCTACTGCTGTGTTTGATCATGGGCCTGGCGTTCGCCGGAACCCTACGCGCACAAGACAAGGACAAAGAGCAGGACCAGGAACGAGCCCAAGACCCGGTCATGAAAGATTCTGATAAATTCTTCCTGCCGAAAGACACGTTCTGGGGATACGCCCAGTTCGACCTCGCTCCCCCGCACAACGAAATCGATCCCAACCTGTGCGCCAGCAACGCTGGCACCTATGGAGGCGTCAACGCGCCTTGCAGTCTATTCGCCCGCTACATGCTTTCCGGCCTACTCGAGGTGCGTCCGTTCGGCAAAGGCCAATTGCGCCGTTTCATGGTCTGGGGGCAGCCGTCGTTTCTATTCGGCAAGACCATCCCGCAGACGCTCTACACCTGGTCGCCCGACGCCATCGGCATCGAGCATTCCTGGGGAGCGGCCGTCTATATAGCCAAAGGATTCGATATCCGCTTCACCCAGCATTTTCCCTTCGACCGCCTGGGCGCACGTGACAAAACCCTCGGCGCTGCCGACTTGGGCAACAACGGTCCGTGGGGACGATACAACGCCATCGGAGTGAGGAAAACCTTCGGCACGCGGAGATGGTGAGGTGAGATCGAACAGTGCGGAAACCGTTCCGGGCGGTGGAAAATGGCACGGCTTCCCAGCCGTGCCGTTGGCCTTTTCAAAGCTCCGACCGGCTAGTCGACGACGCTAATGCTTCTTGCCGATCAAGGCTTTCCGCTTCACGCCGCCACTGCTGCCACTGGCCGCCTACGCTGAAACAGCCAGATAATGAGCGCCACGAAACCGCCGAAAAGCACCAGCGGCAAGACCAGGATCAGCAGCATCCACCCGGCTCCTCCCAGGGAGGTAACATCGCCTGAGATTGTGGACTGCGGGTCGCGCTTTACCATACCGGCCACCGCCACCGCGTCGCCGGCAATCTGAGTTCCGGTCTGCAGCCGGACATCGCCCACCACGGCCGTAACACTCCCCGCTCCCTGCGCCCCCTGTTCCAACACCACGCTGCCGCCCACGGCCACCGCATCTCCGGCGACTTGTCCGCGGATGTAGATCGAACAGGCAACACAGACCAAGTCGCCAGCTTTATCCTGGGGTTGGACATAGATGTCCCGGCCGATATGGACCTGGTCGGAGTTTTGTGCGGCAACGATCGAAGAAGAAAAGGTTCCCGCAGCAACCAGAAGCATGACAACACACTGGCAAATTCGAGGCATACATTTCCCCCGGCACACATTGTGCTCACCTAATAGTACGCCGCTCGGTCCTGAAAGTTCGGGCTTAAATGCATGGAATTTCATGATTTTACGGGAGAAAAGAGGAAGAGTAGGAGCTCCACACCAGCCAGCCCTATCTCGGATGCCTGGTCTCCAAGGAATAGTTGCGGATGTCTCCGAACGCCGTTACCCCAATATGTCCGATCGACATCCAGCGCTCGAGTGTGTGGTGTCCGGTGCGATGGAGGATATAGGAGATCCCGACCGAGGTCATCGTTCCCGCCGCCTCCAGCGCGGCAAATCCTGCAGAGTTGTTCACCACCGCGTCGGGGAGAAGAATCTCCTGCCGCCCGCGAGCCTGGAAATTGCGCGTCGAGGCATAGTCCATTCCTCGAGTCACCGCAATGCCTGAAAACAACAGAATGTTCGTCCGATCCCAGAAGCGGTGTACAGGAATTGGGCGAGGCGAGTCGGGAACAACTCTTTGGGATTCTGCTGCCGTCGCTTGGACGGACTGCACCTGAGCCGCCGCAATCATCCCGCCATTCCACAGAGTTCCCACAACTAGCAGCCCCAACATTGCTTTCTGACGCATCTCAACATTCTAACGGCGATTTGCTAGTCCCGAAATTACCGAAGAAGCACCACGTCAACTACCTCTTCCCGTTTCCCCTGCCTCACGCCCACCCTTTATAATTATGGGTTCCCTCAAACCCTGCGGAGGATGTGAATGGCAGTGTCTTATAACGGTCTTGCTGTGCCCGATGGTGCAACTATCGGCTACCTCAACGGGCGCTATTCGGTTCCCGACAATCCCATCATTCCTTTTATAGAAGGTGACGGCACTGGCCGCGACATTTGGAAGGCATCCGTGCGCGTGTTCGACGCTGCGGTAGAGAAGGCATACAACGGCAAGCGACGGGTGACTTGGTACGAAGTCTTTGCGGGAGAAAAAGCCTACTCCAAATTCAAGAACTGGCTGCCCGACGACACTGTCGACGCCATTCGTGAATTCCGCGTCGCCATCAAAGGGCCCCTCACCACGCCCGTCGGCGGCGGCATTCGCTCCTTGAACGTTGCCTTGCGCCAGATTCTCGATCTCTACGCTTGCGTACGCCCCGTCAGGTATTACAAGGGCACCCCCTCCCCGGTGAAGAATCCAGAACGCATGGACATCGTCATCTATCGCGAGAACACTGAGGACGTGTACGCCGGCATTGAATGGGAAGAAGGAACACCGGACTGCGCCCGGCTGATCGAATTCCTGAACAAAGACATGCTGAAAGGCAGCAAGAAGCAAGTCCGCCTCGACTCGGGTGTCGGCATCAAACCCATGTCGGTAAGCGGTACCAAGCGTTTGGTGCGGGTGGCGATTCAGTTCGCGCTTGACAGCGGCCGCAAGAGTGTCACCCTGGTGCACAAGGGAAACATCCAGAAGTTCACCGAAGGCGCTTTCCGCAAATGGGGATACGAACTCGCTACCGCCGAATTTCGTAGCCAGATCGTCACCGAACGCGAAAGCTGGATTCTCGACAATAAAGACAAGAACCCCAACCTCACCGTCGAAGAAAACGCCGGCCTCATCGAGCCCGGACTGGAGTTCGCCGCCGAAGCCTTCCGCCAGTCGGTATACCAGGAGGTGCGCGACGTTCTCGATACGATTTACGCCACTCACGGCAAGAGCGCATGGAAAAACAAGCTAAAGATAAACGACCGCATTGCCGATTCCGTCTTTCAGCAGATCATCACCCGCGCGGACGAATATTCAGTGCTGGCAACGCCTAACTTGAACGGGGACTACATTTCCGACGCCTGCGCCGCCCAGGTTGGCGGATTAGGCATCGCACCCGGCGCCAACATCGGCGACGGCTACGCGATATTCGAGGCCACGCATGGCACCGCGCCAAAGTATGCCGATAAAGACGTCATCAACCCCGGTTCCGTGATTCTTTCCGGTGTGATGATGTTTCGTTTACTGGGTTGGAACGAAGCCGCTGACCTGATCGAGCAGGGAATGGAACGCACCATCGAGCAGAAGAAAGTTACCTATGATTTCGAGCGGCTGATGCCGGGCGCCACCAAAGTCAGCACCAGCGAGTTCGCGGGCCACATTATCGAGAACATGGACGCTGTGGTGCTAAGTGCGACGCGATGACCGGGTTTTCCCTGTGCTCCTCTGTGCCCTCTGTGGTTAAGCTTTTATCCATCTTGGAAAGGACCATTCATGCGCAATAAAGTTACCATCGTAGGATCGGGCAACGTAGGCGCGACCGCGGCTCACTGGATCGCCTCCAAGGAACTGGCCGATGTCGTTCTGATCGACATCGTCGAAGGCGTTCCCCAGGGCAAAGGTCTCGACCTGCTCGAAGCCATGCCCATCGAGAAGCGCGATTCTCATGTCATCGGCACCCAGGACTACGCTGACACGGCCAATTCCGACATCGTGGTCATCACCGCGGGCATTCCCCGCAAGCCCGGCATGAGCCGCGACGACCTCCTCAACACCAACCACAAGATCATGAAAGACGTAGTGAGCAAAGCCATTCAGTACTCGCCGAAGTGCATCCTGATCATCGTCTCCAACCCGCTCGACGCCATGGCCCAGGCCGCATATAAAATGAGCGGCTTGCCCCGTGAGCGCGTGATTGGCATGGCTGGCGTGCTCGATTCCGCCCGCTTCCGGGCGTTCATCGCCGAGGAGTTGAAAGTCAGCGTCGAAAACGTGACTGCCTTCGTTCTCGGCGGACACGGCGATACCATGGTTCCCCTGCCGCGCTACTCCACGGTCGCTGTCATTCCCATTACTGAATTGATGGATAAGGCCACGGTTGATCGGTTAGTCCAGCGCACTCGCGACGGCGGCGCCGAGATTGTGAAATATCTCAAGACCGGCAGCGCCTACTACGCGCCGTCGGCAGCGGTTGCTGAGATGGTCGAGGCGATTTTGAAAGACAAAAAGAAAATCCTGCCCTGCGCTGCTTATCTCGAAGGTGAGTATGGGATCAAAGGCCTTTACGTCGGTGTTCCGGTGAAGTTGGGGTCGAAGGGGATTGAAAAGATCATCGAAATCAAACTCACTCCAGACGAGCAAGCCGCGCTGAACAAGAGTGCCGACGCGGTCAAGGAGTTGGTGGCAGTGATCGGCGTGTAAGCGAGGTGCGAGTTACGCCCGCGGAAAACGCCTGATCAGGTGTGCATTGAAAGGGCGCGGCTCAGGCCGCGCTGCAGGCTCCCTACACCCTCTCGACCACCACCGACTTCAGCACCGCATCCTTCACCGGTTTGTCCTGCTTGCCGCGTGGGACGTTCACAATCTTCTCTACCACATCTTGCCCCTCGACCACTTCGCCGAAGATCGTGTGCTTGCCGGTGAGCCATGTTGTGGGCGCGAGGGTGATAAAGAACTGCGAGCCATTGGTGTTCGGCCCGGCGTTGGCCATGGCCAGCTTGCCCGGCTTGTCGAACTTGTGGGGCGAACCCTTGGTCTCATCCTCGAACTGATATCCCGGACCGCCCATACCAGTGCCCGCCGGGTCGCCGCCTTGAATCATGAAGTCGGGTATGACCCGATGAAAGATGGTGCCATCATACAAACGATCTTTACTCTTCTTGCCATTGACCGGATGTTTCCACTCGCGTTTGCCTTCGGCCAGTTCGACGAAGTTCTGCACCGTCTTGGGCGCTTCTTTCTCGAACAAGCGGCAAACGATGGTGCCCTCGGAAGTATTGAACGTCGCATAAGTGCCAGGTTGGCGTGTCATGAAAGTCTTCTCCGTGAATTGAACTGGGCCTACTTCGTCGCGGGCTTCGCATCTTGAATCGTAATGTGAACAATCTTCACCGGACGATACGGCTTGTCGTCGGAATCCCGCCCCATGCGGGCGATCTCTTTCACCAGGGTGACGCTGGCGTCATCGCATTGCCCGAAAAGCGTATAGCCGCCATTCAGACTGGCGTAGGGAACTTCAGTGATAAAGAACTGCGACCCGTTGGTGTCCGGGCCAGAATTTGCATAAGCCAGGCGTCCAGGACGGTCGAACTTCAGATCGGGCGAAGTCTCGTTCTTGAACTGATAGCCCGGATCGCCAGTGCTGTTGCCCGCCGGGTCTCCGCCCTGAATCATGAAGTTCGGGATTACCCTATGGAAAATCGTCCCGTCGTAAAGCGGCACGCCATGTTTCTTCTGATGAGTAACCGGACTGGTCCAGTCTTTGGTGCCGTTCGAGAGGCCGATGAAGTTGGCTACGCCGATCGGGGCTACGTCCGGGAACAAAGTGCAGGTGAGCTTACCGGCCGTGGTTTCGATGATGGCGGTAGGCTGGGCTCCAGCCGCGGCGAATGCCGCCAGTGACATCAAACCGAACAAAATAATAATTGTAGCGAGAACTGGCTTACGCATGACTCAGCTCCTTGAAGTTTGATAGCAGAATTATGAATTGTACGACACAGCGGCGGAAATTACCTGTCCGTTGCAACCTCAGCTGATTCCTTCTGCATCTCCCGGCTCACTCGCTCCACTTCCGCAAACACCCGCAGCACATTTCCGCCAAGGATCTTATGAATGTCCTCAGGACTATATCCCCGATCCAGCAGTCCCTGCGTAATCTTGGGCAGGTCGGCAGCCGAATCCATGCCCTGCGGCGTTTGTCCGGTCACCCCGTCGAAGTCCGATCCAAGCCCCACATGATCCACGCCCGCTACTTTTGCAATGTGATCAATCTGGTCGATCAGCACTTTGAACGGCGGCCGCGGTATCTTTGCCATCCACTGGCGCTGGATGCGTTCCTCATCCATGTAGGAAGGCGTTTTACCCTCAGCCTTCAGTTTGTCCAGATACTCTTTGACAGCGGCGTCGCGATCCTTCGTCTGCGCCTTATTGGCATCCCAGTAGCTCTGATCGTCGAAGCCGGAATAGAAATTAACATCCACCACTCCACCGTTCTTTGCCACCGCCCGCAGCATGTCGTCGGTCATGTTGCGCGGGGCATTGCACAACGCTCGAGCGGACGAATGCGACGCAATCACTGGAGCCTTGGTCACTGCAATCGCGTCCCAAAACGTCTTGTCGGCCACGTGCGAAATGTCCACCATCATTCCCAGGCGATTCATTTCCATGACAACCTGCTTGCCGAAATCGGTCAGGCCGTTGTGATGCTGGATCTTGGGATCGTCGATGTCTCCCGAAGAATCCGCCCACTCGTTGGTGTTTGACCAGGAGAGCGTCATATAACGCACACCCAAACGATAGAAGTCGCGCAGCACCCGAATGCTATTCTCGATGGAGTGGCCGCCTTCAATGCCCATCAGCGCCGCTAGTTTGTTCTGTTTGTGAGCGCGTTCAACGTCGGCCACGGAAAAGGCCATCATCATCCGATCGGGATGGTGCGCCGCCTGCTCATACACCGTATCAATCAATTCCAGCGTGTGCTTGGCGTAGTGCCCCTGATTGGTTTCGGGATCTACCCAAATCGAAAAGAACTCCGCTCCCAGGTTGCCTGCGCGAGCCTTGTCCAGGCTGAGGTGACCGGTGTCCTGGGAATTGTTGTTGCCGATGTCGAAGTTGTCGTCGAGAAACCGCTGCGGAGTGTCTGCGTGGGTATCGACCACGATTGCCGATTGGTGGATTGCCCGTGCCTTCGCGCTAATCGCGGACGGATTCTGGCCGAGAGCAAGCGAAGAAAGCAGAATAGTTGCCAAGACGAAAGAACGCAAACGCAGTAGGGAACCTTGGGATGCATGCATAGGAGTAGGCAAAGAATTCTATACGCTGGGAAGGAAGAACGGGAATTACCGTGGAAGATTAAGTTACTGCTCGGTGCTGTTTGTGGCTACAGCTTCCGGTTGCGGGCCATCGGTGGGTCGCCCGCCAGTCTGCTGGCTTGCCATGGAATGCAGCTCGCGCCAGTCGGCGTAGTTGCCCGAGACTGCTACGTGGAACACCCACTGCCGTCGTTCTTCTTCCGGTTCGATCAGGCCCTGCTCTTTGAGCGGCATCATGTAGGCCTGCATCCACGCAATTTGTTCGCGGGTCATGCCCCGGCGTTGAATGTCCACGGTAATGCCGGCCAGGTGAGACGACGCCGTCTCGCCCTTCTCCGGCGCCGCGTTGCGGTTATGGCGGCGTAGCTTCTTCTGTACCTGCACCGTGCGCACCGCGGAATTCACCTGGATCTGATTGTGAAACTCGTTGTAATAGGCTCCGCTCAAGTCTTGCAGAAAATCACGCGTCCACGGCCGGCAATAGCGGCGGTCAGGATCGAGCGTGGGATCGATGCGCAGCGTTTCCCCTTCGGGAAGCGAAACCAGATCGCCACTCGCAACCAGTCGATCGAGTTCCGCCTGGTTCTGAATGCGCGGCAACTCCAACCGGTCGATCTCCGCATTCTGCCGTAACAGGGAATCGCGGGAAGGGCGAAACACCGGATTCCAGCGCGTGCGGCGCAGATGCAACTTGTGCTTGCGAGGGGCCGATTGCGCGGGCACGTACTGATGCAATCCGAAGGCTTGGACACACAACGCCAACGTCACAAGTCCGGCCAGAACGACGTTTTGTATTCTCGTCCTCACGAAGCGGCTCAATTTCTTAAACTTGCTGTATGGCTGGGTAGGCGCTCATTCTAGCGCACCCGCCACACTGACTGTCTACGAAATATGCAGTCTGGTTACCAAAGAGTTGCCCGGACCTGAGGTTACTGTGGTTACTTCACAGCCCCGATACAAGCACTCACTCTCTATGTGGAGCAGATGGGGTGCCGTTCCCCAAGCCGAGCCATCCATGACAAGTTGCTGGATCGCAAGGGTTGGAGTCTCTCACAAACGGATAGGGAAGCGCCAACGGTACAAAAAGTGGCGCTCTCACTTGCGGAAAAGGTCACCGATGGCTTGTTTCATCACGGCGCCGCCGACCTCGGAAATCGAGCGCGTCAGGGGGATGTCCTTAGGACAGGCTTCCACGCAATTCTGCGCGTAGCCGCATTCCTGGATGCCACCATCGCCCATCAACGCCGCCAGTCGCTCGCGTTCCAGTGCCGCACCCGTGGGATGCGTATTGAAGAGCCGGACCTGAGCAATGGTTGCCGCACCCACAAAGCCGGTTTCATCGTTGAACTGAGGGCAAACTTCCATGCAGCAGCAGCAAGAAATACAACGCGACAATGGATAAGCCGCTTCCTGTTGCTCAGCGGTCATGCGCGGCCCGGGGCCAAGGTCGTAAGTCCCATCGATCGGGACCCACGCCTTCACTGCCTTCAGGTTCTCGAAAAGCACCTGGCGATCAACTGCCAGATCACGCACTACGGGAAACTTTGAAAACGGCTCCAGCCGGATGGGCTGATCGAGCTTGTCCACCAGCGCCGAACATGCCATGCGCGCGCGTCCATTGATGAGCATGGCGCACGAGCCGCATACTTCCTCCAGACAATTCGAATCGTAGGTGATCGGCGTAGTGGGCTTGCCGTCGCGGGTGACCGGGTTGGCCGCGATGTCCATCAGACAGGAGATCACATTCATCCCCGGCTTATGGGGGAGATCGAATTCCTCCCACCGCGGCTTGTCAGCGGGAGTCGCTTGCCGCTTGATCTTGATGACGACGCTGTTGGCCATTGGCTCTTAGCCCTTAGCTCCTGTTTTCAAAGCTCGACGCTTTCCTCTGTGTTCCCTGTGCCCTCTGTGGTAAAAGCTTTTCAATACTTCCTTGCCCGCGGCGGAATCAACGAAATATCCACCGGTTCGAACTCAAATTTCGGCTCATCCGCATCCGGAGCGAAATATGCTTTCGTGGTCTTCAGCCAGTTCTTGTCGTCGCGTTCCGGGAAGTCGGGTTTGTAGTGCGCCCCGCGCGATTCATCCCGCATCGCTGCTCCCTGCGCGATCACCCGCGAGAGTTGCAGCATGTTGTAAAGCTGCCGGGTAAACACCACGCTGGTGTTGGCCCACTGCGAACGGTCACTCAAATTGATCCGCCGGAAACGCTCCAGAAGCTCGCACAGCTTGGCATCAGTCTCTTTTAGGTTCTTGTTGTAGCGGATCACCGTGCAGTCCCTGGTCATCAGTTCACCCAGTTCACGCCATAGGCGAAACGGATTCTCCTTACCCTCGGACTTCATCAACATCGCGTTGTTTTCTTCCTGCTGCTTGCGCTCAGTGTCAAAGTACCCGTTTCCCGCCGCGGCTTTCTGGTTGCGCGCATACTGCACCGCCGCCGGCCCAGCGATGAACCCACCGTAGATGCACGACACCAGCGAATTCGCGCCCAGACGGTTAGCGCCGTGGTACTGATACTCGCATTCTCCGGCAGCGTAAATGCCCGGAATGTTCGTGGCCTGGTTAAAGTCTACCCACAGTCCGCCCATGGTGTAGTGCATTCCGGGAAATATCTTCATGGGCGTGTCGCGCGGGTCGTCTCCGACGAACTTCTCGTATATTTCCAGAATCCCTTCCAGCTTGCGGTCGAGAATCTTACGATCAATGTGCGTGAGGTCGAGGTACACCATCGGCTTGCCATCGATCCCGAGGTTGTGTTCAAACACAACTTTGAAGATCGCACGTGTCGCCACATCGCGCGGCACCAGGTTGCCGTACTTTGGGTACCACTCCTCGAGGAAGTACCACCGCTCACTCTGAGGAATGGATTTGGGATCGCGCTTGTCGCCCGGCGTCTTCGGCACCCAGACCCGTCCGCCCTCGCCGCGCGCCGACTCCGACATCAACCGCAATTTATCTTCACCGGGAATACACGTGGGATGAACTTGAATGAACTCCCCGTTGGCGTAAAAGCATCCCTGCTGATACAAAGCCGACTGTGCCGATCCCGTGCACACCACGGAATTCGTGGATTTACCAAAGATCGCGCCATTGCCGCCGGTGGCAATGATGATCGCGTCGGAAGGGAATGTCCGCACTTCCATCGACCGCAAATCCATGGCGCAGATGCCGCGGCATATACGATTTCCGTCGAGCACCACAGAGAGAAACTCCCAGTGCTCGTACTTCTTGACCTTGCCCTCGGACTCATACCGCCGCACCTGCTCATCGAGGGCATAAAGGAGTTGCTGGCCGGTGGTCGCTCCCGCAAAGGCCGTGCGGTTATATAAAGTTCCACCGAATCGCCGGAAATCGAGCAAGCCTTCGGGAGTGCGATTGAAGGGCACGCCCATGCGGTCGAGGAGATCAATAATGCCGGGCGCGGCCTCGCACATGGCCTTGACCGGCGGCTGATTGGCGAGAAAATCGCCACCGTAAATGGTGTCGTCGAAGTGCTTCCAGGTGGAATCGCCTTCACCCTTCAGATTCTTCGCGGCATTGATTCCGCCCTGGGCGCAGACTGAATGCGAACGCTTTACCGGAACAATGGAGAACAGGTCCACATGTCCCCCCATTTCCGCGATTTTGATCACCGCGGCCAGTCCTGCCAGGCCGCCACCAATCACCGTGATTTTAGGGGTCGTCGCCATCTTGCTTGAATTCCGTTCAGTGCATGGTGGAGGAAAGCGTAACCTGAGTCGCGCCCGCCGGTTCCATGGGTGTCGTCAAGAACGAATACATGGTCACCGCACCGACTCCCACAAACAACAATCCGATCGCCAGGCAGACATACCCAAACCGACGCCGCGCCTTATCCCCAACCGTGATGCCCCACTTGGCCGCAAACAGCCAGATCCCATACGCGAAATGCCACGAGGCGCACAAAATCCCCACTGCATAAAATGCCACCGCCCAGGGACTCTGAAACTCCGCCTGCACCTTGCCAAAGGCCGCATCCGGATGGCTCAGCAGGTGAATGCCGGTGAAGCGCAGGTGCCAGGTATGCCACACCATGTAAAAGAATGCGATTGCGCCAGTCCAGCGCTGCGCGTTGTACATCCAGTTGCCCGCCCACGGATATTCGGCAACATTACTCTCGCCGCGATACCAGATGTAAAAACCATAAAGCGCGTGGTACAGAATCGGCAACCAGATCCCGAACAGCTCCAGCCCAACCACAAATGGGAAGCTGCTCAGAAACTCGACTTGTTTGGCATAGGCGGCTGGACCGCGAGTGGCAAAGGCATTGGAAATAAAATGCTCGACTAGGAATGCGCCAACCGGAACGATGCCGCTAAGCGAATGCAATCGCCGCAAGAAGAAGGAATAACCCTGACCCGCCCGCAAAGGTGCTACGCCTCCCCGCACCTCGAGTGGAGAGGCGGGTCTAGCCGTCGATGCCACGAACGCTCCTATGAGTGCGATGAGATTAAGATAACTTTTTATTATCTTGTCACAAGAGAAGGGAAGTCAAGGAAGGGACGGAAAGAGGTAGGGTGTTTGGTTCCCGCGTGATCCTCTGTGTCCTCTGTGGTTAAAGGGTTTCGCGGTTTCTCGCTTATCCCCCCGCAATCGCCCCGATGACGATAAACGGCTCTTTCCCCGAAACGACGGCCTCCGGCAGCAGCGCATCCGGCGATTCATGCGACAGATCCTCCTCGCAAGCGAAGAACCGCAGAAACGGACGGCGTTGCAGTGTGACGTGATCTCGGATGGTCCCGCGCAGCATGGGATAGCGGACCTCGAGCGCGTCGAGCAGCGAGCGCTGCGTAACCGCACCCTCGACTTCAAGTTCCACGTCGCCCTGAACATGCGCCAGCGTCCGCAGATGTGGTGGAAGCAGGATTCTGATCATGACAGTCGCGCCTTACTCTAGCACCGTTAGAAGCGGGAATGCGATTGACCGCAGCCTTGCGAGCGCTCCAGACGGCTCACCGGCCTTTCACATATCACGTTGCTTAAGTGATGCCAAATCCGTATCCCAACGGCGTTTTCATCGGAATTTAACTGACCCGTCACCTTCCCGTTACCGTTGAACAGATAGGCTCCTAACGGCGCACCGAACTCCGGCGCCCATGGAGAAATTCAATGAAATCCCTAAGCATTTTGCGACTCATTTTGGTTTGTGGTGCTCTCCTGAGCGGTCTAGCCGCGTCGGGACAAGTTGTAGCATCGGCTCCTTACACGGTTTCGGTCTTCGCCACCAGCATTCCCAACGTCGACTTTGACCCCGATTCGATCGCCATACTGGATGGACATGTCTTTGTCGGTTACGGCGACGGTGTAGCCCCCGATGGCTCCGACGGCAAGAGCAGCACCATCGTTGAATATAAAGCAAATGGCGACATGGTAACCACCTACACCGTGCTCGGTCACAACGACGGCCTGCGAGCGAATCCCAGCACCCACCTGCTATGGGCAATGCAGAATGAAGATGCCAATCCCAACCTCGTGATCATCGATCCCAAGAATGGAACCCAGACGATGTACACCTTTGGCCCCACCCCGCACGGCGGCGGCTACGACGATATTTCCTTCCGCGGTAACGACGTGTTTCTAAGCTGTTCCAATCCCTCCAATAACCCCAATAACGCCCCCGCTATCGTAAAGGCCCAAATCAGCGGAAACATGGTCAACGTGACCCCGGTGTTGAGCGGTACCGCGACTGCCATCGATATCCCGACTGATACCCCCATCGCTCTTAACCTCCAGGACCCGGACTCAATGATCTTCAACCCGCTCGGAGATCTGGTTCTCGACAGCCAGGCCGACGCTGAGTTAATCATCGTGCACCACGTCGGTTTCTTCGATCAGACCGCGTACCATCTCGCACTTACGCAGAACGGGTCAGCCGTTCAAATCGACGATACGGTCTTTGCCACTGCCGGCCACGGAGTGATTCTGGTGTCCGATCGTGACGGAGAGACTGTCTACGCCGTCTCAAGAGAGCTTTTCTCCCCCAGCGCAGCCTACAGCGCGACTCCAACTACGGTCGCTGCTCTGGATCCAGACACCGGCGTCCTCACTGACGTCGTGACCGGCATGGTAAGCCCGCACGGAATGGCTTTCATCGGCGAGAAATAAAAGCGTTGGATGGTTCAGCGGGGCGGCCGAGGATAGGCCGCCTCGCTAGGATCACCCTGCCTCGTATCACCCCAGCGTTTGCACCTCCACCGACAACACCGCCGGCAAGTCCCGCACAATAGGTGCCCAGCTATCCCCGGCATCAGGCGACACATACACCTGCCCACCGCTGGTTCCAAAATACACGCCACACTTGTCGAGCGAGTCCACAGCCATCGCGTCGCGCAAAACGTTCACGTAGCAATCGCGTTGCGGCAAGCCTTTGGTCAGTGCTTCCCACTCGTTCCCTCCGGTGCGGCTGCGGAACACGCGCAGCTTCCCATCGTGCACATAGTGCTCCGAATCGCTCTTGATCGGCACCACATAAATCGTCTCCGGCTCGTGCGCATGTACATCAATCACGAACCCGAAGTCGGTCGGCAGGTTCCCGCTGACTTCTTTCCAATTGTCGCCGGCATCATCCGAGCGCATTACGTCCCAGTGCTTCTGCATGAACAACACTCCCGGACGCTTCGGGTTCATCGCCACATGGTGAACACAGTGTCCGATCTCGGCATCCTGGTCGGGGATATATTGGGACCTCAGTCCGCGATTGATCGGCTTCCAAGTCTTGCCCCCGTCGTCGGTACGAAACGCACCTGCGGCTGAGATGGCGATAAACATCCGTTGCGGATTGCTGGGATCGAGAATAATCGTGTGCAGACACATGCCGCCCGCGCCCGGCTGCCACTTGGGACCGGTGCCGTGGCCTCGCAGTCCGGAGAGTTCCTTCCAGTTCTTTCCACCATCGCTTGAGCGAAAAATCGCGGCATCTTCCACGCCGGCGTAA
>Ga0207048_10294_pt2 | contig 14119 bp, 18 predicted proteins | sample Alteio_BWMinCont_65_FD_153301 | JGI IMG/M metagenome (GOLD analysis project Ga0207048, IMG submission 153301) | Enriched cells from forest soil in Barre Woods Harvard Forest LTER site, Petersham, Massachusetts, United States -... | ecosystem: Environmental > Terrestrial > Soil > Temperate forest >...
AAACGTCTTTTAGGATGCCATGGTTTTCAGATGAGGCTTCGCCGTGGCAGAGGATCAGCATCCCGTTTTTATCCACCGGGCCTCCATTGTGCATGAGACCGGCGCCAGCCAGGTCCGGTAAGTCGTTGATCAATGTTGAGACCTCTACACCGGTCGGACGGTTTACCACCAGTCCCAGCGATCCGTCAGGACCATGCTCGCAGAGCAAGACAATCGTCTGTCGAAAATTAGGGTCTCTTAGGATCGGCAGAGCGATCAGAAATTTTCCTTTTGCAATTTCCTGGTCCATCAGACTCCCGATATGGCACAAATCATTTCTCCATCTTAATCAACTATTTCGTTAATGGCAAGGTAAATTTTAGCCGTTCCATCATTGACTTTCTCCTTGACTTTTATGGTGAATGGTTCTTAAATAACTCGAATGAAAAAGGATCCGGCCAAGACAGTTCAGGATTCTGCGACAGAAATGGTGCAGATCGTCCTTCCCAACGACACCAACACCTTTGGTAACGCCCTGGGAGGACACGTCATGCAGTGGGTCGACTTGGTAGGTGCGATTGCGGCCAACCGGCATTGCCGAATGCCGCTCGTGACCGCCTCGATGGAGCGATTGGATTTTCTATTTCCTATCCGGCTGGGAGATATTGTGGTTTTAAAAGCGCGGTTAAATTTTGTGGGAACCAGCTCCATCGAAGTGGGAGTTGATGTGTACGCCGAAAATCCGCTGTCGGGTGACCGCAAACATACCAGCAGTACCATTTTGACCTATGTGGCCTTGGATGTCCATGGCAATCCTACAACGGTACCTCCGTTGATTGTGAAAACAAAAGAGGAGCGGCAGCGCTTTCAGGCGGGTGAGAAACGGAAGATGATGCGGCTCAAACAGCCGAAGTCGGAATAAAAAAGCGAGCAGTCAAAGCAGAGGATGAATAGGAGGTTCTTAAAATCGGTTCGTCTATGGAAAATTTCTCTGGTCTGCATTTTCATCCTCTCCTGTAGCCGTGGAGGCGTCTCCGTCGTAGCGATCGCAATCAATCCGACTCATCCTGACATCGTTTATCTTGCGACCAATGACGCCATCTATAAAAGCCGCGATGGAGGTGCCAGCTGGGTAACGGTGAATGAAGGAATGAGTACTTACCGTGTATTGTCGCTCCTGGTGGACCCCAATATCCCAACCGTGCTGTATGCCGGCACCAATTCTGATTCGGTCTATAAGAGCACCGATGGCGGGATAAGCTGGAATATCGCCAATGCCGGGATGAAAGAGCATATTGCGATCGTCAACAACTTTGCCGTGGACCCAAGGAATCCCCGGACCATCTATGCGGCGACGACAGTGGGGATGTTTAAGACCACGGATGGCGCAATGCTGTGGGAGTACATGAGCGTAGGCTTTGAGAGCCATTATATCGTCTCAGTGGTGATGGACCCGCAGAATTCAAATATCCTATACGTCGGCACGAGCGGCGGCGTCTACAAAAGCACGGACGAGGCCAAGAACTGGCGGCCGGTCAACAATGGCATGATCAAAGAAGACCAGATAGCCACAGCGATGGCCCTCGGAGTGAATGCCATTGCCATTGATCCCCGGTCGCCGAATATCATCTATGCCGGTACGACACATGGACTCTACAAGAGCACCAATGCAGCGGAGAGCTGGACCTTTGTCAAAGGTGAATTAGAGAATGCCTTCGTTGCCGGTTTAGTCGTAGACTATCAGGACCCGCAGACCCTCTATGCAGGGACGGATCGGGGAATCTTTAAAAGTCTGGACGATGCCGGGAGCTTTCATCCGATGAGTCAGGGGCTGACGAATCTGAATGTGAGATCCGTAGTGATGAATCCAGCAGATCACCTCGTTCTGTACGCGGGGACCAATAATGGAATCTACAAAACAACGGACGGCGGAGCGAACTGGGTGTCGCTCTCCATCCTAAAGAAAGTGAGCTCACCTCAGGCGACAAGCAACGGCGCGAACGAACACGCATCGCGGATCCGGACGGTCAGTTTTAAAGCTAGTGCCAAGATGAAAAAAAGGGGATAGAGAAATGGGCCGACTTCAAATTAGTGAGAAGGCGCCGGATTTTAATCTTCCGGGTGTCGATGGGAAAACCTATTCTTTTGCGGACTTTCAGGACAAACAGGTTCTGGTCGTGATGTTTACCTGCAACCACTGCCCTTACGTCCAGGCGTATGAAGACCGTTTGATTGCGATTCAACGGGACTATTCGGACCGAGGCGTGTCTCTGGTTGCGATCAATGCGAATGAGACAAAAAACTATCCGGAGGACAGCTTTCCGAATATGGTGAAGCGCGCCAAGGGAAAGGGCTTCAATTTCGCTTACCTTCGTGATGAAGAGCAGACCGTGGCGGTTGCCTATGGTGCAACGTATACGCCAGAAATCTTCGTGTTGGACCGAGAGCGGCGGCTTCGGTACGCCGGCCGGATTGATGACAACTGGCAACAGCCCCATCAGGCGATGAGCCATGACCTGCGGAACGCCATCGAGGCACTGTTGAACAAAAAGCCGGTGCCCAAAGCGGAGACCCACGCGATTGGCTGCACGGTCAAGTGGGCGAAGTAGGAGGTCTTGGGCAGCGGTTTGGAATGACACAAAATGATTTGGATCGACACCCAAGAGGTCTCCGATCTCGCGATGCAGCGCGTCGCAACGCAAGGGATCGTTGCCGTCGATATCGAGGCCGATTCGCTGTACTCATACTTCGATAAAGTCTGTCTCATTCAAATCTCTATTCCCGGCGAAGATCTGATCATCGATCCGTTGCGCAAAATCGATCTCTCCGTGTTCGGCGAGCTGCTTGCAAACGGCGGCATCACGAAAGTACTACACGGCGCCGACTATGATCTCAGGGTCCTCAATCGCGACTTCGGTTTCACAGTCTCAAACTTGATCGATACATCGGTGGCCGCGCAGCTGCTTGGATATGAGGCGTTCGGCCTCACCGCGCTGCTGGAACGGCACTTCGGTGTGAAGCTCGACAAGTCGCATCAACGCGCCGATTGGGCGCGACGCCCGCTCCCGTCCGCCATGCTGGAGTACGCTGCCAACGATACGCGCCATCTGATCCCACTCGCTTCGCTGCTCCGCGATCAGCTCATGACGCAGGACCGTTGGGAGTGGGCAGTCGAAGAGTTCCGCCGGCTCGAGATGATCCGTTTTTCGGAAAAGGAGACAGGAGACGAAAGCTTTCGCCGGCTGAAGGGAATCGGTGTGCTCGATCGGCGGGCGCTGGCCATTGCCCGCGATCTCTACAACTGGCGCGACGAGATGGCCCGTGCCGCGGACCGCCCGCCTTTCAAGATTTTTGGCAACGAAATGATTCTGGAAGTGGCGCGCGCGAAGCCGGTGGCCGCCGAGGCGCTGGCGAAGATCAAAGCGGTCTCTCCGGCGTACCAAGAGCGGTATGCGCGGGAGGTGTTGCGTATCGTAAGGAAAGCGCTCGATGCGACGGAGGAGTCGCTGCCGACAAAAAACGACAGCCGGCCATGGATGCGCGATAATGCGCTCGAGGCTCGCGTGGCGCGTCTGAAAAATGTGCGGGATGCGGTGGCCAAGGAACTAAAAATCGATCCGGCCATTCTAGCGCCACGCCACGTTCTCGCCGCGGTGGCCGCCACGCGCGATCTCGATCAGGTCCCCGCGATGCGCGAATGGCAGAAGCGGGTTGTCGGTGACAAGCTGCTGAACGCGCTCGGTCCTGCGTCCTGAACCCGTACCATACAATTTGCTCGGAGGTGGATTGCGTCATCTCTTGCTGTCGTCGATATTCATGGACTTACGATACGGCACGGTAATTTTTTGTCATGACGCAATTAAGTTTTGAAATTCCATCGTCTCTGCTTTGAAAGACCAGCTATCTGTCCCGAAATCCCCTTATCACTTTATAGGTAATCTTATTGTTACTAGCATCTAGGACCTCAATTTCAACCCCTTTAAAGTCGATCGTTGTACTTCCATTTGGACTCAATTCATAATTGACCTCCTGATAGAAAGCAGGTCGAGCAGTGCTATCAACGTATTCCCTATAGGTAACTCTTAATACCCCATTAGCTATCCCATCGTATAGCAATTCAAATGTTCGTCCTTTTATATATCCTATCTCAGATTTCTCGAATGGAATCTTATGTGCAGAATGCATCCAGTTCTGCTTATTTTTAAAGGTTTGAATAACTCGAAATTTATCGAAATTAACGTCATCGCCACTACTTAAAAAACATACATTAATTTCTGGGTTATTGGTGCAATATTCCTTTGTTCCATTGGAGAACTGATAACCAAATAGGAACTCGCCAGGTTCTACATTTATTTTTATTCTATCAAACCTACCATAAGTGTATTTAAAACCATTGATTAAGCGTACCCCATCGGATTGTATATAGTCAAAGTCTGTATATATAGTGTCGCCTACTTTAACCTGTGAAACTATTTCCAAATCAGGTTCTTTTCCAATCTTGTGCAATAATATTGGTAAACGAGTAGCACATCCTGATAAGGTAAGCACCCCAAGACAAAAGATCGATGTCAGAACTGCTAGTCTCATCCTACCCTCTTAAGTTAAAGAATAACGCTCCAGTATACCCCATTATTTAAATTCCATACAATAGACCATTGGTATCCTCTGGTAGCAAGGAGATCAGTGGGCAAAATGAGAGCTAATAGTGCAATGGTCTTATTCACGGATTTTAGAGTCTTACGAAGAATTTGGATGTAAAAAATTCTTGGCTATCGGCTCCACTGCGGGTTAAACCTTCCTGGTTGTCTTTATCCGTTGGCGTCGAACAATGCTCATGCTGTATGATCCATTGTGTTCCTTTTTTTTGGTATATTCCCGTGCACTTGTCTCGCTCCTCCTCAATGATCTTACCCATTACACTGATCTTGGATTCATTGTCAAAGGTCGCCCAGGCTAGTACTCCAGAAACGTGCACTATTATATTTGAAACCCGATTTGATATGTCTAACGGATTACCAAGGTTTATTTGTTGTTCGAAATCAGAAAGCATTTTTTCCGTGTCTTTTAGATCGCTCGTTATTCCATCCGTGACGCTGGAATAATCTTGGGAGAAGAATTTCAATACGGCTTGTTTATTCTTAGTTCTAGGAAAGTCTGCAATGGCCTTTGCCTGGTCAGTTATGAGTGTTCTTACCAACTCTTCATCCGTTCCTGCCCAAGCGAGTGAAAATAGCATCGTAGAGAAATAAATGAGAATGAATGTATTTAGTTTCTTCATTGGATTCTCCTTATAATTATTAGTGTCGCTAATTTATGTGTAGATCTTGGAAGTGTCTAACGGCCAGCCTTATTCACCTTTGATTTGTGTTCGATGGCAGCAACAACAGACTGCGTTATCAGCATTGATGGTTTATTAAATATAACCAAATCTGCTACAGTTAACAAGCTCAAAAATAGATTGGACTCAGATGGCAAAAATACCTTTCTCAATGTATAATCAATAGGTTTTACCATGAATTTTACTAAGAAAATATTTCTAATAATTCTATTCCGGTGTTAGCGTGGGAACAACAGGAGGAATATCTTCTTTCAAAGCAGCAGTAATTGGTGCTCTAATGAGTTTCCTTTGTTGCTTAATTTCCATAATAAGTTATTTTGAGAAGAGAAAAAAGTTAAAGAACGATCCGGATGAACATCAACAATTAAAAGTTCAGGCAGCAGATTCCCGGCTTTTTATTTTACTCTTTGGTTTAGTATTCATGTTCTTCTTGTTTTTCGTCTTGAGGCATTTTCTCAGAGGCTAAGAACTAGGATGAAGAACCGTGCTCAGAGTACACACCGCTGTACTGCTTAAAATTTATAGCTCATTTACTTTGCCTCCTTGCCAGAAATACATTGATGGAGGTGGGTGGGGATGAGCACGGTTAGCGTCCTAATTTGAAGGTCACTATGAAAATATTTTATTTCACTGTGCTTATAATCTGTCTTATTGCCACGAATGGTTATACAGCCTCAAATAAAGAAGATTACGAATTGCAGGGAAAGTGTGCGAAAGATGCAGAGAAAAGGTTTTCGGATATAGACCACTATTTTTCGATATATCGCAATCACTTTAACAGGAAAATGAACCGGTGTTTTATGGTGGTTACGATGGATTCGCAAACCTCCCCAAACTATATAAAAAATAAACCGTACACTCGAACGGAAACGCTCTATGATGTGAATGAAGAGGACTCAATCATTGAATTGTATAAATTTTATTCGGACGCTACCCACGTACTAATTCGGTGTTTTGGCGTGTACGTGGGCGTGGGAAAATTTTGTGATCTAAATAACATTTTCTTTGATCTGAGGACTGAGCCAGGCGTAAATCGATATCACCTTTATATGAATCGTTGGGAAGCGTTCATAAAACCTTACATGGAAGAATAAGACGATAAGAGCTATATCGAATTAGGACATTACCTAGTTTCTTGGCTAGACACTAACTAGCTGATCTCCTTGAATTTTAAATTCTACGCGCTTGCCTTGTGAAGGCGCCGTCCTAAGTTGAGCATGGGGCCAATTCTGCGATCGGCTGTTACGTCAAGCGGGCGAAATAAGGGGTCTAAACACCCTCTGATCCAGCAACTCTGCCAGCAGTTGATATCCTTCAGTCGTCAGATGTAAACCATCATTCGAGTAGCGCCGGAGAAGTTCACCTGTGTGAGGATCTGAGGTAGCGGCAAAGAGATCCACGCAAGGAAGCTGATGCCGCCGGGCATATTCTTGGATCATCTGATTGAGCAGCCTCCTGGACGGGATGAGACGTTCGAATCCCAGGATCGAAGGAACCGTCACCGGGATCGGCTTAATATCTGCTGCCTTACAGCGTTCGTACAAGATTGTAAGATTGCGCATCACTGCTTGAGGCTGAGCCCCGCAACCAAGATCATTGCTGCCGCCCAGAATAATGACATAGTCCGGATGATGGGTGATTACATCTTGTTGAAGGCGAATTACCATCTCTCCCGTGAGCTCGCCTGAAATCCCCTTTACGAGGATTTCAATCTTGTCGCCCAATCGCTCTTTTAAAAAGCCGGCGTAGGGAGTGGAAAGTCCTTCCGGATTCTCGGATGTAGGGGATTGGTATCCAACGGTCAGGCTATCTCCAAAGGCAACAGCCCGAATCGGTTTTTCTCTCATCGGCAATTTGTTTCTGGTTGTACGACTATTTTTTCTATGATACACTACAATTCACTTTCTTTTAAGGAGAACATGATGGCACAGGTGCAATGCATGAAGTGCGGAAAGCTGGCGGATGCGATTTCCGGACCGGTTTACGGTGGAAAAATCGGAGAAGAGCTCAAGGTCAAGATCTGTAATGCCTGCTGGAAGGAATGGTTTGAAGGCCTATCCATCAAGGTAATCAACGAATACAGGCTCAACCTGGGCGATCCAAAAGCGAATGCATTCTTAAATCAGCAAATGCGGACATTCTTGAAACTCGACCCTCCGGCGACTCCATAACGGCCCTTATTATAATGTCCACATGATTACTCTAATCTCTCGATACAGCCGGTTGCAACTTGCTCTCTTTTATGCCCTCTGTTTTAGCCTTCTTGCCGGCTGCATCGGCAACAAGCGTATTTCGACTATAGTGTATGAAGAGAAGAATCGTGTCGTGAGGTTAGAGACGCGTCTGGGTCATGACAAGAAGCCAGTCGAGTATGGCTACCAGCACCCGGTGGACCTGACTCAAAAGGATTCAGAAAAACTTCTCTCTTCGATTTATATCAGGCGGTCAAAGACCTTGCTGGGACTATTGATCCCCGCGCTGGGGAGCAAAGACCGGGAACCGGCCTTCTCGGCGGATGAAATCCAGTTTTTGTCCCAACACCTTCCGGAAGCGTTGGCGGAAGCCAAGCCGAACCAACGGGTTACCTTCCTCTTGCAGCGGCCTCACGGAATGGGGCGGCGAGAGATCACATCGGGTGCAATTTTTATTCGGGGAGACCGCCTGAATTTCGTCCTGGCCAATGATCGGGCCATGCTGGATCAAGAAAGAATGGCGGTGCCTGACGAGGACAACCTGCTCTATGTGTATGACCCAGATGCTTTTAAATTTCTGCCCGGTAAGCACCAAGAACTGGTTAAGGCGGATCGAAAGATGCTGGATCAGGAAGGACAGCTTCCTGCAACCTGGCTCGAGATGGATTATCAAAAAATACTGTCCCCGCAACAGACCTCCGAGCCGCAGGCGACCCCCGAGCCGTCTCTCCAGACCTCTCCACAAACCCCTTCCACCGAACCCAGCCCCGCTTCGCCGCTTGAGGAGAAGCTTCGTGTCTTAAAGCGGCTCCGCGAGCAAGGGCTTATCTCGGAGGAAGAGTATCAGACAAAGAAGAAAGAGCTCCTAGCGACATTCTGATAGAACCTTCCGATAAAGCTCTTGACAGAAGCCGTCAAACTGCGGTAAATGATATACCCCTATAGAAGCTCAGGTTGGATGGAGGAACGAGAATGCTCACGCCAATGGAAATCAAAGAACGTGCGATCGAGACAAAGGTCGGCGAAACCTTTCAGATCAGCTTTTGGGAAGATCGCACACTGGGATACGCGTGGTATCCGACGTATGATTCGACCGCCTTCGATTTCATTGAGGACGATTATCAACGGACCATTCAGACCCATACCGCGGATTCCGGGAAACGAGTGTTTGGGTTCCTTGCGCTCAAGTCTGGGAGCTATAAGATACAGTTTGAAAAGAAGATCGGTTGGAAATTTACCGTGGCGGATCGTGTCATCTATCAGATTCAGGTGAAAGAATCATGATGGATTATCATCCGGGTTCAGCTGTGCTGGGATCAATCACAGCCTTGACCAGGGAGACCTTGCTGCACGGAAGCCCCGCTTTCTTGGCATGGTCGTAGATTTCTTTTGGCGATGGGGCAATATAGATTGAGTAGGTTTTCTCCGGTGTAATATAGCTCTGTATCCATTGGATCTGCCCTTTCATTTCTTTCAGCACCTTGACAGAAGACTTGGCCGCTTTGACGAGTTGTTCCTCCGTCATGGTCGGCGGAAACTCCCGCTCGATGATATATTTTGGCATGGCGTCCTCCTTGTTTTTCCCCCTTTATACCGAGGCTAAGCATAAAAGTCAATTCAATACCAATATCGCAATATTGGTCGAGGTGAAGAATAAGACGCTAGTTATCCTGTTCTATTTCTTGCGGCTTTCACCTTCTAATGCTAAAGAAATAAAAACTTGGGAATTAAGAATTACGGAAGAAATGATTCTAACTCACGGCTTACTCAAGCTCGGATCTGCAAACACAATGGTTGGATTCTGGATAGCCTCGCAGAAATTATGTGCTGTTGGCCAGTGAGAGGTAAAGAACTCTTGGGTCACCCAGGACGTATACCCGAGCAAAGGACAGTTCCGATCCGATGATCTAAAACAAATCATTTTGGCAACTTATTAATGAGGTAAAAAAAGCAAATTGCATGAAGAATTAAAATGGATGCGTGGCAAACCTACCACGCATCCATTTTTATCCGCGTTATCTTACCCGCTTGCAAAGGTTATTTATCTTTACCTTTTCCGTTGTCTCGAAGACGGAGCTTGACGTAATAGGTTAGTGGGCTGTTGCCGCTTTGCCCGACCGCGAATCCTTCGCCTGTGGTTCCCTGCAGGCCTCCTGAGCCGGTGACCGTAAACGTCTCTGTGTACCCCTCTGCCTGCCCAGCGTTAATGGTGGTGGGTGTGATGTCGGTGGGGACGGGTGCGGGCTGTGTCACGGATGCGGCCGTGAAATGGAGCTGGAGGTCGCCGGTGCGTGTGTCGCCCACGTGACACGTGGCCACTTCTGGTGATGGGGGCGCAACGCAGGTCACGACGACATTGGTCACGGAGTAGTCGTACGTGCCCTCTATTAACAAGACGTTCGGTTGTTGTCCGGCTGGGACCGGCACGTTTAGTGGGCAGTTCGTCTCGACCTCGTGGGTGGCGCCGGATGATGCCGTGTCGGGTGTGGTTGCTATGATTCCGGTGAGAACTACATTGGTGGCGACTGCGTAATGGTAGAAGACTGCACAGGGGGCTGCAGTGGTGGGTGTTGTGAGTACTTGCTTGGTGACTGTCTGGGTGGACGTCAAATTGCCAGTGCCGGATACCTCAATCGCTTGGGCTGAAACTGTGGCAGGCGTCAACGCTGCGGCAGCGAGACCTACAACTAGTGCGAACAGCATTGGAAGTGCTTGTTGTGTAGTGTTCTTAATCTTTTTCATTGTGTTGTTCCTCCCTTAAAGTTGGTGGTTATTGTCACGTGGGGACTTCCTTGCTTTTTTTTGTTGTTTTTTCCTCCCCTCCGCGCGTTGAGTATAGGCATGTCGTATTGAGGGCAGCGTCAGGCCCCGCACCATAACCAACGCGCCCGGAGCACTAAGTGTGCAGGTAAAAGATGAGTTGAATCCTTGATCTTATGGCCATCATGCTTCAATGGCTTTGTGTCCCCGTCCTTCAGCCTCAACAAGATGGCGTCAGTATGTTCGCAAGAACAGGAGAAGTCAACTACACGAAAGTGTATTGTTGTTTTCCGCGATTGTTTACTTGACACAAGGATTTAATTTCGTTAAAATTAGCACAATCCTTAAAAAACTGAGGGTTGCGCTATGGAAAAGATTTGGGAAAGCCTTAATTCTCAAGTATTTTGGGGTTTTATATCCCTTATTGCCCTTGCTTTTGCATTTAGCGGGAAACTTAGCGTGAGTGCCGCACGGTTTTGTTTGATGCTTGCATGGGGGCTTTCTGTATTGATGATTGCAAGATGGTTATATACTTATAATTTTTCAGGGGAATTGTATTTTTTGTGCATGTTGTTATCTATCTCGCTTGTCGGATTGGCACTCTACCCGATCTATGTATGGGTAGATTATAAAAATGAAAAGGCAACTAGTTTATTGCCGTCTGTTAATTCAGAAGATAAAACTAACAAAAAACAGACAGATCTTATTGAAAATCAGATAGACGTTGATGTTACTCCTAGCTATCTAGTTGGAGTTTACCGCGATCATACAGAACCGCAGGCAAATGATCTTGTTAAAAATTTTAGTGGTGCAAGGATGACAGTCTCTGGGATTCTTTCCGAGGTACGCATTATAGGCGGGGATTATTATGTGCAAACGTATGTAAGTGGTCCCGATGGTAAAGATACATTGGTTAATATGAACTTTGATCATAAATGGGATAGTCGTATTAAAGTTTTGACAAAAAACACGCGGATAAAAGTGCGGGGAAATATTGGAAAAGTTACAGCTTATTGGGTTGAACTTATTAATTGTGAGATTCTCACGGAAAATGAACTGCAAACAGAAGCCAAAGCAGATGAAAAAAAGAAGCGCATATTTGTTGGCGCAAATATCACTCCTGTATATCTAATGAGCTTGTCCCATGAACCTGGGCGCACATCTGCTCAGGCAGCAGTGCTAGTCGAGCCATTTATGAATAAATGGATGAGGGTCTCCGGAGTGATGAGTGATGTGAATTATACTTATGTGGAGGGCGAGCGAAGTTTCGTGACGATGACATTTAAGAAGGATTCCAGTATCGACCCGACAACTTGGTTATATCACGCTAGTCTTTATATGTATTTCCGAAAAGATTGGATTGATCGCTTGTTAATTCTAAAACCAGGGGATCAGTTAACGGTGATTGGCAAGATTGATAAAGTCTATGGCTATAATGTGTCGCTAGATTTTTGTGAACTGGAAGATTCTCAACAAAAGTGAGTATTTATAGCTGCGATGGCTCATAACGCAATTAATTTCTGATATTCCATCTTAGGAGCTTTGATAAGTTTCATGAGCGTATCACGGAACAGAAAAGGATTCTGTCGATTGTTAAATCTCCATTCAAATTCGTCGAGGTAAGCATCGAGATGTTTATCGCTGATCTTGTGATAGGAGCCCATGATAGAACGCTTAAACAGAGACCAGGCGTTCTCAATGGTATTGGTGTGAACATTGTCTCTAACCCATTCCTTGCGTCGGTGATTAACTGTTTCATGCTTATGAGTTTCGGAAACATCTCGATAAGAAACATAATCATCCGTAAATATGGTTGCCTCTGGAGAGATCCTATCTCTTATGATCCCAAGCAAAATCTTCTTGCTAGTCGTTGGAATTTTTCGAGATTCAAATTTTCCGCCTCTTTGAATCAGGCCGACAACGGGTGTTTGCTCTTTTCTCCCTTTCTTTCTCCTCGCATCGAATCTTCCGCCAATAAAAGTTTCGTCCACTTCCACAACACCTTTAAGTTTTGCTTTTCTCTTTTCTTCCTCGATTGCCTTTCTTACTCGATGGCAAAGATACCAGGCTGTTTTGTAGCTCATCTTAAGGCTACGGCTAATCTGATTCGCAGAAATTCCTTTTTTAGATTCGCACATCAGATAAATTGTGAAGAACCACTTGTAAAGCGGAAGATGAGAATCGTGGAAAATTGTACCTGATGTTACGGAGAACTGATACCGACATGTATCGCAATCGTATTGATTCCGCTTCTGAATGGTTGAAATCTTTGTGCTTTGGCACCGTGGACACTCGACACCATTCGGCCATCGGAGTTTTATCAGAGCTTCGCGACATTCTTCGTCAGTATCAAAGTCTTTCATCATCTCAACTAAACTTATATTGGGGTTCATAGCGTGCCTCTTAAAAAGAAGAAGTTAAAGGACAAGAAAAAACAAGGCAAGCCACTAACCGAGATGACTTCGGATGAGCTTGCCAAGCATCTCTTCCCGAAAAATGTTTTCGAGAAGTTAAAAGAGATTGTCTATCGGAATGATAAAAAGAAGAAGTAAGCATGACTACAGGATAACACAAAACTTATCCTGTGTCAAGTATATAATCGCCTTGTTTTCTAAGTGCAATGGTCAATCACGCACAGCAATTCGAGTTGCTTCCTCAAAAGATGAGCAGAAGAGCATAGGATAAGAAAATTCCCGCACGAGACTACCTTAATACCTGCGTATTCCGGTCCAAAGAGAAGTGCATAGCCTAAAAATAAATATCTTTTTCTCTATTTCTTCAAGGTGAATCACGTCAGCAATATTCCAATTCAACCACCTCAATGTCGCTTGATCTTATCAACTTCCGTTGAAATCCACAGATTTTCAAAGCATGAGCCAACTGACGATTGCAGGAAGCAACCGAAGTAAATGCACCTTCAAAGGGTGAATGTCGGAATCTCGAGCAGCAATTGATTACGCCAACAAATATAGGACGGCTCCTGGGTCAGCCGCTACGCTTCTCAGCGGTCGCCTAGATCATTGTGTTAGACCACTCTTCCCTCGAGCCAAATTCTCGTGCTGTTATCCAGTGAATGTATAATGTATATTGATGTCAGTTCAAACTAGATATATAACAGCATTAATCTTTCACAAAACGTCGTGTAGCTGATAAAGTCATCGACAAGGCCTATCTTGCACTCATTCCTGTAGTAAATAGAGTCAGTACCTACATCAATAGTAAGCGGACTGGTGACTAATACCATTCCTCAAGCGGTTGCGGCCCATCTCCGAGGATGCATTCGCTCCAACGAATTTTCGGAGAATTGATAGTTTTGTTGTCCATTGTCCGATATTTCTCGATATCAATTAATTATTTTGTCGGAACTTTGAGAACCTGATGGTTTATGATTCCTCGCGAACAGTAGGTGGAGCTGATAGAAGGTTGCCCCCGCGACCTGCCAGTGATGCTTCTTATACAGATCGCGCTTCCGATCCCACTACTCCCCCCGCATCACAAAGACATGCTTGAGCATGCTGGTTGACAGATCAATCGCGGCCCGAGCGGCAGGGGTCTTGGCGAGGGCGTTGAGCAACATAAAGACGTGGATGGCTCCGAGGTACCGCACGGCGGTCACCGGGACACCCGCCTCCATGAGCTTGTGCGCGTAGGCCTCGCCTTGATCGCGGAGGATATCGCACTCTCCCGTGATGACAAGCGCCGGCGGCAGCCCTGTCAGTTGATCCACCGAGGCCTGCAAGGGTGAGGCGGTCGGTTGCCTCCGGGCAGCCTCCTCCGGCAGGTATTGGTTCCAGAACCACTTCATCTGTTCTCCGGTGAGGAAGTGATCGGTCGCGAACTGTATAAGAAG
>Ga0207048_10306_pt1 | contig 14106 bp, 12 predicted proteins | sample Alteio_BWMinCont_65_FD_153301 | JGI IMG/M metagenome (GOLD analysis project Ga0207048, IMG submission 153301) | Enriched cells from forest soil in Barre Woods Harvard Forest LTER site, Petersham, Massachusetts, United States -... | ecosystem: Environmental > Terrestrial > Soil > Temperate forest >...
AGCAGGCTTCCGAACAGTGATCAACACCGGACCCAAGGGGGGGCAAACAGTTTACCATCTCCATCTGCACCTCATCGGCGGGCGGCAAATGACCTGGCCTCCGGGATGAGTAATTTTATTAATATTCTCAATTAGTTAGTTCTTCTTGACAGGGCTATACACGCCTGCTATAATGAAGCTCCAACCGGTTTTTTGAAAATTTTATATAAAACAAGCAGTAATTTACGCGAATGACAACGGGACTTAAAGAAAAACTGGTAGAAGAGATGAAAGAAGCCATGAAGGGTGGCGACCCGCTTAAGGTCTCGGTTATCCGGATGTTGAGGGCCTCGATTAAGAACAGGGAAATCGAAAAGGGTAAGGGCCAGCTCTTGACAGATGTTGAAGTGATGGAGTTGATCGCATCATCCATTAAACAGCACAAGGATTCCATCGAACAGTTTGCGAAAGGCAAACGAGACGATCTCGTTGCAAAAGAAGAGAAAGAACTGGAACTCCTGCAGAATTTTTTGCCGCCACCCTTGACACCGCAGGAGCTGGAACAGAAGATCAGAGAAGCCATTCAAACCAGTGGAGCAACGGGTATTAAGGACATGGGTAAGGTGATGAAGGTTGCAATGCCCCAGCTAGTCGGAAGAGCGGATGGATCAGCCGTGAGTAAACTGGTAAAGGATCTCCTCAGCCAGTAAAAACTGTGCAAGCTCATTGGATGGTTTTGAAGGGGCGCTACCTGGGTCTCAATGCGCATCAGGAGGCCCCTTCTTTATTCTTTCAGAATTCCTAAAATGAGGGTGTCTTGAGTTCATACAGTATCCCAGAAGAAGTCATTCGAAGGATTAGAGAACAAGCGGACATTGTGGAGGTGGTTTCTCAGCACCTCTTGTTAAAGAAGACCGGGCAAAACTACACGGGGCTGTGCCCGTTTCATCACGAGAAGACCCCTTCCTTTGTGGTGAGCCCTGCTCGGCAAATCTTTCACTGCTTTGGATGCGGAGCAGGTGGCAATGTTTATCATTTTCTGACAAAAACAGAAGGACTCACATTTCCAGAGGCGGTCAGGGCATTGGGAGAAAAGGTCGGGATTAAAATCCCAACGGTCAAGCGTTCTCCGCCAAACCCAGAAGCAGAAAAAGAGCAGGCGCGGCTGTATGAGTTGAACCAAGCAGCGGTCCAATGGTATCACAAAAACCTTCTAGAACGGCCTGAGGCAAGGACGGCGAGAGCCTATCTCGCCCAGCGTGGGATCCAGACTGAGACCATCGAGGCTTTTTGCCTCGGTTATGCCTTGCCTTCCTGGGACGGACTGCTAAAGAAGATGACTGAAAAGGGGTGCTCGCCTTTTCTGTTAGAGAAGGCTGGTCTGGTTTCGGCCCGCGAACAACAGGCAGGTTTTTATGATCGCTTTCGGGACCGGATTCTCTTCCCGATCTGGAATCTCTCCGGTCAAGTAATCGGTCTTGGAGGGCGGGTTTTGGATGAAGCGCTGCCAAAGTACCTCAATTCCCCTGAGACGCCGATTTACATCAAGGGCAGGTCTCTCTATGCGATGGAAAAGGCTCGACATGAGATAGCACGAGCGGGGTGTGTAATCATCGTGGAGGGTTACTTCGATGCAATCGCACTTCATCAGGCTGGTGTCAAGAACGTTGTGGCGACTCTGGGGACTGCCTTGACCCCTTTTCATCTGCAGATGATCCGGCGTTTTGCCCGAGAGGTGATCTTGATTTTTGATCCGGATCAGGCCGGGATCAACGCGACGCTTCGAACCATAGATCTCTTCCTAGTAAGCGGCATGACCGCCAGAGTAGTTTCATTGCCCAGCGGACAGGACCCCGACAATTTTGTGAGGAATCATGGAACCGAGGGTTTTCTTACGGCGGTCCGCCAAGCCAAGAAACCGATGGATTATGCCTTGGAGCAGTTCATGGCGCAGACAGGGGTTTCTGGTATTGACCAAAAACTACGCGTGGCAGAACAGATATTACCTTTGCTGAGCAAGATGGAAAACCGAATGGAGCAGAGCCATTACTTAAAGAAATTGTCGGACGAATTGAAGGTGAAGGAAGCGGATCTGGCCCATGAGCTTAAGAAATTATCAGAGAAAGGGCCGCGCACCGCAATAAAATCCATGCAACCGGTGACAGGACCGACTCCGGTTCCAAAAGAGGAAGAGATTCTCCTTCACTTACTTCTCCACGGAAAACTCTCCCTCGAGCGGGTGGCAGAGGTTCTCACCCCGGAGGATTTTAGTGATGTTCGGCTCAAGAGAATCGTCCGGTTGGCACTAGATTGCTTTCAAAAAAGCGCATCTCAAGAAGGGCTGTCGAGCCTGATTCACAGCGAGCTCATACAACCGGAGGACGCAGCTTTTTCTATCGGAGTTGAGCCTGCGTGGGTTGGCTTATGATGACCCGGATCAGACCGGAGAGGACTGTATGCGCGTCCTAAAACAGAAGAATCGACAACAACTTCTGAATTCCATTCAGCGTCAGATCCAAAGGGCGGAAGAGCAAGGGAATACGGTACAGGTGAAGGTGCTGCAAGAGGAGCTGCTAGGAATCCGGCAGAAACCGTTTCAAGAAAAGATCAGCAGAGCGATTTGAGGGTTGCGATGAGAGGTACGAAACGAGGGGAGTTCATGGTGAAAGGCGATAAGGTGGATGAGGTCAAGCAGCTGATCTCACTCGGCAAAGAAAAAGGCTATCTGACCTATGAGGAATTGAATACCGTCCTTCCTCCGGACACTGTCTCATCGGATCAGTTGGATAACCTGATGGTGATGTTCGGAGAGATGGACATCGAGATCGTTGACTCTCCGGAGGATGAACGGTATCAGAAGCTTCTGGCCGAACCGGAGGCCGAAGTGGAAGAACTCGAGGAGATGGAAGAGCTGGAGGAGGAGCTGGAGGAGGGGGAGAAAGAAAAGGAAAAGGAGATCGATCTCACTCCGGGGATCCTCAGCCGGACCGACGATCCCGTTCGGCTCTACCTCAAAGAGATGGGCAGTGTTCCATTGCTAAGTCGTGAGGGAGAGATCGAGATCGCGAAGCGGATCGAGGAAGGAAAGAGGGAAATCGCCTCGGTCGTCTTCGGCATGCCCATGACCGTCAAGGAGGTACTCTTTCTGGGTGATCAGCTGAAAAAAGAGAAGGCAAGTATCCGGGAAATTGTATCTTCTTTTGATGAAGAGTTCGAAGAGACCGCGGAACAAGACGATAAAGAACTTACCCAAAAGACGATCATGGCGATTCGAGATGTTCGCGGATTGTATCGCCAATTATTGAAACTGGGCAGTCGCTGGCGTCGAGCCGGTCAGAATCCCATTCGGCGCCGCAAAATTAAGGCGGAGCTTAAAGAGATCCGTGCTAAGATCGTTGAGAAAATGGAGGCCATTAATCTTCATCCCACCCTTGTAGAGCGAATGGTTCAACGTGTCAAGTCGCTGGCCCGAGAGACTCAGCTGTATGAGCGGGAGATCACCAATTGCAAGCGACGATTGGGCGTTGCGGAGGATGAGGCGGTTCATCACCTCCTCGCTCGTGTCCGGCGAGGCGGAAAGTACCTCCAGGCGGTTCGCCGGAAGACCGGACTCTCCAAAGAGACCCTACATCAGATTGAAAATCTCTATCGTGCCGCGCGTAAGAAACTACGTGGCATCGAGGTCGAGGCGCTGGTGACTGCCGATGAGCTCAAGGAGGCTGTACGTCTGCTTGAAACGGCCGAGCAGAAAATGAAGCAAGGGAAGAGTGAACTCATTGAGGCCAACCTGAGATTGGTCGTCAGCATCGCGAAGAAATACACCAACCGGGGTCTACAATTTTTGGACCTGATTCAGGAAGGAAATATCGGCCTCATGAAGGCCGTGGATAAATTTGAATACCGACGTGGCTACAAATTCAGCACCTATGCCACCTGGTGGATCCGACAGGCGATCACGCGGGCCATTGCGGACCAGGCCCGGACGATCCGTATCCCGGTTCACATGATCGAGACGATTAATAAACTCATCCGGACCTCGCGTCACCTGGTTCAAGAATTGGGGCGGGAACCGACCCCCGAAGAGATTGGGGAGAAGATGACGCTGCCCCTGGAAAAGGTGAGAAAAATCCTAAAGATCGCGAAAGAGCCTATCTCGCTGGAGACACCGATCGGAGAGGAAGAGGATAGCCACCTCGGTGACTTCATCGAGGATAAGAAAGCAGTATCGCCCATCGAATCGGCGATTCGGTACGATCTGCAGCGACAGATCAAAAACATCCTGCAGACGCTTACCCCGCGTGAAGAGAAGGTACTTCGAAAGAGGTTTGGGATCGGGGAGAATACCGACCATACGCTGGAAGAGGTCGGGCAGGATTTTGAAGTGACCCGGGAGCGGATCCGGCAGATCGAGGCAAAGGCTTTGCGAAAATTGCGGCATCCCAGTCGGAGCAAGAAACTCAAGAGCTTTGTCGAGAGCCTGTGAGGGCCCATAGCTCAGTCGGCAGAGCAGACCCCTTATAAGGGTCAGGTCCCTGGTTCGATCCCAGGTGGGCCCACCGAAAGAAACAACTCGGAGAGATGTTGTGGATGTGGTAAATTCCGTGAAAGACCAGTTAGCGTCCCTCATTGATCTCCAGACGCTAGACAGTCAAATTAGCCGGCTGAAAGACCGGCAACTCAGCATCCCTCAAACCAGCGAAGAGGCGAAACAGCGTTTGGAAACGGTCAAATCCCGCTGGACAGCGGTTAAGAACGAGGCCGAGGCGGTTCAGAAGAACAAACGAGAGAAGGAGCGCGATTTAGAAATACAGGAAGAAAAGATTGGGAAACTAAAAAACCGTACCACCGAGATCAAGACGAACAAGGAATATCAGGCTCACCTCAGCGAGATCGAAACCGCAAAAAAAGCAAAAGATCAAACCGAAGAAGCCCTCTTGCTTTTGATGGAACAGGGGGATGCACTCAAGGCGCGGTTGTCTGAACAAGAGGCCGTGTTCACACAGGCAGAAAAACAGTTTCAGGAAGAAGGCCAGAAGCTTTCGTCAGAAGCGGTTCAGATCGAAGAAGACCTAAAAAAGTTGGAACTGCAGCGGCAGGGTTTTGAAGGTAAGATCGATAAGAAACTCCTAAAGGACTATTCTCAGATTAAAGAGCTCCGCAAGGATCTGGCGGTGGTTGCAATTAAGGACGGGACATGTCTCGGATGCCGTCTTCAGCTCCCTCCCCAACTGATGGCTGAGGTTCGAAGAAAAGATAAGATCCTGACGTGTTCGAATTGTCACCGCATCCTATATTGGCCGACCCCAACCGCTCCCTCCGGTGAAAAAGCCGCGAAGGTGGCTTGATTACCTTCCCTTTAAAGTTTAGCCGTTGTTTTAAAATGCAGTTTTGCAATCTCCTTGAGGATCTTGGACCCCTTTTTTTCGACAATCTGACGCGCGGCTGCTTCCACAAGCTGTGATGCCCCTTTGGGGAGTGGAATACCGATTTTTGAAGAGAGCTGTTTCAGGCGAAGTAAAAACTCGGCTCGTGCCAGAATTGAAGCCGCAGCAACCGCGGGATCATCCTCCGCTTTGTGCCTCTGTTCCAGCTTTACCTCTCTGCCTTTTTTCAGCAAGGCGTCCAGCACAAGTCTTTCATCGCCGAACTGGTCGGTGACCACCCGTTGACACAAATTTTTTTCAAGAAGGTTTTCGATGACCCGGGCATGTCCCCAGGCGAGCAGTCGATTGAGGTTTTTAATCTTTTCGTAGAGGTCGTTGTATTTTTCCGGTCCGATAACAACAATAGAATACGGACAAAGAGAGCGGATCGGTTCGGACATTTCGAGCACCGCACGATCCGAAAGCCTCTTGCTGTCTTTCACACCGAGTGACTTGAGTCGTGGGAGGAGCTTCTCATCGATATAGACCCCTGCCACGACCAAGGGACCGAAGTAATCCCCCTTCCCGGATTCATCCGTACCAATCCATCCCGCCTGAGTCATCCAGCCGTCCTTAAATTTTACCCATTATAATACACCGTCATTGACAGTTGTAAGGTTATTTTCTGTATAAAGATTTAACCTGTTTTTAACACTCTCTTGAGGTTCCCGTCCCTTTCGCGTGACATAATGCCGCAAAATGGAATTAAACCGAAAGAGTGTCAATAATCAAAACACAAGGAGGCTCGTTGATGAATAAAAAGAAACTCACCACGCTTTCGTTCAGTGTTGTACCTATTGAAGAGATCTTTATGAAATTGAGAGTCTTGAGCAACCGACCTCGACTACGTGCGTTCGCGCAGGTATTTGCTGTAGTTTCGTTGATTGCTCTTGTAGGCAGCTTTTCAGCCTTTGCGCAAAACGGTAGTATACACTTCTGGCTCGGCAACCTAGTGGTCAGCCGTAGTGTCTACGACAACAATCCTAACAACATCCAAGTGGGTGCCACGCTGCCGCCAAACTGTGCGAATACTCAAGGCGGCTGTTCTCCCGGTGCGACTAACGACGGTTCCTACCCGTTTGTTTGGAATAATGCTCTCGCAGATGGCAGTTTTGGGATCACCTCGAAGATCTTCCTTGACCAGATTACTCCGGCTGGTGCGCTCGTTAACTCGCTCGAAGTGACGAACAGCTCCGAACAGGGAGTTCCTCCAACAAAGGATCAAATGGTTACCAGCTTCAGTTCTAAATCGGAATTGGCCCTAAACCTCTCTACGGACCACAACTACCTGACCTTTATGGGCTACATTGCGCCTATCGACGCGATCGATGTATCCAACTCTAACACTCCCGGAGTTGTTGATCCGACGAATCCTGTTGGGGAGAATTCTTACCGTGCCGTGGCACAAGTTGATCAGCACGGGAAGTTCCGGTTCACGGAGACCAACGCCTACAGCGGCAATAATGGCCGGGCAGCCATCCTGAATAACATAGGGGGTGCGAATCTCATTTACACAGCCGGTAACGCCGGCAACGGTGCCAATCCTCAACCGGACGGCATCATTATCGGAGCGGGCGCGCAAATCATAGACCCAGAGGTTAAGGCTGAAGTCGCTCAATCCCCTGGAACTCCCACACCCGTAGCAAGTTTCAACATTACGGAATTAGGTGCTCCGCACGATAAGATCGGAAAAGACGACAATTTTCGCGGCCTCACGATTTTCGATAACGTCGTGTACTATACCAAGGGCAGCGGCAGCAACGGCGTTAACACCGTCTACTTTGTCGATACCACCGGCCAGGCGTGCCCGAGCACCAGCGCAACCCCCGGTATCGGCCTTCCTCAAAGTTCCGCAAGTCTGCCCGCATCAGGGCTCCCTTACGACCCCGCGGTCTTGCAGACCGAAGGCCTTGTTCCCAATAACCTGTGCATCCTGAAAGGTTTCCCTTCTACACTCAATTCTAAACTCAAAACAAAAACGACAGCCTACCCATTCGGTCTCTGGTTTGCGAACGCCACCACTCTCTATGTTGCTGATGAAGGCGACGGCGTCCTAGCGGATACCGGGAAAACACCAGCAGGACTACAGAAATGGGTTTTTGATTCCAGCAAGCAGACATGGGAAATGGTCTATACCTTGCAAAAAGGACTGGATTTGGGTGTACAGTACAGTATCCCTGCGCCCTATCCGACCGGAAACAATTCGGCGACCGGACTTCCCTGGGCTCCTGAAACCGACGGTCTTCGCAACATCACAGGTCACGTGAACGGGGACGGTACGGCGACCATCTATGGCATAACCTCCACGGTGAGTGGAAACGGAGATCAAGGCGCGGACCCGAATAGACTCGTCGCCATCACGGATACTTTGAGCGCCACCACTCTTCCAGATACTGAAAGCTTTACAACTCTTCGAACAGCTGGCTATGGGGAAGTTTTGCGAGGCGTTTCCTGGGCACCTGGAACGAAGCAGCTATCACAATGATAGCGGGAAGACGATAAAAATCATTAAAGACAGAACAGGCTATGGGAAAAACGTGCATCAGCGTTCAGCTGTCGGAGCGCTGTCTAGATAAACCGGTAAGACCAGCTGTTGTATACGGAGAGAAGCAGATCATCATGAATTGCTTGATCTTCAATACAACTTGGGGGCATTGACAGTTGTGAGGTTATTTTTCTATAATGGTCTTGCGTTCCAGACTGGGTCAGATGATCGCTGCCCGCTGCACAGCGGGGAGAGGAAAGTCCGGGCTCCACAGGGCAGGGTGCTCCGTAACGCGGAGGCCTCGCGAGGGGACGGAAAGTGCCACAGAAAATAAACCGCCGATTGAGTCAAGAGGTGGTGAGTAGCTACAACCATCTTGAGATTTTTCAAGGCAAGGGTGAAACGGTGAGGTAAGAGCTCACCGCTCCGATGGTGACATCGGAGGCACGGTAAACCCCACCCGGAGCAAGACCCAATAGGCCCCGCCTCCCGTTTTTAGGCGGGAGAGAACGGTCCGTTCGAATTCTTCGCAAAGAAGTAGAGCGAGGAGGGCGGGGCGGGTTCGGTCGCTTGATCCCGATGGCAACATCGGGGCTAGAGAAATGATCATCATCCGTCCGCATGTTGTGACGGATACAGAACCCGGCTTATGAACCAGTCTGGGACGCCTTTGCACTCATTAAAGAAGCCCCGGAAATAAAACCTCCGGGGCTTTCATTTTTCTCAAACTGGCCTCGTATCCTGATTAGACTTTGGTAACGTTAGCAGCCTGAGGGCCCTTCGGGCCGTCAGTGACCTCAAATTCGACTTCCTGGCCTTCCTCTAATGTTTTAAAACCCTCTCCTTGAATCGCCGAGAAGTGAACAAAGACATCACCGCCATTTTCCTGGGAAATAAAGCCGTATCCCTTGGTGGCATTGAACCATTTGACTTTTCCTCGTGCCATTCTTGACTTTTCCTCCTTTCTATATTGCAAACAAAAACAGGATTTTTAAACTATGACAAACCCTTGTCTGTGTACCATAGCATTCCGGAGATTGTCAAGAAAAATTTAAGGAGTCCGATTCGGTGACCGAGTCCTTGACAGCTTATGACCGCTCAGGTTATAAATAAACGACAGTGGTTAGCAGATAAAATATCCTGACTCAAATAAAGGAGGGAAAGATGAACGGGGATGATTTCGAAGACGACGATGAAGACACGGAAGATGACAACCTTAACGGCGATGAGGATGACGACGATGAGGATGACGAAGAAAGCGATGAGGGATGAGCCGCAGGCCTCTCGAAATGTGCCTCCGTTGGACAGCCATGCCCAGTACGAAGGGACCTCCTTGCTTGCTGACCCCGTTCATGAGTATATCACCTTTACGGTTCCCGCCACACGAGATCCTGATGAGGTAACCGAGAAAGATCTCATTGACTCACCCTGGGTGCAGCGGCTTCGGTATGTCTACCAGTTACAGAGTGCCCGATGGGTGTACCCCACTGCCGAGCATAGCCGCTTTCAACATTCCCTGGGGGCGATGCATGTCGCTGGACGCTTTGCACAGCACCTCTATCCATCCTTAAAAGAGACCTTAGGAGATATCCCCTCACCAGCCTATATCGAAGAGCTGCTCCGGATCGCGGCGCTTTTGCATGATGTGGGTCATGGGCCATTCTGTCACTTCTTTGACGACCATTTTCTCGATGAATACAAGGCGACCCATGAGCTCATCGGTCAGGCCATCATCAAGGAAAAGCTGGGCAGCCTTATTAAAAAAATCCGACGTGCTCCTTCGGGACCATTTCGGTCTGATGAACGACTGGATCCCGATCAGATCGCTTTTTTGATTCTTAAGGATCCGTACAAGGACAGTTCCCGTTATCCTCCATGGCTTTCTTTGCTTCAGCCCTTGCTCGGCGGGATCTACACGGCGGATAATCTCGATTACGTGTTGCGGGACTCTTTTATGTGCGGTGTGGCGATCGGACCGGTAGATCTTTCGAGGTTGATCCATTACACCTTTTTTACCACGAAGGGTCTGACACTGCATAAAGCGGGGCTCTCTGCCCTTCAGATGTTCTTAAATGCACGGTCTTATCTCTACTCGAATGTCTACTACCATCGAACCACACGCGCGATTGACCTCCATCTCCGTGATATCTTTCGTCCCACCATCAAGCATGTTTTTCCCTATCATCCTCTACAGCAACTGGATCGTTACGTGGACCTGACTGATTGGTCTCTTATCGAAGCGGTTCGCGGCTGGAAGGTGAGTCGCTCGAGAGAGAAGCGAAGACTTTATGGAGAGTGGCAAAAGATTCTTCAACGACAACCGACGTGGAAGATGGCGTATGAGACGGTGCTGCCCACCAGTGGGATGGAGCAAGGTCGGATCTTCATGGATGAAAAAGCGATTGAGGATGGGATTCGGAAGGCGCTGCCGCTCCACCTTAAAAAACTGGAGTTTCGAGTGGACATGGCGAACCAGGACCCGCGTCCCCTCAATCCGCTCAGTATGGGTGAGTTCCAGATCCATGTATACGATCCATCCACCCAAACCGTTTCCAAAGAGGGCCTCACGGAATTGTTCAAGTTCATCCCGGCCAAGATCGCGCAGTGCCGAATTTTTGCCCGCAGCCATGAGCATGATCGCTTTCTGGCCGAGATCGCACGAAAGGTCCTGGGGACGGAGCGATCCAGCAGCAAGACCAATTTATGAAATTATCCGGAAACCGCCTTGTTTTCAACTCGAACCTGCAAGCCTTGGGCCTGTCGGCGTTGGGTGTCGTTTTCGGCGATATCGGAACAAGCCCTCTCTACACACTAAAAACAGTTCTTGCCCTCACCGGCGCGAACCCTGATCCAGCCGTTACCCTTGGAACGCTTTCGCTCCTCATCTGGACCCTCATTGTTGTGACAAGTGTCAAATATGTTTCTTTTGTCATGAGCATCGACAACGATGGTGAGGGAGGCATCCTCGCTCTCATGTCGTTGCTCGGTGTCAAACTTAGGCCCCGACCCGTTATCATCGCGCTTGGGCTTCTGGGTGCCGCGCTGATATATGGCGACGGGGCGCTTACACCCGCGATCTCCGTGTTGTCTGCGGTCGAAGGGTTGAACATCGTAAATCCTTCTTTCGCGCCCTATGTCCTGCCCGCTTCCGTCCTGATTCTCATTGCTTTTTTTTCCATTCAACCTAGGGGAACGGCGTGGATCGGGAGGGCGTTCGGCCCGATCATGCTGATCTGGTTCGTGACGATTGCCCTTCTCGGCATCTGGGGAATTGTGCAGCATCCATCGGTGCTACTTGCTATAAACCCGATGTATGGCATCTCCTATTTGTTCTCCGGTGGAACGACCAGATTTGTAATACTTGGGGGAGTATTTCTCTGCGTGACGGGTGCTGAAGCGCTTTATGCCGACATGGGACATTTCGGTGCACGGCCGATCCGCTTTGCATGGTCGACTCTGGTCTTTCCGAGTCTCGTCCTTAACTATGCGGGGCAGGCAGCACTTGTCCTTGAGGGTGCGCCCACGTCCGACAATATTTTCTACCGGCTCTGTCCATCAGCCTTGCTCATACCGCTCGTTTTACTTGCTACGATCGCCACCATCATCGCCAGCCAGTCCGTCATTACCGGCGCCTTTTCGATGACACGCCAGGCAATCCAGCTCGGCTGGTTGCCGAGACTGAAAATTACTCAGACATCCGCAGAGGGTTATGGGCAGATCTACGTAGGTGCTGTAAACTGGATTCTTATGATTGTTACTTGCGGTTTGACCATTGTCTTTGGAAAATCGGATAATCTCGCGGCAGCTTATGGCATTGCCGTTTCAAGCACCATGCTTGCTACGACGGCGCTGCTGTTTATCGCCATGCGTGAGATCTGGGGATGGAGCTTTTCTAAGGCAGGTGCGGTTGCCGGCGTATTTCTTATCGTCGATATGGCTTTTTTCGCTGCCAATCTCCTAAAGATTGCCTCTGGAGGATATGTGCCTCTTATTTTGGCGGCACTCGTCTACGGCATCATGCTCATCTGGCATCGCGGAGCAGAAGCAGTTGGTGCGCAACTCCAGCAGACGGTCGTTCCGATCAGCGTATTCTTGGCGAAAATTTCAGGACGAATTCCGCGCGTGCCGGGAACTGCCGTATTCCTGACGCGCACTAAACAGGACGTACCCCCCGTCATGGCCTGGCATGTCAAACACAACCGGGCGCTGCACGAACGTCTGTTTGTCCTGACAGCAGACACAGAGTCGGTCCCCCGGATTGATAATGCGGAACGCCTGACGATCACCGAGATTGCGCCCAATTTCTGGCGTGCGTCTGCTCGTTATGGCTTCATGGAGCGACCCGATATCCCGGCACTGCTCCGGGAAGCCCATGTCCGTGGCTGCAGCATTGATCTTTCTGACGTTACCTACTACGTCGGTCACGAAACCGTTCTCTCCCGCGACGACGGCAAGGGATTGCCGAAATGGTTTGAGGCATCTTTTGCCCTCATGCAGCGCAACTCCACACATGTGAGTGACTATTTTCGGCTTCCATCGGATTCGCTGGTCGAGCTCGGGCGGCAAATTTCAATTTAGGAAACGCTGTATGTTTTTATATACGGCTTAGACTGAGGGCACTACGAGGCTGAAGCTGTGTATAACGAATTGATCTTATTGGTGGCGGCGCAGGGACTTGAACCCCGGACCGAGTGATTATGACTCACCTGCTCTACCACTGAGCTACGCCGCCGTATATATAGTGAATAGAATATAAAACAAACTTACTGCCGTTGGCAAGCTGAAAAAGGTTTGGGAGCATGATGCTTGACAATTATAAAAAAAATTGTCACTATACATCGTTTTAAAAACATAGGTGAATAGATCAGAAACCGTTTGTAGAATAATTTTTTAGGTGTTTACAGTGTGGTCTAACCAGAAAGGAGGCAAGCATGGATCTTTATCGTTCCAGAGTTTCATTAAAGGGATGGTGCTTAGGACTTTTGAGTATCCTGACCGCTCTGACAGTGCTGACCGCCTGGAGCAGTCCTGCCTGGGCCATTCCGGCTTTTGCCCGGAAGTATGATTTACCCTGCAGTGTCTGCCATGTGCCGTCGTTTCCAAAGTTAAACGACTTCGGAAACATCTTTCGGGACCACGGCTATCAACTGGGAAGTGATCAGGAGCTACCGACCTTTGAAGGCCTCACCAAAGGCTACTGGCCGGTTTCGTTCCGTACCACGGTGGGGTACCAGTCGTCCAGTCTGAAAAATGCGGGTGCAGCCGGTGGCAACAACGTGAACACCGCAACAGGGAGTTTCGGTTTCACAGGCCTGGACGTCCTGAGTTTCGGAATTCTTGCCAGGGACATCAGCTATGCAATCGTGTACACGCCGGGACTTGCAAGTGCCGGCTTCTATGCCGCGCCTACAAACAACGATAGTGATCTGGAATCGGCCTGGGTGAAGCTGGACAATCTCTTCCACAGTAACTATTTCTTAAACCTGAAGGTCGGGAAGTATGAGTTGGACCTCCCGGTCAGCGAGAAGCGACTCCCTACACTCAACACCAATATCGTCATGTACCATTATAATGCCGGGACGCCTTACTTAGCGGGCCTGACCGAGAATGGCTTTGTTTTTGGGAACCCAAACAGCTTTGCCATTGGAGAGAACCAGCCCGGGCTTGAGGTCTTTGGAATTAAGGACACTCCCGGCGGCGGCTACTTCCGTTATTCACTGAATGCCTTGTCGAACAGTAATATTACCGGTCCTAATACGGGCGGAGGCCGGGGTGTGAATTTCTACGGACATGTCACGCAGTCAATCGGAGGTTATGGGGTTGTGTCCGGTCAACGGGTCGGCGTCTTTGGTGCATATGGCGATGCCCCCACAGTGGACAATCCTGGCTGTCCTGCTGCCGGGACCTGCGGCCCGATTTCTGGAGGTGGACAGCCGTTTTATCGTGTGGGAGTGGATGCCAGCTTGACCGCCTTAAATCAATTCAATCTCATCTTGGCTGGGATGCGTGCACTGGACAGCAAGGACCTGCTTCTTACAACGGTGGGTCCGACTGCACAGGATGCCGTCTGGTATGGAGGTTTTGCGGAGCTTGATTACAATCCCAGCTGATAGCCGTGGTCCCGAAAGATGTTTCCGAAGTCGTTTAACTTTGGAAACGACGGCACATGGCTATCAACTGGGAAGTGATCAGGAGCTACCGACCTTTGAAGGCCTCACC
>Ga0207048_10327_pt1 | contig 14094 bp, 16 predicted proteins | sample Alteio_BWMinCont_65_FD_153301 | JGI IMG/M metagenome (GOLD analysis project Ga0207048, IMG submission 153301) | Enriched cells from forest soil in Barre Woods Harvard Forest LTER site, Petersham, Massachusetts, United States -... | ecosystem: Environmental > Terrestrial > Soil > Temperate forest >...
TAGCAAGTTGAAGTGCAATTCTGGTATCTTGAGCAACCTCGTTAACTTTTGATTTTATGTCTTGGGGTAAACCCTCCCCATTCATCAGTGCCTCTACTGAATCGTATTCTCTCCCAGTTAATGTTGATGGTGTTTTTTCTGTAGTCGTATTCATTAGGGTTTATCTGTGGCTTCGTTTCTTAGTCCAATCACAAAATTCTTGCAATATTCAATATCGGAATGTTGTTCATTTTTATCTCCAATCGTAATGAGATATACTTTTTTTGTTTCATCGTCTGCAAAGATATACATTCTAGTTTCCTGTAAGCTACCACCACCTCCCTTTTGGTCAAGGGCTACTACTCCCATTGTCTAATGATGTAAGTATCCTGATTGTATACATTTAGAATTTTTGCTACATTTTAATAATGTCATGTAACGGTTTAAATTATTCATGACCGCCGCAAGTTCGTTGGGATGCTTTTTTGCATAATGCTTTTGGTCTCGCTCCCAACCAGTTGTTATAGCGATCTTCCACATGTACGCATTTTTTATTCCGTTACGGAATAAAAACAACCCTTATTTTTTGGTTTTCCATCGACTTGCCGCAGCTTTTCTTGCGATTTCCTTTCTTTTAGTTGCACTCAAGCTATCGGCACGAGCTTTCCCTCCCTTTAGCCCTCCAAGTCGACCCAGTGCAACCGCAGCGGGGTTTTTAGCCACTTCCTCTTTGACTTTGGTTCCCGTAGTAAGAGCAACGATATTTGCGGCGATCTGATTCAGGTCTTTCTTAGGCATGCCGCAATATACCACATGCAAGAGCGGTCAAGCAAACCCTCTTTAACTCAACGAGATCGAAACTGTACCACTACCCCTTATGGAGGCGATTTCTTTATTTTGGATTGGCACATCGGGCCTCCCTGTACAGGATAATTCATGCGCGGCATACTTCTTGGAACTCTGATTGGTTTAATCGTCGGCGTTATCGGTGCATTTGCTTACAATACTTATCTAGGCGATGGGGCAGAATTGGCTGATGTGCAAACCCAATTAGCCTCGGCCAGTACGGATCTTACCAAAGCAAATCAAGGCACCATTAAACTTAAAAGCGAGGCCGATGCCTTGTCAGCAGAGGTGAAGCAATTAAGCACCCATAACGACGAGCTCAAACATCAGGTGGATGAATTGAAGGCTTCTTCGACGGCTAATTCGGATAATACAGCAACAGCCAATTCGAATCCAATGGGCGGCTTTATGAAGGCTGCCATGGATCAACAATATCAACAGAAATTGCTTGTTTTTAAAACTCGCCTTCATTTGACGCCGGAACAAGAGGCTGCGGTTAAAGCAGCAATGGATGGCGAAGCAAAAATGGCCGAAAGTATGTTAGCGGGAGGCAAATTCGATCCTGAAGCGCTTAAAAACGCCGCAACCGATCCTAACAAGCCCAAAGGAGTTGAACAAACGATGAATGACATCCTGACCCCGGATCAGAAAACGATATATAAGCAGATGCAGAACGATGAAAAAAATAGTGCGGTGGAAATGTTGGCTACAGTCCAGTTGAATCAGATGGCGCCTGCTCTTCAACTCACTGAAACACAAAAAGACCAAGTTTTTAACGCACTTTCCCAGCTCCAGTCGAACGCAATGGATCCAAATACGTATAAAAATAATCCTCCCAATCCCGCGACCATGCTGGAGGACCAGGCCAAGGCAAAGGAAGATGCTTTGGCAAAAATCCTGACTCCGGAGCAGCTGGCAATTTATCATCAACAGGCTCAAAGCGAATTGGAGATGCAAAAGACCATGATGCAAAAATTCACGCCTCCCGCTACCGCTACGCCCCCTCCTACTCCAGCACCAACTCAATAAGATTTATTTTTTAGGAGTGGTCGGATTAGTCATCCCGTCCATCGTGACGAGGGTCGTTTTCATGTAGGTCTTGGGAACGGTGAAGATGCTCGATTTGCCATCGCGCGTTTTGGTTTCGACGTAAGCGAATGAATTTTTATCGCGGTTACCGCCCCAAGTTATCACGATGGGGGTAACGCCGCCTTTGATTAGCGCATCGTAAAAAGAAAAGACGAGAGGAGGGACGACTGGGCGAACCGGGACTAGCGCCATCGGTTCGTTGATGACCCGCAGGCGTTCCATGGCTGCTTGCATTTTGGGCAGTGTGCCGTTGTAGCACCAAGCTTCAACACTTTCGCCACTGACCGTGTCTCCGGTCCAGCGGTTGCAATCGAATCCGGCTACTTTTTTCTTATCGGGTGTCTGACGCCAGACATAACCTGAATTATCGGAACCAATCGTGTTCGAAGCTTCACCGGGAGCATTGGTGTCGGTGGAGGGTGGGGTGATGCTAAGTCCTTCGCTATTGAGATCACGCAGGCGCGTTTCGTAACGTTGGGAGGTTTCCACCAACGCGCGAACTTCGGGCCAGGAAAATTCCCAATAAGTGTAATTGCTATGTTCCAGCCCGGTATAGTGGTCGGCCTGGGAATCGTAAATCACGCTCAAACGATCAACAGGTTGGTCTATGCGCAGGAGTGTTGGGCCCATGGTTACAGTCAGGGGATGGGTTTCTCCATCCACTCGAACCGTGAAGGCAACGACATCAAGAAAAGCGGGAGCTGCTACGGGAAGAGTGGTTTTGACCGGTTGGGGTTTGCTTTCAGGTTGAGTCGCAGAGGCGGTCAGTGCTGTAAACAAAGTCAGAAGAAGGAAAAGATTCGTGCGAGGGAAAGTGAGCATGCCTGTTAACGATTAGCTTTGGCGTAGGGTGATTGTCTAGGGACTATATTAAGTCGATTCAATAAAGGAGGGGTCTTCGGGGCGACGTTGCTTAAGGGTGAGGCGTTCGCCAAAAAGCGCGGTTCCGATGCGGACGCAGGTGCTACCCTCCTCGATGGCGACGATAAAATCGCCGCTCATGCCCATGGAGAGCACGGGTAATTGCAGGCCGGTGTCGCTTTCGATTCTGTCGCGCAGTTTGCGCAGACCGGCAAAATGAGGACGTGATTTCTCAGGATCAGGAGAGTATGGCGCGATGGTCATCAAGCCCCGAAGGCTCAGGCGTGGAAGCGTATTTATTTCCTCGGCCAAAGCTCGTGCTGCATCGGGTGCACAGCCAAATTTAGTGCTTTCGCCCGCGATATTGACCTGGAGAAGGACGTTCTGGACTTTACCGATAATCTCGGCGCGATGGGCAAGTTCCGTGGCGAGTTCCATGCGGTCGACCGAATCGATAGAATCGAAAAGACGCACCGCATCTTTGGCCTTGTTGGTTTGCAAATGACCGATCAGATGCCAAATCCCGCGGCCCAGTGTTTCGATTTTTCCACGCGCTTCCTGGACCTTATTTTCCCCGAAGCGCATGACACCCGCGCGCATGGCTTGATGAACTATTTCCGCTGGTTGAGTTTTACTGACTGCGAGAAGCTCTACTTCTTTGGGATCGCGACCGGCATGCTGTGCCGCCTGTTCGATAGCGTTCTGAATATGAGCAAGACGAGTAACGATGTCTTCCATGAGTAAAGCTTATCGCCAAATTCCGTTGCTGTCATTCCTATCGGAACTTTATTGACTCAACATTAGATAAGCTTATAGTAATGACTCTTATGCAGGTGGAATCCTTTAAAGTTTTCCGTGACCTCGTGGAATCGCGCAGTTTTAGCAAGGCGGCATCGCTTAATTTCATTACACAGTCGGCTGTTAGTCAACAGATTCGAGCGATGGAAGAACGGTTCCACGTTCCACTTATCGAACGTAACAACAAACGGTTCGGTCTTACTCGGGAAGGGCAGCTGCTTTACGAGACGAGCAAACAGATTATTTTCGAGTTTGATTCCTTGCAGCACCAACTTGCGGAGATGCGGCATGTGGTTTCTGGAAACATTCGCTTAAGTACCGTGTACAGTATAGGGCTGCATGAATTGCCTCCTTACCTGAAGAAGTTTTTGCGCGAATTTCCGAGCGTGAACGTGCATGTCGAATATCGCCGTTCCAACCAGGTTTATGACGAAGTAAGCGAGGGGACGAGCGATCTGGGTTTGGTGGCGTTTCCCGTCCAGAAGAAGACGCTGAAGGTCGAACCGTTCCGCAAGGATCGGCTCGTGGTTATTTGCATTCCCACTCATGACTTGGCGAAACTGAGCGAAATTGAGGTTGAAAGATTGAAGAAGGAGAAGTTCATCGGGTTTGAACCCGATATTCCAACGCGCAAGGCGGTCGATAAAATATTTCGCGAGGCAGGCCTGGAAGTGAATCCGGTGATGGAATTCGATAATATCGAAACGGTGAAGCGTGCGGTGGAAATCGGAGCGGGTGTTTCCATCGTTCCTCGTGCCACAATCGAGCAGGAAGTGGGTAATGGCACGCTCGTGGCGGTCGAGTTCAAGGGGCAGCCTTATTATCGTCCTCTCGGGATCATCTATAAGGCAGGCCGCGTGCTTTCGCCGGCCATGAAGCGATTTCTCAAGACGCTTAAAGAGTCTCCCGATCAGCTGTCTTTGCCCGTTGCCGAATCAGTTGCGAGGGCTGAATAGGGAATTGATTGCAGGGATTTGGGCGGGATGTTAAAGCTGGCGACATGTCTAATTTGAGCAACGGTCTTGGCCTTTCCATGGGCTCGCTTCATTTTCTAAGCGACGCGGAAACACGTTCGATCAGCCCCGAAAATTTCAAGGGAGAAAAGGGAAAAGGGGGCATGGCCACGATCAAGGATGGCGAACGGCATCCGGCGAGGGATCTCGGTCAGGGCTGGAAAATTTCGCCTAATGTGACCATCGAAAAGGGCGAGACTTTCGAGCTGGCGAATATCAAAGGACCGGGAGTGATCCAGCAAATCTGGATGACACCGACGGGAACCTGGCGGCACTCGATCCTGCGCATTTATTGGGACGACTCGAAACATCCATCGGTGGAATGTCCGGTGGGCGACTTCTTTGCCTGCGGCTGGGGCAAGTATGCGCCGGTCGTTTCCCTTCCGATCTGCGTCAATCCTGGAAGCGCCTTTAACTGTTATTGGCCGATGCCTTTCAAACGCCGTTGTCGGATTACCCTGGAGAACATCGGGCTTGAGGGAATGGTCCTTTTCTACCAGATCAATTACGCCCTTCAGCCTGTTCCCAACGATGCGGCTTATTTTCACGCCCAGTTTCGCCGCAGCAATCCGCATGCATACAAGCAGGATTACGTGATTCTCGATGGCGTGAAAGGGAAGGGGCATTATGTGGGGACCTACATGTGCTGGGGGGTAAACAACAACGGCTGGTGGGGTGAAGGCGAAATCAAGTTCTTCCTCGATGGAGACAAGAAATTTCCCACCATCTGCGGGACAGGAACCGAAGATTACTTCTGTGGCTCCTATAACTTTGAAAATCAGGCGACGAAGCAATACCAGGAATTTTGCACGCCTTATTCGGGTCTACCCCAGGTCATTCGCCCCGACGGCATCTATAACTCGCAAATGCGATTCGGACTTTATCGCTGGCATATTATGGATCCGGTCCGATTCAAAAAGGACTTCAAGGTGACGATCCAGGCGCTCGGATGGCGGAGCCACTTTCGATTCCGTCCGCTTCAGGACGATATTTCTTCGGTGGCATATTGGTATCAGACGTTGCCTTCGCGGCCTTTTCCTCCACTGCCTTCCCGGGATGATCTGGAGATCAGCTAGCCCAAAGCGAGGTTAATATCCATCTCGCCATCGAAATAGACGCCTGCCTACAGTGTCATCATGGCAGGCTCTTACTTTCTTACCACGGCCATTGATTACGTGAATAGCGCGCCCCATTTGGGGCACGCCTACGAGAAGGTTTTGGCCGATTTTTTTGCACGTCACCAGCAAAGCCTGGAGCACGATGTTCTTTTCCTGACCGGGGTCGACGAGCACGGGCAAAAGGTGCAGCAATCGGCTCAACGGGAAGGGATCGAGCCGCAGTTGTTTTGCGATGGGATGAGCGCGCGGTTTCAGCGTCTGCACGAGAGCTTGGGAGTGGCTTCGTCCCATTTCGTGCGCACGACCGAGGCGCATCACAAAACGGTTGTGCGCGAATGGCTGCAAAAACTCCACGACAAGGGCGAGATTTTTTTCCAGGAATACGAGGGTTTTTACAGCGTCCGACAGGAGCAGTTCGTCACGGAAAAGGACAAGGTCGACGGCCAGTGGCCCGAGATTTTCGGCGAAGTGATCCAGACGAAGGAACCGAATTATTATTTCCGGCTCGAACCTTATCGCCAACGCCTGCTGAAACATCTTGAGGAAAATCCCGAGTTTGTCGTACCGACTTTCCGCCGGAAGGAACTCTTGGGTGCCTTGGCGGAACCATTGGCCGATTTGTGTATTTCCCGTCCCAAAAGCCGCTTGAGCTGGGGTATTCCATTGCCGTTTAACGAAGATTACGTCACCTATGTTTGGTTCGACGCACTGGTGAATTATTATTCATTTGCTTCGATTAAGGGCTCTCTGCACTGGCCACCCGATCTGCAGATTATTGGGAAAGATATTCTTATTCCGGCCCACGGGGTTTACTGGACAATCATGCTTTTTGCGCTCGATCTGGCGTTGCCGAAACATCTGCTCGTGCATGGTTTCTGGACGAATAGCGGCGCGAAGATCAGCAAATCGAACGCGAAGTCGCTGGTCGATCCAGTACCCTACGTGGAAAAATTCGGTCCCGATGCGCTACGCTATTTCGTCCTGCGCGAGATGGTAGTGGGTGGCGATGCGGATTTTTCAGACGAACGTTTCGAGATTCGTTACAAGACTGACCTTGGCAACGACCTTGGTAATTTTATCAATCGCACGCTTGCCATGATTAACCGTTATCGTGAGGGTAAAGTACCGAGCTACGATGGCTTTCATATCGATAAAGACGTTGACGAGAAACTTCGTACAGATGATCCCTACAAGTTCTATCGTCAAGCCGTGGAGGATAATTTCGCTCCACATTATGCACTTATGGGTGTCTGGAAGCTTATTTCAGATGCCAACGAATACGTTGAGAAAACCGCGCCGTGGAAACTGGCCAAGGATCCAACTCAGGCGAAACGTCTCGATGCCGTTCTGGGACATCTGGCGGAAACGGTTCGGCGTCTATCGGTCCTCGTGCAGGCAGCGCTTCCCTTTACAGCAAAAAAAATTCGCGCCCAGTTACAACTTCCGTCCGGGCCTGTACGATTGAGTGAGGCTCTTTTTGGCAACTCTCTTAACGACCATGTCATTGGAAAGCCTGAAGTGATTTTTCCACCCATCGAAGATAAAGCCCCAACCGTGTCTTGAACCGGCCTCCAAGGTCATGATTCCTTTTGCTGTAACGCTGCCGCATCTCAAGCCTCACGAGATGTTTGTTCTCGAAGTTGGATTCAAACTTTACGCGTTGGTGAGTTTTCTTGGCGTGGCCAGCTACGGGGCCGTTCGTCTTCAAAAAGGGCAGCTGATTCAGAATGAAAATTCGCCCCTGCCTTTTACGGTACCCGGAGTCAGTGGCTGGCTTTTGATTGCAAGCGTGATAATCCTGCTTTTTCTCCAGTCGGCGCTTTACATGATTTTAGCTGTGATGGGCGTGGGGCTGTTCACGCTATGGAGCGGACGAACACCGGAGGAACAATTTGGCCTGCGCCGATTGTCGATTTTCAAAATTGTGATGTGGAGTCTGTTGATTTGTGGCGCTGTTATTTTTGTTGAAAAGCCGCTGATCGATTTGGTCGAGGAAATCTTGAATGCGATTCAGCTGCCTCATCCGGAACAGGAATCAGTGGAGACCTTCAAGCAGTTGAATCAACCGGTATTGATTTTTGGATTTATGCTGCAAGCCGTGGTGCTATCACCATTTATTGAAGAGCTTTTTTTTCGCGGTTTTCTTCTTACCTTCTTGAGAAGATACACTTCGACTTTGGGGGCCATTCTCCTAAGTGCTGGGGTCTTTGCTTTCGCTCATGTCAATCTCGACTCGGTAATTCCGCTTTGGTTCCTGGGCGTTGTTCTCGGGATTGTCTACCAGCACACGGGTTCGTTGTGGGTGCCGTTGGGGGTACATGCCTGCTGGAATTTTTTTACGGCGGTAGGTCTGCTATTGGATAAAGGGAACGGTTAAAATGTCCACGATCCACCAAGCTCAAATAAAGAATGATTCTTTATTTTCATTGGGCGAAAAGGGGCTGTTGCATTTGCTGACGGGACACTGGAAGACCGACTCCGCAAAAGTAATGGTTGGAGTTGGGGACGATTGTGCCGTCCTGCGCGGTGAGGGAAAAAATCATTTCTTGCTCTTTAAAACCGATGTGGTGGTGGAAGGCGTTCATTTTTCTAAAAAAGCGAAGCCGGAATGGATCGGACGCAAAGCGCTTTCACGCGCACTAAGCGATCTGGCAGCGATGGGTGCTTCACCCGTGGCGGCGGTTATAACTCTGGGCCTTCCGGCAAATGAATCGGTGCGGCGTGTCGGAGCGATTTATCGTGGCATGGAGCAGGCAGCGAAGAAGTACATGGTCAATCTCGTGGGAGGGGAAACGACGCGAGCACAGCAACTTTTTTTAAACGTGGCTCTATTAGGCGAATGTCGCGGCTATCAGCCTGTTTTGAGATCGGGCGCAAAAGCGGGGGATCTAATTTTTGTCACGGGTCGACTTGGCGCGACGCAAGCACGTCGACATTTGGTTTTCGAACCGCGATTGGCAGAGGGTCAATGGCTGGCCCAACATAAACTGGCTACGGCGTTGATGGACCTGAGCGATGGCCTGGGGGCCGACTTGCCACGTCTCGCCGAGGCTTCCAATATCGATTTTTACCTCGATGAAAAAGCGATTCCGCTGGCCCGAGGCGCAACACTTTCCATGGCTTGTAATGATGGGGAAGACTACGAACTCCTATTTACAACATCACCTTCTCACGTAAAAACTTTAAAAAAGAAGTGGCCATTCGTCACGCCCTTGCATTGTATTGGTGTCATACGGCCCCGCCGGAAGAAACCGGCGGCGCCCGAATTTGCACATGGGTTTGACCATTTTAAACAGCGTTGAGGCTTCTCAAGCCTTTGGAGAAAAATGGGCCACCGATCTCGTCGGCGGTGAAATTTTTGCGTTGCATGGCGTTTTGGGCGCGGGCAAGACGCAACTAGTGAAGGGACTTGCGCGAGGTCTTGGATTTCGGGGCGATGTTACGAGCCCCACTTTTACCATCGTACACGAATATCGCGGCGGACGGTTGCCGATTTATCATCTCGATCTTTATCGCTTTGAAAATGAGATCGCAGCCCTGACTATGGGAATCGAAGAGTATCTGCCCAGCGAAGGTGTGACGGTAATTGAATGGCCCGATCGGATCGCTGCGTTTCTTCCACTGCAAACACAGCATTGGGAACTCGAAGTGGTGAGCCTGACTGAACGAGTGATTAAAAAAAAGTGATATGCTCGACCTCGCTTTTGATACCTCCGCCTCCGTTGGCAGCATCGCTCTCGGTAACGAGAAGGTGGTGGTCCAGTCGATGGAGTTCACTTCGCCGAAACGCCATTCCGCTTCTCTGTTTCCGGCGCTGGTGCGCCTTGGTATCCCACGGCTTAAGCTGCGGCGGATTATCGTGGGGCTTGGGCCAGGATCGTTCTCAGGTATTCGCGTCAGCCTCGCGGCAGCGCAAGGCATCGCGCTGGCGCAAGGGGTTCCGGTAGTAGGGATTTCGAGCGCCTATTCGGTGGCGTGGCAGCACAAGAATGTTACCCGGCTCGGTGTTTTCGCCGATGCGAAAAGGGGTGAAGCTTTTTGTACCGCCTTTCAACATGGTGAATTGGAACAGGCGACTTATCTTATTCCGATGAGCGAAATCGAAGATCACGCGAGCAAGTTCACTTTGGCCGTGAGCGCAGAGCCGTTGCCGGGCATTCCGACGCGGGTTCATCCTCGGGCGGGTGATTTACTTGCTCTTCCTACAACACTTCCTGGTTGGATAACAGAACAGCCACTCGAACCGATCTACCTGCGCGGACCGGTCGCGGCAAAATAACAGTCATCATGCTTAATCGCCGTTCCTGGGTGGAAGTTGACGGGCGCGCCCTGCGTCACAATTTAAAAATTATTCGGAGCCTGATTCCGCGCACCACGCAACTGATGGCGGTGGTGAAAGCAAATGGCTATGGACATGGTCTGGTGGCCTTGTCGTGCGAACTGGCAGCCATCGGTGTCGACTGGCTCGGAGTGGCTAATGTGGCGGAAGGAGTCACGTTGCGCGAGGCGGGCATCAAGCTGCCTATCTTGCTGCTCAGTGCGACGTTGCCAGAGGAGATGAGCGAAGCTGTCCGGTACAAGCTGATCCCGATTCTTTCGTCTTATCGTGAAGCACAAGTTCTCGACCGAATTGCTCATGCGCAGGGAAAGCGGGCTGAGGTTCATTTTAAAATCGATACGGGAATGGGGCGACTTGGTTGCTGGCACGAAGATGCACGTCAGGAACTGGTGCGTATTCATCGTCTGTCGAATCTGATCGTGAAGGGACTGTGCACTCATTTTGCTTCGGCAGATGACAATCCTCAACTGACCCGGGCGCAATGGAAGGCGATCTCGCCTTTTTTTGCGGAGAATAAAAATCTTTTGCATCATGCCGCGAATAGTCCGGCGATTACACGTCGTTACGGGTTTCATGCCGACTTGGTGCGGGTAGGGTTAGCGCTTTATGGTGTTCCTCCAATTTCCAGAGACAAGCGTCTTGGTTTGCGTCCCGTGTTGACTTGGAAAAGCCGCGTAAGTCTTTTGCGCGAGGTGAAGGCCGGGCGAACGATCAGTTATGGCGCGACTTATCGCACGCGTTCAACTGAGAGGCAAGCTGTGGTGGCGATGGGGTATGGCGATGGTTATTTTCGACTTCATTCCAAACAGGGTCATCTATTGGTTCGTGGAGTGCGGTGTCCTATCCGGGGAAGGATAACCATGGATCAGATCATTATTGATGTGACGCATGTGCCAGATTGTCGAGTAGGTGACGAAGTGGTTGCACTGGGACGTCAAGGCAGGGGAGAAATCACAGCCGGCGAACTGGCCGTGGAAGCGCAGACTATTCCGTGGGAAATTCTGACCAATATCGGGGCGCGGGTGCCGAGGGTTTATCGCTACTTTCGTAGTTCCTGATTTCAATTCCAGGATGATTCTAAAATAAATCAGCGATGGCACCCAGGACATTGCCTTGGGCATATTCAGCCCAAGCGCGGTTATGCTGCGCAGTCGAGAACTGGGGATCAATCTGGATCGCGAGGTCAAAATCCATGACTGCCTCTTCAAAATTACCCTGGGCCTGCTGGGCTAATCCGCGATTGTTGTAGGCGTGTTCGTCGTTGGGGTCGAGTTGCAGGGCGCGGTCGTAATCGGCCATGGCGCTGGTCAAATCATGTTTATGATACTCAGCCACACCGCGATTATTGTAGGCTTGGCTAAACTCCCGATCGATTTGGATCGCCCTGTTCGCATACATAATGGCTTTATCCCAATTTCCCTGAGCTTCGTAGAGCGAAGAGAGATTGCTGTAGGCCTGGACATTCTTGGGATCAAGTTTCATGGATAGGGAATAATCGGCCAGCGCAAGAGCCAAATTACCCTGAGCTTGTTCCACGATGCCACGATCATTGTAGGCATAGGCGCATTTGGGATCGAGCAAGAGCGCTTGATTGTAATCGGCCAGGGCGCCATCCCAATTTTGCAGATCCTTTTGAAGATTACCTCGATTGTTATAGGCATCGACACTCTGGGAATCGAGGGAGATGGCCCGATTATAATCGATCATTGCGGCATCAGCATCGCCCTTGTGGTACGAGGCCAAGCCCCGTTCGTTGTAGGCACTGGAAGATTGCGGATTATAAGTGATGGCTTGATTGTAGTCGGCGAGCGCACCATCCCAATCATCCTTCTGGCCTTTCAATGCAGCACGATCGAGATAGGCATTCACATATTTGGGATCAATCTTAAGCGCCTCATCTAAATCGATAATCGCACCATCGATGTCATCCTTGTCGCTTCGGACGACGGCGCGATTGTAGTAAGCCTGATCGTCCCCTGGATCCAATTCGATGGCCCGGGTGTAATCTGCAATGGCCAGGACCGTATCGCCCTTTTCCCTTTCCGCCACGCCACGGTCATTATAGGGCTGCGACATTTTGGGACTTAGTTGAATGGCTTGGCTATAGTCGAGAATGGCCGCATCCAAATCACCTTTGCGATACTTGACCCATCCGCGGTTATTAAAGACAAAAGGATCGCTCGGATTAAGTTTGAGAGCCTGGTTATTGTCTTCTATGGCACCGTCAAGATCGTTGAGATTATCTTTTGCCAAGGCGCGGTTAACATAGGCATCTTCGTATTTGGGATTAAGCCGGATGGCTTGATCGTAATCAGCGACGGCTTCACTGAAGTCACCTTGGTCATATTTGGCCAGACCGCGATTGTAATAAGCCTTGGCAAACTGGGGGTTGAGAAAAAGCGCGTGGTCGTAATCGGCGATGGCTCCCTCAAGATCACCGTGGGTATATTTGTCAGCACCCGAAGCATTATAAGTCAGGGCTTCCTCGCTCCTATTGGCTTGAAGAGAGCTGGAAGCAAAGACACTCGACGCGGTAAAAGCAAAAATAAATGCCAGTGCGAGAGAAGCACCTCGGCTGATAAGCATAGCCTGATCCTAGCATTTTTTAGACCAGAGACAAGTCCAGGACGTCCTAAAAAAGCTAGTCGAAACCAAGCCTTGGATCATTTAACCCAAAAGATTAAGAATGAATCGCTTGGGCAAGAGGACGGGCAAAAGCTTCCAGCTTTTTGGGTAAATCTTTCTCATGTCCCCATTCGGCAATTCGGTTGACCAGAGCACTGCCAACGACGGCTCCATCGGCTTGCTTTGCCACGGCACCAGCTTGTTCGGGCGTGGAAATACCGAAACCGACGCAAATGGGGAGCTGGGTATATTTACGCAGGAGATCGATGCGACCACCGATGCTGCCAGCAATGTGTTCCTGCATGCCAGTGACGCCTTCGCGGGAGACATAATAAACAAAACCGGTAGCTTTTTCGATAATCTTGGGGATGCGCTCCGCGGGAGTAGTCGGTGCCACAAGAGAAATGCGGCGCAGGCTGCCGTCGCCCAATCGTGCTCCGACCCCGGTCGTGCCCTGCGATTCTTCTGGCGGCAAGTCAAGGATAAGAAGACCGTCGGCACCGGCCTGAAAGGCATGGAGGCAAAAGCGTTCAATCCCGTAGGCGTAGATGAGATTGAAATACATGTAGAGGACAATCGGAATTTGGGATTGCGCCCGGACCGCCTTGAGAATGTCCATAATGCGAAGCGGCGTGGTTCCCGCTTCAAGAGCACGTTGGGCCGAGAGTTGGTTGACGACGCCGTCGGCGAGGGGATCGGAAAAAGGAACACCCAGTTCAACGATGTCGGCACCGGCTCGTTCCAAGGCCCAGACCAAATCGGGTGTCCGTTCGGGCGAGGGATCGCCAGCAGTGATATAAGCAACAAAGGCCTTTTGCCCGCGCGCTTTCAATTCGCGGAACTTGCGGTCAATGCGGTTTTCGGGATTCGGATTCATGGAATGCGAGAACCTATGATGCGCAGACCCTCGAAGACGAGTAAAGGTCTGAGCGTGGCCGGGACATCGAGAACCTGGGAGAGATAATGAGCGTTTCCGCCAGTAAGAAGAATGCGAAGCTTAGGCCGTTTCGGTAGCGTTTCAATTAACCGCGCCAGGATTTCTTTTACGCCACCCTGGAAATTCAACACAACTCCGGTGCGAATGGCTTCTTCAGTCGAGCGGGCGAGGTAACGGCGCGGAGGACGTAATTTTGTGGCGGGTAACTGGGCCGTGGCGGCAAGAAGCGAAGCGAGTTGCGTTTGTAATCCGGGTGCGATTACGCCGCCACAAAGTTTTGCGTCGGCATCGAGAACGGTGAAGGCGGTTGCGGTACCGCAGGTCACGGTGATGACAGGCCAATGGCCGTCGGCGTATGCTGCAACTGCCGTGGCGAGACGATCGGCCCCGATTTCAGCTGGGTTGGGATACTTGAAGCGAAGGCCCAGCAAAGGCGAGGTGCCGTTGACGACATGGAGGCGTTGCGCAAAAGCGCGGCGAAAAGGGGGG
>Ga0207048_10328_pt1 | contig 13967 bp, 11 predicted proteins | sample Alteio_BWMinCont_65_FD_153301 | JGI IMG/M metagenome (GOLD analysis project Ga0207048, IMG submission 153301) | Enriched cells from forest soil in Barre Woods Harvard Forest LTER site, Petersham, Massachusetts, United States -... | ecosystem: Environmental > Terrestrial > Soil > Temperate forest >...
GACGTGGCAATGGCGTGAAAGCCCTTTGGCAATTTCTTCAGGCTGTCGCCGTGGCTGTTCCAGATATCAAGCTTCTTCGGCAAACCCTTGAAAAGCGGCGATTCCTTCGAGACGCGAAGCTGGCCACGTCCATATTCCCGGCGCGCACTCGGAGCAACTTCACCACCGAGCCACTTGCCGAAAAGCTGCATGCCATAACAAACGCCGAGAATCGGAATGCCGGAATCGAAAATGCGCTTGTCGGGTTGCGGCGCTCCCTTCGCGTAGACGCTGGCCGGGCCACCGGAAAGAATGATACCCGAAGGCCGGAGACTTTTCAGGATGCTCGCCGGCGTATCGTACCGGACGATTTCCGAATAGACGTTCAACTGCCGCACCCGCCGCGCGATCACCTGCGTGTACTGCGAACCAAAATCGAGAATGAGAATCTTGCTGGTCATGAAAAAAGGCCGGATAAAGGGAAAGGAAATTTTTAGACAGGATTATCCGGATGAACAGGATTTTTGATGAGATTTTCTCGTTTTTACCCTTCCGTCATCCTTCGGTAACCGCGCCCTGAGCAAAGTCGAAGGGGTTGTCGAAGGATCAGTTCAGAAGGTAGCCGCCGCTGGCCCTAGCGGCGGTGCCTTTTTCAGATAGCCCGGACAATGAGAACTTATGTTCGGGCGTCCTTGTGCTAAAAGGCAATTTTTCCCTCGTTCACGAGTTGTACTTGGGAACGAACCGTCACCCGGCGGTCGACGGCTACCATGGAAATTATCGCGTACCCATCCCGACGCCCTGGACAGTCTGGAAAAGTTTGCCTTCCGACTTGATCGAAGGGGCGATGATGATTTCGGTCTCCTGGAATTCCTTGATCGTCGCCGCGCCGACATTGCCCATGCAGGTCATGATCGCGCCGACCAGATTCTGCGACCCATCGTCGACCGTGGCGGGACCAAAAAGAATCTGCTTGAGCGTGCCGGTGATCCCGACATGGATGCGGGTGCCACGCGGCAAATTCGCATGCGGAGTCGCCATGCCCCAATGATGTCCATGACCCGGCGATTCCTCGGCACGGGCGAAGGCGGAGCCCACCATGACGGCATCCGAACCGCAAGCAAGCGCCTTACAAACGTCGCCGCCCTTGGACATTCCGCCGTCGGTGATGATCGGCACGTAGCGCCCCGTCTTCTTGAAATAAGCATCGCGGGCCGCTGCGCTGTCGACCGTAGCAGTGACTTGAGGCACGCCGAGACCGAGAACGCCGCGCGAAGTACAAGCCGCGCCGGGACCCACACCGATGAGCACACCAGAAACCCCGTTTTGCATCAGTTCCAGGACAACGCTGTAGGTGACCGCATTGCCGATGATGATTGGTATCTTGCTCTTCTTGCAAAAACCGGCGAGATCGAGCGATTTGTACTCGCTTGAAATATGACGAACGGTGGAAACAGTCGACTGGACAACAAAGACATCAGCTCCCGCTTCCTGCGCGATGGCAGCGTACCGCTCGGCTTTTTGCGGAATGGAAGAGACGGCAACAATGCCACCTCCCTTGCGCAATTCCTGCACGCGCTTGGCGATGAGTTCTTCCTTGATCGGTTGAGTGTAAAGTTTTTGGATCAACTCGGTAACGGTCGCCTTGTCGCCTTTGGCGATCTGGGCAAGCGCTTCCTCGGGATCGTCGTAGCGGGTCTGGACCCCTTCGAGATTGACAACGCCCAAGCCGCCCAATTTGGCCATTTCGATGCAGAAACGGACGTTGGTAACGCCGTCCATCGCACTGGCGATAATCGGGATTTTCAGGCGCAGTGGTTCCTGGTCGCCAGGACGCGGAATCACAAAGGAGGTATCGACCTCGTTCGGGTTGATCGTTATTTCGCCGGGCACCAGGGCAATTTCATCGAAACCGTAGGTCACCCGGGCCTTGCGATTACGTCCTATCCACATTCCCATGTCAGTTCGTCTCCTTCATAATCTTGTCTTCATAGATCGCCCCACACCGCGGACAACGCGGCCGTTGATACGGCACGCGCTCAGGAAAGGCTTTCTGACAAGATCCACAAATAAAAATTCGCCGCGCGTCCACTTCCGAACGGCGGCGAGTCCGTAGGAAAAACAACCATGCAATCAGCAACACGGCAAGAAAAACCGTCACGTAGAGAATAAAAAAATGAGCAAGAGAGAGCTTCATGATGGGTGAATTAGGGCGCAGAGGGCGGCGTCGGCACCACTTCTTCGCGCGGCTTGGCGGTATAATGCCAGAAAATCGTGCTTCGTCCCCAAAGAAGACCGGTTTGATCGCTGGAGCGAAAACGGATTTTACGCGCGGCGAGAATCGCCTGCTGATCGAGCTCCGGTTTTTGGCAGCTCTGTTCCAGCAGGACATACTTGACCACCCCATCGGCATTCACGGCCATACGCAATTCAGTGGGACTCAGGTCGGTATCGGAAATGGGCGACGGCAATTCGGGAACCCCGGCAGGTTGGCGCTCGCCCAAGGGCCCATCCCACTGCCAGGTAGTCTTGGTCGTGAGGACCAAAGGCGTTTCATCGTAAGAAAAAGGCTGACGTTGAGGATGCAGGGTCGCTGCCACCCGCTGTTCCAAAGGCGAAACAACTTGATGGATGAATTGATAGTCCCCCACCTGGGCCAATACCGGAAGTTCCGAGGGACCGATGTTGGAATTGAGAGTGGCAAAATCGAGCGAGTGATCGTCCGACGACGCAGTGGAAAAGGGTTGCAGGGGTAACAGGAACAAACGCGGATCGGTTAGACGATCCCAAAAACTGTCGATAGATTGGATTTCCGACGAAGCCGCTTGTCCGTTCTCCATGGTGACATGGATGCGGGGCTGATGCCGCATCTCGGCACGAGTGGTATCGATGCGAATGAAGAAGAACGTGGCCACATGGGCGAGAAACGCGAGGAAAATGAAAAGCCCAAGCTGCCTCTGCCTCTTCGGCACGTAATCAATCCAGGGCTGAATCAGGGCCAGCGTCTGGGCCAGCGGATCGGACTCCTGCGAAGCAGCGCCGGGAAGCGGAGAAACAGGAAGTTCCGGGGTATGGGTCGCCATGCGTTGATTCTACGGAGTCGTCGTACCGTTGATGGATTGGGTAGCGGTAACCACCGATAATCGATGCTTGAAAGCGATATCCCAAATACTGGTCACCACGCTAAGAGGCACCTCTTTGTCGGCCTTGATAACGAGGGAAGGCGTAACGCGGCTGACAGGAAGTTTATCGAGCGCGGCACTGAGGCCGTCCAACGTAACGATCTGGTCGTTAAAATAGAGCACCGGTTCGCGTGGAAGGGCCATTCCGTTGGCATCGACCTGCGCAGGAGCAAGGGCAACCGCCACGATGAGGCGACTCGAAGGCGTGCCCGCTGCCGAGATGCTGCGGGGAGGATCGACCTTGATACCCGTTTGCAGCACAAAAGAAGAGCTGAGCAGGAAGAAAAAGAGGAGCAACAGAACAACTGTGACCACCGGCGCGAGATCGACAAGACCACGCAGAGGCTGAAGACGGCGGGTAAGGATCAAGACCATCCCTGGAGTATGCCGCATCGCTTCAACCGAGACAAGCGCACACCTATCGGTTATGTTTCCCGCATGCGCGGGAAATGGCTTCTTTTTGTTCGGCGAACGCATCTTTATCTTGGCGTCTTTTTTGCGCCGTTGCTGTTGCTTTTTGTCATCACCGGCTGGTGGCAGACCGTCACGATCAATCGCAACAAAGGCATCGGCGCCAACACCTACTTCATGAACAAACTCTCGGATATTCACATCGCTCAATATTATCCTGTCGCCGGCAGCCACCATTTCTCCACCTGGATGTTCAAAACACTCGCGGTGGCCATGTGCATCGGCCTGATTCTCTCTCTCGTGCTCGGAATCGTCATGGCTTTTACGATGGTTCGAAACCGTACTCCGGTATGGATTGCGTTGATTCTTGGAATCGCCGTACCCGTGTTGGTACTGGCACTGGCCCATGCGCAATAAGCAATGTCATGCAACTCACCCTCTCCGAACTCAGTCCCAGCAAACGCTACCATCTTCTTTCAAGCATCGTGGTGCCGAGGCCCATCGCGTGGGTGACGACGCTGAACGAAAATGGAAGCGTCAATGCCGCGCCCTTCAGTTATTTCAACCTGATGGGTGAAAATCCGCCTCTCGTGGTGCTGGGAATCGGCAAACGTCCGGGCGATCTAACCAAGGACACGGTGCGAAACCTGCGCCGCACGCGCGAGTTCGTAATTAATGTCGTGACCGAAGAGAACGCCGAAATGATGAATCTGTGCGGAACCGATTTCCCGGCGGAAATGAGTGAAGTGGAGGCGCTCGGCCTGGCAACCATTCCTTCCGTTTTGGTAAAACCACCACGGCTGGCCATTTCACCGGCTCATTTTGAAGGGCGTGAATTGCAAACGCTTCTCATCGGCGGCAACCAGGTCATTATGGGTGAGCTGCTGGTCGCCCATATCCGGGATGAGTTTATCGATGCGGAAACGTTGCGGGTACATACGGAAAAAATGCAGATCGTCGGTCGTCTGCAGGGCGGCGGTGGCGGGTATACGCGAACGCGCGATCATTTTGATCTCAAACGCATGACCTACGAGGAATGGCAGGCCCGAAAGTCCACCCAGAAACCTCCAGGTTAAGATTTTGCCGGATCTGACGAAGTTGAAGTTGAATCGGAGGTGTCCGCCGGAGCCGATGAGGGGATGGTCGATGGAGCCACCGCGCCACCCGCTTTCTGAGCACGATAATCCTGCATCATTTTATGAACCCGGGCGATCCAGTCATCGAGTTGTGGATGAGTGGGGTTGGCTTTGATAAGAGCCACCAGAGTTGCCAGCTTTTCCGTGCTGCGCGCGATGGCAAAATCATCGCAACCCCGGTCAAATTCCAGGGTAGGATAATCAACCTCGTTCCATTTATCATTGTCGGGCTGATCGACATTTTTCATGGCAATATAGGCATCCCATGCCGCCAAAGTTTGCGCTGAAGGGGAAACACGCAGAGGATCAAGAATGTTCTTACGATAAAGGTTCGGTATATCCCGAACTGTCCATGATCCCTGCTCCTTGTCGCCCCATCCATGAAATCCAAAATAGGTGCTGATGATTGAATCTCGCACCGCAATATTCTGATAGTCGGGTCCCTCAGCTTCATGCGCTGCCGCCTGCCGAACCGCTCGCCATCCTCCCTTGCCATTTTCTCCTCCGTGCGGCACCACGTTCTTTCCTTCCTCATCCTGATCCTGCTTTTGTTCCTGTTTTTGTTTCAGGTTCGGGTAAATTTGCGCCGCTGTTTTAAGCCACGCGATCCAATCATCCTTAAGACCTTTTTGATTAGGCTGGGTAATGAAAAGAAGAGCATAGCGCATCAGCCCGCAATGCATTTGCAAGGCATAGGCCAAATTGGAGATATTAGTCTGATCTTGCTCAAGACGGACGCTCTTTTCATCCGGCGTCTCATAAGCATTCCGTGTCGTAACCGGCGTGGGCTCAGGCATCGTACCACCCGCTGTCTGGTAAAGACTCACCGCCGCCGTCGAACTCTGATAAGCTGCATCAAGCTGGTCGAGCAAATCGACAACGGTCTTGGAAGTAGCCTCCTGATGCTCTTGCTTAACCTGGTTTAAATCTTGTTCCAGAACATCAAGCGAGTTCTGCGCCGAAGCGCAGGTGGCGCACAATAGAAATCCTCCCAAAACTCCGTAATTCAACCCAAACCGTCTCATCACGATACAATAACGCAATTACTACCTGGAACCTATCTCAAAATTATACTCCGAGCCTATCTTCAAGCATAAGTACCGCCCACATGCGCCCTGTTTTTCCTTTTTCAGCCCGGTACGAATAATAGCGTTCCAAATGAGAAGCTGTACAGATTCCACAATCGTGATAATGCCGCATCCCACAGGCACGAGCCTGTCGACCAATCTCCGCCGCAAAGTCAATTTCGTAATGAGGCGGTCGAATGCAGGGACCAAGCTGGACGATCAGGTTTTCGGGATGACTGTGAAAGGTATTCTGCAAACAGGCCATTGTTTCGGCAACGATATTACCCTCGGTACCGCGACGTCCCGAATGGGCCAAGGCAATCACGTGTTGTACCGGATCATAAAAGAAGACGGGGCCGCAGTCGGCAACACGGACAATGAGCGGCAACCTTGACGTTGAGGTGGCCAGGGCATCGACTTCCGGAACGCGAGTGAGACTCGGTGCACTCACGGCCTGAATGCGGTTGCCATGTGGTTGCTCGGCCTGCACGGCTTGACTCATCGGAAATCCAACGGAAACAAATGAAGCGAAAAGCTCAGCTTCAAGATTGTCGAGCGAGCCTTGGCTGCGTGTGGAAAAACCATGACGCAGACCGTTCAGCTTCAGTGCGGCGAATGTTTCAATTTTCATGGAGGCTATCCGAAAATCAATACGGAACGCACCGAAAGAATTTTCCCAACCCCTGTAAAAACAAAATCACATGGCCCGCCGTCAAATTCGGCGCTGCCATGTGATTTTAGAAAATAGGCTTTAGGCCTTGGCCGCCTGCTGCTGCGTACTGCGACGGATGATAGTCCGGTAAATGCGCAACCAAGCCTCAATATCTTCCTGACTAAGATCTTTAAAGAGCTCTTGAAGATTACGGACGATGCCACGCTTCAGACCTTCGACAAGCTCGCGGCCTTTATCGGTGATGCGAACAAGAACCTGACGACGATCTTTCGGATGACTGAATCGTTCGATAAGACCTGCTTCAACCAGACGCTCGACCAATCCCGTCGTTGCGGGCGTGGTGTGGCGCATAAGTTCGGCCAGCTGTGACATGTTCAGGCCGGAAGTCTGGTTGAGAAAGCCAAGCAACGTATATTGTGGAATTGAAATGTTTCCACGGTTCACTTCCGTGGAAAGCTCCACCAGGAAAGAACGTTGTAGTTGCGTAGCTATCTCGGCTAGTTCTTCGGCCAAGTGGGTATTTTGATCAATGGTTTCCATGTTTCTCACTATTTATTAAATGAAAGCTTTAGTCAATAAATAATTTGAGGCTCCCTTGGTTAAGTTGCCCTTTTAGGGTATGGCTCAGAGTCGTTTATGCTTCCAAATAAGCTCTATTTCTTTTTCATTTTTCTCATGTTACCAAGTTATGAAAAAAAGCCAGAGATACGTACAAGCTATGTGGAAATCATTTTTAATCCAACAAGTCAAAAAAGACAAAGTATGAGCGAATCCAAATTTTTACTCAAACAAATCATCCCAAATTCTACCCCTCATGCTCATTTTCCGGGCGAAAAATAAAAACGAATCTTACGCCAATTGCTTTTGATTCGGATGATTGAGGAAAGACGAAATGCTGACGAATTCGAATTTACGCTCGAGCAAACCATCCAAAATTTGACCCACACAATTCGCCGTCTGCTTGTGCAAATCGTGGCAAAGAATAATCGAACCGGGCTTGGTGTGAGTCAGAATCGTCTCCACAATCGCGCTCTCACCGGGTTGTGACCAATCGCGCGGATCGACACTCCAGAAAACCACACCGAGCTCCTTGCTCTGCGGAATGCCAATCTGGTTTTTGCGAAAAGCGCCGTAAGGAGGGCGAAGCCAGGTGGGCACCTGATTCGTCACTTCGCAGATAGTGTCCTGCGTTTTTTGGATTTCCCAATCAACCTGCTGATCGGGAAGCGTGTTCAGCTTGAGATGATTAAAAGTATGATTACAAACCTCGTGACCCTCGGCCAAAACGCGCTGAGCCAGTTCAGGTGCTTCGGTCACCCGCTTGCCGATCATAAAAAAAGTGGAGCGGAGATTGCGCTTCTTGAGTTCATCAAGAACAACCTCCGTCACGCCGGGCGTCGGGCCGTCGTCGAAAGTAATCGCAATCCGATTGCCCGCACTGGGACCACTCCCAATGAAATGGACATTGTTAACTTCCGGCCCTGCGACGACGGGAGGGATAGTAGCCGCAGAGATTGAAGTGGTACTACCCGCCAACGCCTGAGCCGCTGAAGCGATACCCGAACCAATCGCAAGACCGGTAACGGAAGCTCCAAGCGATTTCAAAAATTGCGCGCGGGAAACGGACATGGCTCCGCAAATTACCCCGGTGAAGCCTCCCTCGCCAAGTGGAAAAGTAGCTCCGCAGGTAGCCGTCGACCGCCGGGCGACGGTGCCTTCCTTCGACAAGCTCAGGATGACGGAAAGGTCTACTCCCCTTTAAGAGGAATGGAGCCTTCGGTGCCGGTAGGGGCGATGGGATCAGGTTTGGGACTTTCCGAGGTAGCCGCCGCTGTCCCTAGCGGCGGTTCTGCACCAAGCATACCCTTTTTGCGAAGTTGTTCTTCGAGCGCTAAATCCATCAAAAGATCAGCCAGCGGAACCGTCCCCTTATCGAGCGCGGCATTGGCCGCCTTAAGCTCGTTGAGATTTTCTTTTTCCAGCGCGGCCTCGACCCCTTGCATCAGCACTTCGATTTCCTTCACCTCATCGGCAACAATGAGATGACCGACCTCGGCAAGCGCCTTTCGGGTGGAAGTCAGCATATTACCGCTCTTGATCTTGGTCTCGATCCATTGGCGTTGCGCGAGATCGTCGAAAGCATACTCGACCGATTCGGCAACCATCTTTTCGACATCCTCATCGCGCACATCGACCGCGCTCTTGAGCTGCACGATTTTTTGATGACCCGTTTTCACATCACGCGCGAGAACACTCAGGATGCCATTGGCATCGATCTCGAACTGGACCCCCACGCGCGGCACACCCTTCGGCGCAGGCTGGAATTCGAGCTCGAAAGTACCCAGCGACCAGTTATCGCGAGCCATCTCGCGCTCGCCCTGAAGCACCTGAATCTTCATCGATTTCTGGTTATCAACGGCGGTCGTAAAAAGTTCGCCCGCCTTGGTCGGGATCGTCGTATTGCGCGGAATGATAACGTTCATCAGACCGCCAAACGTCTCAATGCCGAGCGAAAGCGGCGTCACATCGAGCAAGACCATGTTCTGCACACCACCCTCAAGAATACCCGCCTGGATGGTGGCACCAAGAGCGACCGCTTCGTCGGGATTCGCATTCGTGTTCGGCTCGCGTCCGAAAATTTCCTTCACCAACGCATGCACCATCGGCATGCGCGTCTGACCGCCAACAAGAATAACGTCATTAAGATCGGCAGGCTTGAGCTTGGCATCGCTGAGCGAACGGAGACAGTTGGCGCGCGTCTTCTGAACGATCGGCTTCGCCAGGATTTCAAGTTCCTCGCGGGTGATGACGGTGGAGAAGCTTTGCTCACCGAACGCGAAGGGAATCTCAACTTTCGTTTCGGTCTCGGTCGAAAGCCGGATTTTCGCGGCCTCAGCTTCCTCGTGCAAGCGCGCGAGCAGGGGGGCGTCGACATGGGTCTGGAGCTTGGCAGCCAAACGGCGGGCGAGTTCGTCGGTGAGCGCGGCGTCAATATCGTCGCCGCCAAGCCGCGTGTTGCCATTGGTGGCGAGCACTTGGAAAACGCCTTCGTTCAATTCGAGAATGGAGATGTCGAACGTGCCGCCGCCGAGATCGTAAACCGCAATTTTCGATTTTTGCTTGAGGCGATCAAGCCCGTAGGCGAGCGCGGCAGCGGTCGGTTCGTTGACGATCCGCTCGACTTCAAACCCCGCGAGGCGCCCCGCTTCCTTGGTGGCGTTGCGCTGGGCATCGTTAAAGTAAGCAGGGACCGTGATAACGGCGCGGGTAACCGATTCGCCCAGCGAGCGCTCGACATCGGCCTTCAACTTCTTAAGCACTTCGGCCGAAATTTCCTCCGGCGACCAGGGCCGCCCGGGCAACTCAACGCGCACCGGCTCACTCCCCTTCCCCGCAACGGGATAACCGACAATCATCTCTTCCTGCGAAAGCTCGCTACCGCGCCGACCCATGAAACGCTTGATCGAAGAAACCGTTTCGCGCGGCTTGAGTCCGCGAACGCGCTTGGCGGCAGCCCCCACGAGCGGCGACTGATCCGTACCTGGAAAATGGACCACCGAAGGCGTCAGGCGACGCCCCTCCGCATCGGCGATAAGCACGGGAAAACCCGCATCCATCACGCCAACGAGGGAATTGGTTGTACCCAGATCAATGCCGACAATTTTACTCATCAGACTCACGTTAGCCGTCCAAGGGCCATCGTGTCAAAGCAGGCAACTACCCCCTCTCCGTCATCCAGAGCTTGTCGAAGGATCAGCTTCCAGAAAGTGTGCACTTTATCCTGTGGGCGTCTACTTGCCGGAGGCTGATCCTTCGACAAGCTCTGGATGGCGGAGTGATTTTAAGGACTCTCTGCCTTAATCTTCGCAAGATACCGCAAGATCATCGCGTCAGCCGCATCGCTTGAGCACGCCTTCTCCGCACTGCTTCCGCCTTGATTGGTACAAACGAGCACGCCGAACTTTTTCGCGGGCGCGAGCCAGCAGACGGTATAGTTCAACGTATTGGAACCGTTATGCCAAAGCGCCTTGCCCCCAGCCCAAGGACGCCCCGTAACGCTCCATCCGTAGCCGTAGCCCAGATTATGCACGGGCATCTGCATCGCCTGATAAATCGAAATCGGCAGCAGCGCCTTCATTTCCACACCACCGCGTAATTGATCGATGAGAAACTTGGCCCAATCCTTCATCGTACAATGAACGGTTCCGGCGGGGCCCATGATCTCCGGGTTATCCACGGCGGGACCGTTTTCAGATACAGGTAACCCCGTCGGTAAATGGGGCCACGGCTGGTCGATCTGCCCGAGGGTTCCGGTACCACCAAAACCGACCGAACTCATCCCGAGCGGCCTGAAGATGCGCTCGCTAATCAGGTCTTCCCACGGCTTGCCGCCGATCTTTTCGAGAATCGCCCCGACAACCACATAATCGGTATTCGCATAATGATAAGTCCCCGGCGGATAGGCAGGCGCCATCAAAGCCATTTCCGTCGCCAAAAGCCGCTGCTGAGTCAGTGAGCCGGTTTGCGACAAAGCACGCCAATCGAGATTGGCCACCAACCCGGCCTGATGCGCCAGCACCTGGGCCAGTGTGATATTCCGGGTCGCTACGGGTACGCGATCGGCAATTTCAGGAAAAAAGGAGATAACTTTGTCCTCCCAGGAAAGTCTCTTCTGCGCGACGAAAGTTCCGGCAAGCGCCGCGGTCATCATCTTGGTATCGGAGCCAAGATGCCACAAATCATCCGTGGTCACCGGAATTGTCGTGCCGGTTTTCCGCACACCCACCGCGGCTATTTCAACCACGCCATCCGTGGTAAAAATGGCTCCCGCCAGAGCCGGAAGATTATATTTGAGCCGAATCGAATCGAGAATAGAAGCAAGGGACTGCGATGTCGTATCTGCGGGTGCGGGATTGGTCAGCAACAAATAGCACGTAGTGACAAGGGTCAGTCCGGCGATCGATATATTGGAAAGGTGACTGACTTTGCTCATAAGAAAAGCGAGAGTGAACGAATAAAGTCCGGTCAGAATAACATAAGTGATGCGGATTATCACGCCCCAATCATGAGAGGTTATCCTCGCATCGGCAATGGAGTTTGTTTCCGCTTCAGCCGCAGAATTGAAGTGCGAGGGCCCTGAACCGTCTCTACATTCGCTGATATGAAACGTGCCTGGTTGAAAGTCGGCTTGCTGCTTATCTCGCTTATCCTGCTTATTTGCCCTGCAGCTTTTGCCCAAGCCCCGGCCAATACCAAGCCCCTGGTCATCGGCATGGAGCTGAACTATCCGCCCTTTGAGATGACCGATCAGTCGGGCACTCCAACCGGCGTAGGAGTCGATATGGCGCACGCGCTGGGCGACTTTTTGCACCGCCCGATCACGATCGAGAATATGCCGTTCGAGGGACTGATTCCCGCTCTGAAAACGAATCGAATCGACCTCATCATCTCCTCGATGACTGCAACCGATGAGCGGCGCAAATCGATCACGTTTTCCGATCCCTATCTGAGCACGGGCTTATCGATTTTAGTGCAGAAGAAAAGCACGATCCAAAATATCGGTGATGTGGATAAGCAGGGCATGACCGTGGTGGTAAAAATCGGCACGACGAGCGCTGACTATGCGCGAGATCATTTCAAGAACGCGACGGTGCTGGCGTTTCCCCAAGACACGACGTGCGCTCTGGAAGTCGTGCAAGGCAAAGCGGATGCTTTTCTCTACGACCAGATGTCGATTTATCAGTTTGCCAAGAAACATTCCGATACGACCCGTGGATTGCTGGAACCATTTCAAAAAGAATCGTGGGCCATCGGGATTCGTCAGGGGAATGCCGAACTGGAAAATCAGGTGAATGCGTTCCTGCGCGATTTCAAGGCGCACAAAGGTTTCGATGCGCTCGGCGACAAATACCTGAAGGAAGACAAGGAAGCCTTCAAGCAGATGGGCTATCCGTTTTATTTTTAACCCACAGATGGGTTGGCTTTGATGGCGCGGGGCAGGAGACGACGCAAAGTGGTGATGAGCTCTGCATAAGCCAGTGGTTTGGCCAACACGATAAATTCCGGATCATCGGAGTTTTCATGGGCGACACTCATTGAACCGCTGAGAAAGATTACCGGAATGGTGGCGGTATCAGGATGAGCCTTGAGATGCCTGGCGGCTTCGCGGCCGTTCATGCCCGGCAAACGGAAATCGAGGAGAATGAGATCAGGCCGATGGCTCCTCGCAAGAATGATGCCTTGCTCGGCATCCGCAGCATCCCAGACCGTGTGACCTGCCCGCTGAAAATATTCCTTGAGCAGCTCGCGATTCGATTCGAGGTCATCGACCACCAGTACGCGGAGAGGATTGAAATCGGCAAGATCGCCAACTTGCTGACCTGGTTGACGCATTTCCAAAGATGTCACCTGAATTTTTGGAAATATCAATCGGAACGTTGCGCCCCAACCAACCCGGCTTTCCAATTCGATACGTCCCCCCATCAACTCAGTCAATCGCTTCGAAATGGCAAGACCGAGACCGGTTCCACCCAGGAGCGGACTTTGCCCGTCACGCTGGGCAAAAGGCTCGAAGATGCGTTGATGATCTTCCGTAGGAATACCGACGCCCGTATCGATAATTTTGAGGATCAGCATGCCTGTGGTCGGGTCGCTCGTGTCCGGAATAAAAGAAGCCCAAAGACGAATGGAACCTCGTTCAGTAAATTTGATGGCGTTACTGACGGAATTGTAGAGGACCTGGCGAAGACGCAATTCATCGAGAAGAAGCAGGGCTGGCACCGCGGTTTCAACTTCCTGAGTAAACTCGATTCCTTTTTGTTCCGCACGCTGGGCAAAAAGCGAGTGCGTCTCGCATAAGACCATGCGGAGATCGATCGGCACCGGATGGATCTCGAGACGCCCGGCCTCGACCTTCGACAAGTCGAGCACATCGTTGATAACGCCGAGAAGAGTACGACCACCGGCATCGATGGCGTTGACATATTTTTGCAGCTTTTTTTCCGTTGTTTCCTGCTTAAGCAATTCCGTGAATCCAAGCAGAGCGTTGAGCGGATTGCGAATTTCGTGACTGAGATTGGCCAAAAAAGCGCTCTTCATCTGGCTGGCATCAACGGCTTTGTTGCGGGCTTCGCGTAATTCGAGTTCGACCTGATGACGCCGGACAACTTCGCGAGTCAGGCTCCAGTTCCAGATAAGCACAACAAGAATACCGGCGGCGACCAAGCCAAGGCATATCAGCAATATTCTTTGGTGCTCATTGGATGCAACCAGGTCTTCAACATTCAAGCTGATCCATTTGTCTTTCAGCGCCTCCCGCTCGAGGTCAGGAATGGAAACAAGAGCTTTGTGGAGAATACCCGGCAACTCAGGCCAATCCTTCCGCACACCATAGCGAAGAGCGAATTGATAACTGGTGATACCTGCGACTTTAAGATTACTCCACCCCTGGTCCTTGATGAGGTAGTTGGCACTGGCGAGGTTGTCCAAAGTGGCGAATGCTTCTCCCTTTGAGACGAGT